>SDBV01001041.1_pt1 | contig 40946 bp, 71 predicted proteins | sample 2277081 | NCBI WGS metagenome assembly SDBV01 (sample SAMN10402039, study PRJNA504765) | marine sediment metagenome | isolation source: marine sediment core GS10_PC15, 223 cmbsf | place: Arctic Ocean: Southern Knipovich Ridge | collected 2010
CTGTAATTCTTTATAGGAAAGGTAATATGAAAACTTGTGAATTTTATTCTAATCACTAGAAAGCACTTGACAAAGCAGTCGGCCATATGGTATATATGTATGTATAGACAATCAGAACGGCTTTAGAACAGATGATTTTGGGTGACAAAGTGCAGAACCAAGCGACTGAGGTGCAACTAGCGAAAAGAGAATTAATTGCACTAAAGCTCCTTGCACAAGGCTACACTAGAGAAATGGTAGGACTACAAATGAGTAACGCTAAGTCAACTATAGACCAATACGTGACTAACATTATCTTAGCCTTTCATGCCAATAATCTAACTCACGCCGTAGCACTGGCCGTGCGGCAGGAAATAATATAAAATATCTAACCTATAGGGTAACAGTAAGGAGGGTAAAGAAGCGAGAGCACTGGATGTCTAGAATAAAAGGGGTGGTAGTCTGGTTCTTTCAAACTACCACCAAAGCCCTAATATATATAACCCTAATACTTGCAGCCATCGCCGGCATAATAGGGTTGATGAAAGAATCAGGTGAAAGCTACAGAGACTTTGCAGTAAACATATCAGGTGAGATTACAGCCAAGGCAGTAGTTGAGCTTAGTGAGCAGAACATTAATGTGGAAGTGACTCTGCCTCCAACAGTAGAGAAGGCGCTGCTAGAGGCATTAGCAAGAATACAATGAGAGGGTAAACAATGAAGGCAATGCACGCAGTAGTAATAACCAAGCAACTAATATACAGGTAAGATAATGACAACAGCACCTCCAATACCAAAGAAACAAATAAGTGCCATAGTCCTAGCCCGCCGTACTGATACCTTCAGCATGTATCTGGAAGGTATGAGGCCGGCAGAGATAGCAGTCAAGACAGGTGATTCCATATCCAAGGTCTTATCTGATATAAGGTCTTCCAGGCGCAAACTCTGGGAGGACGACCAGGCCACCCTCCAAGAACGTACAGCAGAGACAGCGGCTATATTCCGGCGCCTAGAGCTGGTCCTGTGGGATGAATATTATCAATTAACATCATATGATGATGCTCAGAGACGGGTTACTATACTATCTGAAATACGCCGTTGTGAAGAGGCTTTGGCTAGAGTAAGGGGATTGATAAATAGCCGGGTCAGTATAGACCACAAAGTAGAAATAAAGACATATGACTTCCAGGACAAGTATCCGGCCAATGTGGGTCAGGCTGTAGATCAAGCAGTCTCAGAAGGCGTGTATAAAGAGATTGCACCTATCATAGATAGAGAGGCAGTGCCAGAAGTACAGCCTTATACAACATCATACCTGGTACCAAAAGATGACCCAGAAGGCGTGTCTATATATGAGCTACCAGATGGTAGTATGATAGAGGCACCTTAATGGAACCCCAAACATATACTAAGGAACAGCAAGCTGAGATTGAGGAGCATTTCCGGACAGAGTTAAGGTATCTGTCTTTAGAGCATGTATTGGAAGATTTTCCAGATAGTATTGAAGCATTTAAGGCTTTAGCTAAATGGCTGTCCTTACATGCCTATGTAGGCTTTACAGGTGCCGACAAACGTATATCAACCAACTTTAATATACAAGGACATAGAAAGGGTCAGAAATCAGATGTCCTCGTACTAACCGAGGAAGATTGGGATAAGTTAGAAGGTAAATTAAATGGAGGGTAAAGAAATGAGGTATGAACAGCATAGAGCATTAGGCTATGGGATGAGATATGGCCTATACGGTATGGGGCCGGTTAAAATAGATCAGGATATACCAGACGTACCTATGGAAGACCTAAATGATAAAGGTCATCACCACCAGTGCCCCGTTTGTGAAATGACTCACATATGTCCACTTAGACAGGCTTGCCCTGATAGGCAGAATCTTAGCCGGCTCTGTTTTAGTTGTCCACAGGATAGTTAAGATTACAACATTAGTGGCACCATCTAAGACATTCCTGGATACATCCAGAATACCAGCCCAACGAGAGTTTATGGAAGCTCTTGAAAGGGAGCTACTATACTCTGGCGCTTTTGGTGCTGGAAAGTCGAGAATAATCTGTGAGAAAGGAAACTTCCTTAGCCTTAAGTATCCAGGAAATAGAGGCCTTATTGTCCGTAAAAAGTTCACTGACCTCCGAGATACCACCATGTATACTTGGTGGAAATATGTATTTCTTCAGGACCACAAGGCCAATTACAATAAAAACGAACATTTGCTTACCTACACCAATGGATCAGAAGTTCTTTTCCATGGTCTTGACCAGCCTACTAAAGTTGCCTCCCTAGAAGTAGGCTGGATAGCAATAGACGAAATTATTGAATTTACCCTAGACGACTACATAATGCTCCTTGGGCGCCTAAGACACGCCTTAGTCCCATTCCGACAAATCTTTGCCGCTACCAATCCTTCAAATCCTCAGCATTGGGTATATAAGCGATTCTATCTAGATACCCAACTTAAACGAGAAGGCGTTACTAAGGTACTAGAATCTGATGCTACACAAAATCCATTCAACCCTCAAGACTATCGGGATTCACTTAATAGGTTCAAGGGTAGATATAAAGACAGATTTGTCCTTGGCCGATGGGTTTCCTTTGAAGGGCTTGTCTATGATTGCTGGGACCCATCCAGACACGTTATACCTCGCGACACTACAAAGTATGGTCTTACAGGAGACTCAACCAATCCAATACCCGCTGAATGGGAAAAGTTTAGAGCGATTGATTTTGGCTTCACCAATCCATTCGTATGCCAATGGTGGGCCAGTCCTAGATACAGATACGAAGGAGAACCAGGCAAACAAGACAGAGTAGTTATTCCCTGGGCTGAACGCAAGTTCTTTATGTATAGAGAGATTTACCATGCCGGCGTAACCACAGATGTACATGGAGATAACATACGTAACCTAACTGGTAATGAAAAGATACTTGCTACCTTCTGTGACTGGGATGCCGGTGACAGAGCTATTTTAGAAAAGACTGGCATCCCAACCAAGAACGCTAAAAAAGAAGTAAGTATTGGGATACAAACTCTATATGAATGGATAAGCAATGACCAGATATTCTTTCTAGAAGACAGCCTTGTCACAGAGGATTGGGAGCTAGAAGCAGAAGGTAAGCCAACCTGCACTGAACAAGAATTCATGGGGTATAACCGGCCCAAGGGTAAAGACGGCAAACATAACCCCAAAGAAGACCCTGCCAAATATAACGATCATGGTCTAGACGCAGCACGATATTTAATATATACACTAAGTAAATTACATACTCCTTCAGGCCAGTTCCAAGCCGGCAAAACCCAAGACGCAGCTACAAAGGCGGCAAGAAATGGTAGTAAAAGACCGACAATGTCATCAGGCTCCAGCGCAGTCAGAACATACGGTTCCAGACACCGTGGTAGTTGGAGACGCCTATAAAAGAGCTATTTCTATTAGTCCTAGAGAAAGAGATATTTTAAGGTGCCTTTCTAAAGGCTTTGCTAATAAAAAAATGGCTGCTGCATTAGGCGTTACCACACACACTATTAAAAATCAAATGACTTTCTTACTAGCAAAGTTTAATGTGGATGATCGTCTACAACTTCTTGTAAAGGTGCTTCAACTTAATGTTTTGAAATTGAATCCTCATACACATATGTTTATATGTATGGACTGTGGAGTAAGTCTATAATGGTAACCCCTACCTTATATGGCCCGTCTAGCCAAATAATCAGTACCAATGGCAGAGGCCGTCCTGCCCAGCCTACCCGTACCCTATTAGGTACCGGCCTATCCTTCTGGAAAGGTGTTATTTCAGAAGAATACCTTGCTGACCTAAAGCCTTGGTCCAAAGCAGTTAAAATTCTCAAAGAGATGGAAGACGATGCGGTAATAGGTACCCTATATGAATCTGTCCGGGCACCACTCCTAGATGCTAGATTCTGGATAGAACCAGCCTCTGATTCAGACATAGATATAGAAGCTGCGAAGTTCCTAGCCCAGAATACTTACCAATCTCCTATATTCGACTGGTTGGCCCACGTAGATGAAATGCTTGATTTTATGTCCTTTGGGTTCAGTCTGGCTGAGAAAGTCCTTGAAAAAAGACCAGATGGACGCCTTTGGCTCTCTGATCTAATGCCTATTGGACAAGAAACTCTCCATAGATGGGGAGAATTCACCAACAAAGGCTATCCTAAGTCCTTTACCCAACATGTCATTACTGATGATTTAAGAAACATGGAACGTACTGCGCCCATGTCCAAACTCCTACATTTCACCTTCAGAGGCCGTAAACGTAACCCTATGGGCAGACCCCTATCCCGCCATATATATAGAGCATGGTTGTTCAGAAAAAACCTGGAAGTAGTTGAGGCCATCGGCGCTGAAAGAGATGTAGGTAATGTTCCGGTAGCTCAGTTAGGTGAGGGTATATATACTGATGAGGAAATTCAAAGTATTAAGGATGCCTTAGAAGGCCTACGTATAGATGAGACATCATATCTATTAGTTCCTAATGGCACTGAGGTAAAGGCATTTGGCTCCGGTGGTAAAGTATACGACATCAGAACAATAATCCGCGACTACGACCATAAAATACGCCAAACCTTCTTTATGGACTTTGTAGCTTTAGGCGCTGAACAAGTAGGTACCCAGGCACTTGCCAAGGAAGTAACAGGATTCTTTAGCCTTGCCCTAGGCGCCATACAACAGCAAAGCACTAGCGTATGGAATCGTCAGCTTGTTCCTTGGTTATTTGAGTGGAATAAGTCCAGTTTTGGTGAAATTACTAATTATCCCATTCTTAGATGGTCCAAGCCTGGTAAGATTAATCTACAGAGTGTGGCCCAAAGTATAGTCACTATGATTGCATCTGGTGTCATACATACCAACTACGAGCTAGAGGTCCATATTCGGGAGCTATTTGAGCTTCCTCCACTATCAGAGCAGGAATATGACGATCTAGAGAAACTTAAACAAGATATGGCCATTCTACAAAATGCTTCTGTAGGCTCTCAACCCACATCAACAAAAGAGAAGACTAAGGGTGCTCCTCCTGGTGGGGATACCAAGACTAAGATGTCCTAATAACTTTACCTATTATGAACTTTATTCTAAGCATCAATATGCTTGTTGACAAAAGTATAAACATCGGTATAAGCTATTAGAGAAGGCAATCTCTAGAAGTAGAAATGTCAGAAAAGCTATAGAATAATGCCATTCGCCGGATTTAAAGACTTTCAAGCCTGTGTGCTTGCCAACAAGGATAAAGATAATCCTGAGGCATTTTGCTCGGCTATTCATAAGCAGGCAACCGGCAAGTTCCCCTCTGAAAACAATGAGCAGATTAAAGCCAGTTCTTTTGCTATTGACCATCCAGAGATTCTTTCATCCATACAAATCAGTGCTTTCCAGGACCAGTCTACCCGTAAGGTCCTTGGGGTTGAAATCTTTAAAGCCGGTCCCCAGCGAGACAGTATAGGCCGTGAAAGAGAGTGGACATCCAAGGAACTGGATGTGATGCTCAATAACTTTAACTCCGGCATAGTGTCTAGCGCCAACCTTAAACTAGGCCATACCTCAGACGAACATACGGCTAAGGTCGCTGAGGAGTTGGGCCTAACCTCTACCCTCCTCATGGGTGATGAAGGTAAAGGCGCCGCAGCACTGGGTAAAATAACACATATGTCCCGGGCTAACGGCACCTTAATAGCCGACCTAGAAATGCCAGAAAAGGTAGCTAATCTTATAAGCTCAGGGCATTTTACCACTGTATCTAGTGAGATTGCTCTAGACTATAAAGGGAATGGGCCGGCTATATCTGGCCTAGCCCTACTAGGCTTTCAGCGTCCAGCCCTGGGTGATCTTAAAGGCCTATCCGGCGTTACCATAATGGAAGACGGGACTAAACCAGATTCCCTATACGTCTGGGAGTTTAGGCAGAGAGAGGAAGATAAGGGCAAGAGGCCTAGAGCCAAAAGGGTTAAAGGCGCTTCGTCTATAAAGGGTAAGAGATACTCAGATATAGCAGATGGGATACATGAATTCAACTCAATAAGTGCTGTTCTGGAAAGTGGAAACGCCGCAAGTACACAATTTAGAATACTACAAGATGATGAAGTAATAGGCCATATATATGGTTATCTTCTCGATGAAAATAATGAATTTAGTGTAAATGGTATACGTGTACGTGGTGGTCCTAATACTATAGGTGCAAGTGGTGTTAAAGCCATTTTGCGCGATGTGAGAGCGGCACTTCCAGATATATCTAGAATAACAGGTTTTAGGATATCTGGCGCTAGAGAAGCTATGGGTGGAGGAAGGACCAGTATAAGTTTTTCAGATATAGTAGATGTCCTTGCAGGCAGAAATAATTTTCAACTACCTGGTGTCTCAAACGCCTTTAGTATTATAGGTCAATTTAAGAGAGGTCTAATATCTAGGGATAAGGTTATAGATGAATTAGATATTTTAATAAATATGGATGCTTTGGGTGCTAATAGTGGTAGTATCTTTACAATCAAAAGCATTAAGTCAAGATTTCTTAATGGTCTAGAATTTCCAGATATGTCTGGGATATTTTCAGAAACTGTTGACCGGTTATTTGTAAGCGCCAGTACCTCCACATACCAAGTTCCTGTAACAGAAGAAGCCAGGGATGAATCTGGCATTGTAACTGATCGCCGAGTAATAGTCCAGCATGTCCGTGCTGACTCAGAATCAGAGGCCAAACTATCTGTACTTCGTATAATAGAAAGGGCCGCTAGTTCATTTGGTAGTGTAGTAGCCCAAGGTCTAGGACTCATCACCGTAGCCCTTATTGGTGGTGGAGTACGTTCCTGGCTCACAGGGGAGCCATTTAAAACTGCAACTGTAGGAGGCTTTGGTAGTCGTTCAGGCAAGCCCAGAGCCACTAATACTACAGGAAGATTTCTAGGCTCTGAGGCTGACGATCTCCATAATTTTGTCCTGGGTATCCCTCTCCTACAAACCCTAGGCCTCTTTGAAGTAGGTAAGTTTCTTTGGAATGCGGCTCTATCTCATATTAATAAACCCGATGAACATAAGTTTGTCCGTGTTTGGGCAGAAGACATAGACCAACTCAATAGAGAAGTAAAGATAGCAGAGCCTGAGTTCAATGTAGTTCAGGCTGCTGTACTACAAACAATTAAACAGGTAGCCCTGCCCTTCTCTGAACACTCAGATGATATATATAACTTCCGTGCTGTAGATATTAAAGTTACTGATAGCAGAAGCCTACCACCTTTAAATCCTGGTGATAATGACCTAATAGTTAGTATGGCTATTCTAGACCAATTATCCGGCGATGAAATTGGTAGTATATTCGGCGCTGTAACAGGTGATGAACTTAATATAGGTAGAATAGATGTACAAGGTGGCCCAGGCGGAATAGGTGCCTCCGGCATACGTCAGGTAGTAAGCCAGATAAAACAGTTATTCCCTCAAGTAAGAAGGCTTACAGGGTTTAGAGTTTCTGGATTTAGACGAGGGCCTCTTGGCCAGGGTGCTGAGGATATATCAGTAAATCTAGCTGAAATGGTTGACGATCTTTACTTTTCCCTTATATCAAAACAAGTTGATGAATTAGTAGCAATGGAGGTATAAGAATTGGTAGCCGTTAAGAACAACACCGAGCCAACCAAAGAGTATATTACAGCCGTTAAAAAATCCCTTAAAGATGATGAACGCTTTGTAGAAGATAAAGAGGGTGAAGTTAGAGAGCTTTTAGCCTTTTCCTCCTGGCGTCATGATTGGCCTCTTCCTAAGGCCTTCTTTGAGTCAAAGGAAATAAAGTTTAGCGATGAGAATTCTAAGGCTCTGGATGACTTTATAGCCAAACTAAAGATATATGAAGATGAAAAAGATAAGGGTGAATTTAACCTAGATAACTTTGCCGAGCATCCTGTATCCCATAAGCACGGCGATAAGTCCCATTCTCATCATGGTGGAGAAAGCTCCCACACCCATGATAATATGCCAGGCGCTTATTCTAAAGGAGAATCCAGTTCAAATAATCAGGAGGAACAAATGTTTAGAGAGGATGTAGCAGTAGCCTTGGGCCTTGAAAAGACAGCATCTAAGGAAGACATCACCAAGGCTATTAAAACCAGTAAGGAAGCCGCCTTTACGGACACTGAAAGAACTAGTCTTCAGGAGCTAAAGAACAACGCTCGCATAGTTCATTATATGAGTGAGGTAGAGGCAATTACTCTTGCGCCAGGTACCCAGCGGGAAAAAGCAGAGAAGCTGGTCAAGCTAGAGAATATAGACCCTGCGCTTGCTAAGGAGCGTCTGGAAGACTGGACTGCCATGCATACCGCAGCAGATGCAGCCGGCGTCACAGTACCTCTCCTAGCATCCTACTCTGAGACTGCGGATAAGCCCAAGAATGAAAGAGGTCCTGCCGAGGTAGAGATAGCTAAGTATGCAGAGGATAACAAGGTAAACTTTAATGTGGGTCTAGCCCAAGTTTCCATGAGGGATCTAGACCTATTTGTTAGATATACTAAAGAGATAGAAGCCAAGTAACCATATAGTATACTAAAATAAGGAGAACACTATGCCGATGAATGGCTATGCAAGTATTCCAGGAGTTGAGGCGGCAGAAGACCTTAGTGCCCACCAGTACCATGTAGTGACCTTTAACGGTACTGAACGTCAGGTAGCTATTGTTACTAATGCTAATGATACCACCGAACATCCTGCCGGTATCCTTCAAGATGACCCTGATGCCGCACTTGAGCCGGCAGATGTTGCGTACTTTGGTGTCTGTAAGGCAGAACTAGGAGGTACAGTCACTGTTGGTAACTGGCTTTCCTACAACAATGATGGTGAGCTTATAGCCGACGCTGCCAACCCTGCCGTACAGACAAATGCAAGTGACCTCTATCATATAGCCAGAGCACTAGAAGATGGTGTAGATGGCGATATTATTGATGTTCTTGTCTTCTCACCAGTCCTCCAAGGTATTGAGTAGATGTCCTGGCATTACTGTGTATCCAACTGTAGCTGTACAAATGGAACTAAATTAATGCCTAGTCCTACAATGCGGCAGGTCAGACCAATTAACCCTATAATAGGTAAGTCAGGTAAATCCAGCAACAGTAAAGGTAAAGGAGGCAAAAAGTAGATGCCACTTCCCACTATGAACGATGTCCGACCGGTAAATCCGGTAATGACCCAACTAAGCCTTGGGTTTAAGAACCCAGCGTACTTCTGGGACTTCCTAGCCCCACCTGTAAAAGTAGATGAGCAGTCTGGTACCTACTTTACATGGACCAGAGACTATTGGTTCCGTAGAGAGGCCGGTGCCATTAGAGCACCTTCTGGACAGTACACCAGACTAGGTGTCGGCGTGTCAACTGCCACCTACTCCGCCTTTGAACGTGGCTTTGAGGAAGTAGTCCACGACCCTGTTCGTGAGGCGTCTCAGACTCCAGAGGCTCTTGACGCCGTAGCCGTACAACATCTTACCGAAATGATTCAGATAGAGCTGGAAAAGCAGGTAGCTGCTGCGACCTTTGTAACAGGTGTCTGGGGCACTAGTACCACTCTGGCAGGTGGCGATCAGTGGTCAGACTTTGCTAACTCTGATCCCATAGCAGACGCCGACCTAGCCAAGAGAACTATCCGGCGCAATACTGGAGCAGAGCCAGATTCCCTAGCCATTGGTGCCCTACCTTGGGAAGTCCTAAAAGAACATCCTCTAATCCTTGACAAGTACAAGCATACCCAGACCGGCATTATGACTGAATCTCTAGTAGCTGCCGCTCTAGGAATTGCTGACCTCCGTGTTATGAAGTCGGTAGAGAATACTGCGGCAGAAGGTGCCACCTTTGTTGGTGCCGATATCTGGACCGACAGTGCAGTGTTCTTCAAGAGAACTCCTACTCCAGGGCTCATGGTGCCTAATGGTGCCTATACCTTCATCTGGGATGAAAAAGGTAACTTCCCCTGGGCAGTAGACGGCTACCGTGAGGAGGCAATCAGGGCTGATGTACATAGGGTATTTACCCATCCTGTAGTTGCCATCACAGCAGCACAGTATGGCTACATGCTCCTAGATACCAACGCATAGAAATAGAGTAGGTTCAATTAAAGAGGGTAAAGGTAACTAAATGTCTATAGAATCATTCAGGGTAAGACGTAAGTTTCAATGGAGTGGGTTTGTATACGCCAAGCCTGGGCGTTGCCAATGCAGTCTAAATCCAGGCTCAGAGAAGGTATCCAGACAACAGGTTATGACAGGCGACAGTGCAGGCCTCCGTACCGTCGAAGCTATGATGGATAAGAATCCCTGTGCGGACCTAAACCATTGCAATGGGATAACAGGCACAGAGTGTAAGTGTGGTGATGCAGGATATTGTACCTGTAGCATCAAGCCCTGGATGTATGGCGGGGACGTTTGGTTAGTAAACGAAGGTGATCCTAAGAAAATCTGGATTCTAAACCGTCGGTTTGTAATTTATGAATCTGGGTTGCCTACAGGCGATGAACTATTAGAAGGCAAGGATAAGGAGCTTTATAAGACTCTATTATATGGAGAGCCAGTTCCAGATACTATTCTTTTCAAGCCACAAGGCGAAAGAATAGTTAGTCCTATGATAAAAGGGCTAGACAATGATGAGGTCAAACAAGTAGTTACAGCAGAGGCCGAAACGCCGGTAAATCCTCTTATAGCTAAACTTCAAGAGGTTACTGCTGGGAAGGATAATTAGATGGTAACAGGCGGAAGGGTATTAGGACGGGGTAGAGAGACTCTACAAATAGATGGTATAGTAATTGCCCCCAATGTATTCGGTAAGGCGTATTACGTAGATACAACTAATGGTAACGACTCTAATAATGGTAGAAGTCCAGGTGCGGCCTTTGCTACTCTAGATGCTGCTAGGTCTGCATCTGCTGCTGGGGATACTATAGTAATAGCCCCAGGTACATATACCCAGACCGCAGCGGAGGAGCCACTAACTCCTAAGGCTAATCAGACCTGGATGGCAGCTATCCCTAATGGTAGAGGTGCCCCTTCCGTTGTTATTGAAGGTACAGGGGAAGCCACTGTAGTAGACGTTGAAGTAAGCGGTGTAATCTTCCAGGGTATTGAGTTCCAGGCAGATGCTGCTGCCGTAGCCCAACTAGTAGACGTAGCCGAGACTGCTACTGTTACCGGCCTTACCTTCCGAGATTGCTGGTTTGACGCCAACGCCAAGGCCACTGTAGTTGGGATTAACGCTGATGATGGTACATTCGTCCTTACTGGCCTCTACGTCACGGGTTGTCGTTTCACCCAGTGTGATACAGGTATCAATATTGGTACTCTTGGTTTTGGACAATCCGTAATTGAAGATAACATCTTTGAGTGTCAACTTGCAGCCGATGTAGGCATCGCACTTGCGGACACTAGCGACTCAGGTCCAACCGGCTGGGTAATACGCAATAATGACTTTACTGGCGCTCTTGATGGTGACGCAGACGGAGTAGCTGGTATCACCATAGCTGGTACTTCCAATGCTGTTGGTGTTGGCCTTATCCGAGGCAACTACTTCGGTGACTTCGCTGCCGATGCCATCACTCAGGACATCATGGAAGAAATGATAGTTGAAAATTACTACGGCGAAGCCAACGGTGCAACTGGTGGTTCTAAGATCACTGGTGGCGCATAAATTTAGCTAGTTATAGAGAAGCCGCGGCGTGTCTCTATAATGAGGCTACCGGGAGCTGAAAACGGATGGGAGGCCCGGAATTGCCTTTGCCATCCACCCTAAAGGAGTTAATATGCCAATACTAAGATCAGTAGGTGAGCGCACTATCACATTCCGATATGAGCCGGGTAGTGCTGCTCGTAGTGAGGGCGCTATTTTAGAGCATGTGGTCCTATCCAGAGAGGGTACAGAAGTTACAGAGGATCAGTGCAAGGTAGCAATGTCACATTATGGGTCAAGTGTGGCCTTGGTCAAGGATATTGTCCCTATCACTCCTAATCAACCTCGTGTAGAGCAGGTCCCAAGTGTTACAGACCTAACCATTGATGAACTTGCTGTCCTAATACCTGACCTTAACCTTGAACAGCTACAGACCTTCCTAGCTGAGGAGCAATCAGGTAAAGGCCGTGTCGGCGCCATAGAAGTTCTTGAGGAAGCCATTACAGTTAGTGAAGGATAAGTAATGGTGAGCAGGCTAGTTAAGTACAACAGGGATAATCCACAGGAGGATAGATTGAAGACTCTATTTACGCCAGTTGAACCTTATCTCCGTTACGCCCACAGAATATTTGGGGATTCCTATTCCCTTCCATTCTTTGAAATAAGTCCTACGGCCGCTGATGACCTTATAATTTATCTTAAGAATACTGCCAAGGTTATGCTGGAAGTATTCCGTGTCAGCATAGTCTCAACTGTTAGTAATATAGTAGTCTTGAAAAAGGTTACTGGTCCTGCAGGTGGCGGCGGTGCTACAATAGTTCCAGTGCATAAGACCCTATCTGAGGGCAAAACATATGGGTCTAATATCTCTGCACTTTCAGACCCTGACATCACAGGCCTGACTGAGGTTGGTACCCTAGATACCTATGGCCTACTAGCTAGTGCTGGCCAAACATTCGACTATCCTGAAGGTATCAGGCTTAATATAGATGATGCCTTAGCCCTTGGTGTTGGCGATGCTACCGCTGTAGTGAGTGGCTCCATTCACTTTATGGTCCATCCAGAGGACGAGTAAATTGGGCGTTGCAATAGTAGATCATAGAGCCTTTGACGGTACCATAACTGAGCGTAAAACCACTGCCTGTCATACTTGTGGGACGTTAATCCTATATGATTCCAGGCCTAGAGGTGGATTCCTACGCAAAGTAAGAATGTACTTTGATCGGCGCATATGGAAATGGGTTGAGCAAAATAAAGAAGGTTTCTGGTGTAAATCCTGCAACAAGGATATGTGTAATCCTTGTGGAGAAAAGGCAACCAACGGCTCTATGAGAGGCGCTTGTCCTGATATGGCCAAGATAGCTGATATTACAGGAAATCTAATAGGCCAAGGTACAGTAGATATATACAGCCCACAAGGTCAAATACTAATTCAAACAAGGGTAGATAGGAGGGCATACCGTGGTATCCAATAGTAAAGATGCTAGTGCATTTATTCCAAAGAAGCCTACTGTAGAACCAAATTTCGGTGATGAAGGTAAGATGGATGCCTTTCTAGCCTCTAATACTGCTCCAGTCGCCCGTAAGTTAATTGCCTTAGGATATGGCCCTAGAGGGGATAAAGACCCTAATTATAATCCAGTCTTTAGGCATAGGTATTATCTTACTTTAAAAGAACTTCATATAAATTTAGATAAATTAGCCAGGAATCCTAAAAGTACTGATGATATTAATATTAACTACTTATTGGATGATATAAAGTGGTTTGTTAAAAGTCGTTATAATGTTCAAGAATCTGATAGGACCTAAAACTAGTAAGGTGCAAGGAGATAAATCATGCCTTGGATGTATTCAACCGGCGTCAGAAGTATTACTGCTTCCACTACTGATGATAATATAGCCTTAGACGCAGTCTCAGCTGGTATAGGTAAACTAAAGGAGATACATTGGGGTGGAGAAGCCACAACTTCCACTGCCATGCATACTAGGTTTGCTAGGTCAAATACTGAGTCCGGTGCTCAGACCAATGGCAACGTAGCTAAGATAGAAGGTACAGGAGTTCCTACTAATGACATTGATTCTGTTGTCACCTACAACACCACTCAACCAACACTAGACGCTGCTGACATCTATACAGAGTCCTGGAATGCTCATGGCGGTGTAATTAGATGGCTAGCCGATCCAGAAGAAGAAGTCTGGCTTATCACCGGCCAGTCTCTAGACATTCTTAGTTGCCGTAACTCCGTAGGTACTGCAACTAGTTCTTACAGTCTTAAATGGTCCGAGATTAGTACATAATCCTTACATGCCTTAGGTAGAGGGGAGTCCTATCTTGGGATCGGGCCCGGCCTTGACCTTAATCAGTCTGGGTCGGGTCCTCTAATAAATTTAATAATACTAGAGGTACCAGTGGCAACAGTAGAGCAGGTTCTAAAGAGGCAGGTCCTGGCCTTCCTTACCTCCATACGTATTAACCTAAACCGTTCTCAATTAGCCGCAATGGATAGAGAACTGGATGGCTGGATTGGTGCGCTAAAGAATCCTGTGGCTGTTGACAACCCTCTTGTTAGTTATATGCGCCGGAGCATTAATGGCCGTAACGTGCGTGTGACTGGTACAGGTTTCACATCAGGTAAGGCACTTGTTCAGTATGAAGATACTGATGAAGTTGCTTATGTGCGAACAGAGGACATGAGGAGCACTGTCTAGGTGGCTATTGATACTCCCACAACTCTCACAGAGGATTTAGATACTGGAAATAATAATACCCCTACAACAGCAAGCATAACGCCTGCGGCTAATAAGCTAATCCTTCCATGCTTCTCATTTCAGGATGCGAATTCAGAGCCTATTGTTACGTCGGTTATTGGGAATGGAATTACTTATGTGTTAGTAGGTTCCTCTTACTACGACCAGGCGGGTCAACAAGGTAAGACATTCATCTATAGAGGTATGAGCGCCAGCCCATCGGCGGGTACGATAGTAATGACTGTTGAAAACGGAGTAGGCTGTGAATGGAGTGTCATTGAGATAGGAGGGATAGACACCGGCGGAACGAATGGCTCTGCTGCAATTGTCCAAGTAGTTAATGCTGAGAGTGCAGGAGACGTAACGTCTCACTCTGTTACCCTAGCAGCTTTTGGAAGTGATGGAAACGGTACCTTGGTCGCATGGGGCCAGGACGATGAGAACGCTATGACTCCTGTAGCAGGTATGACGAAGATAGCGGAGCAGCTAAACACTGTTGACCATGATGCCTTGGCAATTACGATTAAGACAACCAAGGTACTTGTACCAAGCATATCATGGACCGGGTTAGCACAATCCGGAGGAGTTGCTATAGAGATTAAGCAAGCCGCGGCAGGTGAGGATGCTGAGATTATAAGCTCTCGTGGCAGATTGGCCTACAGTAGGCCATAATGGGTAAAGGAGGGTATCATTTCTGGCGGCGTGACCATAGATGGGCGTCTATGGATGCCTATAATATAAGAGTATTTCCTCCTCTAGTAGACGAGGCACCAATAGAAGTAAGTAAGGTGTTTCCTAAGCATCATCTAACTAGAAGGATTACGTCTAATACATCTTTTCATATAGGAATAAAACCACAGATAGTAGATAGTCCCGAGTTACCAGAGGAATTACTAACTAATATATATCCTAATATAACCCGGCGCAAACTAGTAGCTAGGTCTATGTTTGATATAGGGATTAGCCCACAAATAGGAGATGAAGTATATGGCATACATATCATTTCCCTTCCGGATAGAGCCAGAGCTAAAAAGGTTAGTAATACTGCCTTTCAAATCATTAATGTCCCAGCTCAACCCCATGAACTCCCGGAAGGACAAATACTTGATTCTTACCGACTTACACGGAAAAGAGTGGGAGATACCGCTTACCTAATAATAGCAAGATTTGTAGTTGCTGATTCTGTAGCAGAAGACCCTCCAGAGGGTAGAGGTTACCAAGCATATTATCTAGACAGAAAGCGAGTGGAAAACCTAGCCTATCTAATACTAAATGGTGTGCCTCAAAGCTCCCTAGCATTTCTACCACCAGCCATATTCTATAACAATAAAGATACTATAGTGACAGATGAATTGACAATAGTAGAGTTTCCCTACACCTTTACATTTAGGTTTTCTGCTGAAGGTGATATACTAATCACTGATGTTAAAGATGCTGTTTCTATAAGGGATAACTTCTAATGGCTGGCGAACTCTCACATATAGATGTTGGGTCCCAGCTTAGTAAGACTGAGTGGGAATCTATTACAGCCCATGCATTGGATGGTCAGACTACTGGGGATATAATATATGCCAGCAGTTCGTCTCAACTATCTAGGATAGCTATTGGGTCTGTGGGTAATTATCTAGGTGTAGTTGGTGGTATTCCAGCATGGACTAATACTCCGATCTTATTGGCTGATGGTGCGGCTGATGCTCCAGCCTGGGGATTTATAAATGATGACGACTCCGGAGTATACTTACGATCAGTAGGTCTTTTAGGTCTAACAGTTGCAGGTACTGGTAGAGTAGGTATAACATCTACAGAGGCTAGATTTGCCGTCAAGGTTTCTTTTGGTACTGCTATATCAGGAACAGACTTTTCCTTAGAGAGGGTGGATGCCAGCAATTTAAGATTAACTGCTGGCTTTGAAATAGATGGAGATTTAAACCATGACGGTACAAAGGTAGGATTTTATGGTACTGTTCCTGTATCGTTACAAACTGGTGTAGCTGTGTCGGCAGCAGGTTTACATGCAGCCTTAGTTAATCTAGGAATGATAACAGCATAATGGTTAATGGAATTCAGATAAAACCAGAAGAAGTTACTCCCGAAGATATAGTGGCCCTATGTCAAGCCAACCCTACGGCGGCCATGCAACTTACTAATATAGTGCTTAGTAGGAAACTAAAGATGGCGCAGCAAGTAATAGAAATAGTTACCAAGAGAGATACAGAGTAATGCCAGCCCCTTATTACGTAGGCGACGAGATACCTCTTAGCTTTGAGGCTAAAGATTCCTCAGGTGCTGGCCCAACTGCGGTGCTTGTGGATGTATATGATCCCACCAATACTAAAATTGTAGATGCACTTGCCGCTACAACCAACGGCACCACTGTCACCTATAACATATCAGAGACACTAAATGATACTGTAGGTGTAATACGCTCAGTATTTAAAATAACATTTACAGGTACAATAGTCCGTAGGCATACTATACATACAGTAGTTGTCGATCCTACTGTAAGATACTTTACATATGGGTCCAAAGAACTAGTAGAAGCGATGGTAGGAGATATAGTAGTTGGGAGGGTGTTTACTGACTCTACCACTCCTACTGCTGCTACTGTCCAAGCTCTACTAGATGGCGTTGCTGCTGAAATGAACGTGGAAATGAGGCAGCAAGGGTATAGAATTCCTCTAAGATATGGTGATGATCCACAGGCATACTTAAATGCTGTCCATGCCAATAATGCAGGCACCGCCGCTAGAGTGCTTTCAACGATGCCTATGGAAGCCTACTCCCTACCTAATGAAGGTGAGTCAGGTGGCGACCGTAGGGAAATGTGGGATAGAGAGCTTTGGCATTTTCTACAAAGAGTACGTAGAGGGGATCTAGGTGCAATTAAGGATAGTTCACTAATGTCTACTATGTTTTCCGGGTCACAGGAGACATCTGGTGGCTCTAAGAAACTGCCTTTATTTACTAGGGCTGGGTTTGACTTTCCTGGCTCTAGGAGACTTACGGAATGATAGAGGAGCAAATAGAAAAATTAACCATTATTGTAAATGAGATAAAGGATAATGAATTACCTCATATAAAAACTGAGGTTGCATTAAATAAACAACAGACTAAGTTCAACACAAAGCTGATTCTTATTATTCTAGCCTCTGGTGTACCAATAGCAGGTCTATTAATAACCATAGTGGTTTTGGCGGCATAACAATAATGGGTTATGACGACATAGAGACTGGGCTTCAAACCCTTATACAGGGTATAGAAGGTTATGATACTACTAATGTATCTAAGGGGGATTATAGGATATTTAGTGCTGGTCTAACCAAAGGTGTTGTGCTTAATCCAGGCCCGGTACCTAGTAGAAGTGTAATAGCAGCGCCACGTAAAATAAGCACAACTTGGGAAATAGAGATAGACCTGCGCATAGCCTTTACAGATGAAATCTCTACAATAGCCAGTTCCATTAGAACAGAGAGGCAGGCTATATTTGACCATATAGATAAATACCCTACACTGAACAGAGCTACAACTGGTGTGACTCAGGCGCTTATTGTGTCTGCTAGGCAGCCTAATGTATGGCAAGGTGAAAGTAAAAACTGGTGGAGCCAGCTACTTATATGCCGTGTATCTGAGAATGTAGTGGTGTCCCTGGTGGAGAATAGGTCCTGATGTTTAATACTTCCCTGTACCTCATAAGTGATGAAAGGTTTGTTTACCCTCGCCTAACTAATCTTGTGGGGTACATGGAGGGATTAAATGTCCACTAAGGATAAGGTTAAGTATATAGGCTTTACTGTAATTATAGGGTTTATAGCTCTTGTAGTATGGGCTATGGATAAAACAGAGAAGGACAAGGCTATACTTGATGCCAATTATGAGTTTGTAGGGTGTCTAATGGAAAGTACCAATCCGGAAGACTGTGTATTGGCTGACGTGGCTAAGTAATGCCTACTCCATTACCAGGTGGCCCTAATGATGAAATTAGGATGCTGCCTAACCAGCTTAGTGACCTAGCCGAAAACTATAGATTGTCCAATGTAAGGGCTGGTTATAGAGATCTAGTAGAACAGGAGCTTTCTAGGCTAGGCAGAATACTAGAGGATAGGGTTAAGGCAAATACACCAAGAGTGTCGGGTAGGTTAGCGCGTAGTACCAGATTTAGGATAATAAGAACGGTAGAGAATGAAACCGATGTAACCTATGAACTACAGATTATCCAAGATGCACTGGCCAATCCCAGAGCCTCTGTAAGAAATAGATACTTTTACTGGTACACAGTGCATCATGGGTTGAGACCAGCAGGCAGACTAAAGAGGACATACCCACCCCCTATAAACTTACAAAACTGGGTAATGCGGGCTAAAGGAGAGTCCATACAAGATGCACCAGGAGTAGCCAGAAAGATAGCCTGGAATATATTCAAGGAGGGCATAGAACCAAACACATATTTATTTGATTCCCTGGAACAAGAACAGACTGAGATACAGGTTACGGCGGATAAGATAGCACAGGATTTAGCATTTAACCTAAACCATCTACCTGAGATTCAAAGGTTCTCAGGCTTTGAAGATATAATAGATTAGTATAGATTAAAGAGGGTAAAATGGCTAACCAAGATTCAAAACGATTTAATTGTAAATGGCGCATGACAATAACGGGTGTCATAGATATTGTATCTCCTGACGAAGAAAAGGCTAAGGCTCATCTAATACAACTGTTAGGTGGGGGTGTATCCATATCAGTAGGGCTACACTCAGATATACCTATACAAATAGATGCCAAAGTAATAGTAGATGATCCTAGTAAATCTAAATTAGTTGTTCCACAGAAGGGTAAAATAGTCAAGACGGATGGGAGGCAATAATGTCCCTTGAAGCCTTTAGAAGAATACAGATAGGTCTAGAAGGTACCCGAGGTACTGCTGTAGCCGCCGACACAATAATGATCGGAAATCTTAGCCTAACCCCATCTATGAATATTCATAGACCAACAGATGAGCGGAATAGCTTGGCTGAGTTTAAGCGTTCAGTGGTTACAAGGCATGGCGCTACCTTGCGCTATACTGCTGATGCAACCTTTGAACAAATACTACAGTTTCTGAGTATGACGCTTAAAGGTGGTATAACAGCCACTACACCTACAGGTGGTACTCTACCTAGAGACTGGGCATTTACTCCAAGCCTGACCGCGGTTAATACCCAAGACTCCTTTACCTTTGAATACGGTGATAATACCCAGGCCTGGGAAACTGCCTTTACAGTATGTTCATCTATGGAGCTAGGTATCTCTATGGGTGAGGTTCTGTCCCTTAATGCTGACTTGTTTGCCAGACAGCCTCAGAAGGTTAGCTTTACTGGATCATTGACTGATCCTACTGTCAATGAAATCCTATGCGACGGTGCGAAGTTCTTTGTAGATACTACATGGGCTAATGTGGGTTCTACAGAATTTAACGCTATGTTGGCAGGTGGTACTGTAAGACTTAACTCAGGTCTTACTCCAGTTAGATATGCAGATGGACTAGATGCTCAGGGGGAGGCTAACTTTAGTACCGTGAGTGAAGGTAGAAGGTCTCATAGTATGGACCTCGACCTAATCGTCTCCAGCAACTTTATTGCTCAAGCATATGACGCCTGGGAAGCGCAGACTAATAGATCAATTAGAGTGGTCTTTGACCTAGCAGATGACAGTATTGAGTCCAGCTTTAACCATGAGCTGGAAATAGATATGTTTGGTCACTTCATAGCGGAGCCGGAATTGTTCGGGGAAAGAGATGGTGAGGATATGGTCCGAATGAGTTTCCAGTCCGCCGACGATGGTTTAGGAAATGAGCTATCAGTGAGAGTTAGAACTGGAACCACAGCCATATAAAGGGTTAGAATCTAGTAAGAATTTAGTAAGAATAAGGAGAGGGTAATGAATAACTATCCAAATTTCTTTGTTAATGATTCTGAGAAGGAAAGAGTAGTTTTAACTGATGGACAGTGGGTTGAAATTAAAGCTGAAATGTCCATTGGTGATTGGGAGAAGTACGATGAGGCGGGTCTGGAATACAAGATAGCGGATCAGGACGACAATGGTACTGATAGGGCCTCACGTAGAAGAAGGTTTAAGGGTAGTTCTTCACAGCAGGATGCGTCTCTAAAGATTAAGTCCGGGTTCATTAGCCTTGTACATATTAATCTAGTAGCCTGGAGTTTTGAACTACCTATGACCCCTCAGGTTATAGGGAAACTAAAGCCAATCTGGATAGATATTATAATAGAAAGAATTGAGGCACTGAATCCGACAAACCCTTTAGTAAGCAGTGGCCTGACAGCCCTGTCATCGAGTACAAGAACTACCTCGAAGGAAGACGAGTCCACATCCCCCACGCTACCGTCAGATACCTAGTCTGTAAGCATATGGGTGGCTGGGGCTATGATACTTGGAAAGTCCAGCCACCCTGGTTTATATGGGAGATATGGGAACATATGATAACTGAGGGTGTTGCTAGGCCTAGGACCCCAGATACTAACCCAGAAGTTGACAGAGTACGTAGCAAGCTATGATATGTGTCTGTTCTTTACTGAATTTTACAAATTCTAAGAGGGTATATATGTTCAGAAGATCATGGGATAGCCGTCCCAGGCTCACCCTTAGAGATGCAAACGTCTGTCTAGTGTCTCTGTACGTCTGAGAGTCTGCGTTGCTCTCACGAGCTTCTAGGGTGCTTCTAAGTGACGCTAAATGTGTATAAATGTCAGAAAGCAATAAGGTTCTAACATGGTAGGTGCAGCAGTTGCTGGTGGCGCTGGAGTAGCACGGGCTGGTATATTAATAGTTGCCAGACTCCGTGCCGTACAACGTTTTCAGCAGTTTAATAGGGTACTAGCCACATCAGATAATAGAATACTAAGACTAGCAGGTCGTGTTTTTGGTCTGGCTGGTGCCCTTACAATACTACAAAAGGCTGTTAGCCTATTAATGAATCCTGTGACAGGATTGCTGGCTCTATTAGAAGTAGGCTTAGCTACCAGAAAATGGCTAATCTATGAACGCTCGGTAAGACAGGCTACTCTCCAAATGAGATTTATGGGCCTAGAGACTGGTCAAATTACTGACCGCCTTAATGACCTTAAAAGTGTGCTAGGTGCTACTGCTGCCGGTGAACTATTCAGAAACACTCGGGCCATACTAGCCTTGATGAATGTAACAGAAGGCTGGCGCCTCGCCATTGCTGAAATGGGCGCAATAATGAGGATTCAGTTTGATCCAGAAGTGGCAGAAAGGTTTATGACTGCCGCTGGTGAGGCTGCTAATGGATCTATAGAAGCCCTACAAGACATACAAGATATGTTCCCTGCATTACAACTGGCAGGTAAAACCTTTGAAGAAACCATGTCGGAGATAAATAGATTCCTACGAGAGATGGATGTCTCCAATATGGAACAAGTAGCCATAACTATGGGAGAAATACAAGACAGAATCTCTGGTCCTATAGGCGCTATATCAGATTTCTTTGCTAATATTCCTAAATGGGGTGCAGAGATACTACAATTCTTTGTAGAAGGTGCCTTTAATATAGGCCAAAGCATAGTTGATGTATTTGGTATACTTAAGGATAACATACTCGCATTTATTAGAGAGGTCCCAGACCTTATTATAGGTCTATTTACAGGAGACACTGAGAGAATAAGAAATGCTGCGGCTGCATTAGGTAGACAATTAGTTGAGAATATAATATTCTCCTTTACGCGATTATTGGATATGTTTGACAATACTTTCCTGGAAGGTGCTTCCAATATAATAAACAGGTTTGTGACAAATACAATTATAATGTTTACGGGCTGGATTGCTGACGTAATTAATTTAGTAATTAGTCTTGTGCCAAAATTCTCAACAATTCTTGATGTTATTGGTAGAAATATAGCTACAGTTTTTATGAATATATTTGGTGTAGGTGGCAGAATAGCTAGAATTATAGGTACCTTTCTATCATCAGTCTGGAAGGTCTTTTGGGATAGTGAGCCAATAAAGGCAGTAAAAGATTTTATATCTACTGCTCTATCTGCCATATCAACATTCTTTACCGTAAGTATACCAAACACTGCTCGTATGTTGGCGGGCATAATAGGTAGAATAATGAAGACCACACTAGTTGATCCTATAATAGCAGCTATCAACAGTGTCATAAGTTTTATTAATACAAACCTTATAGATAATATTAATAGAATAAGTATACCAAATCCGTTCGGTGATGATATAGGATTTAACATACCCCCAATCCCAACTATACCAAACTTTGCACATGGTGGTGTAGTACCAGGACCAATAGGTAAACCCAGACTAGTTGTTGCTCATGGTGGAGAAGAATTCTTAGGTACCAATGGTCAACAAGGCGCACCTAAAGTAATTCATATATACATAGGTAATAAGAAAGTAGATACTGTAATCCTAGACAGTATGTCCAGAATAGTCAGACGAAGTAACTTAGTCCCAAGAGCACTTAACTCAGCATAATGATAGAGCTAAAGAGATCATTTACTAAGGCGTTTGAGGATATTCCTTTAACATGGAAGCCTGCTAAGTTTTATATGGCGGCTGGAATGACAGCCACTTTAGTTTGTTCTAATGGACATGCTGGACTGATAGATGAACATACTATAGCAGATGATGGTACAGTATCTCCTAGTGTTGTATGTACTCAGGATAATTGTACATTCCATGAATTTGTAAAGTTGATTGGATGGAATGAAGATTAACCTCTGGGTAGGCCCTCCTCGCTTAGAAGACGCTGATACCATAGACTTTACCAATTATAGAACATCCTTAATAGAGGATGAATGGGAGATAACCCAAACCAGAGGCGCCCAGATAGACTCCCTATCCCTTACCTTAGATGACCAAGATAACTCCATATCCATAATAGTAGGCAATGACGTTGTTATTGATGAGGTAGACAGTCCCAACAATCGTCTATTTGGTGGTATAATAACTGACGTAATCACTGTACGTGAAGGTCTGGGTAGAATTATAACCCTAGAGTGCCAAGACTACACAGCACTTACTGATAGATCATCTATCCGTAAGACCTATGAACGCTCCGGACAAACAGGCAAGAGTATAATCCAAGACGCCTTTGCAGAAGCAGCATTACCTACCACCACAGAAATAGATACCTCATCAATCCAGGACGATAGAGTCTTTGATGCATTAAGATTCCAAGGTGCTAGTCTACGGGCTGTAATGGAACAAATATCTGAAATCTCTGGATATGTATGGAGCATAAATTACTTCAAATCACTTAGATACCATTCTAAAGCCTTCGCTTCATTAGGCTTTAACTTCTCTGATAACCCAGATGAAGTTGATTCCTTTCCCTATTATGATGCAGTGGAAACAGAAAGGCTAGCGGACTGGAATCAAGTAGAATTACAAGGTGGTAAGGATATATCTAATGATATAACTGACATATTTGTAGGAGATGGTTCTGAAAAACTATTCCGTACTGGTATACAATCTGGTCATTCCCCTATAGAAAGGGCACCAACCACGGCAGATGATACCAATCCATTAATACTAGTAGAGGAAAACACAAATACCCAAGGCTCCCCAGTATGGACAACTAGGTCAGTAGGTCGAGCAGGTGGCGATCAAATTCTAGGTGTAGACGTAGATGTATTATGGAGTACATTAGGTCGAACAATAGAATTCAATACAGCGCCACCTAACTTCACAAACGCCTTTAGAGTAACTGGCCGTTTGCTTATAGACATAATAGTAATTAATGAAGATACAACCGCTGTAGCCAGACATGGCAGACGCTATAAAACATCCCTGATTATCCCAGAAAGTAATGATCTTAGACAAGCGCAAGACCTTGCAATAGCATATCTAAGACAACACGGGGATAAACGCTTTGTAACATTTAAAACCAACAAGGACGGTATATCCCATCCAGACTGTATATGTAGAGTGACCCGGGTGACAAATACACCATTTGGTCTTACATCCCACCTAATGATTATTAACCGCGTGACTACTAGAATAGTAGGTGGAGAAACCTTTGAATATGAAGTGGAACTAGAAAGCCTCGGCTTTTAATATGCCAACCACTGACTTTGAAACATTACTAGCCCAGCTTAAATATAATGTTAGCCGCACTACACTTCCAGATGATGCGGCTATTACTCAAATCCGCAAAGAAGTATTAAACTTTGGTCTAAGTATCGCAATACTAAATATTAGCAATTCATGGGGTGCTGCATATTTAGTATATCCTGGCTGGAATACTACTGATTTACAAAGTTGGTGGCGGCTCCAAAGCCATGAAGTAGTAACAGGTGCTTCAGGTGTACGAGACTCACATGGTTCTTTAGATGGTACAATAAATGGAAATCCGGTTGAAGATAATTATGACTTTATAACATCCGTGGCTAAGGCCAGTGTCTTACAAACAAGAGATAGAAATGTAGAATTTTTAACTTTTGATGGTTCTGGAGATTATATAAATCTAGGGGATATAACAGCCTTTGATGGTGCAGCCACATTTACAATAGGTTTTAGATTTCGTCCCGATACCTTAACTGACCAATATGCTCTAATAGCTAGATGGCCCTCCGCTGATGGAGATAAACAATTTCTTATAGAAATGAATACTACCAATTCTCCTGGTGGTATAGAGGTAACATTTGCTACTGATGGGGTAGGCGGAACTGCAAGTATATATATTACAACACCTAATCTAGTTGCAGATACATGGTATAATGTAATTATAGAGTATGTGGGTGGTACTCCAGTAGCCTTTATATATATAGATGGTACAGTTGTTTCAGTAACAACTAGTGGTACTATACCATCAACATTACAAACAGTGGCTGACGATGTTTTAATAGGTCGTAGAGAAGATGATACAGCCAAAGACTTCGCCGGTGATATGTATGATGTAGCTTGGTGGAATACACAATTATCTGGGCCAGACATCACCCTATGGGAAGAGGATGATATAGATGACCGTATAGTGATAGGCTTTAGTAGAATACCAGGTACAGAAAGTGTATCACTTCCACCTGGCCATCTAACAACTAACCCAGCACCAGGTGGTCCAGGCAGCAGAATGTATCCAGACCGTACTAGAAGAAAGCGCAGAATACAACAATCTATTAGTAACCAAATAACTACGTGGGCATAATTATATGGGAACCCCAGTAGCAATCCTAGAAGGCTTATCCAGAATAACTCAGCTTGCCTTGGCTGATATGACGCATATAGCCGTAGGTACAGGCACCAATGCAGCCGAAGTAGGTGATGCTCAGTTACAGGAAGAAACTAACCGTGTTGCAATATCACAAACATTGCGCTCAGATAACACATGGCAAGCCAGGGCACTATTTGTAAACTCTAATTTACCTATTACCCTTACAGAAATAGCTATATTTATGAATGGCTCAGGTAGTCCCAATGCTGGTGAAATGCTAATCCGAGTTATAGAATCTTTTACCAAGGGTTCCGCGGACCTACTAGTAGTATTTGAAGGAACAATTAAGGAGGACTAAATGCCAGGTACAGCCGGCGATGATGAAGGCGCCTGGGATGATGGTACTATATTAACCAAATCCCGGATTAATCAAATGTTTGTTCAGTTCTCTGTTGCTGCATCTAGAGCGGCCGCAGGTGTACTGGGTCGTATGCACTTTGCATCTGATACCAGGCAATGGTCCAGAGATAATGGTGTGTCTTGGACTAATATAAACACACTCCCTCAAACGGTAGTAAAAGCCTCTGACCAGACTAAGGCGTCTGATATAGTAATAGCACCTGATGACGATTTGGTAGTTGCTCTTGGTGCCAACGACAATGCTTTCTTCTGGGCTACCATTAGAGCCAGTGCCGCCAATACCACCCCAGATATAGACATGACATTTACTGTACCTTCAGGTGCAACTGGTGGATTCTTCCTGGGTCCAGGTGTGGCAGCTGGTTTATTTAATACACCAACGGCCTTCGCTACAGAAGTTATTACAGCCTTATCCGCCACTGAACAAATGGGTTTCCTCTGGGGTGTAGTTAAGAATGGTGCAACACCAGGAAACCTATCATTTGCATGGGCGCAAAATGTCAGCGACACAGGAGTTACTACAGTGCATGCGGAATCGGCCCTCATGGTAGCGATACAGTAATGGCTATCATTACAAGAACAGTATTCTATACTACTGAAGGAGCCAAGAAAGTCCTTATAGACTCTGCTAGAGATTTAGGGGAGTCTGTAATCCATGATGACTTTGGGGTAGGGCCGGAAGGCCAGAACCAATTAAGTTTTGGTACTACAGTGGAATCTTTTAGGGACCCAAATAGAGCCAGAATTAATATATTGGTAAGTAAAATTGCCGATGAAACTATAGTATATAGAGAATTGGTAGAGTTACTTAAACTAGAACGTGATCTTTAAACTTGGAATAAAACTCCCACTCCTGGTCATGCACTAGTTCTCTGGTATCTTTATGCATAATATATAAAGTAGGTGCTTTATTACTACTAGGAGTATCTAGTATGGCCTGACATTGATCCCTAGTTATATTCTCATACAGGGTAAGAACATCTACTAGGCCAGGCAATAGTTTATGTGTAAAGCCTATATAGTTTATAGAGTCTATATAGCTCATATATGGATCATTTAGGGATATAATCCCACCTATATACAACTGAAAATACCGCAGTGCATAGTTGGAGCCTAAAGTAAATAAAGACTTAAGCCATTCATCAATGGATAGACCATCTATATATGCTATATCATTATCTTCAATATCCAGCATAGGCCATTTCTTATTCTCCCGCCTAAACGCATATATACTGGTATACCAATCTACAGGGTCTCTAACAAAAGTAAATAAATATTTACTACTCGAATACTCCCTTACTTCCTTCAACCTCATATGCGCCCTATACTCATGCGGCGTAGTTATTCCTTTAACTCCAGTCTCTTTATCTCCTAGCCTAGGATCATACAGCCCAGCATTTAATAATGCATTTCTTATTGTACTTCCCCCTGTCTTAGGTATATGTAAAAAGCAACTGTTAGGTAGTATGACTGCCATCTCTAATCTCCTGTAATTTAGCTAAGAGATTCTTTCCAGTAATAAATAGTGTTTCATTTTCTTGCTCAAGCTTCGCAATCTGCCGGTCCTTCTCGCCGCTCTCGTCGTTCCGCTGGACGCACTCGGGGCACTGTTCTCGGAGTTGTGGGTGAAACTCTGGGTCTATCTGCACGTCGTGGATGTGCTCTGTGTGGGTCACGGGTGGTCCTCTGGAACTACAAACTCTACCCGGAACCTGTCCCACCCATGACTTGGGGTAAACTCGTAGGTCATCGTGCCCACGGCACCGATAGGGGCGTCCACGCGCTGAATACCGCTGAACCATTGAACGTCGCCATCCTCGGCAACGAATCTCTGGGCGCCGTCCTGCGCTCGCTTCTCTACCAACTGCCACATTTGGTCGCTACGCTTCATCTTACTCCTCCGTCTATCAGGCCCAAAACATTATCCATCCTATTATCCCACAGACTATACTAATTCCTAACAATTCTTCATCCAGCCGCTCTCGTCTAGCTTGTCCATTCCTGATCTTATCATTAGTATACGTCCAAGCCTTCATTGTTTAGTCTCTTTATAACTAGAAAGTGATATATTTGTAGGCCTCAATCCTAAATACCTTTCCATCTTTTCAGCTATGACACCAATAGTATTATTTGAGGCGCTACCAGGCTGTACATCACCAACCTCCACATCAAGTTCTAAATGGAACTTATACCTAGTAAGACCACTTTCTCTTATATCCCTATCAAATACCTTTTCCTTAACCATTATACCTCCACCAAATCCTTCCAATTCAATCCCATCCTAATCTTTATCGGCGTTTCAAAGGGTGCTACCTTATGCATATGATTACTTGCTCCATTATACCCTGGCGGCACACTAAGTATTATCTGATCATGCACTGTATGTATCTGAGGTTCCTTTCTGTTATTCCACATATCCTCCTTCAACGTCTCAGCCGCGCTACCCTGTATAACATGGTTAACCAACTCCCTAAGCGCCTTAGTCCTAAGATAAGGATTGTTGGACTGTAACTTCTCTGATTCGTTCCGTATTCTACCCAGATATGTTTGGGTGTAACCGTCAGCCATCGCTTGAGCCCTAGTTGTTTCAATTCCTTTATATATACCAGGGAAACTTCGGAAGAGGCCTTGTATAAGGGCCGTTCCAGTATGCATAGGGATTTGGTATCTCTCATATAATACATGCTCATCGCCTCCATAAATAACCGTGAGCAGTATTTGCTTACTAGTCCACCTTTGTCTCTCAGGAGTAGGCCCTAATGCATTTCCAACTCCTGCTTGTAAAAGCTCATTCATTACCCCCTTATAAGGATCACCACCACTTGCAAATATATCTAATAGTGCCTTGTCATTCCATAAGTAAGCTGCCCATCTAGGTTCTATCTGAGACATATCCCAGTCATATAGAATCTCACCAGGATCAGCCTCAACTATATCCCTTAACTCCTCAGTCAGATTCTGAGTAGCCGGATTTGACCTACTTATTCTCCCACTAAGCGCCGCTGTTATATTTATATTAGGATGTATCTTGCTATCAGGACCTATATACCTACCTTCATCCAATGGCCTAATCAAGTGAGTTAGTAGTGCTGTGGCGCGTCTATACTTTAGAGTTAGAACTGCCATTGGTTCTACACTATAGTAGGTCTCAAGTATTTCCTTATTAAGCCTGGGCCTTTTCTTTCCATCCGCTCCCTTCCTCTTAAGTACAGTGTAGCCTTTAGCTTCCAATGCAGCGCCTAGTTGCAAGCTGCTACCCGGACTAAATCCATGTACACCTTCACATATTGTCCTATAATAAGTAGCATCACGTTCTAGTTTCCTTCTATGTATATTTACCTTTTCCTTATTAATATACATCCCTCTACGTTCTATATCCAACGTCACGGGGAGTATTCTAGTCTCTAGGTCCAATGCCTTTACTGGCACCATATCTATCAGATATTCCCACGCTTCTAATGCGTCCTGAGCGTCTAGGCAACCTCTCTCAGCAACTTTCCACTCAGGCACATCCCGCATAGTTATTTGATCTTTACCTGTACCTATTAGGTCTGTGATTCTTCTAGGTGTTCTACCAAAGAGTTCAAAACAAAGGTCAGCTAGCCTAGCAGGAAGGCCCAACAGGTTGGCAGCGACACAGGAATCATGGATATTTGTAAGGGTAAATCCGGAGAAGTCTTCCAGGATTTTGACGTCGAATCCAGAGTTATGGAAAATAATAGATACGTTCGGGTTTCGCAGGAGCTGCCAGGGGAACAAATGTGAGTCGATGGAAAAGTAGAATGATTCGTCTGGAGATATTGCAAAGCCTGCTCCTAAAGGTGTTCTATCTTCCAAGCTAACTGTCTCTACATCACAGCCTATATTCCCTTTGTAATCAAAGAGCCTGCTTAGTATGGTTGCAGGGACAGGTTTAGGATGAGGGCCATGATAAGTAAAGTTCATCTAATAAATTTCTTGCAAGTCCCACATAATCCTGATTTATTATCCTTACGAAGTTTAATGACACCACATATCATGCAGTACATTAGTCTGAACCTATTACTATTTCTACTGTAATCAAATCCTGTTGTTCTGAGTTATCCATATGATTTACTAGTGCATCATATAAACTATCCCCTGCGGCAACTTTTGTTCTATTAAAGATTCTTGTTTCTGCCTTGTAACGTAGCTTGTAATCCATATGGGTAATTTTTATATAAGTATCCATTTACCAATCCTCCGGTACTATTTCTGCGCTTTCCCATTCTGTTTCATCCAAAACTATTTCCCCATGCTTCTCTTCATAACTTTTAAGTTCCCGTCTTAGCATCATGGCAAATTGCTTGGCCGCCGCATGAGGAATGACAAGTTGGATAGTATCCTCATCGGTACCAGCAAATCTAAATTTTAAAAGTACAGTCCTTCGTGACCATGCAATGGCTGCATTATCTACATACCTAGCTGGTTCCTGCATCATTTCTTTGTTACTTTCTCAGTATACCTATTTTCACCAAAGTCTCTTGGTGACTTTTTATCATTTTTTGTTATTACATAATTAATAACATCTACACCATCATCTTCCATAACGGCCAATGTTCCTATAGCCACAAAGAGAATATCTGCCGCTTCCTCGTAAGCCTTTCTTTTATTATTTCTATTAAGCTCACTACAATGTTCACCTACTTCTTCTTGTAGAATAGAGACTCTACTTTGTAAATAGCCTATCACATCACTTCTATCAGTTAGGGGTTTAATTCCAAACCTTTCATGAAAAGCCTCCACACTAACTACCATATCTGCCACGGCTGTTTCTAGGTCAGTCATATTTTCGGCTGTCATTATTTCCTCACCACCAATATATCCTCATAATTAATATCCAAGTCCACCGTATGTTTCCCCGCCGCTATTCTCTTGTCCCTATTACCTTTAGAATAGGGACTTTGTACTATATCAGCCCTTCTAAAGTGCCAGTCCTCCATCTTAAATCCCGCTGCTATACATAACTTTAAATTATCTCTACTACATAATACTCTCTTACCTTTCTCTATATAATCCTTAACCACTGTGACTAGTACACCGCCTGGCTTTAATGCGTCATAACAGCCTTGGTATATAAGCCCCATAGCTGTTAGGTACTGTGTGTAGTTTTTAAGATTCCCTACCTGCGCTGTGTCTTGGTCATAACCAACTAGATAATTCTTTTCCTGCGCTATCTTAGAATCTCTATTGGGCTGGCTATAAGCCCATAGTGATCCATAAGGTGGACTAAAGATTACTGCATCTATGTTAGGTTGACCAGTAAAACTAGCCAGTATTCTTTTAGAATCACCTAGATGGATTTGAGGTGTACCTAAGGGGTAACTAAGAAATCCTCCTACCGTATAATCCCAGGAATCCATCCATTCATAAAAGTGGTCTTGAGTCCATAGAGATAGCATATTCTTAATATTAGCTTTTTGTAACTCTACAAAGTCCGGCACTAATTCAATTGCATGAGTATGTCGCCCCATGAAGTTAGCGAAATGAACAGTACCCACGCCAGACATAGGATCAAGAATAGTTTGGCCTGGTTTGGTATAATGCTCCACAATCCACTTAAATGTCCTAAGCTCCATCTTAGCCTGATGTTGATTACTTTCCTTAACAAAGTATTTGTACCTCAGATCGTCTCTAGGATAATCTAATATCTCAGTCATCCTTCATTTCCCTAACATCACAACTTTTTAGTAATTTAGATAAACCATTTATTACTTCTATTGGAAATGGACTATATTCTATATCAGTTAAAGTATTTAAAACTTGTTCTAAGTGGGCATGGAAGTGAAATGCATTATCTCCTCTTATAAATATACCTGGCCAATCATCATCAAACTTAACTATACCAGTTTCAACCCTTACTTCCCCAGTAGTTCTTATTCTCCTAATACTCATACTATAACCTCAAAGGATGCTGCTTACCCTTAGACATCCAATTAGTAGCCGAATGTATCATAGCCCCCAGCTTTTCATTATTCATACCAAAGTTTTCCTCCGGCAAATAGATCAATCTGCAAGATGAACATGCTGTGGCTGTATCCCCATGACTACCAGGATTCTCAGCCTCAAATATACACTGAGCGCCTGTATCTATCCATTCCTCACGGGTGACAAATTTATATCCATAATGGGTAAAGCCTAACAATTCTATACCAAATTCTACCTTGGCTTTTACTTCTGTGAATGTAGTCAACTATTCTATCTCCCTTAACAACAATCCGCCACGGGTTACATGATCTTGGCTCTCTATGTCTAGACTTTTAAATACTTTACCCTCTGGTTTGTACCATTCATGTGTAGCCTGACCTTCTCCATAATAGCCATCATATATTTCAACACTATACATTTGAGAATTTGCTGTAGCGCCACAGGTTTTACAACCTAAAAACATAGGGGTAACGCCATGATCTTTATGTATAGTTATGGTGGTATGTCCTTCAGAACATACATAACCATTCTTTTCCCCTACAAGATTATCTTTTATTCTTGTCCATCTTTCACTCATTCTATATCCTTTCCTATCCCCTTAAAGATTAACCTTGCCTTAGACTCCCCTATCAACTCAACCAGCATATTAAAAGGTAGACCAAATAAATCCCAGGGCTTATAATCAGTCCCTAGCTCAGTTGCAGTCTTCTGTCCTATTCCCTTAATACTTAACAATACATTAACGTAAGGCCGTTTCTTATCTACAGTTATATTTACATGCCTCCTCAGCCCCTGATGAAAAACCTTCATACTATTATATACTATAGAGGACAAAGTTAGCGCTGTGTCCTCTTTGTCCATAGTGACTATGGTTGGTATACCTTCCAACTCTCGTTGGTATAGATATGCTCTATAGGCGGAATACTGAAACTTTATTATTCTATCCGGCACATAGATAAACTGTCCTGACTTTCCCCTGCGCTTAGTCTTCTTCCAAGTCTGGCACTTATTATCTATAGTAGGTGTGACCATTCCTTCTTGTATAATGCCTATCTCAGAGTCTGGCCTGGCGTCTCTATATTTGAGAATTTGTTGGTCTAATTTACCAGAACTTATCTTACCTATTAACTCACCACCGCCACACCTTTCCTGTTGTATTATATGTCCATTATTCCAGTAATAATCAGCAAAGCCTAGTGGTTCATTGGCTTGTTTAATTACAGTTAATGATCTTTTAAGGTATAATCTTATTTCTTCCGGTTCATGGACATCGACAACTATAGGGAACATTACTTAGCTCTGTTTACGTTATTTATCCTTACATCAAAGGCATACCTAAGAGAGTTTATGGCATCCAGGATACTATTATCTATATCATCATTCACTAAGGGACCACCCCGTACAACAGATTCTAGCGCCATCTCCACATAACTTAAAGCGGTGCCTAAATGCATTCTGGATGAAACTTTTTGCCAGTCCTTATTACACTCAACCCTTATATCAGCCAGTATATTTACATCATCCAGCTCTTTATGTCTTTGACTGGTCACCATACACCGTCCTCATAATATTTATATAACTAAGTAACATTTCATATGTAGGATTAGTTAGCTTCTCTCCCTTTAATGCAATATTATATCCACACTCCTCTATATATATTACTGGTACCGGTGCTGGATTATCCCCAACACCATGTGTACCATGCTGCATCTTACCTTCCATATTATTCTCAAATGTAACATTGCATGAAGGACATTTAACCTCTATATGTGTGCTACATACCACATCCACTATTCTATCTGTTTCTTTGAATCCCGCCATCCATTCTCTTAAAGGACCATTCTGCATGGTGTTTCTTTTAGGGTCTTTAGGATCAGGGAATAGACCCCAGCCGTACTTAGTCCCAGAGTGGTGTAGGTCTATAAGATTCTTACCAAGAAAGTGAGGTTCTCTGAGTAGGTTTCTTATCTCGGCGTTAGGCCTGGCGTATTCTATTTGTATTATTCTTTCCCTACCTGCGCTTGTACCTTGTTTACGTTCTAATTCAGCTAGCTTATCTATTTCCCATGCAAGTGTGCCTGTATCTAACATTATAGATACTATTCTAGGTGTATTGAAAACCTTAATAAAGTCTAGTATAATACTATTCCAGAGCGCATCAAAGCCTTCTAGTTGTCTGTTGGGCATTCTAAGAGGCATCTTGTATGCCTTTACTAGAATATCCCATACACCAGATTGTAAATCCTGGGACTCAGGGAGGGCCATAGATGCAGGGATTTTAATTATAGTAGATGCAGGGTTATCTTTAAGATACTTAGCCTCTGCCCTACCAAAACTCTGATCTATGTCAAAGATTATTAATGGCTTAGGTGCAGTAAGGCCAAAGGTTGTTTTCAAAGTTTTTACATCGCCATAGATACCTAGAGATAGGTTCTCTATGGGACTAATTGCTTGTGTGGTCATATTATTAATCCCTAGCCACTCTTTGGCCTATCTCTACAAGGAATCTAGATATGAGACTTCTCATATCTCTTAGACTATCTATACTTATCTCCTCTTCTATCAAGATATCAGAATCTTTGGCCATATATACCTTAGCTGTAACAGGATTTCCTGTATTATAAACCCTAAATTCCATATACTCTTGGTGTGGGTTAATTTTTGTAACTAGAAATTCCCCAATTTTCATTCCTTCTCCTTGTTATCCCTAGTCCTAATATATGCAGGTCTTATAGAAATAGTTACATACTCCTTTTTAACCTCATCAGGTACATCATACTTTTTTACCTTGCCTTCAGGAATTACAGAGATTAGCATTTCATCGTATGTGAGTCTGGTTTTACCATGAGCCCCCATGAAGGCTTGAATTATACCCCTCGACTCAGTTTTTAATACACCTGCCTCACTCTCTAACTCCTTAGATTTTCTTAAATCCAACACCGCCCTGGTTATATTCTCTGGTACTATAAAGTCAGTAGCTTGTGGGTCATCATTGTTACAGAGGTTGGTACAAGAGTATTTATCCATCATACCATCTTCCACATCACATGGTATCAGGTCCCCTGTAGCCACCCAATCCTCTATCTCATCTAGTCTTTTGAATACCATGTCCATATCTATTATAGGGCCTTCTGGATATGTAGATATATTCATCTTACCAGTATCTCTGTTTTTAATGACATAGAATATTGGCATGTTCCCTTTAGCGTATGAGTACAAGGATATTTGAGTTTCATAAGCTCTATAAATTCCTAAGCCATGCTTAACCAACTTATCTGTATTAAAGCGTCCTAGAGCCTTATACTCACCAACATGAATAATTGTAGGCTTATTCACTTGCCAGTTAAAATCATCCACATGACCAATTAGTTTGTACTTAGGTCGGTCTATTTCTACATGATAACCCTCTCTATCACATGCACCACAATGTACTGGCGCTTTCTTTGCTATAGACTCCCAACCAAATTCTAAAATATCTGTTTGAATAAACTTCTCATGTCGCATACCTTCTCTAGCGGCTATACGTAGATATTCTGGCACAGGGCCTCCAGTTGTTTCTAGGAGTCCTAGCCTATCAGCGCATAATGTTCTTGCACAGGACCCGGCTTTGGATATGGGATAGACTGGTTTATTCATTACTATTCCTTTCTAAATATACCTAAGGACCCCGATTACCTGATATACGGGACGGGTACAATGACTTAAGGACTAAATCCTGAGTAACCAAACACACAAACTTAGTCCAGGATACTTCTACCCTATCAGGCCCCGCTTAGGCATACATCAAATTAACCTATTTCTACTACTTCCTCAGCATTAAGTTTATCTACCTCTTTATTAGCTAGATTATCCCAACAAGGATAACATAAAGGAATATCTCCCCATAAAGTAGAAGCTACCTTATCCTCCCTTATCATTTTGCAGCTTTGACAGAATTCAAACTCTGTATCTTGAACCATCCTAGTTCACTGTATGGGTTTTGTCTGGATTCTCAGTCACCTTGCCAGCAGCAATCTGTCCCGCCAGCCACACATCACTGATAATTGTTGTGAACAGGTTGGCATCAGCCTTAATAATCTCATTAGTCAGGGCAAGTTGTAGCCATGCTGACTTGTCTTTACCATGCAACAGGGCAAGGGCCGTAGCCTCACCTGGATCACTACCTGCTACTGGGACTGCTTGTACAGCAACTGGAGGTTGAGTAGGAGGCTGTGCTGGTGCAGCTACGGCTGCTGGAGGACTTGCTGATGCAGGGGGTATATTAACCTCCCATATCTCACCCCATGTATCCCCATTTTCATCAGCTACTGTGGAGTTCTTAATCTTTCCCCAGTTATAAGGCTGTGCCTTCATATGCAATACCTTACCTATAAGAAGGTCCAGGTCCGACTGTGCTTTCTCTACATTAAGTGCCTTGTTCATAGAACCGACAAAGATACCAAAGTTAGACCTGTCTCTATCGGAATACTTAAAGGTTAGTCTGGCTGTAGGGAGGACATAAGGGCCTTCTCCATCTCTAACTCTGATAGGCTGAACCTTATCAAAGTCTACGTATACCATAGTGTCGGTGGCATCAAAGGTAGAAGGCTCTACGTCCCAGGCTATAACTGTACCATAGAATTCTTGTAATGGAGACTTTTCTACACTACCTCCTGCTGACATATTCCTGCCAGAATAACGGAATAGCTCCTTGTTAATGGAAACTACTTGTGGGTTTTGCTGAGTCAATTCTTTTACCCTTTCTATATACATAATTGTCCAACCACTTAGTCTTACACTAGTTCTGACATTATATATCACATACACTTACTCCTCTTAAATCTCTAGCTATGAAAACTTGAACTATACCCAACGGAGATACTAAAGTATACCGTACCGTAATGTCTGTCTGGTTTTCTTTCTAATATACTATATAATATATATAATATATGGCATACTAGAGCTAGGCTACTTTGGTCTCTTTATCTGAAGATTTGGTATAGTGCTTGAATTTGTCCGGTACACCTCCTACTTTACCAAGTTCTAAAAGTATATAGGCCAAGTTATCTCTGAACTTCTCCGCACGCTTTACATCTATGCGGGAGACTTCTGTAAGGAGAACTGGCCCAGTTGTTATTCTTTCTTTACCTATATAATACTCTAGTTGGTTGTACAATCTTCTAAGTAAGGACCGGCGTCTTTTCATATCTATAGGGGATATGTCCATAGCTGGTCTACCACGAGGATTATTACTAACACGCTCAGTTGGTAGTTTTTTAAATACTTCCTGTGCATAATCGTCGTAGCAGGAAGTAGTGCTTTCTGGAGTTATTCTAAAATGAAAATGTCGTCTATTATATCTATACTTGGTAACTCCTTCAGCCTCATATCTAATATATGTAGTATCAGATAATCGCTCAGAGCCTGGAATAATAGTCTCTTTACAATAATGGCAGGTGGTAGTCTTTTTAGCTATTACTGGCTGCAATTTCTATCCCTTTTAGTATAGCCGATTGTGCGACTTTGGCTATAATAGTTACTTGATTCTCCTTGTCGTCTATAGTATCCCATATATCTTTTAGGGCGTCTTCGTATGTTTTCATCATTGACCTATATGTATCCATCCGTCTTTGTTGGCAGTCACATATAGTACCTTCATGATTAGGTGTTTTACAGGATGGTCTAAGCATTATACTAACCTACTTTCAAGATAGTCTAACGTATCGTTAGATACTCCGTTGGGTATAAGCCCGTATTTGAACTGGGGTTCTCATGTAGTATAACACAGATGTGTACAAATGTCAAGTTTGTGTATAAATGTCAGAATTTCTACTTGTCATAGTATGCCTTCCTAGTTAGTCTAAATGTAGCTGGCCTTGTATCTATTCCAAAGTCAAAGTTTCTTATATATCTAGCGGCTGGATGAGAGAGTTTATACTGCGTAATGGTTTTTCCACTAAGGTTATCCCTAATAAACACTGATATACCACTCACATCTATATGGTACTCAGGAAACCTTCTGGACACAGCCCTTGCCATAGGACAGTTCTCACAGTCTCCTTTGATACCTTGCTTTATATCCTCCTCAGTTATCTTTATGATTATTATGCTTGGGAATTCCTTATTCATTATATCTCCTCACAAACTTACTATAGTCACTTTATCTGAGATTTCCTCAAAACCTCCTGAAATTAATATAGGCTTAACTTCCGTCTCCCAATCTCTACCACCATTACCACAGCCTATATGTGGGAGTAGTATGTTCTTTAGGTCTTGTTGTTCTACTATAGTTTTAAACAAACCAAATGAACTTTCTATTAGTTTAAGATCGGCTAGTTCACTCCAATGCCACTTAACAGGAAAGGTTATTATTTCAAATACAGAGAATATAAATGGTATATTACCCTCTCTTTCAATATTTTGCCCTAATATATATGGTAGACCTAAATGTTGTCGTGCTGCCTGTTTTGCAAGGCCTCTACCCATAACAGCCTCACCATCTCTACGCACTATACCATTGGTCGGTACTACCACCCAATCGTCACCTGTGTCCCAAATGTCACCTGTTATTTCCTTCATCAATACCTCTCTATAAGAGTGGCTGTAAACTTAGCTGACTTAGGCTTTGGTGTAGTATGTTTATCTATTGCAATAATAAAGTCTTTTGCACCTCCACTTAGTCTATACGTAGCAATGCGACGGTTTGCTTTCCATATATAAATTCCGAAAACACCAACGCTAATCGTATTATCACTAGGGAATAACCTTTTTGCAGCTAATGCTATTGGACAATATTTACTTGTATTAGGCCTACCCTTATCTATATCCCTTTGTGTTACGTTTATTCTAATCTTTTTCTTCATCATCTTATATCAAACCCGTGATCCTTTCTTAAGTGGTTCTGTAATTCTTTATCCGCCTGGATACTGGTCTTATAACCCTCCCATACTTGACCATTAGGTTTACAAAATGTGCAGATGGTACTTATATTTCCATTACCTACAATAGTAGGCTTTATGGTTTCTTCTCCAGCCATAACTTACTCCTATCCAACACTATATCCATAGGCCTTATCAACTGTTGTGCATTTCTAGTCTCAAATTTCAATCTCCTTTCATCAGTTTCTACATCGCCGGTGACCTGGATAATACTATCAAACCAACCCTCCACTGTGCGAGGGCCTCTTGGATGGAACCAAGTCTGTTGCTGTCCTGTAGTCCAATCCATCTGAGGCACAGTGTCATGGTGGACCATTATAATACTTAATTTATGCTTGTCAATAAGCATATCCATTATGTCTTGAGTCCTGGAGTATGCTGCATTATCTTCCACTGTTAGGAGTTTATACCAAGGGTCCAATATAAGGACCTTTGGCTTCTCTTTAGCCAGGTCGGCCTCTAATTGCTTTAGGTCATTGGCTCTATCTAACTTAAAGGATCGGTTTGTGCTAACCACTAGATTAGCCAGTGTATTTTTGCCTTGAGGTAATCCTCCATTAAGTACCATTTTATAAATACGATTTCTGAAGGCTAACTGTGGAACCTCTGCTTGTAGATAACACACTTTACAGGCTTTTGTAGGAAAGCCTAGTATTGGTATCCCCAATGCTATGCATATAGCGGTCTGGGTGGCATACAAACTTTTGAAGGACTTAGGAGCACCAAAGTAGCAGAGCTTGGTTTCTTCTTGTAATATATCTCCACCAATGTATTGGACTATTTGTGGTGGTTGCCATGCTAAGAGGGATGGGATGGATTGAAATGGCATTATTTCTTAGAGTCCTGATAGTGTAAAGTGCATTGGCCGTACTTTCTTTTTTTCATCAAAGGTTTCTATGAATGTCACTATCCTCTTTGGTAAACCATAAGTGTAAAAACGATTAATACCCTTTTTTCTATAGAAGGAGACATAACAAAGACCTACACTTATACGTCTAGCATCTCCAGGAGGTAATGTTTCCTTTATAGCCAATGCTACGGGACACTTATAAGAGCTTCCTGGAATTCCTTTGTCTATATGATCCTGGGTCACATTAATCTTAACTCTCATTATCATCCTCCAATAGTTTGAATACTTATAACTTGGTATAGTTTCTAATATATAGTATGTTATATGGCATAAGACTACTCACTGGTCGCTGTCTTGATTGCTGCCGTGAGTGTGTTGCAGGCATCGAACCAGGACCAGCCTTTGATTTCAGGAAGCACCTGCTCTCCCATGTACTCCCGAGTCAACCGGAAGCCCTCTAGCGCCTCCTTGCACGCCTCCAGCAGGGCGTCGTGGCTGGCCTCGGCCTCCTCCAGCTTGCGGCCCAGGACCTCAATGCCCTCTTCCTTATCTATTAGTTCAACTCCATAGCGTTCAACCCTGTCATTGAGGGCGACGCACTCAGGGCACGGGCGGAGCCCTACAGCCCTTGGTCCTAAATCGTGTACGTGTCGCTCTCTCATTACTTCTCTCCTTCTATTAATGTATAAGGTATATTGTTATCCTCTGCCCTACATAACATATCTGCGGTATCTGCTGAGTTGATTATATCTGAGTGGAAGGCTACAACTAGGTCAGGATGACCTCCGTTTAGCATTTGCTGGTTTCTTATCACTCCAGCAGCCTTGCCATATTTCTTCCATTGCGCAGGAAATGATAGTACCTCTATGGAAAGGTCATCAGCTAAGTGAAAGGCCATTATGTCGGCTCCTGGTGCATGGCCTTCAATAATTGTTTCAGGATGTATCCAGTATATTAATCTCTGTATACTTTCATGATTCGTCCAGTTCCTATCCCCACAAATAAGTACCCTCATTTCTTATCCCTTTCAAACTCTCATTGTACCGTACCCCATGCTACAAAAAGGCCCCATAATATCCAATAATCCCAACTAACAACAGTTATGTCTAGATTCATACCTAGAAAAAAGGAAAAAGTTGTTAATATTGATATGGCATATATAAACTTCATTTCTGTATCTCCAATCCACAAGACTTACAATGTATCCGAAGATTATGTGTACATATTCCTTGCTTATTAGTTATCTTTAATTTCTTAGTCCTTGTT
>SDBV01001042.1_pt1 | contig 40930 bp, 63 predicted proteins | sample 2277081 | NCBI WGS metagenome assembly SDBV01 (sample SAMN10402039, study PRJNA504765) | marine sediment metagenome | isolation source: marine sediment core GS10_PC15, 223 cmbsf | place: Arctic Ocean: Southern Knipovich Ridge | collected 2010
CCTATATAAATATCTTGATTAACCAAAAGACTGCTGGAAGCTTGGAGTGTATCGGAAACGGTAAGTATTCCTGCGACAGTTGAAGAACTATGGGCAATAAATCCGCCATCCAAAGAAGCTAGTCCTGCCACACTCAAAGTAGAAGAAGCTTGAAGTGGCCCAGTCATTGCTCTTGAGCCGTTTACTAAAAGATATTGAGTATGGTCGTCATCTGTTAATCCCGCAAGGTTTCCGTGGTCGGAAGCTAGAGTGGGCTGAAAAACTGTGGCAAAAACGCTCTCTATTTCTTGAGCAGTTGTATCACCGTTCTGAAAAAGTATCCTCCCAATAAGTTTTCCGTGGGTGTCTAAACGATTAGGTAATGCACTTGGCGGTGTGTCTATCTCTGCTCCAGACAAAGTATTAAATTGCGATTGCCCATATAACATTATGAGTTCGCCGTCAGCTTCGATATAAAACCAAAGAACAGCGTATCTATTAGCGGTTAAATCAACAGGCCCGCCTGAATTATCGTCATATTGAGCATTAGGCCATTGTTCTTGAGTAGCGGAAGCTTGAGTAAATCCTCCGCTTCCGTCCCTTGTATAAGTCGCAAAACTATCACTGCCAGTCGTGTCTATAGCTGATATGGCGAAACTATTTAATCTGTCCCAAAGCGTTCCTGATGTAACTGTTACCTCTCTATCGCCAGTTTCTCCTAAGATAATACCTCCGTTTCTGTCATCTCTTGCGAGCGGGCCAGTGGTATATGACCTCTGAACCATAAAATTAGCGTGGTCGCCAATGGCTTGAGGATTATCTAAAATATGCAAAGTAGTTCCTTCTCTTACTGCTGTTCCTAATGGAAATGCCGTGGTGTAATCCCAAGTGTCAGTTATTTTTCTGACTATAATTGGGCTTCCGCCATTATAATCAATTCCTACATATACAACTTCATCATCAGATATGGCAACCGAAGAAGAAGCTACCCAATCAAAGAATTGTAATTGAGCTGTTCCGCTATCTGAAGTTCTGATTAACCCTGTGCCTGCCGCAATAGTAAATGTCTGGTTTCCATTGTCCGAAATAGCCCCACCGCTGACCCAGCCAGTAGAATGAAATACATTCTGCATATCTTGTAGGGTTGAAAAAGTGGCACCGCTTATAGTGTCTAAGGTTAAATTTTCTCCACTGCCTAAAATTGTACCTGAGGCATTGAGCAACCCGCTTATATGTAAATCAGATGAAATAGTTGAGGAAGCTGAAGATATGAATCCATTATTCAATAAAATCCTGGTTGAAGTGGCATTGCCTTCAGCGCTTGGGGTCCAGGCGAATATAGAACCAGCAGCAGAAGCATCAATAGTTATTGTATTGGTGGCATTGGTAATCGTAATATTAGAACCCGCTGTTAAAGTATTTAAAGAAAAGAGTCCGATCTCATTACCTATTAAAAGTTGTCCATTTCTATCGGGTGGCGTTGATGTTCCAGTGCCGCCTCCGCCTGGGAACAGCTTCGTGGCGCCGACCATCGGCGACGGATCGCTCGCGAGCGAAGTTGCCAAAATTGGCAAATATATATGTAAGCCGAAAGCTGCGGCTCCTAAAATAATTATTGATATTATTAAAATTGTGGTCTTGTTTGTCATGTTTTTAAAATCTATACCATGATAATAATGTACTTCCGCTTGGCGGGACGATTACAAACGTTATGGTGTCTCCCGAAAGAGTAAAGTCTTCGCCTCCTGATTTCTGTGTGGATCCATTCAAGACGAGTTGTAAACTACCAGTTGGGCTTGGTGAATTGGCTAATGTAAATGTAGGGTTAGAGCCATTGATTGTTCCGCTCGGGGTTTCTTCATCTGCAAAGTTAACACCACCTATGTCGTTGGACACACTTGGATAATTTATTGAAACCGTCGCCACGTTGTCCGTGGACGCCGTCTTTGAATAGGCGTTAAGTACGAGGTCGCCAGAAATACCGAGATCATCGACGCGTCCATCCGTATCATCTATATATAAAGCTTTGTTTGCCGATATGGTGTCGGTTTTTGCAATAGTGTTAATACCGAATATTTGATACCATCCATACTCATCAGCCGTGATGGCCGCCATGGCTATGGCAACCGATCCCACCGCGCCAGCGGTCAATAAGGCCGTTTCATAATCCTCGTTAAAAGTTACCCAGTTGCCAGCAACCGTTGAGGCAATTCCTAAGAGATAAACGTATTCGTTGCCATTTTTGTCTACACCCCTACGGCCCAGCGTGCCTTTTAGGGAACTATCTACTATACTCGTATTTGAATGAAATATTTGTGCGTGACCTGTTAGTTCTGGCATTATTTTTTATTTTTTGATAATTCGAGCAGCCGCCTTGTCTTGTTCAATTCGACCTGCACTTGATTTTCCCTCTTGTTCATGAAGACTTTGGCCTTCTTTTCACGCTCGATTATGTCGTTTTTTCTTTTATCAAGATTTGCCTCGACCTTTAATAAGAAGTTTTTTTTACTTGTAATAGCGTCTTTTTCGTCTTGGATAAGTTCCTTTTCCCGCTTTATGCCATCCTCCGCCAGTCCGATATTCTCGATGCGTTGTAACGTCTTTTCGCGCTCGTCAAGGGTTTTCTCGCGAGCATCCATATCTTTTAACGACTTTTGGATGGAATCCTCCTTCTTTTTAAGGTCAGATTCTTTCTGCTTCGCGACGCCGATGCGTTTTTCGGCTTCTATCCTGATCTCTCGGATGGGCTTTAGGGCCTCCTCCTTACGGCTTTCAAGCGACTTGACCTCCTTTTCGAGTTTCGACTTGATTGACAGGGTAGACTTGCTGTGTTCAGCCAGTTCCTTGTCGAGCCTCTCGGTTTCCGCATTGACCTCCGCCTTCTTGGCGTTAAGCCTGCCCGTCAGGACAGACTCCTCTTTGTTCAACTTTGCCGATCTTCTCACCTGATCACCGAGTCTTTGCTTATTCTCGCTTCTTACACTTTCTGGGGTGAGAAGCTTCATGGTTAGTTTCTGGTTATCTTGCCCGTCACTTCCGCGTAAAATCCTACGACGTCGTCGGTCGTGGTAGCCTTGCCAGCAGTCGTGGTGGCCAACGTAAAGACGAACCTAGTCTTTTTCGCTGGGATCAGCGTAACCTCGTACATAATGGTGCTCGTGCTTTTTTCATCGGTGTTCTCCTCAGGAAGCCACGTGTGAACTGGGCTCGTAGAGGCATGAATAAGCGCAGTCAAAGCGCCTGTTGGGAATGTCGTGTTGTCGTATGGATAAAAGTCGATGCCATTGGGGGATCCAAAGACATTGAGCGCTATCGGAGTCCTCACGGATGACGTGGCGATTCTCTGAAGCGAAACCACCATGGTTTCGAAATTCTCCGACTCAAACTCGAGAGTCGAGGATGCCTGGCCAGTGACGAGGAATACCGTCGGATGGCCGTTGCCTGGAGTGGTCGTCGCGGCGTTCGTCTGCATCGTGGCGACGTTCTCACCGCTCCTTAGACGTGCCTCGCCAGCTATCATCTCCTCTGCGTCCTTACTCACGAATATAAACGTGATAACTCCCGCGACAACAATCGCAAAAAAGGCCTGAACAATTGTACTTATTTTTATTTTTCCACTCATAATTTTTTTATAGAGGCTTTTCCTGGAACTCGTCCTTTTCGTTATCGTCGGGTTTCTGATTGCCTTTGTTTTTGTTAATTGAATCCACTATAGCGTCAACATCGTCCTCGGGACCTCCGATCTCCTCACTCTCAACTTCCTCAGGCATGCACGCCCTATTGAACAGCTCCATGAACAGCGGCACCTGCTTAGGAAATTTCGGCGAGGTCATCTTGTCGCCGTTCTTGTGTATCAACTCGCCTTTCTCGTCTACCCTCAGAAGCTCCCAGTTGACTAAGTGTTTGGCGTAATGTTCCGCCAAGTATGCTGGTAAGGAAAGGGACTCGCCTGGCTTGAACTTTCTTGACTTGCCGTCCCACCATCCAGTGAAAGTCTTGTCTGTGAAGTTTATAAATTTTAATGATTTCATTTTTAAGTTGCAAGGGGGTAATCACTTGCTTTTCATACCCAAGCGGCGCCAGCGAGTCCGCATTAATTTTTTCGCTGGTCTTTTGCGTATTCCCCCGCCTCCGAACGAGGCAGGGGACTATTAAGGTTTAGTGAAGGAACAATAGCGCCATTCCAACATTGCCAGTGGCAATGCCAGACATAGCTGTTCCGACTATGGCCTGAGTTGTCGAAGCGACATCCTCTACCGCGCCATTCGTTCCGTTCGATGCGATAAGATTAACGCCGACTGCGAGAGCACCGTCAGCCAATACTGGTTGTGCGCCTCCTACGCCGAGCCAGCCGAACTCGCCAGAGGCGATCGGGGCCACTGCGGCGCCGATCGGGTTAGCGGTTGCGGATGACGGGTTAAGCAGAACGTCCCTATAACCATTGGCAACCAAGTCGAGCCTGGAAGTGGTTGTTAAGGCCACTTCGATCGGGTCGGCCAAGTTCAGTGTTACCGTTGCGGCGGAAGCGGCAGGATGGCTCGAGATTAAGTATACCTTTCCGAGTCCTGGGGTCACTGTGACCACCAAGTAACCCTGAGCGTATTCGTTAGCGGCGACCGTTACAGTCGTGCTTGGAGTTACGGAAGTGGCGCCAATGGCTGCCACGGGAGCGGTCAAGTTCTGATCAGAAGTATTCTCGACCTTCGACTGGTAAAGACTGCCAGAGACAAGCAACTCGCCCGCCTTGCAGTATCGGAATGCTCGGCCGTCGTTGGTGTGAACCAACTCGCCGAAGTTGTGCAGCTGTTCGGAGTTGGATTTATACAATACCTGAGCTACGACCTGAACTGCACCTGATAATTGAGTTCCCATAATGATGATTTTAGTTAATTTTAATTTATACGACTTTTATAATTTATTATTCTACTCTCCAGCAAACGTCTAGCTTTGGTGCAATCACCCTATTGGTTGAACTTGCAGAATCACAGAAAGCTCCAGGACCAGTTTCACTTGCACAAGTAACATTTCTGGGCTCATCAACTTGCAATAGTAATCCAAGAACCGTTCCTGCCGCTTGGCGAGGAAGAGCATCATGAAGTCCATTGACAATAGCCGAACGAACAGAACTACTTGCTACTGGATTGGTTGACGAAGCTATCTGCATAGCATGAACAATAGAAGTTGACGCTAAGGTAGGCGCTGAATAAAGGTCAAAGACATCGTCAGTGTTCGGGGCAGGCAAAACCATAGCATACAACCTATAAGGAGTGGCGGTTGACTGAGCATTGGTAGTTATGTAAGCCGAGGTAAGAATTCTATCCTCGGTGGCTGCCGCTGCTGAATAAGCAGAAGTCGTTGCTGAACCAATAGCGATTTCTTCGCAATTGCCTGCTTTACCTCCAATAGTAAGTGTGCCACCAACAGTCAATGAGTTAGTTGTACGGATGGGCAATTCGGTATAAAGTCCCCCATTTTGCCTAATTAACGGAATGTAATTCTCGATAGAGCGAGTGCCCACTGCTCCAACTTGGAATTCGTCGTTAGCAACATCAGAATCCTTTCCGTCAGTGATGTTCCCTACGACCAGCATTATGACAACCCCCGCTAAGAGGCCGACAACAACTGCCAGGGCTATATTTAAGTTTTCTCGTTTATCACTCATAATTTTAAATCCTGATGTTAATTTAAATGCCTGTGATGCCTGTCAATTTACCGTGGCGTTTCGGATTGATGGTAACAAGCTGACCGCCGAAGTAGATGTGTCCGACTACCGAACCAGCGTTTGCAGGAATTATCCAATCAGACCAGGAAAAACCGAGGCCAACTGGGGCATCATAGTCATTACCCTCGACTTGGGATTTATAAGAGACGGCCTTTGCTCCGAAGAACGGGAGGCCATACCAGTCAAGAAAGTCCTCGTTTAATGCGATAAACAAGCCAGCAGTACATTTCTCGTCAGCCACGATTGGCTTGGCGTTGTACTCAAGACCAGTGAAACCAGTGCCACCGATCATGCCTTTCATTTTCCCGATTGGCTTAGCGATTCTTTCTTGCGGCCTGAGCAACTGTCCATAAAAGTTAAACACAGATTCGGTCGTATAGAACACAGTCGGTTTCTGAGAGCCAGAGGTTACCGCTGACCATAAAGTGTCTACCTTGGCAAGGGTCAGGGTTCCACTCGAGGCGGTCACTGTCGATTGCAATGTCGGGAATGTAGATCGACTAAGACCACCAATGGTGGCAACTGCATTGCCATCGTCCACGAGAGCACCTAAGCCCAACGGATCCTTCGAGCTATTTCCAGTTCCATCTCCATAAAATAGGGTTCCAAGATCGTCGGCCATGTCTTCAGTGTCTGATTGGATAGTGAGTTTCATAAGGTCCAATACCTTATCCTCGGTATCAGCTACCGAAAGCTCGTCGCCTGGAAGGGCAACAGTGATCTGATAAAAACTCGGAGTGAACTCTAAGAATTGGCGATTGTCAGTAGCGGAGGTGGAAAAGGTGTCAAAGCCGCGGAAGGAAGTGCCAGTAGAGTTCTTACTAACTTTGATCGGAGACCGAAGTGTCCGACCGCTCCATTTCTTCGCCGCACGCACAATGCGTTGGAAAAAGACGTTGGAGTTGAGGACCGTATCAACCACAAAAGGCAGGTATTTAGTCTGCACTGTGGTCTGAATCCTCTGTCCATATAATTCAGCCATGTTGAAAATTAAATTTTAGTTTTTAATATAATCGACTTAATAAAGTTAAGTCATTTCTGAGAGTGTTACCAAGGCTTGCTCCCTGGCTTTTCGAAATCTTTGGAGGTGGTGACTTCCTTGTCACCCTTTGAATCTCCGCGATTATCTGAAGTGGTGGCATCGGCGAGTACTTTCTTCTCCTTGGTCTTGTCGGTCTTTACTATGGCCACGTTAGCTTTCATGAGCTTGAACGCAACTTTGTAATTCCAGCGTCCCTTGCTATCCACGAGGTCATTATCCATCGTGAACTTTAAGAGCTTGTTTCGGTCTATCTTGTCCGCATTCGGATTGGATACCTTGTCGTCCTCGATCTCGATCACTTGCTCGTTGAAATAACCAGTAGCGTCGTCGATCGCCTTCTGCTCCTTCTGTTCCTTGGAAGTAAGTTTACTCATTACACGCTCCTCAGTTCGCTGCTCAATACCTTCAAAAATTGCTTTTTGCGATTGTTCATAAGCAGCCCATTGCGATTCATCGCCGCCAAACCATGAAGGAATAGCAGTCTGTTCCGAGCCCTTTTCTGCGCCTTTTGTTAATTTCTGTATCTCTTGCCTGAGCTCGTCGACAGATGCAGTATTACGCTTTTCTTGTTCATTATACCTATCCTTCCAATCATTCTCGCGCTCTTTCCAGCGTGGATGGTCTGCTAGATTTTCCTTGTCATTCTTATTTTCGACGTCATCTTTTTTACTCGACTGACCTTGTTCCCCGTCAGTCGCCTGGGTCTGATCGTCGTTGGTTTTTTCGGTTGACGATTCCGAGGAGTTGTCCTTCTCCTTGTCCTCGATCGGAAAAGCTGGTTGGCCTTCCGTCTTGAACCCCGTCGTGGTTTCTTCACCCATGATCTTTTTAGTTGTTAATTATAATTGACTGCGTGGCTACTTGTTTATTGCGGTCGCGAGCAACGAGACGACCCCTATTTTTAGTATAGCATATTGAGTTTCAGTTTTACTACTTTTTCTTTTTTCTTTCTGGTAAATTTTTAATATTCAAAGTTTTTTCTCTAAATTCTTTTGCAATCGCTGGCTTAACTGCATGTAAAAATCTTGCTTGTGCTTTGCTTCGGAATGGCATGTCTTTATTTTTCCTCGTGGGAGGAATTATGAGAGCTGCCTTTCGGGTCTATTCCAATAATATCAAATTCAGAATCGTTTTGAAATCTGCTAATTGATATTCCCGTCATCTTAAGTTTTAAAGTTATCGTGTATTCCTTTCCGATATCCCACTTCTTCGCCTCAGGCAGGTGCGTGAGTTCTATTCTGAACCTGGGGAATACTTTCTTTGATTCTCCGTCCTTTGAACGTGGGAATACATGATCCTCGGTCTTCGGCACTATTTTTCTCATGCTCATGTTTTTGTTTGGTTTTGATTTTGAGGTACGGCAGCAAGGATCGACTTTTGCATTCCCTCCTGCATTTTTATTTCGCCTTTTAAGTTTTCCTTTTGAAGATCACGTTGATGAGTCTGATCCTCCTTGCCCGCTTCTGCTTGTGTTTGCTGTTGAGCGGCCGCTTGCTGGCCGAGCACTACCTCTTGAACCAACGGATTGTTTTTGTAAAGCAAATGCGGAGCATTAGCTTCAATCCATATGTTCGCTGCGAGTTCCTCCGCGTTCGGATATTCTAATCTCTTAAATAAATCAAGGTTCGATATCTTGCCTATACTTGCCAGCTCGAGCGCTTGGTTGGCGATCGTTGTGCTGTCCTTCGGAAGCAATGAGCCCTCCTTGACAGATACTACGATTTTAGGCGGGACTACATCTTCAATAAACTGGAACGCTGAATCGTATACATATAGAAGTTGAACGAGCCAGTTGTAAATGTCGTCGGAAACCTGCTCGAGATACTCGGACACACCACCGCCAGTCCTGTCGGTGTCGGTTCCCTTGTTCATTATCTTTCCTCGAACGGTCTGCTCGGTCTCGAGGCCTGCGGCGCTCGATCCCCGCACTCCGAAGATATCCCGCACTCTCGATCGAGTATCAATCAGATCGTTGAACACGTCTGACGGCAATCCTGGGTTCGGCATCCTCTTTATCGCGGACTCTGGCTCCCCGTCTGGGATGACGACAACGCCTCCCCTCCGTAAAGCCTCGCTCACTCCCTTGGCCTGACCTTGAGTCAAACCAGACCGCGCGAGGGACACAACCATTCCGCCGTTCATGTTGTCCACGTTCTTTCCGATCTGTTTATTACGAGTATTGATTCTATCTTGGTTGGCGAGGTTCTGACCCATAAGTGATGTCTTGTCAACTGGCTGATCGCCGAGGTTGAACACCGAAAGAAACACGAAAGGCATCTGTGGAATCGGCAGGTGGTTGATTCCCTTCGTCTCAACTTGGTTCGGGGTCACGTTTCCGAAGGCGTCAACAGACTCCTCCGTTTCAATGCCGTCATAATTCCAATGAGGATTTTTCCTTTTAAGAAGTACTTCCTTTCCGAGAGTCCAGCACATAAACTCTGGCGTCCACCATTCGATGAACTGAACCTCAGTCGCGAGGTCGTCCTTGACCAGGTCTGTGACCGCCTTTCGGGCGCCAACGTTTCCCTTCCTTTCTACGCCTCCTTTCTCGTCAACCTGATCATCAGACTTTCCTATGATTGCGAGGATTTTTGACGCGGTCAGCTTTCGGTGCTCACCAATTCTATCCCCTGTATATCCGTCTTCGTCGATGGTCGCCTCTGGGTCGAGGATCATCTTCTTCGGTCGGATGACGCGGATTATCGGCATGTCCTTGTCAATGCTCCAGCCAAACTTGACCACTCCGAGCTGGTATATGGCCCAATGACGCGCTACCTTTTTAAGTTTTAATCTAAGTTTGTTTATGTCGGCGAGGTCAGCAAGCCGTAGCTTAACCTTGTCGAGATACTTCACGTGCTCTGGGTTCTCGCTCCCGTCCGCATTCTTTTCGGAGCTATGAAGCGTCACGAGCGGCTCGGGATTCCTTCGAGTAATTGTTGGCAAATAAGTTTCAATGGCTTCGAACAGAATGTTGTCTACTTGTGGACGGTCCTTATCCGCGGTTATCCTCTCGAACTGTTTGCCGAGCCAGTAATCCTCGTTGTCCTTTATCTGACCTTCCCACAGCTTTTTTACCGATGACTCATTCCAAGACTTTTCCCACTTTTGCGCAAGCTTGATTATCTTCTCGTCGCTCATCTCGAGCGTAAGTTCGGGCAGCTTTTCAGATACGATACCCTCTTTGGTATCAGGCGTTATTTCACCTTTTCGTTTGTTGACGTCGGCTCCAAGAGATATGAAAGCTTTGACGCCTGTATCTTCTGCCATATATTTTTACGATAACATATTTAATTTTAAATGACTCACTGTTGGGGATTTAAAAAGAAGGTGTAATAGTTGTTGGCGCGCGCACATGTTCCCCTTTTTAGAAACTCATCCCCATTGGATTTATTAATCCCCAACAAAGAACCATTACTTTTAGTATAGCATATTGCATCACTGCCGCCACTCCTCCTCGTTTTGTTTTTCAAGAAAATCAAATAACTCCTCGGGATTAAAGCTCGCGGTGTCGTTCGGGTCCACCATATAACTGTTGGGCTTCGGAGTGATTGTCGGATTGACGATGCCGCCCACTCCAGTGAACTTCATCATGCCTACGCGCCAGAACACAGTCGCGAGCGCTTTGTGATCACGGCCGCTCCTGATCCACTTGTAACCCTTGACTTGGTTGGTATCTGGGTCGAGCACTTTCATTTTCGATAAACGATTCCAGTCGCTCCAGTATTCGAACCAATCATTTTCATTTCCATGCACGACGATTCTCTTGGTTCGGAACTCGTCAACGACGAGCTGTATCATCCTATTTCTGTCCGCAGTGACCGCTCCGTGCTCATCCCCTTTTCCCCACTTGACAAGTTCTTTCGTATTTCTGTCCCCAGTTAAAGCGCACAAAAACACTCGTCCTGGCCAGCGTTCATAGAACTTACGCGATCCGATTAAATCGCCACCCTGGTCGATAATTGATATTGCCTTTGGCCATCTTTTCATAAAGTTGTCAACGTCCGTATAATCGTCGCAATCATCTTGGAAGAATAAACCCTTGGAGTTGCCGAGAACGTAGTCGACTCTGAGGCCAGTGTCTATCCCGATGACCACCCTCTCCCTCTCGTTCGGGGCGTACGAGCTGCCAGTGAGGTTTTGAAAGAAGCTTTGCCTGAGTAGTTTCGCCGAGGCGTTGGCATACGGAAGTCCCAACACCTTTGTCCAAAAAAACTCAGTTGTTGTTTCGGGATGCCGAAACTTGTTAGCAATGTCAAGCGCGCTCACCCACGGGGCTATCATGAGCGGCACCCAGTAACCACTAACGGGCCTATCGAGGAACTTCCTAACCCATTGGCCCTGCGCTCGCACTCGGTTATCTAATATGCCGTGGCACTTCTTGCAAACGTATTGCCCGATTTCCATGTCGATGGACATCTTCGCGGGATCCTCGGTGTTCCATGACAGGTACTGCCAGTGGTTGCAGTGCGGGCATTTGACAAACCAGTGCTTTTGATCGCTTATGCGCCAATCGTTGTCAATGCCTGTTTCGGGCAAGCTGGGGTGTCCGAACGTGTGAGTCTGCTTGAACTTTGAGTGCTGGAGTCGGGCTTGGTAATCAGATATAATGTCAAGCTTCGAGGCGTCTTTCTCGTCATGAACCAACCTGTCAGCCGTGATCATCATTGCGGCCTTCTTCGTCCACGTCCCCCGAAAATAGATCATCGAGCCGCCCACCGCCTTCTGCTCGATGGAGTCCTTGTCGGCCACGTCCGCAAGCATTATCGGGTTATTGGCTATGATTCGGTTCACCTTCCCGCCGACCATGAGCCGAACGTCGTTGTCAGTCGGCAGGGTGTAGATGATGTCCATCTTGAACCTCTTGGCGTCGTAGTGGTTCTTGAGGATTTCCGTGGTCGTCAGGCCAATCTGGGCGCCTTTCATCACGGCCAGGTTTTGGGCTTGGTCCTTGAAGATGTCCAGCAGAAACCTGTGGCTGTTCAGGTCGATCGGGTCGCCCTTCTCGTTCTTTATATGGTGTTGCTGGAGCCAGCCGAGGATGCTTATGTCCTCAAGTTGTATTGGTTTTTGATTCGGTGCCGTTAGATTCATCTTTTGAATTTGGATGCATAACAATTCCTCGCTCTTTAAAAATTTCTATTCGGCCATCATTATATATAAATCGAACTTGACCACAAAAAGCACAAATAATCGTTACTCTTTTTAAACTATTCCCTTCAATTGGGTTTATTGTTCCACAATTTATAAATTGATGTGTGCAGTTATTCATGTTATTTAACATTCGCCTTAATTTTAATGCTCTCAATGGCGGCAATGAGCGATATCACGTTGCCGTATATCGGGCCAGACAGGCTTCGGGCCAGCTGAGCCAGTATCACTGCTCTTTGGTTCCTGTCCGTGACTCGTTTGCATAGAAACTTATATGACGCGGCATACGCTTCGGTTTCCTGCTCTATCCTAAAGTATTGGTCATCTATGTACCTGCTCCACCAAGCCTCAGGGTTGTCGCCCTGTTGCTCGCTGTGGACGCTCTCGTGCCTTATCAGGTAGTCTGGCACGTTCATGCCGCTTGGGACGTATATCGTGTCACCGTAGGTGAAAGCAACCTTGCTCGGGTCGGGACACATTCCCGTCGCTTTGATTTGGTCCCAGATGGGAGGATAATCTTTGACTATTTTCATAAAAAAATTATTGATAAGCCAATCAAAGTAAAAGAAGTGTTATTAAAAATCGCACCTATAACTATCAACGTTGTTCCTATTGCTTTAACCATTTGTTTGTGGTTCTTTAGGTTTTTCCTCAGTCGTAGACGTGATTTGTTGCATACCTTTGGAATCAACTTTTATTTCTGCCTTATAAGGCTCTTGAATTATAATTGGCTTCGGTTCTTCTTGTGGCGGGTCCCAGGTCTTCGAGGTCATGTCGGACACCCTCTTTTCAAACTCAGCTTTCAAGGCGTCGAACTCTGGGGTGTTGAAAGCTACGTTGTGCTGGCTTGTGACCCCTCCGCTGTGCTCCACCTGCAGCTTGTCCCCGAACTCATGCGGTCGCTTTCTACTAAGATATTTAAACGAAAAGTTTTTGTCATCGTCGAGCCCTTTCACTACTTCTTGCCTCGCCTTCAGGACTGGCCTATTCCTCAGTGCCTCAAACCTGTCGGAAAGCTCGGGATTGTTCTTTATCCATTCGTAATACGTGTCCCTGTGAATTCCCGCATAAAAGCTGGCTTCCTCAATACTCGAATCAATGGCAAACGCCTCCTCAAGTTTTCCGATAACTTCTGGAGTCATCTTGGTCGGCCTTCCGCAATTGCACTCCGACTTAGGCTTATTACATTTTCCGCAATTAAAAGTACCTTCTGGCCGCCCTCCCTTATTTTTAATTTCCTGTATCTGTGGCTGCTCCATTTTTCTTGTCCTCGACTTGCTTTAGCAATTCGTTGGCCCTCTCCATAGCCTTCTCAAGCTTCCCCTCTATCTCTTTTTTCACCGCCTCGTTTATCCTGTTGTTGTCCCGCTCGAGCACCTTGTCAATCAGATTGATGTTCTCGAGTTCCCTCTCGATGTAGACTGGTTGCACGGGCGCTCGGGAGCAGGCAAGCCTCTCCCTGATGAGGTCTTTCAAGAGCTTGCTCTCGATTCCCTCCAACCTTTCTATCTCGTTATTCTTTATGGAGATGTCCTTTTCTGTCTTGTCAAAAAAATACGACTGGTAGCTGTTTCCAGTCACGGAGATTACTAATAATAGCGTGAGTATGAAGTAATACATGTTTTTTTTAATGACCTTGTTAATTATAATTCTCTTAAAGAGAGGGGAAATGAAGGCAAGGATTTGATGACCCAATCGTCATATAGTCACCTTGCAATGATGCCTTCTCGGCAACTATCTATGCGTTTACCTATTCCGCCACTTCATTCTGCCTCCCTTTTTAAAAGAACTATCAGTCACAAAACTCTCCACCCGTTCCGCTTCTGGCAAATACCTTAAATTTCCAATTAAGTATCCAAGCATCTTGGTGATGTAAAGCCGAACTTGGTGCAGAGCTATGCTTTGCACTCCATCCTTTCAGATGAAGAGTTTTATGACCGATTTAATAATGTGTTGAGAGCTAGAGGAGAAGCGTATTGTCCTAACGGTCAACCGTTTTTCTCCCTCCCTAGCCCAGTACTTACCCAAATGCAAATTGGGTGCTGTAGTAATCCAGCTCTCAACACACTATTTATTTAAAAGAACCTCTACTTTTAGTATACCACATTACCAAAGAACTTTCTTATTTAATTAAACAATTCCGAAAGATAACTCTTAAAAAGGTACGAACTAACCCCACAGTTAACGGCATTACCAAGCGCGAAATACCTCGCCGAAACGGAGACGCCCGCCGTCCATCCGTCTGGAAACCCCTGAAGCCTCTCGCACTCCAACGGCGTCAGCATCCTCCAATTATTCCCGCAAGGCACAGCCTTCTCTCCGCAACCCATCTGAGTCGTCAACGTACCGACACGATCCCACTTACCGACCAACTCGAAATTGAACCTAAGCATCTGCTCGATTTTCCTCTCATTCCTCTCGCTCTCCTTGATCATCCTATAATTAAGCTTGCAATCATCGAACACATCCCCAAACCTCCTCGTGTGATTCAAAATATCTGGTCTTTTTAAAATAAATGGCTTCTTACTGCCAACAAAGAAAACCCTCTCCCTACTCTGCGCCGAACCATAATACAAAGCATTAAGAAGCACGACCCTGACATGATACCCAGCATTCTCGAACAACCTAAAAACCTTCCTATACGTCCTCCCCTTATCGTGGCTAAGTATACCCTTCACGTTCTCAAACACAAAACACTTCGGCTGCTTGACCTGAAGGATTTTGTGAATATACAACACCATCGCGCCCTTCTTTCCCTTACCATCACTCAATCCCTTCCTCATTCCAGCCAAAGAGAAACTCTGGCACGGAAACCCACCAGTAATCACGTCAAAATCTGGCAACTCCGCATAGTCCATACTCGTAATGTCCCCGTAATTGACCCGCCTCGGATAATGCCTCCCATAAATCTCAACCGAAGACTTCTTTATCTCACTAAATCCAACGCACTCCGCGCCCACCTCCTCAAGCCCCCAATCAAGACCGCCTATCCCAGTAAAAAGGGAAAAGTACCTCATTTTACCACCAAATCCATGAGCTTTTTCGTGTCAAGCTCGCCGCCCTTTAACTTGAAATACCTCTTGGCCGCCTCGAACTCCTCGACACTGTCAAAGTAAAAGCTCATCCTAGCCTTCAACCTCGGCGCCTCTGGCGCCTCCACCGTCATCACGTTATACTTCCCCAAATCGATATCTCTCTCCCTAGCGAGTTGGCTGATCTCGTCCGCCGAAGCCAGACCCTCGATCTCCTCGCTGTCGAAGCCAGTCAAGTCGATCATCTTGGGCGACAGCAACTTCAGCTCACTTATCACTATGCTGTCGTCCCAATCAGACTCATTCAATTTATTGTCAGCGAGACGATAAGCCCTGACCTGCTCCTCGTTAAGATCGAGTTCCAACACTGGAACTGGGTCTATACCCAAAAGGTGAGCGGCAAGGTATCTGCCGTGGCCCACGATTATAACACCCTCCTTATCCACCACGATCGGCTGATTAAAGCCAAACTCCTTAATCGAGGCGGCTATCTTCTTGACCTGCTTTTCAGGATGCTCCTTGGCGTTCTTGTGGTAGGGCTGGATGCTACTAAGTTTTCGCTCGCTGGTTTCCATTGACTTAAAGTTTTATCTCCTCTGGTTCCAAAATCTTCATAGCGATTTTGGCTCGTTCCTTCAATCCGACGGCATGCATAAACAATCTGATAGCGTTGGCCATGTTGCCGCCCTTTCCGATCACTAATCCCATGTCTTCCTTCGCGACGGACAGAGTCAATAGGACGCCCATTTCGTCCGTCTTGGTAACCACTATAACGGAGTCTGGGACGCTGACAATTGATTTAATCAATAACTCCAATATCTCTTTTGCTTTTTCCATATTTTTATACTGACGCGATTGGCGGTTTCCTGGGCGACTCGCTTATCATCCCCGAGCTGGTCAGAAGGGTAGAGGCAATCGATACCGCGCTCTCCACTCCCGCAATCAACACGTCTACGGGATCCATAACGCCTACGTCCATAAACTTTCCGATCTTGCCAGTTACTAAATTCTCTACCTCGTCGACCGCAAGGCTGTTGTCGTTGTCGAGCCCCATGTTCTCGCGAAGCTGTCTTGACGGATACTTGAGCGCCTCGTTAAGCAGGGGACTCGACGTTTTTATTCGGGCGAGGGCGAGGCCAGCGCCGCACACGACGCCGTTCTTGTAAGCGGACTTCACAGAGTGGATGGCGTCATCCAACTTCTCTCTCAGGGACTTTTTCTCACTGTCGGTCATGGCGCCCACCTTGATCACAGCGATCGTGTTGGTGAACCTTCCGAGTCTGTATGTCAAATCGTGTTTTTCCTTTTCCTTTGTTTCGTTCTCGATTGCCAATTTCAATGCGATTACCGCGTTCTTGACATCGTCCTTCTTGCCCTTCGGGCCAACTATTATGGATTCGTTCTTTCGACAAATAAACTGGTCGGCGCGGCCGAGGTCGGAGACCTCAATCGTCTCCAACTTGTCCCCCTTGGCGATAGAGAACACCTTCGCGCCAGTTAATATGGCGATATCCTCAAGAAGAACGTTGCGATCTGCAACCTTCGGAAGACCCACCGCAATAGAAGGAAATATCCCTCGGGTCCGAGTCTGCGGGTTTATGACGTTGGGGAGGTTAACGACGAGTGTCGCAAGCGCGTTGGCCTCGACGTTCTCAGCGAATATGACTAGATTCTTTGCGCCCGCTTCACGCATCTTCTCCATTATCGGCATAAGGTCCGTATCCTCGGTTAATCGGTAGTCGGTTATTAAAATGTATGGCTTCTCAAGTACGGTTTCCATCCGCTCGGGATTGTTGATCATATAAGGGCTGATGTATCCAGCTTCGAGCTTCGTACCGTCGGTCATTTCGACAAAAGTTTCCATCGTCGAGGAACTACCAATAGTGACGATGCCGTCCTTGCCGATTTTATAATACAAGTCGGCGAGCATCTCGGCGATCGGTTCATTGTTGAACGCCGTAAGAGCGACCTTCTTCAGGTCCTCCTTGGTCTTGATCTGCCTCGCGGATTTCTGAAGCTTCTTGGTGAATTCATCGAGACCGCGCTTCAGTTCGATCTCGATTTTCCTGCCGTCTATCCTGATCAGACGCGCGGCTTCGCTCACGATTCCCAAAATCATAAGAACCGCGCCAGTCGTCCCGTCGCCAACCCTATCGTTCGTCTTGCCCGACACTTGCCTCACCTCCTTGACTATCGCGTTCTTCACTGGGTCGGGATCCTCGTACTGAGCCAGTATCTTCGCGCCGTCGTCAATCGTTTCATGGTTAAGAATCTTTGAAATGATGACCTTATTCCCCGCTGGCCCGAAAGTTGGCCTAATAAGATCAGTCATCTCATTAACGACCGTGTGAATAATTTTAAATAAATTGTCTTTTACGATTACAATATCCGTGCTGTTATTCATAATTTAATTACACTATTTTCTGGTTGATAAATTTTATAATAAATGCGCTTCGTGGCGCCAAACTTTTGGCAGAAATTCCTTATGTGAGCCTCGAGGTATCTCTTGTTGTCCATTCGACTCTTATAACCCTTATTCCATCGGAACTTCTTGTTGCATATCTGGCAGACCTCGGCTTTATAATAGGAATTCTCCCTCGATATCTTTAAGTCATGGGGGACCCACCTGAACTTGCACCCGAAATCGCCAGTGTATCTCATTCTAAAAATGCCAGGACGTCGTCGTCGTGGAGTAACTTATAGCTGATATCGTCCAGCTCTATCCATTCGCCCGCATAGGTAGCATATATTACTTTGCTACCCCTATTAATATTCACTACATCCTCGCCCGTCTGCATCACCGTGCCGACGCTTTTCTGCTCCTGCTCGACAGAGCCTGGGGTGAACAATCCAGACTTTGAGACGGGAAGCTCCTTGCCGTCTGGCTTGACCAGAACGTATTTCTTACGTGGAATTATTTTTAATTTTTTCATATTTCTTGTATGGCTATCCATTCCCAAGTCCAATGTTTATTTCTATCCATTATTTTAAATTTTCCTCGCCTAACAAGTTCCAATCCAGCTTCGAATGCCAAATTTATTTTAAAACTCAAACGACATAAAATAATTGTTTGTTTCTCTAATGGACTTTTTTTAATCTTTTCTTTATACTCTTTTGAAAATGGTATAGACCAAGGAACATTAGCAGCCATATTATTGAAGTTCGGATATAGGAGTATCCCTACCGTCCTTTTTATTACTTGCTATTATCTTCTCTCGAAGTTCATCGGTGTCGGACTCGGGCTCTATAATAAAGCCTTTTGGCCGCGGGCCCGCGTTCTCAATCGCCGTTCCGATAATCTCTACTCGGCTCTCGATGACGCGGCGGAAAAACGTCAATGTCGCAACGATGAGTATCGACATGACGACTCCCGCGATGTATCCGAGTGAAAATAATTGCATGGTTTTTTAATTTACGCTATCTTTACCTTCGTCTTTGCCCTCTACGTCTTTCTTATCATTATTGGCTTCGTCGGCGTCTTTCAGCTTCTCAGCGTTATCGGATTCTTTCTTTTCCGTCTTTTCTGCTTCCTTTTCTAACTTTACATTCTTATCAGCGTTATCGTTTTGGTCCCCAACCTTTTCCGTCTTTTCCGTTTCCTGCTTGACCACCGCGTTGCACCTCTGACAATTGTTGGCCCCTAGATTAACCACGTGGCCGTTTTTACAAACTTCTTGTGTTGATAACATATTTTTTTTATTTTAATTTTTAAGCTTTCACGAGTCCGCCCTCTGTTTTCTTTCCTGGCGGCTCGCTCCCGACCTTTGGCTTGTCATCATTAAAAAAACTAACGTGCGCGAATACACGGCCGTCTGGCGCGATGAACGGGACGGCGGCGATGCCAATCTTATATTTTTTCAATATCGGAATTAGCTCCCCGTTAAAATCTTTAACTCTATTTTGGAGGTCTATTGCCTCTTTTTCTTTATCTTCTGGTGGCATAAATTTATTTTGTTTTCGGCCAGCGGGCTTTCCTGCCCTTCTTGGCCAGCTTGCTCATGTACGAACTGCCACGCTTAAGAAAAAGCGCTCGGCCGCCAGCCCGCCCGAGCTTCGCGGCGGCGCTACTTCGTTCCTTTTTTGTGTTTAATCCTTTACTCATGTTTCTATAATTATAACACAGGCGTTCGACAGTTAACAGTCAAAATGTGAATAACTTTTTAATAGGCCGATCCGCCTTCCTTTTCCTGCTTTTTCTTCAATCGGCACTTCACGCAGCGCTTCGGCATGCTCCAACCATTCGGGTCCTGCTCAATCTTCTCGTTGAAGAACTTGACCTGGCTTTCGGTGAGATAAAACTCATTTCCGCAATCCTTACATTGTAATGTTTTGTCCATAAAAACTATTTACTATTTTCGCCGACCTTTTTTAATCCCTCCTCAAGAGATTCTAAATTATAATTCTCTGTTGGCGGTGGCTCCACTCCCGTCTCCGCCGATATCTTCATAATGTAATCACTAAATCTAAACGTACTTAATTCAGTAGTACTCTTTTTCATTCTAACCTTTTTGCCAAGAACTTCCACCACTCCTTCGGTTAAAAACATCCCAGAGAATAATTCATGAAGCCGATCTCGGTCTTGCTCGCCAGTCTCCTCTACTATTGCATCCATAAATGGACCCCAATAATATCTATTTTGCACGATCGTCCGCTTCGGCTTTCGGTTGTGAACCTCGAGCGTCACCTCCTCGCCCTCCTTGAACTTGTTCAGCTCGTTCTGATACCAGCGCGGACTCCTTATCTCGAGCCTCCTGAGGTGCGGGGCCTGCGGGTCGGGTCGAATCACGCCCGCGAAACTCTTAGTGTAGGTTACCTCAAGCTTTTCCTTTTTGATTTTCTTTTTCATATTGATTAAATCATTACTAAAATTATAGCTGTCGCAAGCCAGTATGAAACTACGCCTATATAAAATACCATTCCCCCTAATTCTGCATCTCCTTTCGTCAAAAATGTTACTACTATACCCATAAGAAACGGTATCAAAATCATTCCAAATCCCCAAAGAATTAGCCATCCCAAAATATTTATTGCTGTAAATTCAGTCATAATAAATCCGCTATAAATTTCTTTGTTGGTTCGGGTTGGTGGTCAAGGTTGTCGTCTTTGAGATTCCAATACAAAGTAATCGCATAATTTATAAACTCATACCAATCCTTGCCTTTTGGCGTTTTTTGTTTCCATTTGTCTGTTGTTCCTGCCGCATTTCTCGTAGCCAACAACACATCTGCGAGGCGGATTGGGCGGCCTATGATTTTAATTCCAAGATTTATTTCTAGATTATTCAAATAACCCATTTCTACATCTTCAATTTCTGCATCTTCCCACCTAATAGTTTGGTTATCTATTATCACTCCAAATTGATGGCCTTTAACAACACACCCAAACTTCAACTCCACTATTTCAGGATTTGCTTTGATGCAGGCTTGTTTTATTTTGTCTGTGTTTGTCATAAGAATTTCTCTAAATTATTTTATTCTTAATCAAATAAGTTATTAGCAAAAATGAAAATGCTATTCCTAATATAAATCCAAACCAAAGGTTAATCATAAGAATTTGTCATAATTTATTTAATTCCTTTTAATTTCTCTAATTTCTCATACATTTCGTCAACTTCTTTGTGGTATTTAGGAACATCCGCACTTAAAGTATCCCTCATTATTTTTTCTACCTCCTCTAACGCTTGCTTCTTGACGGTTAAAGTTCTTTGTTTAACAGCCTTTGGACTTAGAAAAGCTCCCTCTGGCGTAGCGAATACAATAGATTTTCCCTTCCTACCCTCGGTATAAAAAAACAAAAGAGATGTAATCGTTTTTCCGCTTACCTTATTTTCTTTTTTAGGTAAAAATTCCTTAATCACTTCTCTTTCTAAGTGTTCATCATTTTGCCTTGGACAAATTAGACAATCTTCATTCTTAAAAATACAATTCGCTTTTTCTTTTTTTTGTTGGTGTGGCATAGGGTTATTTATTTTTTTAATTCTGCTCTTTATCTCGTTGAGATAACCATCTTTTCCAATCTTGTATTTCTTCAATCAAGGCATTTGCCTTTTCTTTAACATAGGGTAAGCTTGCGCCTAAAAAATCAACATCAATTACCCCATTTCCATATAACATTAAATCTCGCCTCATATCTTTAAGCTTGCCTACTAAATCTATTGCTTTTATTTTTTGTAATTTTAATTCTTTTTCCATATCCTTATTTATTAGTTTGGTTGGTTAATAATTCCGATAGTTCTTTAATAAATCTTTGCTTTAACCATTTAATTTCATCTTCTGATGATAATACTTTGTCAAATATATTGTAATGATTTATTTCGTTATTGAGCCAATCTCTAAAATCTTGCTCAAATTTATCTGCTTTGTTTTGTATCTCTTCTTTAGTCAAGTTCATCAGAATACAATAATTCTTTTAATCTTTTCCATTCACTTCTCAAATCTTCGTTTGTTTCTGATTTTCCCGAAGCCCTTGCTTCAAATCCGCACAAATAAGAAGCAATGATTAGAAGTTCTAATTTTTTGCCATCTAATTCTCTTACTAATTTTATATTTGGTTTCTTTCCCATATATTTTACTTATTACTTTTATTGACCTTTAGGGTTATTTCGCAGGAAGTAATTAGAAATCCAGGGTATAGTTCTTTAGCCTTTTTCTTTGTCTTAAAAATGCGAGGACGATTTCTTTCCCAATCACTCATCCAAAGATTTTGATATTTTCCTTTACCTAATAGTATCGCCCACGCTTTTATTTTTATATTTTTCATGATTTTTTTCCCCAACTTTTACAACTAACGTGCCTAACTCGCCAACCAGCCCGACCATTTCTTTCAAAATAACCATCGCCTTTTTTAACGATTACTTTACACACATAACAATCTGCTTGATATTTATTTCTCATACCTCTTTCTCCTCCTTAATTTTAATCCATTCGCAATCTTGAGGATAAACTTCGCCTTCTAATCTGCAAAAATGCCCTCTCATACCTTTTTTGCAACCTTGAATTGTTGCCAATAATTCTATTGTGCCAAATGCTTTTTTCATTGTTTTATTTTTTAGCCCCTTATAAAACCCACAGAAGAAATTGCAATCTAAAAGTCATGTGAGGAGAATTTCTAATTAAACCCCAAATTATAAGTTCCGCCCTATACCCATATAGAAGCTGAACCAAGATTATGACTTCCGTGGGTTTTAAGGAGCTATTATAAGTATAGCGGACGCTCGTTATTCTTGCAAGCCGAAAATGTGGATAACTTATTTGATGAGCAGGTAAGTGAAATCGGGGTTTTCTGGCAGCCAAATTGCGTCAATGCATTTCAATTTCAATCGGAAAATATCGGTGGCATATCCTTTTACCTCGTGCAAAGTTTTTGAGCCGTCGTTGTTGTATACCAAAAAATCAACTTTCATTCTGAATAGCTTGTGGCCGTTCGCCCATACCTCGATCGGGTACTGTCGCTCCCAATCCTTAATCAATCCGTTCTTTTTATCGTCGTCCAAAATCATTGCATATTCGGCTTCCTTAATCGAATCGTAGCCGTATCCTTTGTAAATACATGTCTTATTATGATACTTGGATTCCGAGGGGATGCTGGGGTCTTTTTTCTTGGCGCCGAGAACCTTACCGCACAGGCACACTGCATCTCTGGTTTCGCTATCCACGAAATACCTGTGAAAATGTTTTGGATGTTTAATTTGAAGATACATTATCGTATTGGCTTTGGTTCTAATAATTCTATAACTTGGTCTAATTTTGATTTAAGATGAATTTTAATAAAACTTGGCTTTTTTTTATTAACTAATCTTTTACCAGTCCACCATAATAATCCATAAACCCCTACTTCATCTGGCTGAATTAAACCGCTTGGACATACATAATAACTTTCATTCGCCCCACCCCAATATAAACCATTATCCATTCTTTGTTCTGCTAATCGCCTTTCTTTATATCTATGAGCCGCCAAAAAATCTGATTTGCTAATTTTTACCTCAATTCCGATTGTATAATAAGTTTGGTAACTAATTCCCCATACATCATAAATCCCATAATATCCAGCAGATTTTTCTTTTCGAGAAATTCTGTAACCTTTATTCCAAACATACCAAAGCGCTCTCTCTTTCAATTCCTTATGTAATTCGCTTTCCATTTTTCATAAAAGTGGTTTTTGACGTTCTGACTCGACCATTTCTACTGTGGGTTTTGGCGTTAAATAACCGAGATTATTCATTGTCTCGGCCTCGAGCTGGTCCTTGCTATCATAATCCTCGCCACGAAGCTCTGGGTGCTCCTCGAGGGACTTTCGCCAGGCCCTGTCCATGCTGGCGTAATCCTGCACGGCGGCGGCCAAGCCCTCGATCGACATTATATTTTGCTGGACCAGTTGCATCAGGCCTGGGTATTTTCCCATTAGCATTCTGGCGAGGCCGATGTCCTTGTATCGGCGCTCTCGGAACTGTTTGTCCTCTGCGAGGCGGTTTTCTATTAAGGTTTTAAAATTCATTTTTTATTTAATAATAGCCATAATTTAGCGACTGCTTCTAATACTGATTCACCTTCAATTCTTGGCTCTATTTCTCCATCGTGGTTTATGTATTCTCCTGCTACATAAACCTTTCCATTATATTTTTCAAATGCTACATTATCCCCACACGCCTCAATCAATTCTTCAAGGGTTGGATTTTTAAGAATATCTCCCTTGTGGGCTATACATTCTACACAAGCCCATCTATTACATTCAGTACAATACTTCTCTTTAATTCCCCCTTGTGGAAACCCTACCTCTTTTAATTGTTTTGCTAATTCGTAGTTCATTATTTTTTCAACTTTAACAGTAATGCTTTAACTTTTTTGACGGCGGCTTTGGCTTCTTCCTCAGTTCTAAAAACATTACCGAACATAGTTCTTCTTCTATCTACTTCGTCATTATTAAATGCACTCTCACTAATTACTCCGCTTGGATTAATAATCCAGTATATATCTCTTACACTTGGTGTCCACGGCTGACCGCATAAGCAAGTTTTACAATGTTTTTTAGGCATATTATTTTATTTCTTTACCTAATATTTTTTTGACCTTTTCGTACTGCTTAAAGGTAAGCTCCAGTGTCTTTACCTCCATGAACCACCTTGGATTCTCTATTACGCTTTTCCTGCTGTAATTAAGTAATGCCTGATCGTCAAATCTATAAAATTCCCTATCTTCGCATTTGAATCCCTGCATTCCGTCAGAGCATTTTTCTACTAAAATTGCGCCCTTCTTTAATTCGGTATTTTCTTTTAATAATATATATTTTAACAACATATTAATTTTATTTACGGTTAATTTTAATTTCTAATTCCAGCCCATTTTCTGGTAAAACTCCGACCTCGTCCTGTCAAAAAATAACTTTATTCTTTTTGATTGAGCATCCGCCACCTCAAGAATTGGCTCTGGCAAGGCGAGGAGGTTCTGGTTCTGACGGGTGTAGTCTGAGTCGAACTCAATCAGCTTAATCTTGCTAGTGTGGATTACGAGCTGGCCGTTTCGGAGGATGAGTGGCCTGTGATCTTGGGATTGGAGGACTTTCACTATGGCCACCCTCTCATCGTCGTTCACAAAGTATTCTTTTTTGTCAATCAAAACTTTGTAATAATTTATCATGATATTGTTGCCGCGACGGGGCCGCTGAGTTTCTTGCGTTTGCAATAATCCCTAAGCCGTCCCATTTTAACCTCGAGCTCATAAGGCGTGGTTATCGAGGGGAAGTATCTGTCGACACTCATTGCAGGCAAGTTGGTCACGAGGCCCTTGATTTTCTCGAAGCCGTACTTCTTGATAAGACGCTCGCTCGCCGCCCGCTCGGTTGTGTTCCTGAATAAGCGATCGCAGGACGGGTTCACGGCGCTGAACAGTCCGATAAACTCATTGATTTGATTCCCTGTGGCGCTCTGCGCCCCTATTGTTAAGTTAGTATTGTTAACCTTAGTATAGTTAGATGGTCTATTTGTCAGGGGTGCCGTGTCTTTAATGTCAGGGGTGTATGGTCTATTTGTCACCGGTGACATTTTGTCAGGGGTGACATTCAGTAGCGTATAGATAGTTGATTTTCCAGTCCTTCTGACCCTTCCAATAATCTTCAACTTGGATAACTTTTTGACTGACCTCGTAACCGTTCTTGGGCTAACATCTACTAATTTTGCTATTTTATTAGTGCTTGGATATGCCTCTTGCGTATCATTATTCGCATAGTAAGCCAAAGCAAAGTATATAATTTTCTCAGAAGCAGTTAGTTTTCTGTTATCCAAAATCGCCTTGTTCACCCATAACCAATCCTTATTTCTAATGTCCCTTATTTCAATGTTTTCCTCAGGCTGTTTTGTTACCATATTTACATTATGCCTCGTGACCGTTCCTAAGCCAACGGCCAAAAGTGCATAAATTGTTAATAACTAAAAGGGCAAATCACTTCCCTCATCCTGCGCTGCCTCCTCTGTTGCGGCATCAGTTGGCTCGGCCTTTTCACTCTTTGCTTTCTGGTATTTCTCCTGCTGTTCGAAGACGTAGAATCTGACGTTGGGGAACATATTTAACTCAAGTTTATATCCATCGGGCTTGTCCTCATTTGCGGGGAAGAATACCAGCGATCCGACTGTGGGCCACATAGATTTCTCCTCCCCAGCCTTGTTAGTATACGTTTTTTTTACTACTACGTTATATCTTTTCATTTTTTTTGTTTTTTGTTAATTTTTAATTAATTCGGGATTTTCGTAGATGTTGCCGATGATTTTTGGTTCGTTATATTCTCTATCAATGATATGATTATTTATTTCTTTATCTTCCCACACAAGCGTTTTCTTTCTAATGTCATAGCCACACAATGTTTTCACAGCAATAAATATGCCTGTTTCTGCTATTAAGCCACTATCATTGCTATAAATATATACTCCTTTCACTATGTTTCCTTCATACATCTCTTTTCCGTCTTTGTCTTTAGAGTTAGTGAATTGCATCAATTCATAATCGTTCGGGTATAAAAATAACCTTCCTATTGACATACTCCCATCAATTTTTTCTTTTTCCCAATCCAGCATTTTATTATTCTTCTTATCCCAAGCTCTAAATTTTATCTGTCTCATAATAATTCTTGTTCACATAACTTTTTAATTCCTGCCCACGCTCGTCGCATGCGACTAGTCATCTTGATTACGTCGGTCATGGTTACGATCGTTTTAAATCGCCACATTTCGCCAGTGGTCGACAGCGAGCCATCGGGCTGGTAGGCGGTTTCCACGTCGACTAGTTCAATGTCCTGCGGTATCTTGCCCGTTAGCAACCACATTGCCGTTGCATAAAATTTGATCTGGCTTGACTCGTCAACCATTTTCTGCGTCCACTTCCGCACTGAGGTCTTGTACTCCTTGAATGCGGAGTAGTCAGCTTTGCAGGTGTCAGGCTTCGCAAGGATTCGGATCACCTCTTTTTTGTCTTTTAACTCCGCCTCGAACGACTTGTCCATCAGCTCGAACTTTGGGATCCGCGCCATCATCAGGTCGAGCATTGGGTCGCCTGTCGCCTCGTCATGCTCTAACCCCTCGGCCATCGCACTTCCGAGCGCTATGTTCCGAGATATGCGCTGTTTTTTGCCGTATAGGTATGCTTCCGCATACGCTTCGGGACTGCGTTCGAACAGCGTCATCTGCGAAAAACTAAGATATGGTCGTGGGGTTAGCATGGTTCTTTACGCACTCTTTGGCGAATTTTGCGTTAAATTAGCGAGCTTCGCATCAATAATGAGTATCAGTTGGTCTTTCTGTTCTTTGTTGTATTTCGGCGAATTTTCAACCTTTTCTTTGTACTCCCTGAGCTCCGCCTTGTTGGCCTTTTCGATCATGGCAATCAGAGTGTCATACCCTTTTTTTGCCTTTTGACCGTCGTCATCGACCTGGACTGTGCGGTCCATTTCCTCTTGGGCATACATGCCTGACAAGAGCTTCGGGAATGCTTTACGAAGCGCAAGCGCTTCGGCGCATTTTCCGAGCATCAGATACGGCCTGGTGTGCCATTGGAAACCCATGCGCTCGCCTGGATAGTATTCGGACCACCTTGCGGTTGCCGTGAACGGGCATTTTTGGCCAGCAACCATTTTATAAACTGTAGCCGTAGCTTTAACTGGTGTATTGATTGTCACAGTTGCTTGGCCTTTTTTTATTTTTAATTCCTGTGTTTCTACAAAAATTGGGTCGTCGTTTCCCGCATAGTTCCCGCTCGATTCGGCGATGCTTCGGAAGCCGTCGATCGACACTTGGATCGTGCGTACCTCCTTGCCTGATCTCGAATCCCAGCGGGGGATGAGGTGGACCTGTTTGAGGAATGGGTTCAGTTGGGCGCCCTTGCACACTTGCACGAATAATTTTAATTCATCGTCTGATGCGCCTTTTGCGATCGTGCTCTTGATCAGAGCGACCTGCGACTTGGACATTTTTCCGAACGCATCGTAGGGGGCGATTGTCTTGTCCTCGATGATCTTTACGATTCCCTCAACCTGCTTCTGGTCCTTTGGTTTTATTTCAGAGCCGCCAGCGGTAAGAGGTTCTACTTTTTTTTCGGAAGGCGCTGTTGTTTTTGGCGTCTCCTTTTCTTTGATAGGTTTTTGTATCATGTTTTTTTAATTTTTAAGATTTAATAATTCTATTGCTCTTATTAATCCGTCAATATAGCCCTCTTTATATTCCTTTGTCCAAGCATCGCCCTCTACAATTGCCATTTCTTTATGAACAGCAATTTGAGTTTCTAATCTCTCTTTATAAGTTTCCCACATAATTATTGTTTAATTTTTAATTAATTCGGGGTTTTCCATAATGTTGCCGATGACTTTAAGCCCTGATAAAGACCAATAATTCCATTGATAGCCTTTTTCATTGTCAAATTCTACCGTACCAATTTTTTCATGTAATCCTCCTGGTCCAAAATCATGCAAAGCTTCAAATATATCTCCCTCGTAAATCTCAATTCCTTCACGGTCTTTGAGGCCTGTGAATTGCATCACTATTACTTCATTAACACTTTTTAAAAATCCATCAGTGTTATCTAGCCACATTCCACTATAATTCATTACTTTTCCATTTTTATCCCAAGCTCTAAATTTTATTTCTCTCATAATTTTAAACTGTTTCCTCCTCGTAAACTTCGCAACCCGCGATTTGAATGTACGGAGTATTTAATGCGTCCTTTCTGAGCTCGACCATGTCAATGACCCAGTATTTCTCTGGTAATAAGTTCTCGTTGGTAATCCGAATTTTCTTAATTTTCCTGAACTGAACGCGGCCGTGTTCGGTGTTGGTCATCTTTTGGATTTGTGGCATTGCCTCGATCTTCTTTTCTGCGGTGTCCAGGCGCATCGTGCCTTTCTCGACTCGTGCGGCAATCTTGGCTTCATTAGCCATGTTCTCGGCCTCTATCTTCTGCTTGTAATCAAGCAGTTTCCGACCGACGATTATGTCGGCCGCTTCGTATTGTGCTTCAATCGGAGCGAATAATGATCGAGCACTTCTAAGCGCTTCGTTAAGTGGCTTAGTTATTTTTTCCTTTCTCTCCTTAATTCTTTTGCCAATTTCTTTGAGCTTTGCCTTGAGTGCGGTCACTAACACATTTTGTTCTGGTGTTGTGATCTCGGACTTAATAGCTTGTTTTTCTAACTCAGAGACTTCGACTTTAAGGAGGCCTAGTTCTTTCGTTTCATTTTCCATTTTTTTAATTGTTAATTTTAATTTACTTTTTGCCCTTTTTGATTGGGCGACTCAATTTTTTAATATCTTTACCTGTTAGGTAGGTAATTCCGTCTTTGGTTTCTTTCATGATTTAATCTAATGGCTTATGCTCTTCACAAAAAACATCTATAATAGAGTGTTCTTTACAATCTAGTTTGACACAGCCAAATCTTACGCCTTGATTAAGAGGCAAGAACTTATCGCATGTTTTACAATGCTTCTCTCGTCTTGTAAAAAGAGGTTTTCTTCTTACTTTAAAACCCAACAAAGCATTTAATATTGAAATTTTTTGTTGATTCATATTTTTAATTACTATTTATACTCCGACCTTTTTGTGATTCGCTGGTGGGGAAAGAGATGAGGATTTGCACCTCATAGTTTAATTTTTTCTTTATGGGTTGCTCTCACTCCTTTTGGGAATAAGAACTTATTGCATGACCCCTTTAATTAGTTATCATTGAGAGTTTGTCGTTGCAACGACTTAAGGCGAAACTCTCCAACTGCAGAGTCCTAACACCTTTGTCAGCAATAACGTCTACCTTTTCCGCCACTCTTCCCCCATCAACGAACCACATTATTTTTAATTAAGAATACATTTACAATTTTGACAAACTTTGGCTTTTCTAAAAACCTTTCCATTATCATCCATTTGGATTTTCTCAACCTTTATTTTTCCATGCCCCTTACTTGCACATTTATCTATTTTATCAGCCCAATGTAAGTGAGGATTTATTTCCATTAAATTGCCTTGGCAATCATTGTCCATCCACGCTTCGTATTGATCATCGAAATAGCTCATATTATTTTTGCACCGCGCTGAGAGTTATTTAAGTTTGCCATAATGACTCTGTTTGCGAGTGCGGTTAATTTTAATTCGACCATTTTCATTATTCAGTTTTCAAGGTTCGTATACTACATATAACGAGCGTCCGTTAGTTTTGTTACATCCCATCTTCCATTTTCAAGGGTCTGATTCAAGTATATACTACTAACGAACGCTTGTCAATGGGGGTCAGCTCCTCGCGTAGCCGATGTACGGCGGGTTCTTCTTGTACTGGGCCAGCTCGCCAGGAGCCAAGGCTCGCCCGTAGATGTTGAAGCACCTCCTTTCCAGGGGGGTTTTCAGCTTCGGGATCAGGTTCTTGAACCTCTGGCACACCTCCTGGCCGTTTTTGCCGTATGATTTTTTCGGTTTGTATTTGTCGTGCTTACTGCCGAGTTTTTTTGTGACAATGAAATAAATGGAGGTGTGATCGCGGTTGATTGCCCTCCCTATCTCTGACAAGTTCATCCCCGACTCGTGCAGTACCTTGACGACCTTATTCCTCGCGTAGCAAGTAAAGACGTCTCTTTTCTTTGAAATAATGTCACCGAATTCCAAATTAAAGCGGCGCTCAGTCTTCTTTATTAAATTTTGAATATCATCAAATGTCATGATTCTGTTTGAAGCATATCATAACGAGCGTCTGTCATCAACTCGGATGTTAATAAACTGTTAATAACTATTTTGGCCTCGTCTTGAACTTCTTGCGCCAGAACTTGGCGTCCTGCTCTATGTTCGCGTTGTGCGATCGGAAATTTCCGAGATGACCAAAAACAAGGTGCGCGTTCAACACCTTTGACCTCTCGGACAGGGTTATCAGATTCTTTTTCTTTAATTCCAAATCTGGTCTTAAATGAAATGGGATTTTATGGTGAACGCTGACGTTGGACTTCCTGCCAGTGATCGCGCACTTGGGATGCTTTCGCAGATGCTCACGCCTAGTCCGCGGCCAATGCTTGCTCCGCTTTTTACCCGCCTTCTTTGTTCGTTCTACTGCTCCCATTTTATCCTATTTTTTTTGACGAAAATGCTCTCTTTTGGTCATAAAGACCGCAAGCCGAAAGTCCAAGAATTAATCCCATTATGCCGTTTTCAACGCTCGGGCCCATTAACAACAGACCGAGACTAGTTCCGATAACAACTGGGATTAATGCTATAAACCTAACTGGAATAAGTCCCTTTAATACTTGGGTGATTACTCCGCTCAAGGCGATAACAAGACCAATATCCAATAATTGTGGTGAATTCATTTTTTTAATCTAATTAATTTTAATAACTTGACCAGCCACTCGACCAATTGCTGGTAGATAGCGAGTTTTTGTTTTTGATTCAACGGCTTGTTGACGCTGAACAGGAAATTGTCGCCTGGGCAAGAGGTGTCGCTAATTTTTTTGTGGAGCAGCACGTTCTCCACAGGGATGCCATACAAGTTCATCCACTCGCTGAGCTGCGCACGAATAATCTTTACCTGGGTTTCATTCAGCGTTTCCTTGTTGTAGTTACCCGCGACGCACAATGACAGCGATTCAAGGTTGTCGCCTTTCTGGGCGGCGGTCTCCTCCCCGTCCGCGCGATATATCTTTATCCTGTTGTCCCGATCGAGCAGCCTGTTATAGCCGCCGTAATAGCCCGTAGAGCTCTTGAAGTTCCACTTGTGCTCGTGCCAATCGTTTATCTTCCAGAACTGCGGGTTTTGGTCGGAATCGGCGCTGTGATGCAAGTATATTTTTTTTGGTTTCATATACTAATTATAACATTAAAAGATGTTTGAAAGTAATCTTGTGAACCAATTTATTTTCATCGGTCTGACTGTTCGCTCGTTTATAGTCAGGCGGTATCCGTATTTAAAGAAGTCATAATCAGGGGCGAGATGCCTAATGAAATCCCCGTCAAACGTATCTGGGTAGGAGTCAAAGATAAAGTACAGCGGCTCGATTATCGCAAAGGCGTGGTTGGGGCTCATACTAGTTTTCTGGTATACCCCGTCCTTGTCGGGCGGAAACCACGAGTAGCCAGCAGTAGCAATGAGGTTCTTTTTTATGATCTTGGGATAGTCCTTTTTGTAAACCTTCTCATAGTTGATCGGAAACCTGCGGGCAAACTCCAAACCCAGCTCGTTCATTCCCTCGGTTATCCTTTTCGGGTCATGAAAATCGTCAAACGTCATCCACTTCTCAAGCGGCAACATGAATCTCGGAATAAGGCCGCACTTTCGCATTGCCTCGAGCGGCGCCTTCAGAGAGTTGCCCTGTCGGGTGGTCTTAGACTTGATAGCCGTGAAAGCGTCAGCTGATTCGAATTGTCCGTCCGCGTTCAGGTAGCTGTTCTCCGCGAGCCACTTTATGTTTTCCTTAGAAATTATGTTATTTACAATAAGATAATTAAACCCAGTTTCTGCTATGTTGTTTGGCGAATTCGAGGCGCAACTCATTGTGTCCTCCTTGCCCTTCTGTAATTCCCCTTTCGGCAGGTATTTCCTGCGGTCCTTTACGGATATTTTTACCAAAGAAGGATAAGAAAACGAACCAAAAACATCATCCTTTACGGACTCCTCAGCGATCTGACGTTTTATGTCTATACCATGATTAGTCATTTGTTTATTGAGCCCTCTTTACAAACGAGCGCTCGTTATGGTATACTTTAAATATGGCAAATTTCATATTAGTAATAGCGATAATACTTTCGGCGATATTTTACCCTTTATTGCTTGTTTTATTTTTAATCATTGGCTTTTTATATTTTGTCTGCAACGCATGATTACTGTTGTAATGGAGGGACTTTAAGATTCTGAATTTCTCTCAGTTGCCTTTCTTTCGACAATTGCCCGCCAAATGTCGTTTTTGGCTTAGTCTTGGTGGCCGCCGCGGCCTGTTGACTGAAAAACCTTGTCAAAAGCGCTTTATCCGCACCAGTTGCCTCTCGTATCAGCTTAGCCTTTAGGGATTGATCCGCGTTCATTCCCCTTCTTATGTTGGCCATTATTTGAGGATTAAATCTGAATCTTCTTATCATAGTAGCGACTGCCTTTGAACCTAATTGAGCAAATACTCCAGCCATAACTAATGCGCCACCACCTAAAACTCCTCCTCCTAATCCAAAGGTTGTAAGACCAGCAGTGCCTCCTATTGTTCCAAGCAATCTTCCAAGCGCCTCACTAAAGAAACCAACATCAACTACTTCATTATGTAAAGCTAAAGTAGTTTCCCTCATTCTACCTAATTTTCCTATTTCTGCATTCAATCTTCTCGGTATATTACCTGGAACAAGATTGTCTAAAATATCTCTCGATACTCCCGCAACAATGTTTTTACTATCTTCGGTAAATTGACCTGGCTTATTAAATGACTTGGTTTTTTTATTGAGTTCTAATCTTATATCGTTTAAATCCGTAGCTTTTAACTTTCCTTTTCTTGCCGCAAATTTTCCTTCAATGTTTTTAAATATAGAATTAACCTCTTTATTGACAGTATTGGTATCGATACCTATTCTATCCGCTATCTCTGCCGCAGTTCTTTTTTTCATTACAGAAATAGGTGTTGTTACTTTAATAGGAATATAATGTCGATTTATTTCTTGTAGTCCTGCTCTAATTTCTCCTGATAATTCATCTGTAGCTGGTATAAAATTACCTCTTGTCGCTTTTTTTGTTAAAAGGCCACCTTCAATTTTAGGCATAATCCCCTTTGCCGATAATTCTGTAAATAATTCTTTGCTGCTTCCTGGACCTCCTTTTCGTCGGGAATCAAGCCATATTTTTTCCAATTTTTTCGTAACAGCAGAAGATTCATAAGATTTTTCATAAGAATTTGCTAATGTTTCTATTGTCGTAGCTCTATTTTGAGGTTGTAATTTTGCGAAACTTCTTTGTATTCCTTTAGATGTAAATCCTGCTAATCCTTTAGCTCCTATAGTAGCCAATGAAACTGCTGGAGCTAATACTGCGCCGCCAATTGCACCAGCAGTAGCGCCAATGGCAGCCCCACCTATAACATCTTTAATTCCTGCATCAGTTTCTCCAAGTTCGCGTCCTGCTCCCAATAATCCACCAGCAACTCCGCCAACTTTGGCGGCTGGACCCGCGCCCGAAACTACTCTTTTTCCAAATTGTCTAGCTTCTTTACCAAATGTCGTTAATAATTCTTTAGGACCTGCTTCTGAAGGAAGTTTTGGTACTTTTGGAGCCACTCTAGCAACTTTCGCGGCTCTTGCTCCCTTAACCGCTTTCGCACCCAAACCAATCGCTTTTCTTGCTAATCCGAATCCTCTCAATACAGCAGTTGTTGGGATAGCAAAAGCTCCAACTTCGAAGGCAGCGCCTAAAACTGTTTTCGGAGTTACTTTTTTCTCTCCTGTAATCAAGCCAGTCGTCGTTGGCGCCAAAAACTCGCCCGCTTTCCTTATAAATCCCTTCTTTTGGCGGGTCCGCGGAACTTCCGCGGGCCTGGTACCTTCCTGCTTTTTAAATTCATCAAATGTGAATAGTGCCATTTTTTACAAAAAGTCTATTAATAATCCCTGAAGAAACAGATCGTTTACTTGTTTACTATTAAGAGGTCCTGTTTGCGAGTCTCCCGTGGATGGATCAGTGACAATTACATCTATTGTCATTCCTGCTTTAAGTTGCAATGCCCCTCGTATATTCTTGAGGTTCTGTATGGCGTCCGATTCGCGCATCTTTATCTCGCCGTTTTCCTCGATCGCGCTGTTTATAGAAGTCGCCGAATCGCTGAGCATTTGCGCCTCGAAGTCGCTGATCGTACCCGAACCCTTAAGTTTTTCTCTGCCTTCAAGAGATGTCAATGCTTTTAATTGTATTATTTTACCTCGAATAGCCGCGAATCCAGCTAGTCCTCCAAACACCTTTCCAAGTCCTGATCCCGCTACCGATGAAAAGTCGGGATCGGCGAGTATGTCACTAACTAATCCAGCTGTTTGGGCCTGGGATGCCCTAAAAACTTCGTCTTTTTCCGATGCCGCAAGAGCTTTCGCTGTTTCGGCCGCGGTTGGGACTCTCGCGCCTCCCGTGGCGATTACATTTCCTTGAGCATCGAATCTTTTTTGTCCAGGTGATAAAGTAAATGGTTTAGCTTCTGATACTGGTGCCGCTTCTACTTCAGCCGCCTTGTCCGCACGTTCAAGTCCGAACTTCGAGGCCTCTAAGGATGCCGTTCGGGCGGCCTGCAGTCGGGCGGCCTTTCTTTGTAACGGTTCTATGAGGCCCAACGCCCGCCGTTCGATCGACGCGAGTTGGCCAGTTATGAACTCGAGCGGGATTGGTTGATCCTGTGTTCCTAAGAACGCCTTTTTTGTGGACTCTATAAGTTTATCAATATCCGCCTGGGTGGAAAGCGCCTCGGGACTGATTTTTAAGTTAGCTTGAACTGCTTCCTCCGCTTTTTGGACAGCTGTCTGTGTTGCGACTGGGTCTGGGGAGGCTGCTACTGCCGCTGCCGCTTCTGGTGACGTCGCTGGGGTCGCGGGAACCGCTGGTTGCGCCGCTGTGGGCGCTGTCGGAGCCGTAGGAGCTGCTGGTTGCGCAATTTGTGGCGAAACAGGGGCTTGGGGGGGTTGGGTTGGTCCCAATGGCACTTGTGACAATTGGGGCGCAGGCGTGGCGAATCCTGGTATGTCTGTCTTGACCTGGGGAGGCGTGGTCGGAGGTGTAAATGCGGGAGTCGCTGGCGGTTGAATGAACTGCGGGACGGGGATGTTCAGTCCGCCGAGTTGAGGAGTGAATGACCCCGTCGGAGTAGGTGTTGGAGTTGATGATGTAAATGGCTGGGCGTTTTTCGGAGTAAGAAAAGATTTGATTCCCGAAAACAAACTGGACGTAATACCTGGAGTGACAGGCACAACTGGTCCTGGCTTTTTTTTGCGGGTGCCTATATCTACTGGCGGGTTAAAAATTGGTGATATTGGTGCCATGTTTTTATTGTAAAAAATCTAATAATTGACCTTTAGTATTATTTTTCTTACCATACTTTTTATGAAATTCCCTGTGGGCTTTTTCTGAAAAAGTAATACCATTGTCAATCGCAAATCTTAATTCGGGATATTGGGCGAAGTTTTGGATGTGATGTGGATGCAGTTTGCCGCCCCTTGTCCCGTATTTTTGGCAAGTCCAGTTGTCTCGGGCGAATACCGCTTCGCGCCACAGTTTAAACTCAAGACTATTTCTTAATTTAGCATTAAGGGGGGTAATCCCACCTTTCCAAGCTGGATTTAATGACCCCCTTCTTTTTGCCAAAGTTTTTTCTGTTTGCCTCCAATGTTTACCAGTTGATCCTTTAAAACCATTTTGCCATTGTTTTTTTCTAACATCTGATAATCTTAGCCTAACTAATGGATTACGATATGTTTTTAGTAATGATTTGCTTCTTTTTCTATTTTCAATCTTTGATATTTTTCTATTTAATTTACTACAAGTTATTGAACAGAATTTCTGAATATTCCAATACGCCATACTATAATTGTATTTTTTATGAAAAACTTTATTACATTTTAAACAATATTTCTTCATATTTGTCAAAGCGTGATGGTTAAATTTGGGTTAAGAAGATCTCTAAATTCTCCGTCATCTATAACCATACTCAAATCGTTTAGACCATAGGTTGTAAAAAGATTTGACAAACCTTCTGTTAATAAACTTTTGAACACGTCCGCTCTTTTGTCATTTTCTTTAGACCAGTATCGGAACGCGCCATAAATCTCTGGGAGGTCGTGAAACGCCTCGGGAAGCAAAGGCATCATGCCGATTATGTAAGAGGCCGCGGCGGCAGTTACGAGCGAAGTTCCACCATACGTCCTGACCGTCTCGAGTTCGGTGCCGCTCGTGATGGACGATATCTCGTACCAGAGACCGTCACCAGACGAGGCCGCGGTGTCGGAGTGGGTGGTTCTAATCCAGCGGCCAGCCATCGGGGAAGTCCACACCGTGCTGGATCCCGTTATAGTCGCGTCGCCGTTCGTTATTATGTCCACTGTTCCCGTGGTGTAGTCCGCAATGTTAATGTCTGACACCCTGATTTTTGCGTTTATTGAAATTATGTTGCCCGATGAGGATGGCTGTGGCCAAAGGCCGATCTGCCCGTCGTATATAAACCAATATGTTGGGATATCGGAGTTCTGCGAAGTATAATGTAATTCATCCCAAAATTCGCGAGATGGAGCTGGTATTGGAGTATATCGAGTCGAATTCACTGTCACGAACACGCTCTCAACTTGATCGATATCGTGAGGGAGGTTGACAAAAGTTGTTGAAGCCTCTGTCGTGGCGGTTCGGAGTTTGTGCAAAAATGGCCAATCGGCCGCGGCAAGAGTACGGCGATGGAAGTCGTTCATCATTTGATCACCATAAGAAAGATTAACCGTTGATGTGTTCTTGGTATCAACTCCGTATAAATTTCTTGATGTTGTGTATGACTTCATATATTTTTATTATAACATATTACTGAATTGGACGACCGTTTTTATATAAAATATACTCGCCGACGATATCTTCAAAGTCTATTCTGGTTGAATCTGACCCGTTGTGGATGTGCAATTTAAATTTATTTAAATTATTACGAAGTTCTGACATTTCTTTTTTCAACGCCTCCATTTCTGCCTGCATCGGGTTGGCATTCGCTTTCGGTTCTGTCCGCGGCGATTGTTTTATCAAATTTATTTCCGTCATGATGATAGCAATCTTATTTCTAATAGTTCGACGTCGTCGTCGATCTCAGCCTGGACCTGGATGTTTTCAATGTCGATCAAACCTATATCCTGCTTAAACGATGTATTCGTGCCGTCCGCGGCGAAACTAACGGCGCCTCCTGGAAAGTCGGCAAACGAGGACGACGTGTTCATGCGGTATTTTATGCGAATGTTGCCAGTCGATGATGGTTCTGTGAGTTGAGCTTCGACAATCGAGTATGCACCCTTTTCGGTTTTAGTTGCGACTCTAAAAAGCGCAGATTGGATAACCGCTTCAAGCGCCGAATACTCGACGTTCGTCGGCTCGTCTATACCGCCGTTATACCCTATGTAGTAGCCGTTCCCCTCGTCGTACGGGTTTATTATCGCGGTTGGGTTTCCAGCCCCCGTCGACAGGATTCGGTCGATCACGAGCCGTCCATCTGGGTACAGTCGGTAAAGCCCGCTGTTGGCCGACGTCCTCGCCTCGACTCCGAAAATAAGCGACCCGTTTATCTGTGCTATCCCGCCCCACGCCACTATGCTTGTCAACTCTGACCGATTATTGTCAATTAACTCAAGGGGCAGTTTTTTGAAGTGTGTGGCGAACGATCCCTGGGTGATGTAAATGTTCCCAGTGAGGCCAGCAAGGATATATATAAGACCTCCTATATTTTTTATTTTGAATACCCGATTTTCTGGCACATCGATTGGCAGGTTAAATGTGTTAGATTCTCGATCCCACGGGTATATCTTGTTACTAGAGTCACCCGCTATCATCAGGTTCTTGCGCTGTTCCTCGAGCCAGTTAGCAATTTCGCCCCCTGGTAGATTGAGTGCGCTAGTGTTAAACGTGTATGTAGCAGCAGTACCTGGGGCAAACACTTGGAAGTTATTCTCTCTAATACTGCCGATATCCCTATCGTTGCAGTAATATACAATATTATCCTGGCCGAGTATTGCATGGCGACTCTCATTCGAGTTAGTGGCCAAACTCTGCCAGCCGTTGGTCCAACTTGAAGACCCAAGCTCCCTCGCCGTCTCGTCCGTTATATTACAAACATCTATGCTGGCATTTCTGAATACAAACAAATATGTTTTCGTTGAATCCGAATTAGTAAAAGACACTATGCCTTTGCCCGATGAAGCAGTAAGGGTATTCCCAAATAATAATCTTATAAAAGTTGTTAAGCTATCTCTGTACCAAACGCGGCCGTTGTCGTCATGGAAAAATCGGACGCCTGTTTTCGGGTCCCTATAAGCGTTGTTGATTTTTCCCGCAGATAATACCGTGACTGTTTGGGTTCCAGTTCCATCATCAGTAAGATTTATAACATTAGGAGCTTCAGCACTCGCAATAGTAGTGGCCAATTTAAATGTACTAGATGATATCTTTACAATAAAATAAGTGGTTCCCGCAACGAGGGGGTCTGGCAAAGCGGACGTAGTCGAAACAGTCACCGCAGTTCCTGTAGTCGGTACGTCAGTGGCTCCTCCCGTTAATGTCATGAGATCAGCGCCATTCTCCGCTGTAAATGTCCTATTGAAAGATACAAACAATGAACTCAAGGCCTTCTGGGCCCTGACGGCACCTGGGAACGCCTCAATATCCACGTTGCGCATTAAGCCGAAGCCCTTGTGGGGCGAGTCGGCTATTGCCTGGTCGAATTGGTTTATGAAAAGTGGTTGAGTCGCCATTTTATTTTCTAAGTAATGCTATTAAGATTTGGGCGGCTATTCCAACTGCGACCGAACCAAGAATCCACCAATTACGCGAATCCATCTTGTCAAGCGAGTTTTTAAAATCCCCAAAAGTCTTTTTTATCCAACCGACGTCGTTCTTAACTATTCCGATATCGATTTTTACCTCGCCCATTTCCCTGTTGGCTACCCCCAAGTGCTGCGTGTGAGAGGCCAGGATTTCCCGATGCTCCCTTAATTCGTCATTTATCTGATTGTTAAGTTGTTTTTGTATGTCCTGCTCGTTCATACGAATATGCCAAGTACTTTTTTAATTCGACGATAAATAACAAGTTCGTCATTAAGAATTGCTTTTTCTAATTGATTAAAATATTTAACATCTGTATCCCTCCCTGGAGGTGATGCTGCTGCTGCTGCCTCTTCTTTAATTGAAAGGACTATAGCATAAATTGAAGAAGAGGTATCAAAAATTTCGCTTAAAGAAGATTCGCCTGTGGTTGTGGCGGTTTTACCAGTTGTCATTGCAGGTGATAAACCTTCTAATCTATCCCAAGCATAAAGAGTTTGGTCAGTTCCAATAGACACTATCTCAGCATCAGCACCAATAACTACCAAATTATCTATTAATAGTTCGTCAACAGTTCCATTAATCTGCCAGTTGACATCAGTAGCGGCTGGAAACGACTTTGTAGAACTCGCACTGGTAGGATTTCCAGTAGTGTCAGTTCCGCTTATCTCAATAGCCGTAGTCCACCAATTTGAAGTAGTCCCTGAAAAATTACATATCATATTATGATTTCCAGTAGAAGTACTTGTTGTAAAATACCACCATCCGAGTATTGTAGCTGGGATAGCCGCCCCTCCCCCTCCAGCATTAACAACTACACCATTAACGGTGCAACTTGTTACTTGTTGGTCGGTACGAGTAGTCCTCGCAAAAACTATTATGCTTGAATCTACGGCTTGAATATCTAATGCCCAAGATAATGAAGTACCTGTAAAGGCATAGGCAGTAGAGCTTGCTTGAACTATCGGAGTTGCAGCAGAAGCAGTATTAACTCCAAAAAGAAAAACAAGAAACAAAAACGTGATTCCTATAAATATCTTTTTCATAAAGTAGCAATCAAATTTAATTTTGTCGTTGTCGCAGGTTGACCAACAGGTTTAGCTACAACTATCGGGGTTGTGCTACCCGCATCCGTTCCTCCGTCTTTGTAAAATTCACCATCCTTTAGTTGGGTTATTTTTTTTCTTCCATTCGTATATTTCATTTCGTTCTCTTTAAGAGATGTTGCTTCGTATTCCGCTTCCGTAACTTCCTCTAGGGCTTTGCCATCTACTCTCCTGTAATACTGCAAGTCATTTCTGTCATTAAAGTATTTCGGGACTTCGGTGTATACTCCTCCGAATTTTCCCCCTTCAGGAGATTCCTTGCCGCCAAAAATTGCGTAGTGCGCAACGAATAAAAAGGACAGGGCTATCAGGATTATAATTGTCCACTTTAATATTTTCATAATAGAATTTAAAGATTTTCTTTAAACGTACAAGAACCCCCTATCGGAGATGATAGTGGAGAACCTATGTCAATGAAGGCCATATCGTTGACCGCAAAGTTGATATTAAGAGCAACCTGACCAACGGTAGAGCTAGCCACAAGCGTTGATGAAGACACACCACTATTTGAAATTTCTATATATAATGTTCCTGGGTCAATGAGACAAAAAACATCATTCCAAGTTGTTGCTACTTGAAAAGGACCAATTTTAATCATAGTGCTTGTTCCTGTCCAAGGAGTAGTAGTTGAAAAAGGAAGTTTTGGCCAATTAAAAGCTACTTGCAAAGTTGATTTTACACCAGCAGTTGAAGATGCCGAAGCAATACCAGATGAGTCAACCACCAAGAAACCGTCTGTAGTATTCTCTAATCTGACTTCTCCAGCCACAACCATTGAGGATGAAGCACTTAATACTCCGCTTACTAAAAGATTAGAACTAATTGTGGAAGAAGATTGGGCAATAAATCCACCTGAAGTATCTATTTGAAATCCAGCCGCATATAAAGAACCATCTGC
>SDBV01001043.1_pt1 | contig 40895 bp, 50 predicted proteins | sample 2277081 | NCBI WGS metagenome assembly SDBV01 (sample SAMN10402039, study PRJNA504765) | marine sediment metagenome | isolation source: marine sediment core GS10_PC15, 223 cmbsf | place: Arctic Ocean: Southern Knipovich Ridge | collected 2010
GTTATTTTTTCTTCTTGCTTTTTCCTTCAATCCTTTGGGGTGTAGATGTAGGAGATCCCGGAAATTTGGAAACAGAAATTATCAATGCAAATGCTGGAAACGAAACGGTCATTAACTTTAGCAACACTATTTCTTACGCCCAAAATTTTCGTCCTTTAAATGTCGACGAAAAGTTTGAAAATGCGGGGCGCTCATTCACAATCAATGGAAATAATTACAGCTTGACGACAGGTGGATCGTTTCGAGGCTTTTTTGTCGGAGGAAATCCAGCTTCCATAAGTACAGGGAAGATTACAATTAGAGATTTAACGATAGAGGGAGCCACGGCTCGAGCAGGAAATGGTGGAAATGGAGCAGGAGGAGGTGCAGGGCTAGGGGGCGGATTATTTGTAAACAAGGGGGCCACAGTTCTTTTGAATAATGTGACATTTACAAATTGTTCCGCACAAGGAGGAAATGGGGGTTCAGCAGGACGTGGTGGTGGTGGTGGAATGTTTGGGAATGGGGGTAATAGAGGGGGATCAGCAGGGGGAGGCGGAAGTTTATTTGCAAATGGCGGAAGTGGAGCATCAGGTAATGCTGGACCGGGAGGAGGTGCAGGCATTAATACTGCAGGTCAAAATGGAAGCGGTGGAGCTGCAGGAAATGGAGGCAATAATTTTGTAGGTAGTGGTGGTGGAGCTGGGAATTCTTCTGGGGATGGAAACGATGGAATAGAAGGTGGCGGAGGAGGTGGCGGTCGATTACAGGCAGGCGCTACTGGTGGCACCGGTAGCTTTGGCGGGGGAGGAGGAGGAGCTTTTGGTGATGGAATGACAACCGGAGGACCAGGAGGCTTTGGTAGCGGCGGCGGCGGCGGTGAGCAAGATCTCGGCAGCAGTAATATATTTGGAGGGAAGGGAGGCTTTGGTGGCGGTGGCGGTGGAAGCCCAAGCATTACGGATGGAGGAGATGGAGGTTTTGGAGCCGGCGGAGCAAGAGGGAGAACCGGTGGCTTTGGAGGAGGAACCGGATCAGGGGGTACTGGGGGGCGGAGGAGGAGCTATGGGGGCAGCCATTTTTATTACAGGAAATGGGACTTTCGACCAAAGTGATGCCAGCAGCACCAATCTTGCAGGTGAATTGCAAATCACAGGAGGAGGGGTTTCCTTTTCTGGTAGCTCTCTTCAGGAGGGCACAGGGGGAAATAATGGAGAGATACATGGAACAGATATCTTTATGATGTCTGGTGGCCAAATCATTGTATCAGGACTCACCCAAAACACTTCCATTCCTACTCCTATCAAAGGTGATCAAGGAGCAGGTGTGTCTGGAAGTTCAACGACTCAGGGAGGAATTACCTTGGATGCCACCACAATCGGCCCTAATACAGCAACCTTTACTCTCAATGGGTCAAATACTTACACCGGAACAACCGAGGTTAACAGCGGCACCTTAATTTTAAATGGGGATCTATTAGCTTCAACTCCAGTAAGCGTTGGGGGATCAGGGACATTCACTTTTGGAAATGTTAATGGAACTTTTAGCAGTTTTCCTGTAACCAATGGCAACCAAGTCAACTTAACAACAGATACGGGAAATACCTCGATTTATGGAGGAAACATCAGCTCAACAGGTGCTGTGACTAAAACGGGTGCTGGAATATTTGTTCTTTCTGGAAACAATACCTATAGCAGTTTGACAACGATTTCTGCAGGCACAATCCAAACAGGGACAACAACAGCCCTTTCGTCTTCTAGTGCTTTTACAGTAAATGGTATATTAGATGTTGATCATACAAGCACAATTGGATCCTTAGGTGGGTCAGGAAGTGTTGATATTGCGCCATCTGCAACCCTCACCGTAGGAGGTAACAATAGTTCAACAACTTTTTCAGGGGAAGTCAGCGGAGCCGGCACACTTATTAAACAAGGTAATGGGACGTTAACGTTGTCAGGAACAAACACCCTGTCTGGTCCGACAACGATTGATGGGGGGATTTTAGCAATAGACGGTTCTCTCTCATCCAGCCCTATTATGCTAAATAATGGGGGAAGGCTCCTAGGTGATGGGATCTTAGGAAATCTAACGGTTGATGGTGGAGTTCTTAATGGTAATGGAACGTTTAGTGGGATTAATGTAATTTCTGGGACTGTTCGCCCAGGTGAATCTATTGGCACGATTACAATTATGGGTAACTATGCGCAAGGTGCTGGTGCCATTTATGAAGTTGAAATCGAAGGAGCAAGCAGCGATAAAATTATAGCGACAGGTACCGCTACTATTGATGGAAACGCAGTTTTAACCGTTCTTGAACCCACAGGGAGCTTTATTGAAGGGACTACCTACAACATTCTAACAGCTTCAGGGGGGATCAATCAGCTTTGGGGGGTGATCAACTTCCCGAACGGCTTTAGCTTCGATCTTCAACTTCTGAGTGGAAATACCATTGCACAATTAACACTTTTAGATACTATTTTATTTGTTGGTCAAGCCATTGATCCAGGAAATCCTACAGCAACAAAGGATTATCTCCAGTGCTTAAATATTCTACCTAACTCTGATTTAGGTGGGGTCATTGTTGCTGCTGATACACTGAGTGATCGCGATTTGAATAAAGCACTGAATCAGCTGCATCCTGGGCTTTTTGGAGCCTTTGAATTTGCAAATTTAGATAATAATGCATTGATCACTTCAATCCTTGCCCAGCAAATGACGCAGCTCCCCTGCAGTGAACGTGGATGTTTTAGCAATTCCTCATCGCAGAAAAAAAATAATTTGTGGATCAGTCCGTTTGGCAATTTTACAGACGTTGATCGATGCCAACAACTGCGCGGATTCGATACGAAATCAGGAGGGGGCGCGATTGGTTACGATCGCTGTCTACCTAACAACTTTCTCCTTGGTGTGAGTACAGGTTATATCTATACCCATCTTGATTGGGATAGTTCTGCTGGAGATACCAACATTCAAAAAGTCTTTGGGGCGATTTATGGGGGTTATTCTATCAAGCATCTTATCCTTGATGCCTCAGTAATAGGTGGAGGGAATTTTTATGATGTCACAAGGAAAATTAAATTTGCCACCATCAACAGAAAGGCGAAAAATAATCATACCGGTTATTTTGTTACCCCTCACTTAGGGGCGGCCATCAACTTTTATCCACGAAAGGCCATTCTTGGAATTTTTGGAGCTTTTGACTACTTCTACCTACACCAACCCTCATATAAGGAGTCTGGTGCAGGAAGTCTCAACCTAAAAGTCGATCAAAAAACCTCCCAGATGCTACGCACTGAGTTTGGAGGAAAGCTTGCTGGAGATATTGCATTAAACGATAATAGTTGCATACGCCCTTTTATTGCTGTGAGCTGGGTACGTAAGATGTTTTTGAGTGATGACAAATACAGGTCACTTTTTAAAGATTTTAGTTCAGATGATTGCTGTCTTAAAGTGCAGGCTTGCGGTAAGAATAAAAACTTCGTTTCTCCAGAAGCAGGGGTATTTTATAGCTTTAGACAGATGGTCTTTTCTCTTGCCTATCAAGGAGAGTTTGGGAATCATTATCACGTACATCAAGCAACCGCAAAATTCCAATATCCCTTTTAAGTTCTGTTGAGGAGTTTACCACATTAGAAAAGGTTTGTAAGTTGGAGGGTGGCTTCCCATGTATGTAATAGCCAGTTGCTTCAGTTATTAACCTATAAGAAACACAGATACAACCCACCCCAGAACCAAGGTAAAAGTATTGCCAAAAACTTTTTGAAGTATTTTGCTCCCGATCTCACCCCAAATACTTTCTCTCAGTGATTCAATAAATTCATCTAACATTTCCCTTTTTTGCAGTCTAGTGCGTAAAAATTGCGTAATTGATCCACATTATCTATAGCTAGATTTGCGATATTTTTTTAAGTATCCCTTCTGAACAGCTGTAAACAGAAAAACTGGCATGCAGTAAATCCTGAACCCACTGCTCTTCCTTCTGTTTATCCAAAAGAAAGACAGCTTCGACCTCGCAGTCGTGCTGTACTGCCCACTTGAGCTGTTCTTGCCCAAAAAGCAAACTCTTTCCAGCCGCTTTTCTCCCCTTGGAAGAGGTCAAGCTTCGAGCTTCCAGCACTCGCTCATGTTTAATTGAACTAATTGGTTCCAGCACTCTCTTATCCATCACAGCTTCTCCTTCCAGGAGCATGCTTCAGGCACCCAAAGTGTTTTAAAGGAATTTCCTGAACGTACACGATCCAGTACTGGCAATAGAAACTGCCGCAATCTTACTATTAATCCATAAAAATCAGGAACATCGGAGAACCGATTCTGACGACAAAAATTGATCCATTGTTCAGTCTTCAACCTGTTTGTTTCAAAAGCAGGCTGAAAGACAATCGGCTCAAGAGCAAGCTCTGTCCCTCTCCTATCAAGAGTAGCTTGAAGGGCATCACCCAAAGTCACCATTTCAAAAGGAACCCGATGACTCAAAAACCATACGTCATAAAAATCTTTCATCCGGCTGTTAAGCTCACCCAATTGCAGCATCGCATCAACTTTCTCTGCTACTACACTCTCTTGTGTATAGCCCAAAAGCGTAGGTGCTGGCATCTCCAATATCGTAGGAAAAGAAAACGTGATTGGATTCGGATGCACCGCGTCAGCAAAACCAACATCCACCCGCATGTGAACTTTAGAGCGATCAATCCGTCCTTTGAATTTGATCTGCACCCCTTGATAATCATTTTGAGGCCGGATCACAGAAATTGAAACAGTCTCTGGTTCGAAGATGATCCCATCATTGCAATTCAGCCCACATACCTGTCTGCATACCTTCGCAATATGATCTGGTTTATTGCTGGTTAAACCCAAAAAATCGATATCCTGCGTGGCACGAAAATCCCCCATGTTCCAAACAGTGAAAAGCAACCCACCTTTGAGGATGAACTTGTCTGAATATCGCGAAGCTGAGAGTCGATAAAGAAATCGTTCCATTGCATAATACTGTAGTATCTCTTGAGAAGGGCGCTTCATATCACGCGCAACTTTCAACAGCTGTTTTCTAACATCTACGGCCGTGTTCTCAGATGCTTTTATCTCATTCATGAATTACACTCTCAATATAGGGTCGAATTATCTTTGTCATGCGGCATGCTGCTGCACATTCCATAAGTCGATCCACACTTCCCCTTCTTTCATTCCAGTAGGTCTTTAAAGCTTCTATGGCGACATCAAGACCTACACGGTTTCGATACTTAAAACAGTCAACAATGGTTTTCTCAGGGGAGTAAATCTGCACTTTCACACCATCTAGCTCATGCTGTTCAATGCCACACTCAAAAGATGTCATCGAATACCAAAATAATCGCACTGGAGGATATTGCAATACAGGCCGTTTTGTCCCCCTCTTACAAGCGATATCAACCTGATGAGGAATCTGGGTCGTCAACCCATGAAACGCCAAAGCTGATATCAGGCAAATCACCCCATGAGGAATAGCCAACGCAACGGTCACTAAATCAACATTATCTAGCGGAGGAAGATCCGCTAACCGGTATACACCTCTCGAAAGCTGTTCAATCAAGCCTTCATCACGCATGCGATAAAGGGTCTCGGGATGAATCCCAAGTCGCAGAGCCTCCGATGTCCTCAAAACCCCCTTATTGCCCCTAAAACACTCAATTGTTCGTTGTACGGCAGATCGCTTCATCGCAAACACCCCTGTTTAACGATAAGATATACATCAAATGCATTTATATGTATACCTTTTTATCAAGACCGCTTATGTGTAGGGTTTCGCCAAATCACCACTATTCGATTACTATCAGCTATTTCTCACTTAGAGACGCAATCCACGCCTCCCGCAGGCGCCACACTTCGTCGAAGGTAAGTTGTTTATCAAACCCCGCAGCCAGCCGCGCAAGTACTCATGATGCAACGTCACTTATGCTGCCCAATTTGCTCTGGTTCAATTGGGAAACTCTGCAAAACCTTAGCCTTCAAAGTCGGTGGTTGATCGGAGAAAGTCACATCGATGTCTCGATCCGCATACCTGAGATAATACCTGAGATAGCAGTGGGCCTCTGGAAAGAAGCCAACGCCAAGCTCATCTAGGAAGCTAGCGACATTGGGATCAAGGTCTGTGTCAAGCTGACAGATAGCCACCTGGAAGCTGTGCATCAATACCATTCTCACAACATAGCGCAGATAATGCGGCATGCTTCGTACTACAGGTTCCGCAACCCTCGCTGAAAATCAGCATGTAGTCCGCTCGATCTGAATTCCGACCATAGGGAAGTTGATGTGTCCACTCCAATGCCTCACTAAAGTAATTTACACTCTTCTTCCAAAACGCCTCTGAAAAGTGTGCGTTTTCTCCAAAAATTGCATAGGGGCATGATCTGGTTCTGGCAGTCCATGATCATCAAATCCAAAATGATCGTCATAAAATGCCTGCTTTTCCCAACCAAACTGAAATGTGCCATATTCCTTTCCATCTTCATTGGAAATGGCAACGATGTTCACCTTTCGACAGTCACAATCAAGATCAGGACAGTATAGCTCCACGAGCTTATAAGAACCTAGAGGAAGAGCTTCAGAGTCACTCTCCTGCAAGATATGTAAACAACGAGTTTCCTCCTCGGCAATCTCGGGAAATATTTCATAAAACGGGATCAGTATCACAGCCTACTCCTTCTTAATTATCTCTTCTCTTACCGAATCTCCAAAGGAGTGCCCACTGACCGAAAACGCCCCTCTAATTCTTTGCTAGCCTCAGCTAGAGCCACCATAGGCTCGTCCGAAGAAAACTGTGTCTCCAGATAGTACTGCATAACATCATGAATCCATTCTGGCCCCTTGGATTACAGGTGGAGAATCCCCTAAAGCTGTAACAAGCCAATTAGCTGCATCTTCTAAAGATTCCACGATTACATCAGAGAGTCCTTCTATAAACGGGTGAATCCACGACTCTACTTCAACACCGAGCAATGAAGTTGACTGCTTGTGGTAGTAAGAACCTAAAGGAGCCAATGCTACAACTGGTATTCTGTTCATTTTGCCCCACATCATTTCTGCACCCACTCCCAAACCTCTCCTATCCCTAGCATCAACAAGCACAGCATCCGCGGAGAAGACCTGAATCATATCCCTACCAAACACAGATCGCTGATCAGATAAATCATCAGTACGTATTGCTGGATTCAAAAAATGTACCTCATGAGGTGCCAAGTGACTGCCGAAGGACTTCCTGATCCGCCTCGGTCCAATACGTCTCATTGGGATGCTCGTGGGCCTTCTGAGAAAAGGAAAGAGATTTTTCAAGTATTGCGCTTGGCCTATAGCAACTTCAGCAGAAGCATTTTCTAAAAATGCTGTTTCTAATTCGGAGATCATGAGGTGATTCAAAACGATCATAGTCCAAAGTAATACCATTTATCAAAATTAAATGGATATCAGTTTAACCGTTCACAAAAGAAAAAGTTTTGGCAGTATTTCCTTCTAATCAATCCTAAATACATTCATTTGATGAGGAGTAGGAACCTGTATGATTTTCGATTCAACACACGTGTTTTGGTTCGGGCTGATTTTCTCGATAACACTTTTCCAAAACAGGTATGCAGACTTGTTTTCCGGAATAACTGCAATTTCCCACACACCAGGAAATTGTTGAATGATTTTCTGAGCGACATATCTGCCAATACCTTTTCTTCGACATCTACTAATAATGAAAAATTCCGCCATATTCCAGTTAACCAAGGATTCTGTTCCAATATTATTAACTAAGACAAATCCAATCGGTTCTTCTCTATAGAAAATAAGAAAAGGATGTCGATTTTTGTCCTCCCAATATTTGTCGAAATACGGGAGCGAATCGTATAAACCATTCTCATTAGGAAGGTTTTTTATCGAATTTTCGAAAGAGGCCATGTCATGTTGGTAGAATTGAGACAAATTATACAAAAGCTGCTTTTTCTCCACCGAGGCATGAATGATAGATATCTCTTGTTCTAAGAAAAACAATGTTACTTCGTTATCCTTCATTTAGATCATCATCACTAAGAAAAATTTTCAATCTAAAGATTAAGATGCTCGGAACAGGACTCGAACCTGCACGGGGTTGCCCCCAAGGGATTTTAAGTCGCTGCTCCCTCATTAAACCACAACGAACTAAATGATACAAGTATAAAAAAACCAACGGCTTAACTCTCCTTCAATTACGCCACCTTCATACCAACTATGCCCCTTTTTTGCAGCCTAGTGCGTAAAATTTGCGTAATTGATCCACATTATCTATAGCTAGATTTGCGATATTTTTTTACCTGATCCAAAATAGAATTGTGTATTAGCTTGTCTATGACTTATGCTCGGCTTAGTCTATGATACTTCATATTGAAATTTATTAATAATTTCTTGCAGCTCATTAACAAACCTCGATATATGAAATCCATCACAAACTGCATGATGAGCTTGGATAGACATTGGTAGCAATATTTTATCATTTTGCTCAAAATATTTTCCCATTGTAAATACTGGCAGTAAATAGTCAGCTCCTTTTAGTAAGTTCAAATTAAAGCCTGTGAAGGTAGTCCACGGAATACTTGAAATTGGGAATGTATTAGGTGGGGTATTAGGTTTTGGCGAAAACTGTTTTACATCACCATATTTTTGAGTATCGATTAAATAATTATTGTAAAACTCTGAAAAATCAAGGCTATATTCCGTCCAAATATTTGAAAATGTTTCACTGTCCTTATGAAAAATAGTGTATTCAGGGTACATTAAGTCAAACACTCCTACATCACTTTTCTCATCAATAGCGGTGCGAAACTCCTTGTGCTTATTAACAATCGTAGCCAACAAGTAAACCATAGTTGGATATAACTTAATATTTTTCTTCTTTATTGTTTCAAGAAGGCTTGTTATTTCAAGGTTTACAGTCATACTGTAAGTACAAGGAACAGTATTTAAGTAATATTTAAAATATTCTTTTCGACTCCAGCTGTTCACTTCAATTAATTCAAACTTCATATTATTATCCTCAAATTATATGGTAAGCTTTACCACAACACACATAACAAATATTCAATAGATTGTATCTTATTTAAGCAAATTATTAACGTCAATCACCATTGTACCAAAAAACAATTATAACTGGATGAACCTATCCCTTTAACCTCTTCACCCAAAGCATAATCATGGCAAATGCTATAAATCCCTCCCAATAACACATTTTTCTTTCCCATCTAGTTTGAATTCTTCGGTATTTTCTCTTGATCCAAGCGAATGTCCTCTCTATCTTCCACCTACAGTTTGCTTTAGATGATCTCGAACTTGTTTTTATTGATGCAGGCATCCATTTCGAGGAGATTTAATAACTATTATGATGGAAAAGGGTATTCCTATCGTTGCCGCTCACGATACTAATCCTCCACTCTACTCTCATAGATTTGATAAAGTTGTTATACCACCCCAATATAAAACTTTTCATTTCTCTAAGGGGGCTGATCTTACACTATGGGTGAAAAAAAATTGTCATGATGTGATTCGTTGCCTAGAGAAAACTGATCATACTTCTCATACGCTTTAGAAGTAGAGTCGTAAATATTTAATCGCGATGCTCGGAACAGGACTCGAACCTGCACGGGGTTGCCCCCAAGGGATTTTAAGTCCCAGCTCCCCTATTAAACCACAACGAACCAAATGATACAAGTATAAAAAAACCAACAGCTTAACTCTCCTTCAATGACGCCACCTTCGTGCCAACTATGCCCCTTTTTTCAGGCTAGTGCGTAAAATTTGCGTAATTTACCAAGGCCCTAATGAAGCACAGCATCATGCTTAATGAGTAACTTAATAATATCCTCATTTCCAATCTCACTAGCAAACTTCAGTGGATTATATTGATATTCATTATGATAAGTGAAATTTGGATCTGCACCATATTCTAAGAGGAACTCAACAAATCTAACATTTTTAGTCTTAATAGATAATAATAAGGGATTTATTGGTTGTGCTAAACTGAATCGATTGATACTGGCACCATTATCCAAAAATAATTTTACCATATTAAGATTTTCATTTTCTAATGCTTTCTCGAATACATACATCCAATATCCTGGAATAATTGGCGAAAGATCAACCCCTCTTTGAATCAACAATTCAATCAAATCATCCCTATTCAAAGAAACAGCTTGGTAAACCGTATTCCCCCTTTTACAGGTGTCATTGCATATTCCTCCACCAGCATCAAGAATTTTGATTATTGTAGAGAGAGAAGCCCCATTTTGTATTGCTATAGACACTAAATGATAGTTATTGATTTCTCTTCTAGAATTACAGGTACATCCTTTATCAATCAAGAACTCAGCTAGACTAAAGTCTTTCTGTCCAAGAGCACCATAAATACAACCCCAAGCGTTCGGCTGCCCCGATTGATTAATCTCATTTTTTTCTGGAAAGTCCCCTTGATAATTCAAAATACAATTAAGTATCTCTATTTTATTTTTATTTGGGATAGTTACAAATTCTTTAGAATCCTTCGAGGAAGAATAATTTGCTATAATCCATTCAATTCTCCCATTTATCACCATACGCACATGGTTCCATCGAATTTTAGGAGAAAAGATAAGTATTAGATTTATCATATCTAAATTTCCAATTACTACAGCCATACAAAGAGCATCTAGCCATGATTCCTTACCATCTTTCGAATAAATGTAATTCGGATCTAAACCATTTTCTAAAAATATTTTTACTGCATGCAAATCATTCTGAAAAACTGCTTCATGTAGGGCGGGCCATTTATTAGTGTTTTTCAAGTATTTAAAATATAGATCATGAAAATCTGCAACCTTCTCATATTCGAGTGAGGAATTATTCAACATTACATTGCTTATTTTTTCTATACTAAATACTCTTAAATTGTTTTGTAATTGGGTCTCTGCTTTTAATTGCTCAAGGACCACTTTATTGCCAAATTTAACGTTGTTGGTTTGCTCAAATAAATCAGTTAAAGCCAATGGTGAAATGTCATTATTAAGACTTGGGTCACTAGTAGTTATTTTTTCAAAATTAATGTTTTCAACAGACATATAATCTCCTCCTACACGTAGGCTTCTAATTCTTTTCCATTAATGGTTATTAACATTGAAATTAATATCATAAATTTTTTTCTGAGCATCTTCCCAATCTCCTGCCTGTCCCCATCGAACCAACTCTCCATCACAGAAATAAAGCCAATATCTATTGGTTTCCCCATCTCCAATTAGTGGAGCTGTTATTCCAAAAGTTAATACCGTTAGGCCAATTTGAGCTCCAAGCTGTCTCCCACTAACACCTTCTTTTACCTTATATTCCCAAACTTCAATATTTTGACTGAATTTATTCTTAATTGCCCCTCTACGAATACCCTGGCCTAACTTTGAAGCTAATTGAGACTTATTCATTCCTAATTCAATAACGTCTAATTCATTGGCACTAATATAGTGGTTAGCGCATCCGGTAAGTATGAGTAGAAAACAAAAACTACTTATGATAACTCTAAATTTCAAAATAAAAACCTATGATATAAATTCAATACAATATAATAACAGAATGGCAACTAATTAAACATGCTAAATAAATAGTTTACAATCTCACATATAAAAGTAATATTTTATTTGCAATTTATAAATAACTTTATTTAAACAAAAAACATCTTGTGACATGAATCGCTCTATGAGTCTCAGCTGTCACTGATGTCACAAATAAAATAACATTGCTTTAGAAAAATCAAAACTGATTTATGTGAGTTTAATATGGTCTAGTGCGTAAAAATTGTGTAAATTAAGAGTTTTTGAAAGCCAATGCGACAAGTGCATTTTTACGCATTTTTCTCTATGATAATGCTCGGAACAGGACTCGAACCTGCACGGGGTTGCCCCCAAGGGATTTTAAGTCCCTAGTGTCTACCATTCCACCATCCGAGCACATTCAACTTAAGATTCATTTTCTAGAGTTTCTTTTTTCGTCTCTTCGCCTTTTTCTTGAGGCTCTTTAGCCTCTAATTTCTTTTCCTTTTCGGGAAGAAGAATCTTTTTATAGCGAGAAATTGTCTCTGAAATCAATGTCGTAGGTGGTGGTACAAGCTTTTTCCTTTCTCTAGGCTTAGATTCTTTTGGCTCCGTTGCTTTTTTCGCTTCGGGCTTTTTTTGAAACTCTTTAGATTCAGATGTTTTTGCCTCTGGCTCTTGTTCTTTTTTCTTAGAACGGCGCTGCCTTTTTTTCTTTTGTGGATTGCCCTCTTGCTTTTTCTCTTCCTGTGATTTACCAATTTTAATCGATTGATCTAAAACAGTACTTTTTATTGCCATTTTGACTTCACGTACCTCTAAGATTTCGTAATCACTAAAAGGTAATAAAAAAGCCTTTGGTTTTTCCAAAGAGCGAAGAAAATAAAGGTTGCCAATGGACACCACTTCCAAAGCTGTCACCATATGCTCGTCAGATCCGCCTTTAGTATTGCGCACAGCGAGCTTATGACCCTCTTTTGGTGTAATAATCGTCTCAACGATCGGTTCTCTTGTAAAATGCATATTTATTTCCATGTTTTTTTTACTGGCATACTCATTTTAAAAAGTTTTGCCTTTGCAAACAACATTAAAATTTTTTTATTATCTGAGGTTATACAGTAAATTCTGCTTAAGAGAAAGAGCGAAAAGGGTGAGATGCACGTATTGCGACAATATCCAACTCCATGAGAGTTGGGCGAGGAGCAATGCACCGCAGATCGACCTTTGCAGCCTTTCTATAAGTAGAAGTTGGTGTGTAACATCAGTGTTTAAGATTCTTTGGATTCAAAAAATTTGAGCATATCAAGAATTCTTTGACAATAGCCGACCTCATTATCATACCACGCAATGAGTTTGTAAAATTGGCTATTTAGCGCAATGCCGGCATGGCGATCAAAGATCGCAGAATGAGTATTTCCAAGAAAATCTGAGGATACTAGAGGCTCTTCAGTATAGCCCAAAATCCCCTTAAGATGCGTCTGAGAAGCCTGTTTCATGACGTCGCAAATCTCTTCATAAGAGGTTTTTTTTGAAAGCTTGACTGTCAGATCGACAACAGAAACATCGATAGTAGGCACGCGAAAAGCCATACCTGTAAGTTTTCCTTTGATTTCAGGAATACATTGAGAAACCGCTTTGGCAGCGCCTGTCGAAGCGGGAATAATATTGTAGCCAGCGGCTCTGCCGCCTCGGAGGTCCTTTTTAGAAGGACTGTCTAGCGTGGGTTGGGTGGGTGTGATCGCATGCACTGTGGTCATCAATCCTTCTTCAATGCCAAAGGCATCTAAAAGCACCTTTGTCATCGGAGCGAGACAGTTTGTTGTACAAGATGCATTGGATACAATCTGATCTTTTTTAGGGTCATATTGCGTGTGATTAACACCCATGACGAGGGTCGGAATATCCCCTTTTCCAGGCGCAGAAATCAACACGCGTTTTGCTCCAGCCTGAATGTGCTTGTAGGCATGTTCATATGTGGTAAAATGGCCCGTGGATTCTACGACATAATCAATTTTTAGTTCTTTCCAGGGGAGCTCTTCAGGATTTCTCATAGAAAAAACTTGAATTTGTTTGCCATCAATAATGAGCGCATCATCCGTAGATTCTACTGTGCCTGTATACTTTCCATGAGTAGTGTCATATTTGATTAAATAGGCAAGATTACTTGCTGGGACAAGGTCATTGACAGCAACAATGTCAACATCCTTGCTTTGCATTGCTAAACGCAGCACATGACGGCCAATGCGGCCCACTCCATTAATTGCAATTCTTGGCATACCATTCAGTATAAAAAGAAAAATTGGAAAATGTAAAGGAAATTTGAATAGAAAAACTTGTTCTTATCATCACCAAATGGTAGAATTGGGAGTATAATTTAAAGGAGGGAAGATATGACGACATCAATAGGTGAGTATTATTATATGTATGGAAGTGGAAGTAGCCCCAATAGAAGGATACAATTTTTTAAAGAAACAGAACATGCTCCAGAAACTGTATTTGCCGTTGTTGATGCAAAAGTTACCGGTAACTGGCAAAAAATATGTGAGGTTGCCGGACGTTTAATCAATGTTGAAATATCAAGCACTTCAGAAAAGATTTGCGCAATAAAGGCTGAACGTGCAGGTCATCCGTATACCCTTAAACCTGACAAAAAACTTTCCGAAATTGTCGATGATTTTCAAAAAGCAATCCTCACATCTCTTGAACCTGAAGGAAACTGGAGAATTGGTATTACTAATGATATTGGAAATGATCCTCGTTTTGAAAAAGTTGCTCAGCTCAATATATTTAATCCTTCTTAGGAATTTCATCTTTAGAACTAAAACGTGTTTGATAAGCGATATATAGATGATTTTTCATCTTATTAAAAATATCTTCAATATTTTGCGGATTTTCTGGGGAGCTTTCAAGAGACTCTAATATAGAAGCTGCGAGAATGTGTCGAGAACTCTCAATAGATATCGCTGGCTTCTCATCAGTTTTCAGTATTTTTCTGACTTGAAAAACGATGTCTTCATCTTTTTCTTTCCAAGAAACTACATCCATTAAACATCGATCCTTGAAACAGTCTAATTTTGTTTCTGCTATAGCTTTCGCTGTTGCGTTTGCTGTTGCAATTGCTATCTCTAGTGAAACATTGAATTGTTTTACATCAGGTTGATCTTTTATTGTAACCAATTCTTTAAAACTTATTTCTTTTATTCCTTCCAAATCTCGTTGAATTTCCTCATAAATGATTTGTATCCACTCTTCCCATTCTTTTTTTGTTTGATCTAAAATTCCTGTTTGATTTTTAAGTAGTTCAATAATTTGAATGATGACATATGGTCTTAAAATATCAATAGGATGTTTATCTGCAGAAAAAAATAATTTTTCATAATTTAAACATTCTGTGGTCCCTTGACCTTTCTTTGGTGTTTGTCTATATCCAAATACACCAGACTCTTTTTTTAATGTCACATGATCACTTATCTTCTCTATAAAAATAGTGCTCGAACTTGAAGAAAGTTTTAATAATTTCATAGGTTTTATGCGCTTTGAATATAAAAGCCCAGAACAGCGCATTTTTCCATTTCTATTTCCTCGAAGTGTTCCAATTAATCCTATTCCAAAAGAAGGGCCAATGCTCATGACACCTAAAACATCTGAGGCAACTTCTTCTAGACAAATGCTCCAATATTCCATCATTTTTGTTGTTGTTTCTAAATCCACTTTATTATTATTACAACATTGGCTCACAGATTTTTCAACCTCTTGCTGCAACTGTTCAATAAGTCCTTTGAAAGAACGTAAAAAATTGTGCCCGCCCACTTCATGACCTAACGATGCCCATGCTAATAATCCCCCCATTTGGTATTCAGGAGGTAGATTCACGATACCCGCTTTAATTCCTTCGATCTTCTCTGTTGTCGTTATTGGAAATGTACAAGGTCCTTTACTTTTCCCCCATTTCGCCAATGGCGCAAGGGCACCTAAGGACAATTGAGAGATCTCTTTATCAAGAAAACTTTTATAAATTGTTGTCACTACAGCCTGAAAAGCTTGTAAATCTCTAAATGAAGATGGATAATATTTTCCTTGATAATTCCTTTGCAAAAGCGCTTCACCAACCTCTTCAATGACTTTTTTTTGTGATCTTTCTTCACGAGTTAAATCTCCTTGCGCATTTGTATCAAAAATTCTATCAAATCCAGAACATTTCAATTGTGTTAAAAACTGAATAAAAGGTTCTAGAACAGAGTCTTTGTACTCTCTTGACAAAACAACTTCATTAATTGATCTAAGAAGTCGAAGTTCTTCTAATAAATATCCATAATCTGGTTTAAATAAACCTCCATGAGCGGTATAATACGTATCATAAATCGCATGTTCTAAGTTTTGAATTCTGGGATTTAGATGAGGACTTGCCATTTTACCTTTTCAATGTTACTGGCCTATCAAAAAAACTTTTTTTTCAACGCCAATTTTTACAGGTTAGGATAAAGTCTGTTCTTCAGATGAGAGGCTTTTCTCTTTTGGAGCAACTTTTTTTGATTTCTTAACTTCTTCGGCTTCTTTCTTAGGAGCTTTTGCCTTTTTGGACTCTTCAGGCTTAGCTTCAGCTTCTACTTCTTCTTCGGAAGCTTTTACCTTCTTTTCTTTTTTGGGCTTGGGCTCTTTTTTCTCTTTTTTAGGCTCTTCTTGTGGAATCACTTCGTGTGGAAGGTATTGTAGAATACATTTTTGGCTAGCATCTCCACGACGTGTTTGGAGTTTTAAGATGCGAGTGTATCCGCCATTGCGTTCTTTAAAACGCTCAAACAACTCTGTAAACAATTTGTTGATGATTTTTCTATCTACATTGTACATAGAAAAATTTTGGGACTTTGCCTTTCTTTTCTCTTTTGATGAAAGGGTATTATAACGCAGTTTGAGTTTGGCTTTGACAGATCTTTTGGCAGCTAGGGTTTGCTTTTTGGCAAGTGTGATCAGTTTATCTGCATGACGCTTGAGAATTTTTGCCTTTGCGACACTCGTTTCAATAGATTCTTTTTCCACAAGGGCTTTCAACATGTTGGAAAGTAGAGCTTTTCTATGACCAGAATCTCGACCAAGCTTAAAGGTACTTTTACGATGCCTCATGGTTTCCTCCAGCTCTTCTCATCTTATAATCTTCTAACACTTCTTTGATATTGTCTTTATTGATTTCAAAACGACTTAAATCCATTCCCAATCCAAGCCCCATTTCATGCAATTTTTGCTTGATTTCTGTTAAAGATTTGCGACCAAAATTTCTAAACTTTAAGAGTTCTGGTTCCGGCATCAAAACAAGTTCTCCAATCGTTTCAATACCAGCACCAGCTAAACAGTTTGTGGAACGCACAGACAATTCGATTTCACCCACACGCAAAACGAGTTTTTGTAAAATCACATCACGATCGGTTTCTGCTTGCGTTTCGCCTGTTTCAAAAACAATCTGCTGTGTTTTTAATGTGGTAAATGGAGCTAAATGCTGTTCGACAATCTGAGCTGCAAAGTTCAGTGCTTCTTTTGGAGTGACTCTGCCGTCGGTTGTGATTTCTAAAATAAGACGATCAAAATCTGTATCTCGACCAACCCTAGTGTTTTCCACATAGTAATTCACTTTTCGAACAGGAGAATAGATCGAATCAACAACAATTTCATCATTGACTTTATTCTCAATCACATGTCTTTCAGAAGGCGCATAACCTCGGCCAATTTGAACCTTAAGATCAATGCGTTTAGACATCGGTTTTGTCACTGTGAAAAGATAGTGATCTGGATTGACCAATTCAAATTGAGGATCACTGATGATGTCTTTAAGATAGACTTTGAATTGTCCCTCTTTTAATTTATCTGATGTGATATCTAATACACTTGTGAGATGATAAATTCTATTGGTTGCTTCTTCTAGATTTTTGTTAAAGTGTTTTAATAACACACCTTTCAAATTTAAAATGATGTCTGTCATATCTTCAACAACACCATCGATAGACATGTACTCGTGAGCAACATCTTCGATTTTTACTGATATGATAGCAGGAGCCTCAATGGAAGATAATAAAACGCGTCTTAATGAATTTCCTATTGTGTGTGCAAATCCTTTTTCAAAAGGTTCTGCAATAAATCGCATCTCTTTTGTATCTTCTTGGCCATCGATTTTGATGACAGTTGGCAATTCAAATTTGCCATATTTTATAGCCATATTTTTACTCCTAAATTAAACGCGGCGTCTTTTTCGAGGACGACATCCATTATGTGGAACAGGTGTGCGATCTTGAATCGTTGTGATAGTAAGACCGACGCTTTGTAAGCCTCGCACAGCTGATTCACGACCAGCTCCCGCTCCTTTTAAAATAACCCCTATCTCTTTCATTCCAGCACTAACCGCTTTTTTTCCAGCTTCTTGTGCAGCTACAGTAGCAGCAAATGCCGAAGATTTTCTAGACCCTGAAAATCCACAATTTCCAGCACTTGACCATGTGATCACTCCACCCGCAGGATCTGTGATCGTCACAATCGTATTATTAAAAGTTGCCTTTACAAAAGCAATTCCTGATGGAATACTTCTTAAATGTTTTTTTCTTGTTTTTGTCTTAACTGGTTTTTTTGTTTGTTGTACTTTTGCCATATCTCACATTACTTTTTAGATGGAGCTTTTTTCCTGCCCGCAATGGTTCTCTTTTTACCTTTTCGTGTTCTTGCATTACATCTTGTTCTTTGACCACGCACAGGAAGTTTTGCGCGGTGTCTCAAACCTCTATAACAATTGATGGAAATTAAACGTTTGATGTCATTTTGCACTTGACGGCGAAGGTCTCCTTCTACAATGTACTCTGTTTCCAAAAGTTTGCTGATTTTTGCAATGTCTTCCTGCGTGAGTTGACTTGCACGCATATCTTCGTTCAGCTTTAACTTTTGAACAACCTCTCTCGCTGTCTTTCTTCCTATTCCATAAATGTAGGTAAGGCTTATCACAAGTCTCTTACTATCTGGAATATCTACGCCAATAATTCGCGCCATTTTTTCTCCAACGTTTTTCTCTAAAGGAATCTTTTAACAAGTTCCCCTAGACTATATCAAAATCTAGCTTTTTTGCCCTTATTTTTTTTTCAAACAATCTTTTAACCTGAGCTTTGGGTTTTAACGAAGTTTAGCTCTTCCCCTTCTCAAGGCTCCATCATAACGCTTTGTTAAAAGATGTGAATCAATTTGTCTATACGTATCCAATGCAACCCCTACCAAAATCAATAATGAGGTGCCTCCAAAAAAGTTTGATGTCCTTTGATCAAGGCCTAACAATTTTCCGACCACTGAGGGAAGCAATGCAATCACAACCAATGAGACGGCTCCAAGTAGAGTGATGCGATTCATGGATTTTTTTAAAAAATTTTCTGTAGAAGCTCCCTGTTTAATCCCTGGAATAAAGGCGCCGTTTCTTTTCATGTCAGAAGCAATTTGTCCAGGATGAAATTGTGTAGCTGTCCAAAAATAGGTGAAAAAGAAGATCATCCCCACATAAAGCAGTGTATAAAGCCAACTACCAGGAGATAGCATTGTCGCTAAACTTTGTGCCCATTGGCTTTTTGCCAAAAAGCTTACAATCGATGCAGGAAGCATTAAAAAAGAAGAAGCAAAAATCACTGGGATCACTCCTGCATAATTCACTTTTAATGGCAAATAAGGAGAACCCGAGGCCTGCATTTCACGCATGCCTACAATCCTTCTGGCATATTGCAAAGGAATACGCCTCTCTCCTTGAACAATCATGATCGTCCCAATCACAATAATCACAAATAAGGCAATTAATACGATGAGTGAAATAAATGTCATAGATCCAGGTTCTTGAGATTCTAGCTGAAGCGCTGAAATCAATGAACCAATGGTAAAGGGAAGTGTGGAGACGATCCCAATTGAAATGATCAAACTCACTCCGTTTCCAATACCTTTTTCTGTAATCTGTTCTCCAATCCACATCAAAAAGACCGTGCCCGCTGTCATGGTGATTGTGGTAATCAGATAGAACACCCACGGAAATTGTCCCCATGTAAGCACGAGCATTTCTGGTAAAATCACGCCAGGATAGGCTCCGATACGGCTTAGTGTATACGAGCAATATAAAAAAGATTGTAAGAATGCGATACCGATGGTTAAAAGACGTGTCCACTTAAGAATTTTACGTCTTCCAACTTCTGGATTTTCTTTCACCTCTTTTTGCAGTCTTGGCACAAGTGCAACTAAAACCTGCAACACGATCGATGCTGAGATGTAAGGCATCACACCAAGTGCAAAAATGGTCATTTGGGAAAACGCACCACCAGAAAAAATGTTGATCAACTGAAAAAGACTTTGTGCACCTTTGGTCGTATGCTTAAAAATATCGACAGCAAGTTCGCCATTAATTCCCGGAACAGGGACAAACACACCGATGCGAGAAATTCCAAGTAAAAGCAGCGTCCAGAAAATCTTCTTTTTAAGATTTGGTATACCAAGGATTCTTAAAATTGCATTTTTCATTTTACTTTTGTCATCTCAACTTTTGCTTTTTTTAGTTTCTCTTCAGCACCTTTGGTGAAACAAGACGCTTCAATTTTTACCTGTTTTTTCAGCTCGCCATTTCCCAGTATCTTAAGTCTCACAGAATTAAAACTTGGGCGTACCATGCCCTTGGTTTTAAGCGTCTCGACATTGACTGTTTCCTGATCTGAAAAATATTTTTCTATTTCAGTTAAATTCAGGGTTAAAAATTCCTTTTTAAAACGAAAATTTGAAAATCCACGTGTGGGCAGTTTTTGAAACCAAGGCGCGTTTCCACCCTGTTTTGTCAAACGTCGTTTATAACCAGAACGTGATTTATCTCCATTTTGTCCACGGCAACTTGTCTTGCCTCGCTTAGACCCAGGACCTCTTCCTACACGTTGCACATTTTTACGAACTTTTATATTTTTTAATTCATGCAATTTCATTTTAACCCCTTTGCATCAATACTTGGTCTTTTGTGCGCAATTGTTTAAGTGCACTAAACACAGCAAGTACTTGATTATTTGGATTTTTTCCCCACGTTTTTGCAACCACATCTTTGATCCCTGCAAATTCTAACACAGAACGCACCATCGATCCTGCAGTAATTCCTGTTCCTGTCTTAGCGGGTTTTAAAAGCAGTTGCACACCATCTTGTTTCACTTTGATACTATGCGGGATGGTGGTGCCCTCAATTTTTACTTCAATTATGCTCTTTTTAGCAAGTGCTGTAGCTTTATGAATGGCTTCTGCCACCTCATTGGCTTTTGCAAATCCAAAACCCACTCTTCCTGCATGGTCTCCAACCAAAACTAGCGCCGAAAAGCTAAACTTACGTCCACCTTTTACAACCTTTGAACACCGATTGATGTATAATATTTTCTCCGCAAACTTTTCTTCTTCTTTTGCCATAGTTTCCTCTTTTAAAACTCCAGTCCAGCTTCTCTTGCACCTTTTGCAAACTCTGCAAGCACTCCGTGAAACTTGCTACATCCTCGATCAAAGACTACTTTTTGAATACCCTTTTCTTTTGCTAAAGTTGCAATATGCGTTCCTAATTTTTTTGCATTTTCTTTATTTTTCTTATCAAAATTTTGCGCTTTTTTTCCAAATGTAGAGCCTGCAATAAGTGTTTGCGCTTTTTCATCATCGATGATTTGTACATGCAGATGTTTATTCGTTTTGACAACACAAAGGCGTGGTTTTGCCAAAGTTCCTCTTAAATTTTTACGCACTCGTAATTCGCGTTTTTTTCTTCGTTCATGACTTGCTAACATCGCCTAACCTGTTTTTGCTGTTTTACCTGATTTTTTACGTACATATTCACCTTCATAACGAATTCCTTTACCTTTGTAAGGCTCTGGTTTTCTTTTGGATCGGATATCTGCTGAAAATTGTCCCACAAGATGCTTATCCAAACCAGAAACTGTAATCTGTGTATTTTTTTCGACTTTCACTGTAAGCCCTTGTGGAATGGGCATTTTTATAGGATTAGAATATCCCACTTGCAAATCCAAAGATTGACCAGAAACCGCCGCACGATATCCCACTCCAATCATTTGTAATTTTTTCTCAAATCCTTCCGTAACACCTTTAATCATATTCACAACTAACGCACGATACAGACCCAAAAAACTATAACCTGTATTGTTTTCAAGATTGATAGTAACACCCTCATCGGCCACTTTTATGACTATTCCTTTTATAAGTTTTTGTGACAAACTTCCCTTAGGCCCTTTCACGTTGACAACATCAGCTTGGGTCATCACTTCAACACCTTTAGGCAATTGAATCGGTTTTTTCGCAAGTCTAGACATATTTCGCTCCTACCATACGCAACATAAGTACTCTCCTCCAATTCCTTCTTTTCTGGCTGCTTGATCATCTATCACACCTTTCGAAGTAGATAAAATTGCAATACCCAACCCATCAAACACAAAAGGAATTTGATCTTTTCCAATATAATAGCGTCTTCCGGGAGAAGAGACTCTTTTTAATCCTTGAATCACAGGCATTCTTTCATCACCATATTTTAAAAAGATACGAATCTTTCCACCTATTTTTTCTTCTTTTGTCAAATGACCCAAAATCAACCCTCGTTTTTCCAAAATTTCGATCATCGCGACAATCATTTTGCTTTTTCTCACATCACAATAGCGCAACTCAGCCCTCAAGGCGTTACGAATACGTGTTAAAAAATCACTGATGGGGTCTATATTCATGCTTCCTCTTTTGTTTTAAATGGCAGACCAAGATTTTCTAAAAGCTCAACACATTCTTCATCTGTTTCAGCCGTTGTGACAAATGTGATATGCATCCCTTGTTGACGCTTCACAAGATCTAAATTGACTTCTGGGAAAATTTGCTGGTCATCAAGACCTAGTGTGTAGTTGCCTCTTCCATCACATTTTCTTGTAAATCCACGGAAGTCTCGAATACGTGGAGAAGACAGGTTGCAAAAACGATCTAGAAAATCAAACATACGCTGGCCTCTTAAGGTCACTTTTAGTCCGATTGCTTGGCCTTCTCTTAGCTTGAAGTTTGAAATCGAGTTTTTTGCTTTTGTCAGAATAGGTTTTTGCCCAGATAATGCTGTGAGTTCTTTTGCGCAATCTTGAAGCACGTTTTTGTCTTTAACCGCTTCGGCAACGCCCATTGCAATCACGATTTTTAAAAGACGTGGCACATTCATTGGATTTTTATATTCAAACTTTTTATTAAGTTTTGGAATCACTGATTCTTTATATTTTTCTTTCAATGTTGCCATGTTTTACTTTCCTGCCTTTACAAGCCTATGTACTTTTTCTTTTCCATCTTGCGTGTAAAAAAGTTCTTTTTCTTGTTTTTTGTTTTGACGCACATGAAGTTTTACACCTTTTCCGCCTATAGCTAAGCGCACATTAGAAAGATGTACAGGTTTTTCCATAGAAACAAACCCACCTTTTGGATTTTGCTCCGATTTTCTTACCGCTTTTTTACATAAATTCACACCTTCTACAAGCACCAATTGTTTAGAACGCGCAACCACTTTTCCCACTTTGCCTTTATCATTGCCTGCAAGAATGATCACTTCATCCCCTTTGCGAATATGTTTATTGTTCATTTAAATCACCTCCGGTGCAAGGGAGCAAATTTTCAAAAATCCAATCTCTCTTAATTCTCTTGCCACAGAACCAAAAATACGGGTTCCAATGGGATTTTTTTTATCATCAATCAAGACGCAGGAGTTGGCATCAAAACGCAATTTAGATCCATCACGTCTTCGGAGCGGTGCTGTGGTGCGTACGATCACTGCTTTGACCACTTTCCCTTTTTTTGCATTTTGATCAGCTGTAGGATCGCTTTCCTTAATAGAGCACACAATCACATCTCCTACTTTTGCATACCGTCTTCTAGAACCTCCAAGCACTTTAAAGCACTTGACCCTCTTAGCTCCTGAATTATCTGCAACTTCTAATTCTGTTTCTTGTTGAATCATACGTTTTCCTTATAATTAACACGCCAGCGTTTCATTTTAGACATCGGTCTTGCTTCCACAAGAGTGACCATATCTCCAGTTTTAAATTGATTTTTTTCATCAGGTGCATAATATTTTTTAAAACGCGTCACGACCTTGCGATATTTTGGATGCGGAAATGTACGTGTCACTTTCACCACAACGGTCTTATCCATTTTGTCTGAAACCACAACGCCCTTTTTCATTTGTTGATTATTTGACATCCTTTTCTCCTTGCATCTCTTTTTGTCTCAAGGCTGTTAAAATACGTGAGCGCATTTTCTTTTTTTGTTTGATTAAATGCGCAGCTCCAATCTTTTGCTGCAATTTTTGTTCAATTTTAAATTGGTAGATCTCTTTCAAAAGCTCTTGCTCTTGGACTTCCAACTGTTCATTTGACTGGTCTAAAAATTCTTGTATGCTCATAATATTTTTTCCATCCTCTCCACAAAACGCGTTTTCAATGGCAACTTAGCAGCAGCTTTTCTCAAAGCATTTTGCGCTTCTTCTTTTGACACATCGGCCACTTCAAACAAAATACGTCCCGGTTTTACACAAGCCACCCACTCACTTGGACTCCCTTTTCCTTTTCCCATACGTGTTTCTGCAGGTTTTTTGGAAATCGGTTTGTCTGGGAAAATTTTAATCCATACTTTTCCTCTTCGAGAAAAAAAACGATTAATCGCCACACGAGCAGCTTCGATTTGCCGTGATGTGATCCATCCACGATCCAACACCTGGATTCCAAAATCGCCAAACTCCACTAAATTCCCTGCTTTTGACAGACCTTTTAGCGTCCCTTTTTGCTGTTTTCTATGTTTTGTGCGTTTTGGAAATAACACAACTTCCTCCTAAATTAAATCTCTTCACCACGGTTAATCCACACCTTGACACCCAATGAACCATAGGTTGTTTCTGCTCTTGCTTGTGCATAGTCAATATCTGCCCTTAGTGTATGTAAAGGCACTCTGCCTACTTTGTATGTTTCTGAACGTGCAATCTCAGCCCCACCTATTCTACCAGAAACCTGCACTTTTATTCCATGGGCTCCTGCATCACGGCTGGCTTGAAGCGCTTTTTTCATCGCTCTTCTAAATGCCACCCTACGTCTCAACTGATATGCAATGTTATTTGCTACAAGTTGGGCTTCTAAATCTGGACGTTTGATCTCTTCAACTTCAATAAACACATCTTTTTTTGTAAATTCTCTAAGATCTTTTTTCAACTGGTCAATCTCCGCGCCTTTTTTACCAATAACGAGACCTGGTCTTGGTGTGCGGATAGTCACTTCAATTTTATCACTCATCCGTTTTATTAAAATTTCTGCAGCTTGCTGACAAGACGCTCTTTTCATCAAAAATTGTCTAATTTGACGATCTTCTTCCAACAGATTGCCAAAATCTTGTTTGCTCGCAAACCACGAAGAGGCCCATCGTTTTCTTATTACAAGTCTAAATCCAGTTGGGGATACTTTTTGTCCCATTATTCACCTCTTCCTTTTTCAATGGTAATTTGAAAATGGCTTGTGCGTTTATTGATAGGAGATCTTCCACCTTTGTTTCTTGGCTTTGCACGTTTAATGATTGGCCCGCCATCCACTCTCACTTCGCCAACAACCATCTCTTCTCTTCTGACATCATGCAGGACTTCAAAATTCGCAATCGCTGAAAGTAGTGTCTTTTTTAAAAGCGGCGCCGCTTTTTGTGGTGTGTTACTCAATTGATGAATGGCTTCTGTGACAGGAAGTTTGCGAATTAACCCCGCCACCAGCCTTGCTTTTCTTGGCGATATGCGCACATATTTCGTTTTTGCTACTGCCTTTTCCATGGTTTTTATTTACCCGCTTTTTCTGCTTTTGTTAAAGGATGCCCTCTAAATATTCTTGTTGGAGAAAATTCTCCAAGACGATGTCCTACCATATTTTCCGTTGCAAACACCGCATTAAATTTTCTTCCATTATGCACTTCAAAAGTATGCCCTACCATGTCAGGTGTAATCATCGACCTTCTAGACCATGTGCGGATCACGCTTTTTTTACCTTCTTTATTCATCTTCTCAACTTTTTCTGCGAGATGATGGTCGACAAAAAAACCTTTCTTTGTGGATCTTCCCATTTATTGCCTCACTTTACCTTTTTGCCTTTTTACGTTTACGTGCTTGAACTATATGCTTTTTTGTCTTTTTCTTCGAGCGTGTTTTTTTGCCCTTCGTTGGCACTCCCCAAGGTGTTTGAGGAATATTTCCTTTACTCTTTCCATTTCCTCCACCCAGCGGGTGGTCAACAGGGTTCATCGCCATTCCTCTTGTCGTAGGTCTTATGCCTTTCCAACGTCTTCGCCCAGCTTTGCCGTCAGATCTGAGTATATTTTCACCATTAGAAACCACGCCAAGAGTCGCACGACACTGTTCATTAATCGTACGCATTTCTCCAGAAGGTAATCTAATTGTCGCTTTGCCACTAGATCGTCCACTTAATTGCGCACTCATTCCAGCAGAACGAACAAGTCTGGCTCCCATGCCAGGTTGCATTTCTATGTTGTGCACCACAGATCCAATCGGCATATCTACAAGGCGCATGCAATTTCCCACGGTAAACGGCGGCTCTTTGGATGTTTTTATCATATCTCCAACTTTCAATTTTTCTGGAGCAATCACATAGCGTTTTTCTCCGTCGCAATAGTATAACAGAGCAATAAATGCTGATCTATTAGGATCGTACTCAATGCTTGCTACTTTTGCAGGAATATCTTCTTTGTCTCGGATAAAATCAATCGCTCTAAAGCGACGCTTATGCCCTCCACCACGATGGCGGCATGTGATGCGCCCTAAATTATTGCGTCCATTCACGCGATTTTTTTTCTTAATCAAACTCTTTAATGGTTTGACTGTCTGTTTTTTTCCCTCAACGCGTGTGAGTTGACCAAAAGATGGTACAATTGTAAAACGGCGTGTCGATGTTGTCGGCTTGTATTTTTTTACCATAGTTTATACCTCATCAATACTATCGCCTACTCTCAGGGTGACAATAGCTTTTTTGTATCCCGCTTTTTTTCCAATTCTTCCGCGGACACGTTTTGGCTTGGGTTTCGTATTCACTGTGTTCACACACATCACTTGAATTTTTTTCTCACTGTAAATTTCTTCAACAGCACGTTTGATTTCAGTTTTATTCGCATCTCTGTCTACCACAAACACATATTTGGGTTTTTCACAGCGCGCGGTGCATTTATTTGATGCGCTATGTTTAAGCCCTTCTAAAACCGTCGCTTTTTCTGTCACATGTCTTGTTTTGATCACTTCATATGGGCTTTTCATAACTTATTTTCCACCTTTCAAAAATGTTTTTAGCTGATCGAGAGCAGAATCTAAGACAATCACATCTTTTGCTACAGCTAAATCATAGGCATTCACATTGTCAACACCTGTGATTTGTACTTTTTTTAAGTTTTTTAAACTTTTTGCAAAATTCTTGTACTTGTCTTGCATTTTGTCTTTGTCTTCTTTGCCAGCTGTTTCTTTTAAAAACAAAACCCTGGAGTTTTCTAATCCCAGGGTTTTTAAAAAGTTTGCCACGTTTTTGGTTTTGGGCTCTTTAAATGCATCAAATTTGAGCACATACATTGTCTGTTCTTTCGCTTTGTTCGCAATCAAAAAGCGCACTGCTTGATTACGTTCTTTTTTATTGATGCGTACATGCTGGTCAAATTTAGGCCTAGGCCCAAAAACAATTGCTCCGCCTTTATACTGCGGAGCGCCTAAAAATCCTTGTCTGGCTTTACCTGTTCCTTTTTGCGCATGGGGTTTTTGTGTGGAATGGTTGGCCTCTGATCGCACTTTTGTATTCGCCGACCACTGCCTTTTGTTTTCACGAATCGCAATGATATAATCTTTGATCAGTTGTGGATTGGTCTTGATATCAAGCAACTTGTCATCGATCATTTCTTTACCGACTTCTTTTGCTTCAAGATCTACCTTTTTTAACTCAGCCACGGTTATACCTTACTTTTTACATTTCTTTCTTGCCACACGCACGGAAACTAAACTTCCATTAGCTCCGGGAATAGCGCCTTTAATTAACATGATATTTTTTTCTTTATCGACACCCAAAAGTCGCAAGTTTTCCACAGTCACTTTTTCGTCTCCCATGTGCCCTGGCATCTTAGATCCAGGACGTACACCAACAGTCAAAGCTCCTGTAGATCCCATTGTACGATGAAAACCTGACCCATGAGAAGCAGGCCCTCCGCTAAATCCATAGCGTTTCATGACTCCTTGAAATCCTTTTCCTTTGGATGTGCCTGTCACGTCCACAAAATCAATGCCTTCAAATATGTCGACACCAATTTCTTGACCCAGTGCGTACTCTTCTGTACTTTCAACACGAGTCTCTCTCAAATGACGACGTGGTTCTAATTTATTCTTTGCAAAATGTGAAAAGCGCGGTTTGCCAATGCGTTTTTTCTTAGTGTCATCCCCTTTGCCCCCGATCTTATCAAATCCCAACTGCACAGCATTATAACCATCTTTTTCTTGCGTTTTGATTTGTGCAACAACATTGGGTTCCACTTCAATCACAGTACAGGCAACCACATTTCCGTTTGGATCAAACTGCTGCGTCATTCTGATTTTCTTTCCCATCAACAAAATATTTTGCTTTTCCATAATGCCTACTTCGTTAAAACATTTTTTCTCTGTAAATTGGGAAAAGTGCCCTTAAGATACAGAGGAGGACTAACAACTAACTAAAAGCCCTCATGTCGTTAACATGAATTTAGGAAGAGATTAGCAAAGGGGTGATATTTTACGCAAGAATTTTAATGAGAATTTAAAAGACTCCTAGAAGATTCCAAGAATAAGCGCCTTTTTCAAAAAACAGCTTAACACAAATAGGAGGATAAAGCTGTAGAAAAAGGCGATCAAAAACCCGTGCTGCTTATTGAGCTTGAACATCAAATACTACGGGTTTGTCCGGCTGCGGTGTTTGCTCTTTTCCACTTTCTTTCCATGCGCAATAACCTTTGTACAAAAGTGGCGCAACTTTAAGACTACTAACAATCACGCTGTAATAGGCTTTTGCATTTGAAACGCCAACAAATTTAAAACCAAATTTCTCAAAAAGCCCAAAAGTGGTTGCTGCAATCGCGGCAACTGTTTCGAGGTTTCCGAATTCGTTTGTGCCCTTTTTGTAAATAGCATAGCCTGGTTTTGCAAGCGATAGGATTTGGAGGCCTTTGACAATTTTTTCATCCAATCCTGGGAAACCACGAGTCCAACGTGATTGCTCTTCCAAACTTGAGATCAGTTTTGGAAGTGCTACAAGAGCTTCTAGAATAGTTTCAGAATTTACAACCTTTTTGACGTGCATTGGTAGAGTCAAAAGCGATGCTCGAGTATGCATGGAATCTAATCCATCTTTAGCGCCTTGAAGTCTTCTTTTTAAATTGACATTTTCAGCAAACAAGTTCGTTGCATCCAATAAGAACATAGGCACTTTCATCACATCAAGGAAATTTTTTGGCTCAGAAACAAAATGCTCAAATGTACCAACAGGGGTTTTTGCCTCTTTTGGCTCTTCATCTTTTGTAAAGAGGAAAAGCGCAACCTTTGCAATTTTATTGGCAATACCAATGACAGCAAGCGCCGTTTTGAGGTGCTTATTGTTTAATGCACCTATCACGGACACTAGCGATGAGTTTTTTAGATCTTGTGTAAATGCTAGATTGATTCCTGTTAACACAGGTGTCAATACACCCAAAGTTGCAAGAGCTAAACCGGTGATTTTTGTCCCAAATTGTGCTGAAGCATAATAGGCTTTGACAGAAGACAAGTCTTTTCCAAATAAAGAGCGCGCTTGAAAGTCTTCATCAGCTTTTTTTGCATCAAAATGCACAACATCGATAAGCTTCATGCCAACAACACAAGCACTTGCGGCCGTGTCAAAAAGATCTGATACTTTTACCTTGCTTGTATCATTATCACGTGGATTTGAAAAACCTGTATAAAATTCAGCGCTTTTTTCGAGCAAGCCAAACAATGAACTTAAACCTGTAGAAAGTAGTACTCCTGCTAAAAAGGTTGTTTTCCAATCTTTTCTATCGAGTTGATAGGCATCAAATCCTGATTTAAGATCAAAAATTCCTAATCCTTTTCCAAGTTGCGATGAAAAAGATTCATCATCCTCCTCATCATCGTACAACCTAAAAATACCGGAGGCAATACCACCTAACTTAGTAAGCGTATCTTCATCTTTTGAAACGCGATCGATTTCACCCCAACTGATAGGTACTACACTTTCTTTTACAGCTTCTGCCATTACATACTCCTCGTATTTTTTAAAAGACCATTATACTCATTAGAAAAATTTTGTCTAGTAAATTCATTCAGCACTTTTTGCTTCCTCAGGTTTTTTTTCTTCAGAACCCCAAAGCCATTGATATCCTCGGTCGTACCAATTTGAGGCCGTTGTTTTCACAATGCTTTCTTGCTCAGGTTCTGCAACTGTTTGGTACACGCTATCGATCACGCCTGCCAACTTATAGCCTTGGTATGTTTTGATGACCACAATCACAGGAAGTGCGGGATTAACAATACATGATGCAGCAATGACAGCGCTGCCTATTGCAGCACCCCCAACAAGCGCTGTTTTTTGTGTGCTGTCAAGCTTTTCAAATTCTTCACTCATCTCACCAATCTTTGCTTTGATCTGCTCTGCATACTCTGCACGATTTTCATAAACGTCTTGTACAGTTTTAGCATGCGCTCCTACATTAAGCGCTCCTGTGATTGGAGTAGGAAGACTTTTTCCTAAAATCCATCCTGTTTGTTTGCTAATATTGAGCGCCACTTCGGATAGACTTGAAACGCCTTCGCTGCTTTTTAGCGATTCTTGATTAAATAAATTTTTTACCTGTGATGGCAACACAAGAAAACGTACCTTTGCATCCCAGTTAGATAGTTTTTTGAGCCACGCGTTATTTGCGCTGATAAACTCCATAAACTTCTTTGGGACACCGATGACGTTAGACACGGTCTGAGGATCGGGAAAGTAACTTTTAACCGTGTCGCTATCAGGAAGGTAAGTTCTGACGGTTTTGCCATCAGGGAGATAGCCTTGCACGGTTTCACTATCAGGAAGGTAACCTTTGACAGTGTCGCCGTCGGGAAGGTAATTTCCAAGCTTTGAAGCCAGCGTTTCAGATTCCTGAACGGGTTCTTCCGTGATTAAAATAATGTTTACAGGACTTTGCCCAATTGCTTCTGCCATGATAATACTCCTTGTTAACTGACCTTACGCACTACCTTCCGTTTATATGAGGGCTACAAGAAACAATCTACGGCGTCTTTCTCCTCACACAACTCTCATGGAGTTGTGCTTGTCGAATATCCTTGTATCTTGTCCCTTTCGCTCCTCCTCTAAACAGAATTTACTGCGTAACATCAGTTTTTAAGGGGAGATTTTAACACAAAAAAAGAGAAATGTCTAGGCAATAATGTGTAAATGGGTAGAGTGCAGTCCTTTCAAAAATTCTTTTACATGCATTTTGGATTTCCCCTCGATTTGGAGCTTAGAAACGCTTATCGCCTGAGTTTTTGTGCCTATCAACAATTGGTCATCTAAAATTTTTATTTGACAGGGCTTGAGTGTATAGTCGGAGAGAATGGCTTCAAAAATTTTTACGCGTTTGGCTTGCTTGATCTGAACATGGCAAAAGGCACCGGGGACAGGAGATAGGGCACGGATATGATTGAGCACCTGGTCGGCAGGATTTGCAAAATTTAACACAAGATCTTGCTTTTCTATCTTAGGAGCAAAGGTCACTTTTGTCTCGTCTTGAGGGATTCTCTTAGGATTTGTTTTGAGCTGTTCAATCGCTTCTAAAATCGCTTCTTTTCCCAAGTCGCATAAATGATCATGCAACCATTTTAGATTTGCACTTAAAGGAATATCGAGTGCTTTTTGTATAAGCATGTCTCCTGCATCCATCTTTTCTGCCATGTACTGGATTGTAATGCCTGTTTTTGTTTTGCCATCCATCAAACAGCGCTGCATCGGAGCTGCCCCCCGATATTCTGGAAGTAGAGATGCATGGATATTTAAACACGCCACTTTGGGCACATCCAGCAATGCTTTTGGAAAAATTTGACCAAATGCCACTACAATAAAAAGATCGGGCCCAAGGTTTTTCATCTCATCTATGAAGATGGGGTCTTTCACTCTGTGTGGCTGAAAAAGTAGCAGATTGTTTTTTTGAGCCACTTGTTTTACAGCAGAAGCAATGAGTTCTTTAGAACGTTTTTGTGCTGTGTCTTGTTTTGTGACAACAGCCTGAATGGAGATGTTTTTTTCAAGAAGGGTTTCTAAAACTGATGCTGCAAAGACGGGTGTCCCAAAAAAAACAATCTTCATAAGTATGGCTATTTTTTTTCAACCTGAGTTTTGGGTTCAGCTTGCTCATTATCGTGAAGAGATTGCTCTTAAATTTTTGGGGTTTTTGCTAAAGGAATAGTCAAAGGCTATTTCCAAAGCAAAAAACACAAGAAGAAAGAGTCATCTCACGCGAGAATGTGTGAAATGAACCCAAAATTCAGGTTTTTACTGAGAAGATACTCTTTGTTGAGGTATTTCTTCAACCCTAGCTTCGCCATTAGGTTCAGGCACGCTTGATGCAAGGCCAGCAAGTCCGCGTTTTGAGGTGCGACAAAAGGCAATAAAACGCAATACCTCAGGAGTCATTTCCACAGATTTTTCGATTTCTGTTAATGCTTCATCTACAGATAAATTAGAGCGGTATAAAACTTTAAACGCTTGCATGAGGCATTGGCGTGTTTCAAAAGAAAAATTGTGTCGCTTGAGTCCTATGCGATTAAGGCCTGATACTTTAAATGGCCCTCTTCCTCCGATCAGATAGGGAGGGACATCGCGATCCAATCCAGAAAATCCTCCAATCATGGCATGTGTTCCTACACGGCAATGTTGATGAATCGCAGCAAGGCCGCCAATGATGACATGGTCTTCAATAGTGACATGTCCTGCTAAAAGTGCAGAGTTTGCCATAATGACATTATGGCCAATACTGCAATTGTGTGCCACATGGCAACACGCCATAATTAAGCAGTCGTCTCCAATTTCCACAGTTGAATTTTCTTGGCAAGACGAGTTGATGGTCACAAATTCACGAATTTCACAATTTTGTCCAATCTTGACAAAGGTTTTTTCACCTTTGTATTTCAAATCTTGTGTTTTTGTACCAATCACGGCAGATGGATAAATAGTCGTGCCTTTGCCAATTGTCGTGTATCCATCGATGTAAGCATGTGATTTTATCGTCACATCATCTTCCAAAGTGACATCTTTTTTTACAATTGCATAAGGCTCGATGTGTACATTGTTTCCAATGACACATCCTTCTTCTATTATGGCTGTGGGATGTATGTCCGTCATTTAAACTTATCCTTTTTTTTTCACATTGCTACAGATGTGCTTTATCCACAAGAGCAAATCCTATTTCTGCTTCTACTGCAAGTTTTTCTCCATTAACAAATGCTTTGGCATACATCTTGCCACCTTTCGAGGTTAAATGGATTTCTTCTACTTTTAAAATTAAAAAATCGCCTGGTTTTGCAGGACGACGGAATTTACAATGATTAATGGTTAAAAAGACCGCTATCTTACCAGTATGTCCCCTTTCATGGATCAAAACACCACCTGTTTGGGCAAGTGCTTCTAACATCAATACGCCTGGCATAATGGGTTTATCAGGAAAGTGGCCTTGGAAAAAATGCTCATTGATGGTCAAGTTCTTGTAACCAACAATAACGCCTTTGTCTAAGTCGATTTCATCAATTCTATCAATAAGTAAAAAGGGATAGCGGTGAGGTAAAATGTCTTTGATCTGTTCGGTTGTAAACACGCATTTTTCTTCCATAAGCTTAGACATTAACCCCCTCACATTGTTGAAGCTGTCTTGCTAACACCGTATTGGTCTTATGACCTGAACGAATAGCAACAATATGCCCAAAAAGGGGTTTTCCAAGCAATGCTAAATCTCCAACAAGGTCTAAAATTTTGTGTCTTACAAGCTCATCTTCTCTATGTAAACTGTTATTTTGAACCTTATCATTTTTTATTAAAAGACCACGTTCAAAATCAGCACCTTTGACAAGTCCCATTTCAATAAACGGTGCAATATCATCATAAAATGCAAACGTACGCGCAAAACTAATTTCTTCTTTAAATGTCTGTGGATTGATGTCTACAGATAAAAACTGAGATGAAAAGCGTTTGGATTTGGGATAGAAAAATGTATAACTCACTTTAAAACTTGGATGGGGCAAAGCAATTAGTGTCACATCTTCTTTGGAGAAGAATATGGGCGTATCAATTTGAATGCCCTCTTGTATGGCGTCTAATTCACAAACTCCCACCTTTTCAATTTCATCCACAAATACCTTTGCGCTGCCATCAAAAATCGGAATTTCTTGATTGTCTATCTGGATTAAAAGATTGGAAATGTTGTATGCAAGCAAGGCGCTAAGCAAATGCTCAATGGTGTGCACTTTAACGCCATCTTTAGACAATCCTGTGCAATTAAATGTGGCTGCATCTAAATATTCAAGAGATAAAGGGATCTGTTTTTTAAGATCTAGGCGCTCAAAAACAATACCTGTATTTTCTTTTTGGGGGATCAAACTCAGCGTGGTTTCTTGTCCTGAAAAAAGTCCCACCCCTTGAAAGTGGATCGCATTTCGAAGTGTTTTTTGTTTTGTCTGTGTATGTGTCAACGTCACGCTCTTTTTTCTTTTCTTCGATGCTGCCAAAGTCTTTGTACACATGTTATGATTAAGCTCAAAATACTTAAAGTCAATAATGGTACATCACCAATTTTGGTATATAAAGTAGGATGCATTTCAAGTGCAACAAAACTTTCTAAGATCTTAGGGGTTTTGTTGTTTTCTAGCAAAGGATCTATTTGATTTTGCACTCTTCCAAAACGATCAATCACTGCTGTTTGAGAGGAATTACATACGTTTAAAAAGGTGATTCCATTTTCAATGGCTCGGTATTTTGCAAAAATAAGGTCTTCTTTTGCAAGTGTCGTATTTGGAAACCACATTTCATTACTCAAATTAACAAAAAGATTGGCGCCACCGTTTCTAAATGCACGCTGAATGCTTGAAAATCCTTTTTCATAGCAAATGGATGTGCCATAGTTGGCTTTTCCTAAAAACACACTTGAATGCTTTCCTGGAATACATTCCATATTAATCCCCCAGAAGCTTGCTATCTTTCTCGTCCATTCAAAAGGGATATATTCTGTAATAGGCACCAGTTTTTGTTTTAAATAACGCTCATACGGTTTATCTTTTTGAAAAAATATTGCGCAGTTTGCCCATTTTGTATCGTAGAGTGATACACGATCATCTATGGAACAGATCACATCAGCATCATAAAAATTAGCAAATGTTTGTAAAATAAAAGCATTATTCACATACACGTTTTCTTGAACATGGACACCGTAGGGAGCTTCTAACTTTGGGAAAAATTGCGCAATGTTTTCGCTTAAAGGCTCAAGCAACGCTTTGATCTCATCTAGGCGGTAGGCAAAACTGTGCAAGCTCGTTAAAAAGCTGCCTTCTGGAAAAAGCAATACATCTGTTTTTTCAGGAAGTACACCGACAAAATGCTGAATATTTTGGTAAGGAGTTTCAACTTGGTTTAAATTTTTAGGCACACCGCCAAACAGGGGCTCTGCCGTTGAAAGCATGGGCTGTATTAGCACCACATCAAGTCCTTTATTTGTCTTAAAATTTTCAAAGGCTTTGATATGCGCAAATCCAAAAAGAAAAGGCAGTATGGCCACAAATGCAAAATTGATCCAACGATTGTTGCTCTTTTTTTCAATGGCAAAAAGAAACAAAAAATTATTCAAAAAGACAAGATAGGTTAAAAAATACGCACCAAAATAACTCGCCAGCTGCATAGGAAATGTAAAGCTTAAATGCAAATTAAAACTGCTCCAAGGAAGTCCGTAAAAATACAAAGACCTCACAGCTTCTACCAATACAAATGCAAGGGGCAAAAGGACAAGATCTGAGCGGTTTAATTGTTTGGGAATCAATAACACAGCAAGTCCAAAAGGAATCGCTAATATAGATGCATAAAATAAATATCCAAACCAAATAACTAGGCCACAATAGGTCGGGTTTGTAAGCCAAAAAAGATGCACAAGCTGCACACAAAAAAACCAACTTGTCGCAATCCAAAATTTCTTTTTTGTTGAAAATGCACGCACATACGAAAAGAAAAGTCCATAGCCAAAACAGGCTGCCAAAAGTGCTAAAAAACCATTGATGTACACCAACCCAAAAGCACACACAATAAAACTAAGCGTGCATTGATAAAAACTTTTTAACATTCACAAAGTATAACTGATGTTACGCGATAAATTCAACCCATGAAAAGGTGTCAATGTTGAGAAGGGTTTTGTTTATACCGAGAACAAAAGTTAAATTGTAAATTAATTTTCATCTTTCCAACCAAAATTTCGTTTTCGACCTTGCTAACCATTATGGTTAGCTGCTGTCTCCAAACTTCATTTTTTTTGAAAATCTTGAATCCAATTTACAATTTAACTTTTGTTTTCGGTATCGGGCCTTGGCTTTTTTTCAAAGGTTGCCGAAAAACAGTAGAGAAGCGCTGATAAAAGTCCTAAATACATCCAAAGATCGATCATTTCTTCTAGGCGCTCGGCATCTTCTAGAAGCCAAAAGGGATGGTAGAAAAACCCAAAGAACAAGGTGAGAATAAACAATACCCCAGAGATAAGGCGCTGTTTGATGCCTAAAATCAACAATATACCAAAAAGCAGACAGATCACCAAGAAGAAAACAAGCCAGATGGGTAAAATAGAGTCGGCAATGGTGTAGATGCTTTCAAAAAAACCTGTATGATGCCCTTGCACAAATTCAAAATGTTTTTTTACAACATCGGAGGTATAGGACCAGTTAAAAACCAGATCTGTTCCTAAAAATAAAAACATGCCCCCTAAAAAAAGGCGGGCAAAAAGATTGATGACTTTATGTCCCATAAGCGTTTTCTTTTACTTTGAACATAATTCAAATTTATTTTCTACACATTTTTTTACTGATGCTTTTAAAGGATTCTTATTATAAAATACCCCTATGTCATTTAACTTCAGAAAGCATCATTGTTTAGAACTATTAGAACTAAACACACAATTAAAAAAGCCCCTAGATGTATTAATGTCTAATTATTTTAGACAACATAAAGCTATTGGATCTAAAGATCGTAAATGGATCAGCGAGACCCTCTATGCCATCGTCCGATGGCAAGGCAAATTGGATGCTAAGCTCACACAACCCATCACGTTTGAAAAAAGGCTCGAAGCTTTCTTGGAAAATCAACATCAAATGGATCTTGAAAATGTGGAGCCCCATGTAGAAGTCTCATTTCCCAAAAAACTTTTTCAAATGCTTCAAGAGCAATTTGGCGCTCAAACAAAAGAGTTGTGCCTCACCCTCAATGAAAAAGCGCCAACAACTCTGCGCACAAATCTTCTAAAAATCACACGGGAGGAACTCTTAGAGATTTTACAACCTTACTACCCAAAAGCCTCACCACTTACAAAAACCGCGATTCACATGGGGAAAAAATGTAACTTTTTTATTTTGGATGCATTCAAACAGGGTTATTTCGAAGTACAAGACGAAGGCTCTCAGCTCATCTGTGAAAAAATCCAGCTCCCTGAAAAAGCGCATGTTTTGGACTTTTGTGCAGGAAGCGGCGGCAAAACTCTTGCCCTAGCACCTCAACTTTCACATGGCGGCCAGTTTTATTTGCACGATATTCGTGAATGGGTTTTAGATGAGGCTAAAAAACGCTGCAAGCGTGCCGGTGTGCAAAATGTACAATTTGTGCCTCCGTCTGAAATTAAAAAACTTAAAGGAAAAATGGATGCCGTGCTTTGCGATGTTCCCTGCTCTGGCCTTGGCACCCTCAGACGCAACCCCGATCTAAAATGGAAATTTACGCAAGAAAAGCTCGATGCTCTTTTAAAAACTCAAGAAAGTATTTTACAACAAGCTGCACAATTTCTAAAACCTAAAGGACAGCTCATCTACATGACTTGTTCTGTCCTCCTCCAAGAAAACAAAGACCAAATCCACAGTTTTCTGGAGAAAAACCCCCAACTTACTTGTTCTTTGATGGAAGTTTTGCTCCCTCAATCCAATGGTCATGATGGGTTTTTCATCGCCATACTTGAAAAATAAAATCGAAGTTATTTTGTTAAATCTTCCATTTTTAAGCACATCATCCAGTTTGGAGTAGAATCAGAAGGGTTCCAACTGGGCATAAACTGCTCTAATTTTTTAAAACCCACTTTTTCATAGACATGGATAGCTTTATAATTGTCTATCGCAGGATCAATAAAAACAGTGGATACATCGGAAAATTTATCAAGAAGAAATTCTCGAATCATCCGTGCTGCCAATCCTCTCCCCAAATATTTCTCTTCACCGATCAAGATATCTAACGTAATCATTTTACAGCCAGGTTCTATCCATTTGGCATAGGCACTATTTGGATCCTTTGCCTCAGATTCTTTGACTATGGACGTCATTAGAAATCCAAACGGTTCATCATCAAAAAAAGCAATCCAGTAATCCCAGAGGCAATCTTCACCTTTGATGAATTTTTCAAGGCCATCAATGGTATTTTGCAAACCTTGTCCATAGAAATAGGGACGCACATGCTCTTTATCAAGCCATTGAAAAATGCATTGCTTGTGGTTCTTTTTCGCTGCAAGAAAAGTAAGGGTGCCTGTTGTCATGAGTTTTCCTTAATTAAATGCCAATTATATAGTAAATATTTTTATCAAATATCTCAATAACTTCATGATATCGAGTAAAATAAACCTAAACATAAGGTTTATAAATAATCGAAAATGTTGTATGCTGGATGCGATGTTGAAAAAATGTTTGTTTGTTTTTGTTTCTGCAGCTTTTTTGTTTGCCTCCTATCCAGGGGCAACAAAGACCAGTCTGCCTGACAAAAAAATCAAGATTCACAACAAGATCCTTGCTAAAATTGATGATAAAATTATTTCTACAATGGATCTGAAGAAACGACTCGATTTTGTGTTCTACCAACAATTTCCTGAATATAGTGATGTCCCTGAAGCTAAATATCAATTCTATTCTGCCCAGTGGCGTCCTCTTTTAGAAGAAATGGTCAATAACGCTCTCATTCTATCAGAAGCACTATCGAAAGAAGAAAAAATGCAAAAAGATGTGATTGATGAGGCAGAGATCAAAAAAGAGATCGAGGATAGATTTGGACCTGATGTGATCAAAAATCTCAATAAAGCAGGACTGGTTTATGACGAAGTGTTCCAAGATCTACGTGAAAAAAAGATCATGGATATCATGCTATGGACTGCGGTATATTCCAAAGTTTTTAGCCAGATCACACCAAAACGTATCCATGAAGAATACCAAGCTTTTGTCGAAAATCATCCCCCACAGAATAAAATCGATTATCAAGTCGTCACCATCCGAGGCAAAGATGAACCGCATACCAAACTCGTGACAGATACTGCTTACAAAGTGCTACAAACACAAGGGTTAGAAGCAGTAGATGCTCTAAAACCTATGGTGGAAAAACAATTAGAAGATAGCGAATTTACACTCAATATTTCCAATAGAGAAGAAAAAGAAGAAAGGCAACTTTCACAAGCTTATCTTAGCCAGTTGAGCCAACTTGCCATCAATGCGATCTCCGCCCCCATAGAACAACTCTCCAGAAATAACACCAAAAGCTTTCGTATCTTTATTGTGTACAATAAATCCAAAGAAGAAATACCTGCATTTGAAAGCATGGAAAAAAAGCTCGCCGAACAATTACAACACACATTGATTCAAGAAAAGCGCGATGACTATGTTAAAAAATTACGCCAAAATTATGGTCTTGGTGAAACTATTACCGATCCTTCTTTTGTCCCCTTCGTGCTAGAATAATGGTCTATCAACCCACCAAACTCAAAGCCTTTTTAGATCAACTCAATGTGCGGCCTAAAAAACACTTGTCCCAAAATTTCTTGATCGATCAAAACATACTTGATAAAATTGTTCGGTTTGCAGATCTAAAACCTTCCGATCTTGTGATTGAAATCGGTGCAGGCCCCGGCGCTTTGAGTGAAAAATTGTTAAAAAAAGCTCAAGTAATTGCCATTGAAAAAGATCGCGTTTTTGCACGGGCACTTTTGCGACTAGACCATTTAGAAGTACTCAACGAAGATGTGCTAAAAGTGGATTTTTCTACCTTTAAAAAGTGCAAAGTCGTAGCCAATTTACCCTACAATATCACGACCCCCATCTTAACAAAGCTGGTTGGATACGCGAATATTCAAAGCATCACTATCATGGTCCAAAAAGAAGTGGCTGATCGCATTTTGAGCCAGCCTAATACAAAAGACTTTTCATCCCTTACCCTGTTTTTACAATACCACGCAATGCTGAAAAAAGGCTTTTTTGTCTCTAGGAACTGTTTTTATCCAAAACCTAGCGTGGATTCCTATGTGCTGCAATTGACTTTGCATCAAAAATATCGCATCAAACGCGCGGAAGAATTCTTCCAAATCATTAGAAAATGTTTCCAACAGCGACGTAAAATGATCAAAACGACTCTAAAAGAGGATTTTGATCGTGCGCATTTGGAAGCTTTTTTTGGCAAAAGGCGCCCAGAAAATGTCTCACTTGATGAATGGCTGACGTTTTTTCAAAAAATACCGGCGCAACAACACAATAAATAAGATAACAAGTAATCCCACCGCATAGCGATTGGTATAAGGAAGACATCCTGCATACATGTTTTTTAGCGATTTTAAAAAGGTGTGCAGAAGCATCGGATTGACATCATTGGCCGCAAGTAGAGGTACGCTTTTAATCGGACCAACGGTGCTCGAGATAAAATGGACCCAGCCGACAGGTTCATATTTTTTGACGGGTAATTCGATGGATTTAAATTCTATTTTTTGTTCAATATCCAAATCCTCTGTAGGATAGGTTTCGATAAACACATCTTCTTTAATCCATGTCTTGATACTTTTTTTAGACCCCATGGGTTTTACAGTAAAAGGTTGCATACCAGCTTGCAAGAACTTGCGTTTTACTTTGGTCTGCATAAATGCCGATTCAAATAGCTTGACAGCATCCAAATAACGCTGCACAGGATCATGTCCTCCAAGTAAGACCACAATCAGCTCATCTCCCTGAAATTCTGCCGCCGCGATTAATGAATAGCCAGCCTGTTTGTGGTAACCTGTCTTTCCACCAAAAGCTTTGGG
>SDBV01001044.1_pt1 | contig 40894 bp, 31 predicted proteins | sample 2277081 | NCBI WGS metagenome assembly SDBV01 (sample SAMN10402039, study PRJNA504765) | marine sediment metagenome | isolation source: marine sediment core GS10_PC15, 223 cmbsf | place: Arctic Ocean: Southern Knipovich Ridge | collected 2010
CCGTCCTGGGCCAGGATCTTCGTTATCGCCGCCGTGAGGGTCGTCTTGCCGTGATCGATATGCCCGATCGTCCCAATGTTGATGTGGGGTTTGGTCCTCTCAAATTTCGCCTTTGCCATGGTTTGGGTACCCCCTGCGATCTGTTTCCTACAGGTTAAGATTTCACAGATTCTACCACCTTGGCCCTCTGAAAAAACATAATGAGAAATGGGCGGTCCACAGCCCACAGTCAACAGCTCGAAACCCGAAGAGTCCGAGCATTGGCGTGTTTACCTTGGATGGTTGGGCGCCTGGGCTGACTCTCTGCCCGAGTTAAGTCAGTAGCAAGAATGAAGGGGCCAAACTGGTGCTCTTATCGATATTGTTATTCCCTGGTCAAATTCGGTAACAGTAATGGAGCCCACGACCGGACTCGAACCGGTGACCACATGCTTACCATGCATGTGCTCTACCAACTGAGCTACGCGGGCTCCAGTCTCCTCAGGTTCGGTCAGTTTCTCCGGCGGGCACGCGCCCGGCTGTCAGCATTCTGGAGCGGGAGACGGGGGTCGAACCCGCGACATTCAGCTTGGAAGGCTGACGCTCTACCATCTGAGCTACTCCCGCTTTCCGGAGAGCCGGTAGTATACCCGAAGGCTTGCCCTCCTGCAATGCCTCTTGTGACCTGCCCCAAAACCCCTGATTAAATGGTGGGGAGAGTAGGATTCGAACCTACGTAGGCAAACGCCAGCGGGTTTACAGCCCGCCCCCTTTAGCCACTCGGGCATCTCCCCGCTTAGAACAGGAGACAGGGCAGAACACCATTAGACGGGCGTCGATTCCCCGTCGGCGCCGGATTTCAGCCTCCGGAAGTATCATTTTTTCTGGAAGCCTATGCCGCCCTTGAATTTACGGAACTGCTGGCGAAGGGACTTGAACCCCCAACCTGTCGCTTACAAGGCGACTGCTCTGCCAATTGAGCTACACCAGCATGTAACCTTGGTTTTGGAAAGACGTTCGCGTCAAGCTAAGCTTTTCGCATAGAACAGTTTACCGAATTCCAGCCGGGAGTGTCAAGATAGGCAAGGGGGTTTCTGATAATGGGAATTGGGCAGAAACCGTTAAAACATCAATATGTTCTACTGATTTAATCCTTAAGATATCGTCCCCTCGCTGGTTCGGTTGAAATGGTGTGGAATGTGATCGCAAGGTGTCGCTATATTAGTGATGTTCTGCCAATCGAACAGACAGGCGCTCAATGGATTGTGTCCGTGAAATTTCCTACCCTTCTGAAAGCTACTCTCATCAAACGGTACAAGCGTTTTCTGGCTGATGTCCGGCTGGAGGACGGGCGGACGGTGACGGCGCATTGTCCCAATTCCGGGTCGATGATGGGCTGCAAGAAGCCGGGGAGCCCGGTTTATCTTTCTTACCGTCCGAGCCCTCGCAGGAAGCTGGCGTACACATGGGAGATTCTCAAGGTGGGGCGATGCTGGGTTGGGATCAATACGGGAAATCCAAACCAAATTATTGCGGAGGCGATAGCCGAGGGCAGAATCCCGGAGCTCGAGGGTTATGGAACTCTCAAACGGGAGGTTCCTTACGGCAATCGAAGCCGAATTGATATACTGCTGAGTGAAGAAGATCGAAAATGCTATGTTGAAGTGAAGAATGTGACACTTGCATATCGAGGCGTGGCGTATTTTCCAGATGCAGTAACAACTCGCGGCACGAAGCATCTTCGGGAACTGGAACAGGTCGTGCGGCAGGGTCATCGGGGAGTGATGCTATTCCTGGTTCACCGTTCGGATGGCAAATTGTTTCGTCCGGCGGACTTTATCGATCCGGAGTACGGTGAAACTTTGCGCCAGGCTTCGGAGAATGGGGTGGAGGTTCTGGTTTACGGTGCGAAGGTATCCCCCCGCGAGACGATTCTGACGGGTTCCGTCGATTTCGACTTGGCCGCCGTCAGCAAATCTCCGCTCCCATTCGACAGTTGAATGCGCAGGCGGTTGGGCGGGTGAAAAAGTTGAGTTAGGTGAAGGGAGGAAATAGGTGACTGTCCCCTATTTCTCCAAATCCGGTGAGTCATGGCTTGTGTTTCTCCATTGGTCGTAGCCGTCGCAGCCTCGGTGTTGACCCTGTTCTTCTGGGTGACTGAGGTCAATATTGGATGGAAGATTCTCGCGACAGTATTGATGAGTCTCTCCATTATCCTGATGTTTGTCCCTGGCTTGACGGTCCATTATGCAATTCCATGGCTGATTCAATTGTTCTTGATCGCGTGCCTTTTCATCTATTTTAAGATGACATCCTATCTATAGTTCTCTGACGGAAAATAGGGGACAGTGGGGCCGGTGAAAAAGCCCCGTTTTTCTCGTTCCCAAGTTGTACTTGGGAACGCCAGTGTTTCCAATGCTGTGCATTGGGTATTGCTTACAAGGGTAGAAGATAGCCTTCTATCGCCGCACGCCATTCGGAAATCAGTGTTTTTGAACGGCTACCAGTTCCTGCCATGCATGTCTGTTCCCTCCTTCCTCGTCAGATTCGACCGCTTCAAGCTTAGGATGTTTCCCCTTCTTGGTCCGCCCCGGCCACAGGGCTGACGGCCTCTTGATCCTTGCTGGGTCTTCCATGCCACCACGTGGCCAACATCGATCCCGACACGTTCATCCACGGTCCGAATATCGCGGGCGCCAGCGCCGCCTTCGCGTTTTCCAAGACACTTATGGCCAGCCCCGAAGCCATCCCGCCGTTCTGCATACCCACCTCAAAAGCAACCGTGCGGGAGGTTTTCTCGTCCATCCGGCCCAACTTGGCAATCCAATAGCCCAAGATGTAGCCGGTGAAATTGTGGATGACGCTGGCCGCGATGAGGGCCGGGCCCACCGTCAGCAGCATGTCACTGGAACGCGCCGTAATGATCGCGATGATAAAGCAGATGCCTGACATTGACACGATGGGCAATGTCTTGTCCATCCAATTCTCCGGCCCCTCGAACCACACACTGACAACCAGTTTGGCCAGGGCGACGACCGCGATCAGGGCAAACCCAATGATGACGCCCTGCCGAATTGCGGCCAGCGGCCCCCACGACGAGGCCCCTGTGAAAAGAGCGAGGGCGGCAAGACATATGCCCAGCGCCGTAACAAACGACAACGAGCCGGCCCTGCCGGCCCACTTGCTCTTCCCGTACAGGATCTGATTGGCCGCAAGTCCCGCGACGATCGGCACAATGATCATATTGAGGATTGAGAGCATCATGGCGACAAAATCGATGGGGACAAACCGGCCCGCCAGGGTCTTCATGAGGAAGGGCGTCGCCACCGGCGAGACGAGCGTCGAACATGACGTCATCGTGACGGACAGCGCCACGTCGCCGCCTGCGAGATAGGTCATCAGGTTCGAGGCCACACCGCCCGGACACGACCCGATCAGAATGATGCCCGCTGCAATCTCCGGCTCGAAACCGAATGACAGGGCAATAGCGAGCCCTGCAAGTGGCATGACGGAGAACTGCAGGACGAGCCCAATCAAGACCGGCCGCGGCATCGTGAACACGCGCCCAAAATCCACCATGCTCAGCGTCGTGCCCATGCCGAACATAATGATCTGAATGAGCGGAACGATCAAGACTTTTAGGTCGAGCCCAAACCACGTTCCAAACGCTGCCGGGTAGTACATGGCGGTCGCCACAAACGCGAACACCCACACCGTAAAAGAGAAGTTCTTGAGAGAGGGGCGCCCCAGACAGTACAAGGCCGTGGAAGCGAACAGGGCGATCATGAAAGGTCCTGTTTGGGCCTTGTAGCCCGTCAAGAACAGGCCCAGCGCAGTGACCAGGGAGAGGAATGCGACTACCAGGGAGAGTTTCACACTGATTTCAATGGCCGATTTCACCCAGTGACTTTACTGGTCCAGCTCCGCAGTTGTCAAACTCCTGCGTATCCATTCAGGGTTTCGGCGAGAGGCCATCTTAGTAAGTCAGGTATTGAGATATCGGAAAAAGAGGCATAGGATCGTTGCAGGATGGGTTTCGGTTGTCGTGGGCGGGTCCATATGGGAAATCTCGGCTTACGCCTTTCTCGGATCCTCCAAGGCGAAACTGCACTTAGAGAATGTGAGCTGATATGAGATTTGTGCTCTATAACATCCGGTATGGAACCGGCTCAGGCTGGCGGTTCCACCTGCCCTTTCCGTTCAGCGGATACTTGAAACGAACGAATTCGAATCTGGCAAGGATATCCGGATTCCTGAAGTCGGTGGAGCCGGATATTATTGGCCTGATCGAAGTGGATAACGGGTCCTATCGGGCTGACAAGAATAACCAGGCGGAACAGATCGCCCGGGAACTGAACTTTGACCATGTATACCGGATGAAGTATCCCGATTCTTCACTGGCGGGAAACATGCCGCTCATTCGAGAGCAGGGCAATGCCTTCCTGACCAATCAAACCATCGAAGCACAGGATTTCCGCTATTTTGAAAAAGGCATCAAACGACTCGTGATCGAGCTAGAGCTGGAATCCTTTGTGATATTTCTCGTCCACCTCTCGGTCAAATTTCGTCATCGCCACGATCAGCTTCGAACGCTTTACTCGATGTTTCAGGAGGCGGAAAAACCGGTAATCGCGGCTGGAGACTTCAACGCCTTGTGGGGGGATCGGGAATTGGATCTTTTTCTTGCGGCGACCGGTCTGGTTAATCCAAACAAAGAGGGACAGCCCACCTTTCCGAGCCGGTCACCCAAACGCCAACTGGATTTCATTCTTCACAGCCCGGAAATCAATGTAAAGAATTTCGAAATTCCACGGGTCCGGTACTCGGATCACATGCCTTTGGTATGTGATTTTGAGGTGGTCAATTAGGAGTTTATCCACTTAGCATTGAGTAGGAGGCGCAAGAGTCGTGATCGGAGACCCACACAGACGTTAATTGGACAAAACTGAATCGAGAGGTAAACATCATGGAGAAAGAGCCAGTAGCGGTAACGCCGGACAAACCAACCCCTCCATACCTTGGGATTGACCTGTCAAAAGCTGAAATGACCCGCACCTTTATCTTCCTTGCGATCCAAGTGTGTTTCTTGATTGTATCCCCTTTTACTGGAGGGTTCCACATGAAGGTCTGGTCAATGCTCGACAGCGCCATATTGATCGCCTCCATTGGCATCACCGGTCTCGTTTTTGTCTTGGATTCCGTGCGGGCACGCCGAACAGCATTCAAGATCGCAATCGGCTTATACCTCGCAGCTGTCATAGACATGAGTATCAATATCCTTTTGACCGGGTGGCTAGGGTGGGAGAAGCTCAGTCTCGGCGCAACATCTCCTCCCGCCTAACCAGCGCGTCCACCCGACTCGCTTGGCTCGCAGGTGACGCGCGAATCGTTAGGCCGGCGTCGATCCAATCACAGTCTGGTACTGTGCCAATGAGGCGCTTTAGGGGTAGGAAAATAGAAAATAGGGGACAGCCACCTATTTCACCCTGAAAAGCACAAGTAATCTCTCGCAAATAGGTGGCTGTCCCCTATTTGTCCCCTATTTGTCGGAAACCGAGGAAATCATCGGCGATCCCACAGCAACACGGCTGCTCTGGAATGCAATGCGCAGTCCCTGGCACGTGTAGTGTTATATTTCTCTTAGTGATTGCCGGTATCAGAAATGTTCAAGAGTCGGTGAAACGGCTAAAAGGATGGTGTGAAAATGAGCAGCACTAAATTGACAAGACGCAAATTTCTCTCTCAAACAACAAAGACCGCCGCAGGGGCGATAATCACCCCGAACATTATCACATCCGCCGCACTGGGTGATGAATCCACACCTCCCGCAAGTGACCGTGTCGTAATGGGCCATATTGGTGTGGGAGCGCAGGGTGGCGCATTGCTGCATAATTTCATGAGATTAACTGACTGTCAGAGCATCGCCGTATGTGATTGTTTTGAGGATCGGCGTGATGAAGGTGTTCAGCGAATCGATAGGAATTACGCAGACTTGAAGCGTTCGGGAACATGGAAGGGGGGCAAAGCCTATCGTGATTTTCGTGAACTGCTTGCGCGCGATGACATCGATGCAGTTGTAATCGCGACTCCGGATCACTGGCATGTGCCGATTGCACTGGCGGCAGCACGAGCCGGCAAGGACACGTACGTTGAGAAACCGCTCGGCCTGTGTATCAGCTGGAACAAGGCCCTGCAAGAAGCCATACACAGACAGGGCACTGTTTTTCAGTACGGTACGCACCAACGTGCTTCTCAACGTTGTGCTCTTGGCTGCGAACTTGTAGTCAACGGCCGAATCGGAGAAATAAAGGAAATACATGTCGAAGCCCCGTGCGGTTCTGGTGATGGCGGTTCAATGAAAGAGATTCCCGTTCCTGAAGGATTCGACTACGACATGTGGCTGGGGCCAGCGCCGAGGAGCCCATATACGAAAGACCGCTGTATGAATGGTGGTGCATCGTTTGTCTATGACAATTCAATCGGATTTCTTGGCGGCTGGGGAGCCCACCCCCTCGACATCATGCACTGGGTTTACCCGCACATTCCTGTCGAATACGAAGGGACAGGCAAGATCCTCACTGAAGGGCTTTTTGACGTTGTGGATAAATGGGATATCCAAGGCCGTTTTGCCAACGACGTCAAGTTCACGTTCAAAGGTTCTGACGAGGACGGGTCTGGGCCTGATACTGATAAAACAAAATTTGTCGGGGAGGAGGGGTGGGTGGCAGTTTCACGAGCAGTTCTCGATGCGCATCCCAAGTCGCTGCTGTCTTCGACCATCAAACCCGATGAGATTCATCTGTACCGGGAAGGCGATCATTACCAGAACTTTATCAATGCGATAAAGACCAGGTCGGAAGCGGAAAGTCCGATTGGTAGTGCTGTGCAGTCCGATCTCATTAGCCATCTCAGCGATATCGCAATCCGCACCGGCCGCAAAATTCAATGGGATCCAGTAAGAGAAGAAATCGTCGGCGATGAGGTTGCCTCGCGAATGATGATACGCTCGATGCGCAGTCCCTGGCACGTGTAAACACTGGCCCCCAACGCGCCCATTTCTCATATGAGACATGTCCTTCGGGGATTGACCACCTTTTCTCGTTCCCAAGTGCAACTTGGGAACGAGACTTAAACCAGATGCAATCGGGAGGGTTTTTTGAGCGGCCCGGCGGTCACTGGGTAGTCGTCTTTCCTTCTTCCCGGGCCGCTCTCTTTATCATCCGGTATTTTTCTTCCGTAGACATTTCGAAGGCGAGATGGTCAGGATTTTTCTTGAAGCCGCGGAAAATGGTTTTGCATCGGTAACAGAGAGTAACACGGGGGATAAGCTTATACAGGATGAAGTCGATCAGCGCCACCACGCCCAGGCTGAGCCCGTAAGTCCACGGAACAAATATCGCCCCGACTATGACGATCGCGCAGCCGATCTTCTGGCTCAAGTCGTTCTGGATATAGAACTCCTCGCAATCGCAAACGGGACACCGGTCGATCAGGGACTCCGTTTGAATCGATTCCGAAGTATCGAGCTCGGTTTTCCATGCACACGAGGAACAGTGGATCGCATTGTCTGATTTGTCTTTTCCTGATTCCTTTGCCGGTATTTTCGTCTGGATGACTTCACTGCACTCCGGACACGGAACACTGAGATTCATAGGAGGCAACCTTCGGGTTTAGATCGGGATCGAATTCGACACCAACAGGTAGCAGGAGAGCAACTCTCCCATCAGAATGAAGGCCAAAGAGACATACAGGATGCCGGTTGCCGCTGTGTTGGAGTGGATTTTCGCTGTTTGAAGAACCATGAACGATAAGACCAAGGGGCCGACAATTCCCCAGAATACCCGGATGGCGAAAAAGACGCCGTTTTGATCCATCGAAAAGAGCCTGTCCAGGTTTTCTTGAGCCGCGAAATCCGTCGCCGACCAGACAATCAGCAAGACAAGCCCGCCCAGCAGAGTCCTCAGAACCACCGCTCCTACAAACATCCGGGAAAAACGAATCAGATAAGAGAATGGCAATCCCTTGCTGATAAGATACCAGTGTCCCAGATTCATCGACACGATAACACTTCCCACCAGAATTCCTCCGACGAGGGCGCTGATGGGAAACGCATAACCATAGGACACAGCGGTCCCGCCCGCATGGCGATAGGAAGCGGCCTCTATTCCGACGGCGGCGGCTCCTGTGGCCAAAGCCATCATCAGCAAGAGCGAGGAGAGTTTATCTTTGGTACTCCGCAGGGACACTGAAAAGGCGAAAGCGCAGATTCCGAAAATTGTTGCGGCCAGAGGCGAGCTTTGCGTCAGGGGGTCTCCGCGCCAAAGCATTCCGGCGACGGCGAAAACTGCACAGACCAGTACGATCCCGTGGTTGAGGGTATAAAAACTGAAGGCGATGTCTCTCTTTTTCACGAAGCTGGTCATGAACAACACGCCGAAGGCGGTCTCAATGAAAAAGAGTGCGAATGTGTCGATTGGGACTGACATAAATTTGAATGCCTTCACGAGATTGCTTCGTCGCTATGCTCCTCGCAATGACGGTAATGAGGCGTCATTGCGAGCCATGCCCTAGGCGTGGCGAAGCAATCTCACTCAATTAAATTCGCACTGCAATCTTTGGGCACATTCCCCTACCTACGTCTGTGATTCCGTTACGCCCGATTTGTCCGGGGCTGAATCTTTCTGAATGAGCTGCTTTCGAATCCACCAGACACCGAGATAACACACCGGAGTGTCGACCAGGGCGATGAACGCTTTGAACAGGTATCCGCCCACGACCAAATTCAGCCACGTCTCGAATCCGATGGGAGTCAGTAGCGGGTTCGGGTCCAACATGGGATATATGACGAGAGTGACGGTGACGACGGAGACGGTATCAACTAACTGGGATAGCATGGTCGATCCGTTATTGCGCAGCCACAGGTATTTTCCCTTCGTCAGGCGCTTCCAAAAGTGGAAAACGCGTATGTCGCAGTACTGGGCCAGAAGATAAGCGATCATGGAGCCGAACACAATGCCGGGAGTGAGCCCGAAGACTTTAGTAAAATCGTCTTGTTTCAGATAAGAGTTCTCCGCGATGGGGGCGATCCGCGCAATTAGAATTATGACAACGACGATGACGCTCGTCACGAAGCCGGTAAGAACCAGCATGCTCGCCCGCCGCTTTCCCCAGATCTCCGAGATCAAATCCGTGGCTAAAAAAGTAAGTGGGTAGGCGATAGTCCCTACGGACACACTCAAGTCCGGCCCCAGCGTCAAGTCGCCGAAGTAATTGATGGAAAATCCAATTGGAATCCGGAAAAATTTCGCCGCGATGACATTCGTAATGACGAGAGATCCCAGGAATATCCCGCAAAGGAGCATGTAAAGATACTCGATTCGGGTTGGATCGCCCAGATCCATTTCGCCGCCATATGGTTTTTTCAACAACCCGTCCTCTTCAGTTGCATCACCTGCCTTCGTGCCTGCAAAGGATAATCCATCACCGTGGAAAAGACAACGGCAGCAACAATGCGTCGGAAACGCCATCTGCCGACACTCATGAAAGGGGTCGACAACAAGACGGCCGGGGTCAGTTTGATTCGGCGGTGGATTGAGTGGCAGCCGAGGTTGTTTCGGCCGGCTGCGTGGTGGGTTCGGATTCCTGTTCAGGCACCGGTTCAGGCTTCTTGAGAGTTTCGATTGTTGGAAATAGGGCTGCGAGTTGGTCTTTATTGACCGAGAACAGCGGCTTCTTTCCTGAAATCTCAAGAAAATGAACGCCATCCTGTTCCGGGCCAAACGTCAGTAGGGTTTCTGCATCGTCTTCGGTCTTGAAACGAATCGTGCCGTAGGTTTCTCCTTCGAGTTCGGTCATCCCGAAGAGAATATCTTCCGCTTGCAGGCTGGCCAATGACGAAACGAGGTTGTCACAGACGAACCCCTCTGCCTCGCCGGAGGAATCGCCGGCTGTATATTTCCAGGTGTCTCCCTCTTTCGCCAGATTCATCTGCTGGGACGCGTGGGATATTTCTATCTCTGCGATCTCGCCCATGTCCAGATCGAAAAGGGCAGAGTCATAGAGATCCTTGGGGGCAGGAAAGACTTTGTCGAAATCGCGTCGCGCCATGACGAGCACGTGTGTATCTTCACCGATCGCGGCGTAGACACCGTCGATATGTTTGGAATCTGCTCCAAAATTCAGTTCGTGAACGGTTTCGTCAGTCATCGTCAGAAGTGCGCTTCTTGTCGAGGAGCTGAGAACTTCCCGGGAGTCGGAGTAATCCTCCGGTTTCCACGATGACAGCGTATTGACTATATCGTCGACGGCGCTCGACTGCACCGCGAGAGCGGCGGATGGTTCTTCAATAATCCATTCGTCCTCTTTCTTGGCCAGGACGATGTTGCCTTCCGGCTGGGTCAATTCGATTCTCGTCAGCGAATCTTTCTCCACGGAGAAATCGGATATGTCGAAGAGCTGCGATCCTTTGGGGAAGATTTGTTCGAAAGTGTACCTGCTCAGTTTGTAGACGAGGTCTTCCTTGGCTGACGCCACACGGATGTATCCCTCCGAAGCAGGATCCGGCCAGCCCCCCTCGAGGACGACGTCATTCTGTCCCTCCAATGAGACGGTACATTTGAAGCCGGGTGGCTCAAGACCCCAGTCTGCTTTTTTGCCTGGATCAACGATATCGGTCGCGGTGAGATTCTGAAACCTTCCCAACAGGGAGTCCAACGCCGTCTGCTTGTACTCCGTGGTGAATCCTCCATCCACAAGGACCCATTCCTTTTCGACTTGCGTATTGCCGGCCGTCGTGTCTTGCGTGGTGGATTCTTCCTGAGTCTCCGGGGCAGTCTCGGTTTCCTCTTCGGCTTTTTTCTCCTGGAGTTCGAAGGTGAGTTTCTTGTCGGGGGTAGAGATTTCGAGTCGGTTGATCTTCTCCTTCTCCAAGGTCACGATCTTCTTGTCCAACCAGGTGTCGGTCTTGGGGGCTTCTTCCGTATCCGATCCGAATATGCCGGCCTCTCGTCGTGGGTTCGTATCGATTACGTATACCTTCCTCTCATCTGCTTTGCGGACAAGAGCGGTGGAATATTTCGGGGATTTTCCTACGAGGAAGTGAAATGCCGGCTCGCTGTCCTTCTGATAACCGACAAGATGAAAACCGAGGCTCTCCGTTAGGTTATATTCTTCCAGTTCCTGGTCGGAATCGGCCGACGCGCGAAATTCGCCCTTCAAGTCGGCAAGAGCGGTCAGATATTTGTCTATCTTGTCCTCTGTGACCGGCGCATTGTAATGGGTTGCCGCCAGCCATTTGTCTCCCGACTGCTCCCACGCCAGGACAACTTTCTCGTCCGGTTTCGCGCCGGAATAGAGTTCAAGTTTGGCGATGTCTCCCTTTGAAAGCTCCGCAGGAAACAAGGAGACCAGCCCCACTTCTTCAACGATCCCGGGCGGTTGTTCCCGAGACCGTTTCAGCAAGACCAAAGCCAGGAGAACTACGACGATAATGATCAAAGGCAGGAGTTGTTTCTTCTTCATGGTTACTCTCTAGTGCTTTCCATTCGCATCAAATGCCAATGAATGTTAAGCCCTGTCTTACATAAAGCTTGATGGGCGATCGCCTATTCCGCACCCTCGCCGACGAATGACATCGTGTAGGCATTGCGCGACCGGCGACGGAGGTAAGCCGATGAAATGCCGATGCCCGCGATGATGAGATTCGCCAGGGCGTAGTTTACAAATTTCCACAACCTTCGAACGCCCGCAGACGGCTTATCGACAGTGCGGTCAATCGGCTTTCGACCCCGCACATTGACAAGGTCGTCGCCCAGGGTGACAGCATCCACACTGTTCAGGAAAAGATCCAGGTTTCCCGCCCGGAGGAAGTTCCTTCGGAACATTTCCGAGCTGCCGAGCAATATCAATTTCCCCGGTGCGGGAGTTATGGGCGGAGCCTCCCCTTCTTCAGGCGGCGGCGGTGGAGAAGCGAACTGCTGCCCGGGGGGCGGTGCTGGAGGCGGCCACGCAGGGCGCGGCTTGTCTTGGTACGCATCCGGAAATTGTCCCGACACCATCGCCATAAGGGGATATTTCTTCTGCCCTGAATCCGGCGGATTGAAAGTGTTCATGCCCATGGGGGCCGAGGTTGAGACTTGCCAGGCGTTTTCGCTGGTAGTCATAATCGTTCTGCTCTCAAGACCGTGCTGCTTGAGCTCGTCTTCATCAATGTTCAGGGCTGAACCCCACAGATAGAAAATCGTCGATAGCCGGTTGGTGATCGAGGTCTCCTCGTCCATGGAGTTGTTGCTGACCAGGATGTGCATCGGCAGATTAACAGTCTGACCTCCACCGAATAAGCCTGCAAGCGGATTCGCCGAAGACCGGATGGTCATGGCGACGTGGTTGTTGTCCATAAGAATGTCGGGATCAATCCCGAGCCCGTAGTTTTCCAGCAGCTCGTTGATGCCGGGTTGCTCGTCCCGCCGGGTCACGACGATTCCGTCCTGTGTCGTCCGATAATCCCATTCGTAGTTCTGGACCGCTAGGATCACCGATTTGCCGGAAACGACAGCGCGGTTGATTTCCCAGCGCTGGCGTTCATTGAGGTTTCGGGGGTTTATAACCACCAGCGCGTCGTAGTCTTCGGGCAGGGGGCTGTCCTGCGTCAAATCGACTCGATGGACCCTGTATTTCTCGTAACGGAGGATTCGTTCCAGAAGAACATACGGATCTTCGGATGTCGGGACCGGCTGCCCCACTTGTTCCAACATGCGTCTCATCTGCGGATCGATCTGAACGGCTTCCTTTGGGGCGACAAGCGCGACCACCGGCATCTCTTCAAGCGTGAGCTTGTGGATAGTGCTGACAAGGCGGTATTCCATTTCCTGAAGATTCTCCGGCATGACCTGCGGGATGATCTCCTCCGGTTTGTCCTTGTAGCCGACTCCGATGCTCGAATAAATCAGTTTGCTCGTGACTTCGGCATCCTCGCCGTAAGCGCGCACCGAAAACGGTTGGATCCCCTTGTCGAGCATTCGTTTTTCGATTGCCTCTTCCTCGCCTTCCTCGTCTTCTTGGGTGTCGTCAGAGGTCGCGAGCACGTTGGCCACCTCCAGGTGGACGGTACTATGCTCGACATTTCCATCGGAGGCCATCCCGATCTCTTCCAGCTTGTCGGTGACGTCCCGCTCTAATTGGGTCAGGCCGGTCGGCATCTTGTCCTTGGGAGTGATGTAAAGCTTGATTTGAACGGGAGTGTCGATTCGGGAAAGAATCCGGCGGGAGGACTCGCTTACCGTGTATATCTTGTCTTCGGTCAGGTCGAAACGGCCCAGGCTTTGACCCGAGATCAGCCAATTGAACAGGAAGCCGATGGCGAGGGACAGAACGACGGCGGTTCCGAAGGCTGTGCGTGTCCCTGGACGGTTCCGGCCGTCGATGAACTTGATGTTCAAGAAGAGAAAGATTGCTGTCCAGGCAGCAAAGTAAAGGATGTCAGCTATCTCGACGACTCCACGGATAAACGCGGTGTAATGGTCAATGATTCCGACGAGTTGGGCCAAAAGCGAACCGAGCCCTGGGAACGTTCCGTCGATGTAGCCGGCGATGGGAGTCAGCCCGAGAAGGAATAAGATGAAGCAGACGGCCAGCGTCACCACGAAGGCGACGATCTGATCTTTGAAGAACCCGGAAAAGAAGATCCCGATGGAGAGGAAGAAGGCTCCCAGCAATACGGCGCCCAGGTAGGCGCTGAAGACCGCCCCGCCATCCGGGTTCCCCAGCACGGCCAGCATCAGCGGCAGGGTTGATGTGGCTGCGAGCGTGATCACGAAAAAGACGAGGCAGGCGAAGAATTTCCCCAGGACCAGCTCCCATGCCTTCATGGGGAAGGTCAGCAACATTTCCCAGGTATTCTCTTTGCGCTCTTCCGACCAGACGCGCATCGTAACCGCCGGGATGAACACGCAGAGAAGAATGGGCAGATTGGAGAAGTATGGCCGCATATCTGCGACGGGGAAAGCAAAGAATGCCATGATGAAGAGGCCGACACTGATCACGAGGAAGACGATCATGAAGATGTAGCCGATGGGGGAGGTGTAGTAGGCTCCGAGTTCGCGCCGGAGTATCGTAAGGATGTTACTCACTGGGTGCCTCCGTTCGCGTTCGTCTCCTCAGAGCGCTTCTCGGTCAATGTCAGGAAGGTTTCCTCCAGGGTCAGCGGCTTCTCGGTCAGTTCGCGGATTTCCCAGTTCTGCGTCCGCGCCAGACGAGTCACTTCACGCCACAGCTCGCTTCCGAGTTCACCCAGAATGAGGAAGGACGCATAGCCGCCGTCTTGGTCTAAAGATTTGACCTTCTGAACCCCTTCGACCCTTTTGAGCAACGGTTCGATCTCGTCAGGATTACCCACGATCGCGACCTGGGTCCGTTCGAACTTCTGTGCCCGACTTCGCAATTCGTCGATTGTGCCGTCGCCGACAATCTGCCCCTGGCTGATGATAATGATCCGGTCCGCGATGGCCTCGACCTCGTGCAGGATATGGGTCGAGAGGAGCAATGTGCTGTTCGCCGCCAGCTTTCGAACCAGGTGGCGGATTTCGATAATCTGGTGCGGATCGAGCCCGGAGGTCGGCTCGTCGAGGACGATGATCTCCGGATCATGGATCAGCGCCTGAGCCAGTGCGGTGCGTTGCCGGAAGCCTTTCGACAGCTCTCGGATGATTTTCCGGTACATCGGGCGAAGGCCACACTCTTCCAGGACCACTTCCGTCCGTTCACGCAGCTTCGCGCCGCCGAGCCCTCGCGATTTCCCGACGAAGTCAAGATAAGTCCGGACTTCCATGTCCATATAGAGAGGCAGGACCTCGGGCAGGTAGCCGATGATTCGGCGGACACTGACGGGATCCTCCAACACGTCGAAGCCGCCCACCTCCGCCGTGCCTTCTGTCGGGTGGAGAAATGTGGTCAGGATTTTCATACAGGTGGATTTTCCCGCCCCGTTGGGACCTAGCAGCCCCACAATCTCGCCCTTCTCCACCTTGAACGAGATATTCTTGAGGGCCACCACAGGGCCATAATGCATAGTCAGATTGTTTGCCTTGATCATCTTCCCTCACCTTTCGCGGGATTTTCCAAACGATTATTCTATTGATAGGTTATCAATAATTCAAGGGGGAAAAAAAAGACAGGAAATGGGGATGTCTTATTACGCTGTTTGTTGGCGGGTCGGTGGGTCCAGCCCTGCTTTTCCGCCAAAAATCCGGGCCCCAGTGCCTTCGTTCCATTTTCGGTATTATCCATCGAAACATGGAAAATGCACAGATGTCATTGGATAAGTACAAATATCGCCTATTACCTTGCCGTTAATGCACCAACAGGTCACTTCAAATAGCCGAGGCCCTTCAGGATTTCGAGGATGTTCCTTTTGGCGCCGGGAGCTGTTTGGGAGCCGGCTGTCTCGGCCCCCTCAATGTAATCCTGGGGAAATCCTGCGGGGTCGGGATCAGACAGGCAAAGTTTGAGCAGTTCTTCAGGCACTTCGCTCTTGCCGGGCCAATCTAACTTGATCTTTTCCTCTGGATCATTGCGAAGGTCAAAATAGAATTCTTCATCTATGGTTCTTCCTTCGCGTCCAATCCGGACGACCCATTTCCTGTCGCCGTCTATCGCGCATCGCCACTGACCATTACTATAGATCCCGCTCGATTCCGAAAATACAAAGGAGGATTGCGGCCCCCGGCGAAGGGCACTTCCGGAAAGCTTTTCAGGAATCGGGACACCCGCATATTCGAGAATGGTGGGCGCTATGTCGACAAGGGACACCGGGTTTGAGATTCGGGCCGAATGGAATCCCGGCCCTATGATCGCGAGAGGCACACGGGCCACTTCTTCATACACATGCATGCCGTGGGCGAAAAAAAAGTCCCTTTCCAGGAGCGATTCTCCGTGGTCAGCCGTGAAAATGATCAAAGCCGAGTCGGCCAGTTCGAGTCTCTTATACTCGTCCAACAACCGTTCGATTTCCCGATCCATGTAAGCGATTTCCTCATCATACCGGTCGACATATTCCAGGCCGTCAGTCACCCCGGGAATCCACAGGTACTTGGAGGCGCGTTCGAGATCGATGGGCACCGGTGAGTCGTGGGAGAAATCCGCCACTTTAGGCTCGGGCGGCATGTATGGACCGTGAGGATCTTGGTAGTGGACCCAGAGGAAGTGAGATCTCGTCTCATCCCGCTCTTCGTGCAGCCAGCGAATAACGGCGTCACTCGTCCGTTCGGCGCTTCGCTCGTAATGATCTCGGTAAGGTTCCTTCTCGTCCACGTAGTCGTCATACGTTTCAAATCGTTCGTTCAGGCCGCAGCCTTCGCCGATGAGAGCGCCGTTGGATACGACCGCCGCCGTCTGATATCCCGCCTTTCCGAGGAGATCGGCGATCGTTTCGACATCGGGCTCGATGAGTTGCGCAAATCTTCGGACTCCATGTTCTTGGGGTAGCAAACCGGTCAGGATGGTCATGACGCTTGGGGGCGTGAATGTTGCGGTGCAATAGGCACGGTCATAAACCGTTCCTCTAGAAAAAAAGGCGTCGATTTGGGGAGAAGTCTCTCTTTCGTATCCGTAAAGACTCATATGGTCCGCCCGAAGCGTGTCCACCGAGATCAGCAGAATATTCCGGTTGGGGTCCGTCGGAGGGGGCGAGAAAAACCGGGACACGAGAAGTGCTCCTACCGCGAGCGAAACAAGAAAAAGCAACACCGTAGTCTTTTTTTTTGTGAAGCCCATTGTCTTCGTCTATGTCCGAACCGATTGGAGGCTCAATTAATAATTAGAGATCGCAGATTCACCCGGTAATTGGACGATCAGGGAATATTTGCCGGGCGTTTTGAAAACACCGACCGTTGCATTTATGCCTTCCGATTAACATATGTGCTATTCTGTTCTTCGGCCCTGCCCTTGTCAAGATGAGCCGAACGTGCGATTCAAAGTGCTCGGTCGCAATAGTCTCCCACATTTCCTTAACCCGAAATGAATTCCTGGATGGCGGTAGGTCAGTTCTCCGTTGTTCGCGACGTCCTGGTTTTGTCTCGATATAGTTCGGAAGTGCAGGAGAAGGACAGACCTTGTCGGTGCGCCGGTGGATTTGGGCGTGACCCACAAGGGAATTCAGCCAGCCGCTGACAATCCCCAAACCGTATGCATTGACAACCGCATTTGCGATAGAATTGTAGACGACGGCCCCATGTATGGGTTTCTCTCCTTGGAAGCTTGATGTTAACAAGGAAATCGTATCATGGCGGAGAATGCCGACAAAACAGAAGCTTCACTCTCGTACGCTATCATCGGTGTCGGGGGCGTTGGCGGGTTCTACGGCCCAAAACTGGTCCGTTCCGGGGCGGATGTTCATTTCTTGCTGCACTCCGACGCTGATCATGTGAAAGAACACGGGCTCGTCCTGGAATCCCCGGAGGGAGATATTCGCCTTCCTCGTGTCAACGCTTACTCCAAGGCACGCGACATGCCGCAGTGCGATGTCGTATGCGTTTGTCTCAAAACCATCCACAACCATATCCTTCCGGAGATTCTCTCCCGCGTTGTCAGGCCCGGGGCGCTCGTCTTGACGATGCAAAACGGGCTCGGTGTTGAGGAAGACATGGCATCGATTGTGCCGGAAGCCAAAGTTGCGGGGGCTGCGTGTTTCCTTTGCTCCAATAAGATCGGGCCGGGACATACCAAACACTTGGGTTACGGTCAGGTTTCCCTGGCGGGCCTCAGTGACGGCATTCGACCTCTGCTCGGGCGCATTGCGGATGACTTCAAAGGGGCCGGCATCGGTGCGGAGGTGCTGGACGACTTGCAGCTCATGCGTTGGCGGAAGCTCGTCTGGAACACTCCGTATAACGGGCTCACGGTGGCCCTGGGAACGACAACCGACACGATCATGGGAACACCCTCTCTTCGTGGGCTTTGTGAAGACATCATGATGGAAGTGATCACGGCAGCAGAGGCCTGCGGGTGTCCTGTCGGCCGTCCTTTCGTTGACCTGATGCTCGAGATGACCGATAAGATGACCCCGTACAAGCCGAGCATGAAGCTGGATTTCGATGCGGGCCGCCCGATGGAACTTGAGTATCTCTACCGTCGGCCGATCCAAAGGGCTCGCGAAGCCGGCGCACCGATGTACAAGACCGAGGCGCTGTGCGCGATGCTGGAGTTCTTGGACGCTTAACAAATAAGGACTCGCGAAGAGTCACGAGCCCTTTTTTGTTTCGTATATTCTCGACTGCTGTCAGCAGCCCTATTTCATAGCAGGATCCTAGGCTTGACTGTTACGCAGGAGCTCTCCGACCGTCTTTATTCAGCCTCGCCTTCACCTTCGCCTTCACCTTCTCCGCCTTCGGCGGATTCGCCTTCGCCCTCGCCTTCGCCTTCACCTTCGCCCTCGCCGCCTTCGGCGGATTCAGCCTCCCCCTCACCCGGCGGAAGCTCCAGGATCCAGATTGTGTCGGCTGTCACATTGCAGTCGACATCGATAATTCCCGCCACACGGATTCTCGCACCAACCACAAGGTCAGAGAAATCGCCTGTGGGGGTGTCACTGTCGTCGATTCGGAATATGTCGGCCGTGGACGCATCTGTGTGGATTGTCCCGTCGCCCACCGCGACATCCACCGTCTCGTTGCCCTCATCGCGGCTTTCAATGAGACCTTCGAGAATGATGTCCGTTTCTCCCAGCAGAATTTCGGCGCGGAGTTGCGGCGTCAGAACGAAATCGCCGTTGCCTCTCTGAACGAGGTGAATCCCCCCGAAATCGATCTGCACGAGAATCTTCTCGTCGGGAGGAATGACGAGATCGACATTGATGAAGATCCTCTCATTGGCTGTCAGTTTGACGTTCGTCCGGTATTCTCCCTCAGGATCGCCAACGAGCCGTAGCCGCGGATTGCTTATCTCGAGTCGCACCTGGGTATATTTTCCCGGCGGAATATCCCGAAAAGAAATAATCTGGCTGACTGTCGAGAGGTCAATTAGGTCAACCTCGTTGTCTACCTCGGGTTCCTCCGACGCATCGAAAACCACAACCTGGCCGTTTTCGTCGACTTCATTTTCGTCCTCAGCCTCGCCTTCGCCGGCTTCTCCCCCCTCACCCTCTCCGCCTTCGCCTGGCAATTCGCCCTCGCCTTCTCCGCCTTCGGAGGATTCGCCTTCGCCCTCACCTTCGGCAACTGCTTCAGATTCGCCCTCTCCGCCTTCGGAGGATTCGGCTTCCCCCTCTCCCTCGCCCTCCCCTTCGCCTGCAGGTCCTTTGAAGATGATCCGGTCGAGCGTTATCAGGAATTCTTCGATATCCTCTACAGGAACAGGCCCGCCTTGACTACCAAGGAGCAATGTTTTTGCTGCGGTTCCGCCGGTGAAGAGTGTGATGACACTGCTCTTCTGTGCGCCGGGAAAGAAACCTTCACCTTCTCCTTCACCCAAGAGATTGCCGTCGGTCAACAAGTTAATCGGGCAATCCGCGTTCAAACTGAGCAGGCAAATCAACGCCAGCCCCGCAAGCTGGAACAGTCTTCTCTTACCTCTGTTGAATTTCATCGAATCTTTCCCCTCGATTTTCATAGGCACCCTCAGCGAAAAGGGATGCCTTTCCGCCGGGTATGTTTCCAAAGATAGTGAGTATAGGATACCAAAACTGGTGTTCTTACTGCGAGATCAAACTGCTTTACAAGGGTCTTTTGAGATGCGAAAAGTGAATGTGAAGAATTGCGGAGTTTGAGGAATTTGCGCCCGAATCTATTAATGTGTCTTTGCTTACACAGGCATCGAACTTGTTGCCGTCGGATGAACTTGTGCAGCGATAGACGATACGAAGGTGCTATGGATCCATCACCATGTCCATTTCCACCACTTCCCCCGGCTTCAGAAAGAATCGTTGGGTAGTCGCTTCCCGATCATGAGCGCCTCGATCACTGCCCTCCAGATAGTATTCTCCCGGAGGAATGCCGTCGAGTTCAAAGGTGCCATCGTCAGCTGAAACCGACCGGCCCCGAGCTCGGCCCACCCGGCGACCCCATGCCACAATTGTTACCATGAACTCCCCGGAAACAAGTCGTGCCTTGCTGTCGACCAGTCTCCCTCTAACGGAACCTGTGGGCACGGCCATCAGGTGAATATTCCTGGCCGGGGCGGGAAACGGCTCAAAATTCGAGTTGGTGAACCAGTCGCCCCGACACTGGAGATAAACATATCCCTTCGGAAGTCCGGCAAATTGAAACCGACCCTCCTCGCCTGTCACCACCGGCTCGATCTCGTTAGCTACACTGTAAATCTCGCCGTCGAATCCGGTTGTCCTGAACGCATGAACCTGCGCGCCCGCAACCGGATTCCCATCGAAATCGATGACAACGCCCGTTACGGTCGCAGCTTCTGCCAGATAGACGACCCGTTCCTCAGATGTCTTTGCCTCGCTTCGAAACCGGCCAGTACTTCGCTGAACATAACCGTCCGCGGAGACTAGAACATTGAAGGATCCCTCGGGTACGCCCTCTAGAGCGAACCTGCCATCCTTGTCTGTGGCGGCGCGTGGGATGGTTTCCAGATCCGGCTCCTTGTAAACTTCAACAAGTGAAACACTCGCGCCGACAACCGGCTTTCCTGTGCCCATGTCATAAACGCTTCCAACGAAGACACCGCCTTCACGGGAAATGATCGGCTGGGCCTCCGCCCGCTCATCGATGACCTCAATCCCGGCGGGAACCAGCACCCTGGTCCAGTCGATTCTTCCGCCCTCGCCTATATAAACGGTGATACGAGGCGGCGCGGGCTTGTTTGGGCTGAGAGGGAACAGATGTATGTCCTCGACCCTATCCGGGCCGCCGTCAATGGCCAGATACGTTGCAACCCATGTCCCCTTGGGCCTGTCCGGGTTGGTGAAACGATCATGATAGGCTTTGGGGTTCCAAATAGTGAACCTCCAATCCACGTCCTCTCCGCCACCGAACGCGTTCCAGTGCGGCTTCGCCGGCCAATCTTGAATAACAAGTTCCTTTTGGGGTGCCTGAATCTCGGCGAAGGACTTGAGAGCGTCAAGGAATGCCTTCGTATGGCCTCGATACTCAAAGTGATGGTCCCCGTATCCCGATACGGCGAACCAGCGAAATCGAGAAGGCAGGTTGGCAAATTCAACCGCTCCCTTTGACCAACCTTCGTCTCGGATCGGTTCGTCCTCGCCCTGTGCAACCTGGATGAGGGCAAAGGCGGACGCGTGGTTGAGGGCCAAAAAGAAAGTGACGGTCAGAAGAAAAAAAACAAGTCGTTTTTGGGAGGAAACCGGGTCCATTTTCTGCCTCCTTCCTCCTTTGGCACTGGATTCTCAGTATTCCTCGCCAAAGGAATCTGGAATTACCTGCGGAACCATTTCGCGATTTGGGGATGTTCGAAGATGGTGGTCTCCTGCATGGTCAGGGTCTGACCCAGGCCACGCTTAATGGCGCGCCGGTACATGGCCAGGGCGATCGCGACATCGACGAATGCCAGGCCGACCGCGTTGAAGTAGATCCGCTCGGTTGCGTTTTCGCGGCCGGGTTTTTCGCCCGCTACCAATTCATCGAGGTTTCCGTGAACGTCAGCGTCTTTCAGCACTCCGTCCTTGTACATCCGGCTGAGCGTCTGAGTCCGGTGCTTCACCGTTTCCCAGTCGTCGCAAATGATCTTGTCGCATTGCTGAGCGACGGCGTATTCATCTTCCCACCCTCCGACGTGGCTGTAAAACGATCCCGGCTTCATCCATGCGGCCTTCAGTAAGGGCGCCTGCACGCTGGTCGCGGTGACCAGGATATCCGCGTGCTTCATGGCTGATTCGAGATTCGTTTGCGTCGAGAAAAACTCCATATCCGGGAGAACAGGGGCCAGTTGTTCGATAAACTGTTCCTCTTCCTCGACAGTTTTCGCGGCGACATGGCATTCAGCCAGGGTTGGACGGACGGTTTTCATCGCAAGAAGGTGCATCTTGGACTGTTCGCCGCTACCGATAAACCCGATCACCTTCGCTTCAGGAGGGGCGCAATGTTTCGCCGCGATGGCGCCCATCGCCCCGACGCGCATGTTGGAGGCAAGTGTCCCTTCGAGAACGGCCAACGGAAAGCCCTTCTCGATTTCCGACAGCAGGAACAACGCCGTCAGATTTTGGAGTCCGTAACGTTCGACGTTCGGCGGGAAGACAGACACCCACTTCACGCCGCAGACGCCCTCTGTCCTGAGAGTGGCGGGAAGGCAATTGATGCGCTCCTGGGTTTCCTCATTGAAGATCTGGACAATCTTCTCGGGAAAGATCACCTCGCCCGCCCGATAGGCCAGCATTGCCTTCTCGGCCGCCTCGATGGCCAGGTGGAAGTCCAGGCATCCGGCCTTCAGCAGATCCTCCTGCGACAAGTAGCTGAAGGTTATTGTATGTTCGCCAATAACTCTGATCTCGGAATTTTCGGTTGGACTGTCGCTTGTCATGGATCACCTCTTCCGGATCCCATCATGGTCTGATGGGAAATTTTTTGCGGTTCAACCAACTTTCAGGACCTTTGCTCCCCGAATCTTTCCCGTTTTGAGCTCGACTAATGCCTCGTTTGCCTCCTCCAGGGCGAATTCCTGGACTTCGGGTTTGAAGCCCATCTCAGCGGCCAACGACAAGAATTCCCTTACGTCCTGCCTGCTCACATTCGCTACGCTCTTAATCTCCTTTTCCAGCCAGAGATGACCGGCATAATCCAGTCGCTGGAGATATTCCTTGTCCACTTCTTCCTTGCGAATCGCGTTGATGACCAACCTTCCGCCGGGCTCCAGATTTTTCAGGGCCTCCACGACCGGTTTCCACACCGGCGTCGTGTCAATGATGCAATCCAGCTTTTCGGGAGATTCCTCGGCGGTGTCTCCCGTCCACACGGCGCCCAACTCCATTGCGAATGACCTCTCCCTCGGGTTTTTGGCGAAGACAAACACTTCAGTGCTGGGATACGCATGCCTCACCATCTTCAGGACCAGGTGGCCGGAAGCGCCGAACCCGGTCAATCCCAGCTTCTGTCCGTTTTTGAGGCCGGTCAATCTCAGAGATCGATAGCCGATGGCTCCGGCGCAGAGAAGCGGTGCAGCCTCCGAGTCGGAGAATCCTTCGGGAATCGAATGGGCGAATCCTTCCGGGACGACCACGTACTCGGCATACCCGCCATTGGCATCCCGGCCCGTCGCTTTGAAATCGGGACACAGGTTCTCGTTGCCGCTGCGGCAGAACTTGCACTCCCCGCACGCTGAGTAGATCCACGCCACACCCACTCTCTCACCCATCTTGAAACAGCCGGCCTGGTTTCCAGCTTCCTCGACCCTTCCGACCACCTGATGACCGAGAACAACAGGCAACTGGGGTGGGGGAGTCCTGCCTTCGATCTCGTCCAGTTCAGTGCGGCAGACTCCGCATGCAGAAACTTTGATCAGGATCTCCCCTTCTCCTGGGATCGGATCGGTCAATTCCGCCAGTTCCAAGGGAGTCTTGTTCTCCGCCAAGTTGCAGAGTTTCTTTAGTAGGAGAGCTTTCATTTGGGAGGAACGGGCATGTGCTGTTCGCCCTTACAGGTCGATACCATTGAGTTTCGCATGGCTAAAAGGAACAGGATCGTAGGATGGGCCTTGGCCCATGCCCGGCAGGCGGGACGCCTGCGCTACCTCGATTGAGCACACAGAGGACACGGAGAAGATAGAAAAATCTCAAAAAGATCCTCTGTGACCTCCGTGCCCTCTGTGGTGAGATCCTCCTGTTTATCTCTAAAAACGTGGCACCTACTTCCCGTGGATCTTCTTCCAGGAATCTCTCAACGCCACCGTTCGGTTGAAAACCGGGTGTTCCGGTGTGCTGTCGGGATCTTTGCAGAAATATCCCGTGCGCTCGAACTGGCAGCGATATCCCGGCTCGACCGACGCCAGGCCGGGCTCGACAAAGCATCCGGGCAGGACCACCTGCGAATCCCGATTCACATTGTCCTTCCAGTCTTGTCCCTCTTCCGTCGCGGTCGGGTCTTCATTGGCGAAGAGATAATCATACAGGCGCACCTCCGCCTTGACGGCATGTTTGGCGGAGACCCAGTGGATCGTGCCCCTCACCTTGCGGCCGTCCGGCGCATCACCGCCGCGCGTTGCCGGGTCGTAGGTGCACCGCAGCTCGACAATTTCACCGTTATCGTCCTTGATCGCCTCCCGGCAGGTGATGAAGTACGCATACCGCAGCCGCACTTCCCGTCCAGGTGCGAGACGGAAGAACTTGCGCGGCGGATCTTCCATGAAATCGTCCCTTTCGATGTAAATCTCCCGGCAAAACGGCACCTTTCTCGTTCCCATGGATTTGTCTTCCGGGTTGTTGACGGCGTCCAGCTCCTCTTCGCCGTCCTCCGGGTAATTGGTAATCACCACCTTGACGGGATTCAGAACGGCCATGACCCTCGGCGCGACCTTGTTCAGATGTTCGCGCAGGCAGTGTTCCAGCAATTGAATTTCGACAATACTGTCCTTCTTGGTGATGCCGGTGCGTGCACAGAATTCGCGGATCGCCTCGGGCGTGTAACCGCGACGGCGCATCCCTCGCAAAGTGGGCATGCGGGGATCGTCCCAGCCGCCGACATACCCTCCTTCGATGAGCTCCCGGAGCATCCGCTTGCTGGTCACGGTGTACATCAGATTCAACCGGCCGAACTCGATCTGCTGGGGATGATGAACTTCGAGCTGGTCGAGAAACCAGTCGTACAGCGGACGGTGATTCTCAAAGCCAATGTCGCAGAGGGAATGCGTGATCCCCTCAATGGAGTCGGATTGTCCGTGGGCCCAGTCATACATCGGATAAATACACCATTTGTCCCCTTGTCGATAGTGCTCGGTGTGAACGATCCGATACATGACCGGATCGCGCATGTTGAGATTCGGGTGGGCCATGTCGATCTTCGCCCGAAGCGTCTTTGCCCCGTCGGGACATTCTCCCTTTCGCATCCGTTCCAGAAGTTCCAGGTTCTCCTCAACCGAACGGTTTCGATAGGGGCTGTCCCTCCCCGGCGGCGTCTCTCGCTTTGCGTTCGGGTCGAAACCCGCCGTGCCGCGGTATTCGCGGATCTCATCTTCGCTCAGATCGCACACGAATGCCTTGCCTTTCCTTATCAAGTCCGCCGCCCATTCGTAGAGCTGGCCGAAATAATCCGAGGCATAAAAGAGGCGATCTTCCCAGTCAAATCCGAGCCAGCGAATATCTTCTATGATCCCTTCGACATACTCGGTTCTCTCCGTGGTCGGATTGGTGTCATCGAGGCGCAGGTTGTACACACCGCCGTAATCTTCGGCAATTCCGAACGTTATCCAGATCGCATAAGCGTGGCCGATATGCAGATACCCATTCGGCTCCGGCGGAAATCGCGTGTGAACCCGGCCATCATTCTTACCCGCGGCGATATCCGCCTCGACAATCTCGCGGATGAAGTCGCTTGGACGTTGAGTTTTGTTTTCAGCCATAAAACTGCTTCCCTGAGCACAGTTCCCCCGAGGCAGGCGAACAAGAAGTCTGGGTAGGGTGGCATGGGCATTCCTTCGAGGACTCAGAGCCTGCCCTGAGCTTGTTGAAGGGACAGGCTTGCCCATGACCTGCAGGCGGGACGCCTGCGCCACCTCGATTGTTCACTTACCTCCATGGAGGTGCACTTAGTATAGGCTAAACTCCGCCATCTGCACAATGCGGCGGATGGGAGGGGAATTGTACTGCATTCATGGAATCACAGCCTATTGAGTCGGAATCTTGCGTGATGTCCTTGAGCGTGTTGAGATTGAGGTCGTAATAGGCCATAATTACTGTACCCTTATTGATAATCAGCGCTGGATTCATCCCTGTTGGCTATGGAATAAGACCTTTGGCTTGATCTGTGCAACTCGATTCTCACCAACATTTCTGGAAATACGATCCCGTTGAGCTGGACTGGATGACTGACGAAATGGGCGTGCTGAAGCATGACTTCATGCCGACGGATCTCGCCCCTCTCCTGGAATCGATCGGCTTCGACGGGACGGTTGCTGTGCAGGCCAGGCAGATCCTGAAGGAGACGGAGTGGCTCCTGGAGTTGTCGGACCAGCACGACCTGATCAAGGGAGTTGTCGGGTGGGTCGATTTGCGCTCTCCTGAGATCCGTCAGCAATTGGAGAAGTATGCAAAGCATCCAAAGTTCAGAGGTGTGCGCCACATTGTCCATGATGAGCCGGACGACAATTTTGTCCTTGGGGCGGAATTCCAGAACGGCATCGCACGACTGAAGGACCATGGATTAACCTACGACTTGTTGCTTTTCCCCAGGCATCTCCGTCCTTCCATCAAACTCGTCGACAAATTCCCCGACCAGCCCTTTGTCATTGATCACATCGCCAAACCCAATATCAAAGAGAAACTTGTCTCGGGTTGGGAGGAGGATCTCCGGGCCATTGCCGGTTTCCCCAATGTTTACTGCAAGCTGTCCGGCCTGGTCACCGAGACAAAGTGGGGCAATTGGAAGCCGGACGACTTCACGCCTTATCTGGACATCGTAGTCGATGCTTTCGGAACCGACAGGGTCATGATCGGATCGGACTGGCCTGTGTGTATGCTGAGCGGTGAGTATCAGTCTGTTATGGAAATCGTGATCAAATATGCCGACCAGTTTCCTTCCGGCGTGCGGAAAGATATCCTCGGCGGCAATTGCGCCCGGTTTTACGGCGTTTCTTCTTCCGACGCGAAGCGGGCTTAGTACAGTTCCGGACAGATGAGTGTACAAACCGTTGTGAATGTGATGAGAATGTGCTCCAAAGGATGTTTTAAGCGGTTCGACCGTCCCGAGAATGTCTTAAGCGGTTCGACCGCCCCGAAGGGGCGTACGCAAGTAGCCTGGGGTGTAGTCCCGTCTGCGGGGCGGAACCCCAGGTCCGCGATGCATCCCTTCCCGCGCCCCGGAGGGGCGCACGAGACCGTTATTGCCGAGGTTATTGCTCATGATACTCCATCGTGTGCGTCCGCCCCTGCCGACTTCGCCAAAGCAGCTGCGACGGCTGAACCGGGGCGGGAAGAATAATCGGGACACATACCGGGGGTTCCGCTTCGCTCCACCCCCGGCTACTCACGTTTGCCCCTTCGGGGCAACAATGAACCAACTTTAGAAAAGTGAGGAAGTGCAATGAGCGCATTTGATTTGAGCAATGAGGTGGCTATCATCACCGGCGGCGGAACCGGCCTGGGCTTCGGTATCGCGCAATGTATGACCCAAGTAGGCGCGCGGGTGGTTCTGACGGGCCGCCGCGAAAACGTCTTGCAGGAGGCAGTCGATTCCCTTGGCGAAAGCGCATCATACCTCGTCCACGATGTGAAACAGCTTGATCAGGCGCCCGCCCTTGTCGAGAAGGTCACGGAGACCGTAGGGGAGCCGACAATATTGATAAACAACGCGGGAGTTCATCAGAAGAAATTCGCGGTCGACACGAGCGAGGAGGAATTTCTGTCCATGATCCAAACACATGTGATGGGATCCTTCGGTCTTGCCCGCGCAGTTGCGCCCTTAATGGTGGAAAAAGGGCACGGGAGTATTGTTTTCATCAGCTCGATAGCCGCTTTCGTGGGGATCCCCCAGATTGTGGCCTATTCGGCTGCAAAGTCGGCGCTCCGCGGCATGATTATGACGCTGGCTACCGAGTGGTCGGGCAAGGGTGTGCGCGTGAATGGGATCGTTCCTGGTTGGATCGACACTCCGATGACGCAGGTGTCCATTGGGAAGGATCCTCCACGCAAACAAAAGGTCCTCTCCCGGACACCTATGGGCCGTTTGGGGGAACCGGAGGATATCGGCTGGGCGGCGGTGTACCTTTCGTCACCGGCAGCGAAATTCGTTACAGGAATAATGCTGTTTGTTGATGGCGGAGGCAGCATCGGCTTCTGAGCCGTGGCCTGGAGTCCTGCCATAGGTCCAATGTAGAAAGGACGAAGAGCGCCGTTAATCAGGTTGAAAGCCGTTCAGGTCCTCAAAGAAATGTGTGTGATATTGTTATAATCCCGAACCAGCCGCCGGAAGGTCTGATCCCGCTCGTCTGCCAAAGACCCCCTCAGTTCCATCGTTTCAAGCGGGTGAGGCCCCATTTTCGCTTGTCACCTTCATAGGAATGGGGCAAAATGGTGGGCAAATTTCCCAAATTATGGTCTGGATTGGATGGCGCTAAGTTAAGCACATTTCAGCCCCGGGCCGGGGCGACGGAATAAAGCCCAGGGTGAGGGAACCGAACCCTGGGACGCAGTGAGCATGTAGAAAGAGCCCCTGACTTGACCGCCGCTGGCGGAAAGGGGCGACGGAACCTTCAATCTCTGATCCCGTCACCCGTTCCGCGGGTTCATTGTTTTGTTGAAGATTCCCAGGGTTCCCCTGCCTGCGGCGGGGTCACCTTGGGCTCTATTCCGCCATCCCCTTCGGGGATTGTGCGGAATTCTCACGGAACTGTCTTTAACTCAGCGCCATTCTGGTCTGGATCGGAACGTTTCGGTGGGGAAAAGGGTTTGATGGGGCTTGCCCCATGCTGTCCTAGCGTGGACAACAATCACTTCGGGAGGCGGAAGATGAAGCAATCAACAAGGAATGTGGCTTTTGTGAATCTCTGTCTTTTCAGCTTCGGAATCTTGGCAGGGGGAGTAATCATGGCAGCCGAAGCAGAGGTCGATCACAGCGCCGCCGAGAGTCTGGGCTGGCGGCTCGGCGTGCAGGCATACACTTTCAGGCTGTTCACCTTCTTTGACGCCGTGGACAAGACCGCATCGATGGGTATGAAATGGATTGAAGCTTATCCGAACCAGCGCCTCAAGGAAGACAGCAACGCGGTATTTCACCACAGCCTGTCCGATGAGTTGCGCCGGGAAGTCAAGCAGAAACTCGAATCCAATGGAATAAAACTGGTCGCCTACGGGGTTGTCATCGGGAGTGACGAAGCCGAGTGGAGACAGATCTTCGAGTTTGCGAGGGAAATGGGGATCGAAAGCATCACTACCGAGCCTGCCGAGGATCAACTGGACCTGGTTGAGGAATTATGCGAGGAATTCCAGATCAAGGTCGCCATCCACAACCATCCGAAGCCGTCCCACTACTGGCATCCCGACACCGTCCTGGCGGCGATCAAGGGCCGCAGCAAGCTGATGGGCTCCTGCGCGGACACCGGCCACTGGCTGCGATCGGGTCTCGATCCAGTCGAATGTCTGAAGAAGCTCGAAGGTCGGATCATCAGCTCGCACTTCAAGGACCTGAACGAAAAGGGAAACGTCAAAGCTCATGATGTGCCCTGGGGCGCCGGCGTCGCCAACATTCCCGACATTCTGGCGGAATTGAAACGTCAGAACTTCAAAGGCCTATTCTCCGTCGAGTATGAGCACAACTGGGAAAACTCGGTTCCGGAAATCAAGGAGTGCGTCAAGAACTTCAATGAGTTCGCGGCGTCTTTGGCAAAGTAAGGTTTTGGCCTGCCTATGATAGGCTTCGCCGAGGGATCGGTTTTTTAGGAAAGGGTTGTGGGGGATACCCCTTTTCCCGCAAAAAGGGTTTCCCCCACATTGTATCTCCACCTGTATCTTCTTGAGACTGTTCAGGACAAAGGGAAGTCCTGTTACCCAATAGTAGGCGCCAATTAAGGAGGAGAAAAATGGAACAACGGATCATTGATCTTTACGACGAATACACCCACATGCCTTTGACGCGTTCAGAATTCCTAAAGAAGTTGGCGAAGCTGGCCGGCGGAACGGCCGCAGCCGTGGCCCTGCTGCCGGTGCTGGAGAATAATTACGCCCAGGCGGCCATCGTTGCTGAGGACGATCCACATGTTGAAACGGAGTACATCAAGTACCCGGCCCCCAAAGGTGAGGTTCGCGCCTATTTGGCCAGACCGAAACGAGATGGAAAGCTTCCCGGCGTGGTCGTGATCCACGAGAACAGGGGTTTGAACCCCCACATCGAGGATGTAGCCAGACGCGCCGCCGTGGAAGGTTTCCTGGCGGTCGCACCCGATGCCTTATCCCCTCTGGGCGGAACCCCGGAGGATACAGACCGGGCACGGGAGCTCATTTACGAACTCGACAGGGAAGAGACCCTGGCGAATTTCGTCGCTGCCGTTTCCTACCTGAAGAATCATTCGGCGTGCACTGGAAAAGTCGGGTGCGTGGGTTTCTGTTGGGGAGGGGGAATGTCGAACCAGCTCGCCGTTCACTCTCCGGATTTGGCCGCTGCCGTGGCCTTCTACGGCAGGCAGGCCGCCGCCGAAGACGTGCCCAGGATCAAGGCGTCATTGTTGCTGCAGTATGCGGAGCTGGACGAACGCATCAACGCGGGTATCCCCGAATATGAAAAGGCATTGAAGGAAGCCTCAGTGGATTACCAACTATACATTTACGAGGGAGTCAACCACGCCTTCCACAACGACACGTCCGAGGCGCGTTACAATCAAGATGCCGCCCAACTTGCCTGGCAGCGGACCGTGTCGTTCCTGAAGGACAAACTTGAGGGTTAGGAGTCCCCTTCCTTTGCGGGACGCCTTCCAGGGCTGGTTCGTAACGTACCCGAGGGCCGCGACGCGATTGTCGCGGCCCTCATTGCTTCTGGGCTGGAGAGTCAAGTGACGCAAATGGATAATTCGAGCCGCTTTGTCTGCGGCCTTCTCCTCTTCAACGGAAGGAGCCGAATGAAATACGGAATTGTATCGAAAAATACATTCAATTACAGCCTTGATTGGCAGCATCCTGGTGATACGCGGCCTCTGAAGGCACCCGGTGGCTTGATGCAGTGAGGCTTAGCGGCTATACTTCAATATTGGAAAGGTAGCGCAATTGGTCTCTCTCAAGCCCAATCAGACCGTCGCTTGCCTCCTCATTCTCCTCGCTTTCCTTCTTTGCATGCCCGGCGCGTGGGGAGATGATTCGGCGCCGACAATCGGTGGTACACCGCCGGCCTTGAAACAACCGGCTTCCGAAGGGAACTTCAACTTCCTCGTCGACATCGATCCGCCTGAAACATCCGATCATTTCCCGCCTCCTTCGGCTACCGGCATCTCAATTCGGCCGAGGGTCGTTTTTCGCGTCACGGATTCCGATTCGGGAGTGGACATCAACTCGATCCTGCTGACACTGAACGGCGTGGATTTGACGCCCCTGCTGAATATCACCGGCGATCCCTCCGATTACACCGTGCAGTTTCTTTCTCCCGTCACCTTTGCCCTGGGCCAGGTCGCAAATGTCACGATCAGCGCCTCGGACCTCGATGGGAACGCGATGGACCCCTTCGCCTACGCGTTCACCATAACCGATGGGATCGATGCCAATAATGACGGTCTTCCGGACGATTGGGCCGCTTTTTTTGGGTTAACGGATCCGAATGGCGATCCGGACGGGGACGGATTGACGAATCAACAGGAAGCCCAGTTGGGAACCGACCCGACCACGGCGGATTCCCCTCCCGAAGGCCCGGACATCTTCGATCTCCAATTCAATGAGGGCACGCCCGCCGGGGCCAGTTGGCTTGGCTTGAACGGCGGCCCCCAGACCCACAATTTCTTCTCATCCGGCGACGAAGACTTCCTTCAATTCCATGCGTTCGCGGGCCAGACGATAACCCTCGAGACCTTTGGCCTGGGCGCGGGCGCCGACACGGTCATCCAGCTATTCCGCAGTGACGGGACTACCCTGATACTCGAGAATGACAACATCGATCCAAACGATCCCTCCTCCTCGATTACCTTCACGGCCGACGAAACCGGTACGTTCTTCCTCCGAGTGGTCAACAAGTCCGGGCAGGGAGGAGCGAACACTTTCTTCAGTGTGAGCGCATCCGTTTCGGCAGGCGTGGGCGCAGACGTTGCCCCCGGAACCCTCAGTGGGACCGTCACCGATTCGGACACTGGAGGTCGAGTCTTGGGCGCCACGGTCAGCATATCCGGTAACTTCGGGTTGGATCAGTCAACTGATAGCAGGGGCAACTACGTCTTTCTCTCCCTAATCGGCGGACAGTATGTTGTTGTTGCTTCAAAATCGGGTTTCGACGACGAATCGGACACCGTCTCTGTCTCTTCGAACCAAGTGACGGAGGTGAATTTCGCCCTTTCTCCAACCTCCGATCCTGGCGAAGGAGAGGGCGAGCAGGTTGACGACATCGCTCCTGCGGTTGTTGTCAATGTCCACCCGGACAAAGTTGATGTGGGCGAGAGGGTCGACATTACGGTTACGGCGATAGATGCAGGAGGTTCCGGGATGGACACGGTGGAAGCGACGGTCCTCGGGTTGCCGGTACAGATGACGAATACAGAGCCTAATAAGTGGACCGGTCAGTATTTCCCGACAGCCGAGGGGCAATTCGAAGTCGAGGCCGAAGCCATCGACAACGCGGGAAATAGTTCCACAGCTACCGCCTTCTTCGAGGCCGACGATTCCGGAGGCGGTGAAGGTGAAGGCGAAGGAGAGGGTGAGGGCGAGGATGAATCCGCCGAGGGCGGAGAAGGAGAGGGTGAAGGTGAGGGAGAGGGCGAAGGCGAGGGTGAAGGAGAGGGCGAGGGTGAGGGAGAGGATGAATCCGCCGAGGGCGAAGGGGAAGGAGAATCCGCCGAGGGCGAAGAGGGCGAGGGAGAAGGTGAGAGTGAAGGCGAGGGCGAGGGTGAGGGAGAAGGGGAAGGAGAATCCGCCGAAGGCAGAGAGGGTGAGGGTGAAGGTGAGGGAGAAGGGGAAGGAGAATCTGTCGAAGGCGGAGAGGGTGAGGGCGAAGCTGAAGGCGTAATAGACAATGTTCCTCCAAGTGTCGATGTGTCTGTCAGTTCGCTGATTGTGGAAGTAGGGAATCCGGTCGATATCATTGTCAACACAATTGATCTGGAGTCGGGCATAGAACGGGTCGAGGTCCGAGTGGACGATTCGCTGGTGCTCGGCGTGACCAATATCGGTGGGAATACATGGACCGTGGAGTTCCTGCCGGCGGAACCCGGAATATTCCAGGTGGCCGCTACGGTTTTTGACAATGCCGGAAACAGCAACACGGCGACAACTGCCTTCGAGGCCCAAGGATCGGGCGCCGAGGGAGAGGGAGAAGGCGAGGGAGAAGGAGAAGAAGGGGGAGATGTGCTTCCGCCCATCGTCGACGTGAGCGTAGAGTCCCTGATTGTTGATGTCGGAGAGCCTGTCGAGATCACCGTCATTGCGCTCGACTCACAATCGGGAATCGACAGGGTTGAACTTTCCGTCAACGGGGAATCCGTCCCGCTTGTAGACAATGGAGATGACACCTGGGCAGGTACTTACACGCCAGCTGAAGAAGGTTCCTTTACCGCTGAGGCGATTGCATTTGACGTGGCAGGAAACTCCAACTCTGCCAGCGTTTCATTCTTCGCCCAGGGCGCTGTTGGCGAGGGTGAGGGAGAAGGCGGAGAGGGAGAAGGAGAATCCGTCGAAGGCGGAGAGGGAGAGGGTGAAGGCGAATTCCCGGGAGACGACACGCCTCCCCTCGTTGGGGTTTTCGTGGACCCGCTGATTGTTGATGTCGGCCAGTCTGTTCAGATCACTGTCACGGCGTCGGACTCCCAATCCGGCATTGACCGAATCGAACTTTTCGTCGACGATGAATCGGTCCCGGTTGTGGACAATGGCGACGGAACCTGGACCGGAACTTTCACGCCTACCGAAGAGGGTTCCTTCCCGGTTGAGGCTATTGCCTTCGACCGGGAAGGAAACTCCAATTCCGCGACAGCATCATTCATCGCGATCGGCGGAGGAGCAGAAGGCGAAGGGGAATCCGAAGATCAGGATGGCACTCCAACCTGTATACTCGTGAACAACGCTCCCGCGCTCCACCTTAGCGGCCGCCTGGAAGACATCCGCACACTGCGCGATTCCCGCCTGCTCACCAATCCTGCCACTTCCGGCATAGTCCGATCCTTCTACTCCCTTTCGAATTAGAGAGCTTCTGCTGTCATCTTGCACATGTAATGAACGAGCGCAAAGTCGTGCGCCCGTTCGGAAATCTTCTTCGCTTTTTTAGGAAGGGGGTGTGGAGGAAACCGTTTCTACCGTCGACGCCGATAACGCACCAGCGCCGCCGCGCCGACAACCATCAGGCCCAGCGTCCCCGGCTCCGGAACCGGCTCGCCGTGTTTTCCAAGCACAACGTTGTCCCAACTGCTGGGATTTCTGAAGTCAAATGCCCCGAAATGTCCGAAAGTTGAACCCGCGGCGAACGGATCCGCAAGGAATATCTGCGTAACGTTACTGAACACTCCCGAGAGATTGATCGTCGCCGGATCGGACGATGTGCCCGTGAGGTCGCTGAACAAGGTCCAGGTCCCCGCGCCGGTCGTGAAGTTCGTAAGCTGGCCGATAGCCACCTCGCCCCAGAGATCCATGGCCACCAGGTCAAACGCTACGTTGTCCAGCCGTGTGATCCGGATCCCCTGCAGACTGGCGAGGGGATTCGCCGCGTTGATAAGGAACAACCCGGCCGCGTTGTTATGATTCTCTTCTATGCCGCTTGCGTTATGGAAGTGGCCCGCGCCGCTCAGATAGAACGACTCCACCCGGTACTCCCCGTCCGACGAGACAAAGAAGGAATTCGTCAGCCCGTTGAACCCCGTCTCCGAGGAGAGCGTCTCGCTGAAGGTAATCTGTGTGGCTGTCGCATCCAGCCCGGTGCCCGCGAGCACCAGCGCCGCGACAAGCGCCCAAACATATCCCCGACCCAATAAACTCTTCATTTCGGCACTTCCTTTCCCAGAACTATCGAGAAAGAAACCAATTCGCCTCCCAATTATTATCCCACACGCACTTTCCCACTACTTAAGGGAGCAAGGCCCGTACCTGCCGAGATGAGGGAGCTTAAGATGGGCGCGAATTGCCCCGCCAAATTCGTAAGACCTTGAAAAATAATAACTTAACCCCGGCATGCCTGACGCCCATGCCGGACCGTCCAGCAGCAATCCCTCGTCGAGATGTCAAAAAATTTGCACAGGAGGTCGAAAATCCGTCCGGAGCTTCTCGGCGTTCTTGAGGCTTCTGAGTTCTTGTCAGTTGCTTTCAGAAGCCGAATCTGCGAGCTCACTGGGAATCGCAAGTTTCATAAATTCGGAGCGTAGGTCGTCTAAGAAGAATACTTGCGTTTCGTACCCGAGGGGCTCCGCGTCTAGGGTGGTATCCACTGCTTGTTTGTCCTCTTTTCTCAGCACAAGTACCCAGATCTGAACCCGCTCAAGCAATTCCTTCGCGAACTTGACCTGTTCTTCTGTCGCGATCCCAGCCTCAATACGTGTGTCCAACGTGCCGCGTCTTCCATCCAGGATTTCCTTGAGCATTCTCAGGCGCCATATTACTATCTCGGGTCGGATCGAAGTGAAGTTGCCGAAATACATGTAGTTCATACCAGAGAAGTCGTTTAGGAGGTTAAATCCTAAGGGATTTCCAAGTTGAAATAGGCTTTGGTCTCCTTCCGTTTGGAGTGGTGTAAACAGCGCCTTTTTTGTCAACAGAAACGCCTTGACAATTTGGTCCGGTAGTACAGAGGGACTAACCTCCTGAGAAGTGGCCTTTATGGCTTGGTCGATTGCCTCGGTCGCCAAGCGTTCGAAGTCTTGGTCCGTGTACTTGATGGTGTCAAGTCCCGCAACGTTGAATGGAAGCGCCTGAGATTTCCGCTGAAAAGGAATTACATATTTATTGAACCCCAGCATTAAACCATATTCCATGTTGACGTTCGGGTTAGGAATCTCCTTCCCGTCTTCCTCTTCATTGTTCATCAGAACAACGCAAAATTGTGACGTTATTATTTTGGAACATATTTTTGCGCAGAAAGCATGCTGAGCGGGTGCGAGAGAGCCACCTGCCTCGACTGCCTCGATTCCGCGTTCCTCCAGAAGCTTCCGCAAGATATTCATCTCTAATGTACTTTCACTAAACCCGTAAGCAACGAAGCACGATCTAGTTGAAGAGAAAACAAAATCGCACCGAGGCAGGCCGATCACACAAATTTCATTTCGTCGAATTCGTTTGTCCATTTTGCACGCCCGATTTAATCACGTGATCTTTTATTCTTCTGATCGATTTTCTTCCGCGCTTCCAGGATCGCTCCCGTCCTGCGAGTAACCGGCTCCTCCTCCGCCAATATTGATTTTGGATTCTTTTTAGCAGAAGTAGGCAGGTCCGTCAAGTGCATATCTTTAATACAATACGTAAAACAGCCTGTATTTGTGCTGAATAACAGATTCCGCGTGGATTTATATTTCAATTTCTGTAAGATTCACTCCTGTCGTGATGTGATAGATTGATCGTGCGAATCAAACACTTCGCACTTGAACCCTCCATCGAAAAGGAGCGCTAATGGCTGAAACGATTCCGATTCCACGAGGTGAAGAATTCCCACGCACTTTCGTCCCCGCAGATGCCGACCTGGGTGACTGGGCCCAGATTGAGCCCCTGTTCGACCGGTTGGAGCAGGGCGCTGCCGGGTCCCGTGAAGAGCTCGAGGATTGGCTGTTGGCTTGCAGTGAGGTCGAGGCCTGCATCGACGAGGAAGGCTCCCGCCGCTATGTCGCCATGACCTGCCACACGGACGATCCGGAACACGAAAACGCCTACCTCCATTTCATTGAGAATATCATCCCCAATGCGAAGCCCCGCTGGCAAAAGCTCAAGGAGCTCCTTCTCGAAAATCAGCATCGGGAGGAACTCGATCGGGAGCGCTACTTCGTCCTGACACGCGACGTCGAGAACGATGTGAAACTTTTCCGGGACGAAAACATCCCGCTCATGACGGAAGACGAAAAGCTGAAGCAGCAGTACCAGAAAATCTGCGGCGCAATGACCGTGGAGTTCGACGGGAAGGAGCAGACCCTGCCGCAAATGAGCCGCTATCTCGAAGAGACCGATCGTGACGTACGCCACACGGCCTGGGAAGCGACCTCCAACCGGCGGATGAACGACGCGGAGGGGCTGGAAGACATTCTCGAACAAATGCTCGAACTCCGACTCCAGATCGGCACGAATGCCGGTTTCGAAAGCTATCGCGATTATATTTTCCGGGAGAAGGGGCGTTTCGACTACACCCCCGAAGACTGTGTCGAGTTCCAGAACACCGTCGAGGCGCTGTGGGTCCCTCTCATGCGCGACATGTATGACCGGAAGCGACAGTCGCTCGGCGTGGACTCGCTGAGGCAGTGGGACCTTGTGGTTGATCCCAGGGGTCGCCCGCCTCTCCGGCCTTTCAAGAATGCCGATGAGCTCAATAACGGTTGCGCTGAGATCTTCGGAAAGGTCGATCCCAGTTTCGCCGAATACTTCGCCAAGATCAAAAACCTGGGCCTGCTTGATCTCGAAAGCCGCAAGGGCAAGGCCCCCGGCGGCTATTCAACCGGTCTGCACGAGATCCGCCTTCCCTTTATTTTCATGAACGCCGCCGGCATGAACACCGACGTGTTCACCCTGCTCCACGAAGGCGGGCACGCTTTCCACACGCTTTTGTGCCGAGACGATCCGCTCACGCACTATCGCCATGCGCCGCTGGAATTCTGTGAAGTGGCCTCCATGGGCACTGAGATACTCTCCCTTGATTTTCTTGGAGCTTTCTACAACGACGAGGACGCCAGCCGTGCCCGGCGCGACCACCTCGAGGGCATCATCCGAATTATGCCGTGGATCGCGCGCGTCGACGCTTACCAACATTGGCTGTACACCCATCCCGGCCATTCGCGGGACGACCGGAAGGAATTCTGGCTCGAGCTGGACCGCCGGTTCGGCGAGCCGGTCGACTGGTCAGGATACGAGGTGTGGCAGGGGCTCTTCTGGCAGAAGCAGCTCCACATCTTCGAGGTCCCCTTCTACTACATTGAATACGGCATCGCACAGCTCGGCGCGCTCCAGCTCTGGAAACGCTATCGCGAGGATCGCCGCGACGCCATCGAACAACTGACGCGCGGACTCGCCCTCGGCGGATCGCGCCCCCTGCCCGAGCTTTACAGCGCGGCCGGACTCAAGTTCGAATTCGGGGAATCGATGATGAAGCCATTGGTGGAAATGTTGGAAGAGGAGCTCGACCGTTTACCTGAGTGAACGGTTCGTTTGTTGGGGAAGGCGATGTTCGGGCGCACAGCCGTGCGCCCCTACTTTCATTACTTAAATCTCATCTGCGCAAATCTGCGTCATCTGCGGACTATTCCTACATCCGGTACAGCATCCAATATACCGCCACACCCGTCACCGAAACGTAGAGCCAAATCGGCAGAGTCCACCGCGCGATTTTCTTGTGCCGCTCGAACTGTCCCTTCAAGGCGCGGTACACAGTGATGATCGCCAGAGGAAATACCGAGGCAGCCAAGATCGTGTGGGAAATGAGGATCGTGAAATACACCGGCCGGATCCATCCCTGACCTGGGAAGCGCGTCGCGCCATGGTGGTAATGGTAATAGAGATAGCAGGTAAGAAAAAGAACCGCCAGGCAGATCGCCGTTATCATGCACGTCTTGTGCGCCGTTACTTTTTTTGCGCGGATGCATGCATACCCGCACAACAGCACCAGGCCGATCGTGCCATTGATGGAAGCGTTGATGGCAGGAAAATCTTCGAGAGGAATCATCAGACCCTCTCGCGCAGCACAGCCCGGATGTCCTCCCGGAGTTGCTCGAGCCCCTCGTCCGAGATCCCTTCGTAATAGCCTCGAATCGTCCCGCGGCGATCCACCAGCACGAACCGATCGCTGTGCAAGATCGGCATCTCCATCATGTGCGCGTCGTGACTCTCTTCGCTCGGCTCCGCGCTCAGGTTGAATCCCTCGATGGCGAGCCGCTGGATGGTCTCCTCGTCGCCGGTCAAGAAAAGCCATCGGCCGTGTTGCGCCCCGTACTGGTCCGCGTACTTGGACAACACCTCCGGCGTATCTCGCTCCGGGTCCACGGTGATCGAAACCAGCAGGATTTCCCCGCGCGGGAAGGCGTCCTGCAAACGTTTCATCTGCTCGCTCATTCTCGGACAGGTCGCTGCGCAGTGGGTAAAGATCAAATCCGCAACCCAGACGTGTCCCAGGAGATCCGACCGGGCAACCTTCTCCCCGCTTCGTTCAGTCAGCGAAAAATCCGGAACCGCGCCGTACACGCCCAACTGCCCGGTCTGCTGCGGCCGGTAGCCCGCCAGCCATGCCCAAACCGACACGGCCGCCACGCCGACGATGACTCCTCCCAGTATCAGCCAGAAAAAGCTGTACCAGATCAGGTTCTCTTTTGTTGCGAGTTTTCCTTGAATCATGATTCTCTTCCCGCCATTGCTACCGCAATCCAAATGGTTGCCACTGCAAAAACCAACATCACACCAATAGAAAGGACGAGCGAAGGCAGCGCGGCAGCGGCCTCACTCCCCGCAGGATACAGGATATGCCGGAGACTCGCCACACAATAGGTCAGGGGATTTGCCCGGATCATCCACTGGAGCCATCCGGGAGCGCCCGATGCCGGGAACACCGCTTCCGACAGCAGCCACATCGGCATCAGGAACAAGTTCATGATCGCATGGAATCCTTGCGTCGAATCCATCCGCCAGGCGAGTATGAATCCGAATCCCGTCAGGGAAAACGCGATCACGAACAGAACCGCCACCATTTCCATCGCCTGGAGTAGGCCGATGGAAATCCCCGCAAAAGGCGCCAGCAACACAAACACCAGTCCTTGCGCCAGGGCCAGTGTCGTCCCGCCCAGGATTTTCCCCAGCACCAAGCTCATCCGCGAGATAGGCGCTACGAGCACGGACTGCAGGAATCCCTCGCGCCGATCCTCTATGATCGTGATCGTTGAAAACACTGCTGTGAACAGAAGGATCAGGATCACGGTGCCGGGAAAGAAATACTCCAGGTAACTGACACCCTCCGGCCCCGACGATGGCTGGAAGGATCCCCCGAACCCCGACCCGATCAGTAGCCAAAAGACAATCGGTGGCCCCAGCGCGCCGACCACACGATGCTTCTGCCGCAGAAAGCGCACCACCTCCCGCCACCACAAGGAACAAGTCGGAAGGACGAAGGACGAAGTGATTGTTTGTGACATTGTTTGCTATCAGATCTCCGAGAAACGTTTAGCTTGAATCAAGAAACTCGAACAGCGATCCAGGCTGATAGTCTCAGATAAATCGGGCTTTCAGCCCTTCCCATCAAATTGCACTCATAACTGGGGCTCCGCCCCAGGCTGAGATAGGCCGCGCCTTTGGCGCGCTGTGTTCATCTGTGCTTCCATATCATTGGAATCCTATGTCTCGCCTTCATCCTCGAACCGATGGCCCGTACGGTGAATAAAGCAATTCCCCCTTCGCGCCAAAGGCGCCACTCATTCCAGCCTGGGGCGTAGCCCCAGGGTTAGTTTAATCCCACACATAGGCCTCATCATAATCAATTCCATATCTATCCAAACACGTGCGGAATTCATCTTCAAAGGTTTGCGTGCTGTGGTGCTTCGCCTGGTCGTCGATGTAGGCGCGGAGGGCGTTCAGATCCCGCGGACCAATGGAGAAACATCCATACCCTCGCTGCCAAGCAAACGCCTTATGCCCTGATGGCTGTGTCTTAATCCACTTCGATGAAGTTGTCTTCAACTTCTCAACCAAATCCGCAATGGCAATGGTGCGCGAAAGTCTAATGGCCAGATGGACATGATCCGCCATGCCCCCAACACGGTAACATTCACACCCTGCGTTGCGCGCTACAGTCGCGAGGTAGGCGTGCGTTGCCTCCCGCGATACGGGATCGAGAAATGGCTGGCGCTCTTTGGTGCTGAAAATTAGGTGGATAATCACTAGGCTAAGAGATTGTGGCATGTCGATAAATCGGGCTTTCAGCCCTTCCCATCAAATTGCACTCATACTGGGTCTCCGCCCCAGGCTGAG
>SDBV01001045.1_pt1 | contig 40890 bp, 33 predicted proteins | sample 2277081 | NCBI WGS metagenome assembly SDBV01 (sample SAMN10402039, study PRJNA504765) | marine sediment metagenome | isolation source: marine sediment core GS10_PC15, 223 cmbsf | place: Arctic Ocean: Southern Knipovich Ridge | collected 2010
CGAGGTATCTGAAAAATCCCCCTCAATCCCCCTTTGGCAAAGGGGGAGGCAACAACCCCCGTCCCGATTTCATCGTGGACACCCCCTTTTCCAGGGGGGAATTTTACCTCTCATCCTTTTCCACGGCTATGTTCCCCCCCTTTTCCACGGCTATGTTCCCCCCCTTTTCCAAAGGGGGGCCAGGGGGGATTTATGCTTCTCATCCTGCAAAAGCAAAAACCTACCCCGCAGCAACCCGCGAGGAATTCTTTTCGAGTAAAGCTGATACTGAAAACTCCGCGCAGCAAACCTGGTACCGGCAACCGAGGGTTCGGGTATTGATCTGCCTGCCATAACACTACCATTCAGCCAGGATGCGCTCTACCTGCCCGCCGGGCATATCTTTTACTTCCAGGTAAAGCATATCCAGCAATTGACCGCGGGAAGTTTTTCCCGGCGCATACCCGGCCGGAGTTTTGGTGCCGGTACCGGCAATCCAGCGGTTTGCGGTTTCCTGCTCCACTGTCTCGCCCAGGCGTGCAAGCCGCTGATCCTGTAGAAAACCTCGCAGGGCAAAAAATTGCAGCGCCTCGTAGTGCTCTTCTCCCGGCGCGGCGTCTTCAAAGTGAATCAACACAGCACCGGCTTCCAGCAACCTCTGCTGCAGCTTGTGCACCGGTATCCGGCGTGGCTGTACTCCGAGTTCAATTGCCAGGGCAACAGCCGTGCCCGCCGCCTGCCCCATCGCCATCCAGCATGGTTCCATACGCAAGGTGCTGAACCCGATATGGGTTCCGCTCACGGGGACCGGAGTAAGCAGGGCATCCACTTTCCGGGGTACTATCACACCATAGGGTACCGTATAGGGCGTGGTGGAGTAACTGAAAAATCCGTCGAGGTGAACCCTGCCCGGCTCTCTTTTTCTGACCGCATGGGAGTCCAGGTTATAGTGGCTTGCCGTGATACTGGTTACGTGCCCGGGTTTACCCCTCATGGAAAGTGCGTCATGGGCGGTGAACAGGTATTCACCCACTATCCTTCGCCCTTCACGGACGTATACCTCCCGCGGGAAATGGCCGTTATCGGCGTATTCGCTGCGGGCCATACCCCAGCTAATGCATTCTTTGCGCAGTTCTTCCGGCACGGACTGGTCATGCTGAACGAACCACAGCAGGCCCAAAGTGTAGCTGCGTAACCTTTTGGCGAATTTGTCGCGCCAATCCCAGCCGGAAGTGGGCCAGGGCCAGTTTTCTTCCGGCAGGTCGGTTGAAAGAAAGAGCTGATGGTGGTTGTTCCCATCGAACTTTTCATTCGGAAGATCAACCATGCTGGATATCTGGTGCATGCTCTTATAATAACCTTCCGGCTCGTCTTTTTTGGTAGTCCTGCCCAGCTGAATGTCTTCGGCCAGCGATAGATATTCCGTGCGGTCGTAGTCATCCGGCTTGGGTATCGAGACCATATCATCCTGATTTTGAGTCAGGCACAGCCTGAAATTATATGCCTGGACAGCGTTGTCAGCCAGGCCAGTTGACCCATCCTGTGCATCACCTCCCCAGTACTTGTACAGCCGGCCGGCCATCGGCTCGCCGAACTCGGCCTTGCCCTCGCGGCCCAACCTGAAAGGTGCGCCTGCCGCGGCGGCCAGGTCACCCTCGTAGGTGGCGTCGGCGAAAATTTTTCCGCTGTAACTTTCCCGTGCTCCGCTTTCCAGGTTTGTCACGGTAATGGAACTCAGGGCGGAGCCATCCAGTTCCACTCTCTCCGGAAGCGCGTCAAACTGACGCCGAGTCAGCACGGTGATCAAATTGGAATGCTCAGCCAGCATTTCGTTGAAGACCAGCTCGGCAACGTGGGGCTCGAAATAGTAACCGCCATCAGTTGCTTTTACCTGTGGAGAATTCTCTCCATAGGTATTTTGATAATAGCTTTTCACTCGTCCCACAAACTCGTCAAACAATCCCGAAGTGGCGCCCCGGGTACCAATATCTGTTGCCCCCAGGCCATTTGCGGGCAGACCGCCTATATGTTCGCCACGATTCAGAATCAGCACTGAGCAGCCAAACCTGGCGGCAGCCACGGCAGTCATGATTCCACCGGGTGTGCCCCCCAGGACGACCAGGTCATAATCTGTAGCTGTTGGCTGTGAGCAACCGGTTGCAGGTAATAAGATCATGCTGAGCAAAAGTGCTTTTATAACACTGAAATTTGCCATTTGCTTTGGTTGCCCCTTTTTAAAGTTACGCTGAAATGTTCTTAATCATAATATCACTCAATGGGAGGCGCTGCCAGCCGAGGGCCTTAAAGCAATTCGCCCCACGAGCCAGGATGTGGAGGAGTACTCTGCCGGGAGGCCCGGGTTAGCGCCCAAGCCTGTTTACCGCACGGGGTAGCCACTCTCCACCAGCGGCAGATAAGTAGCCGGCCTGCGGTTTTTAAAACGGTTTTTATAATTATCGGGGTTGGTGTTGAAATCATAATATTGAATCTGGCCGGCCTGGCCTATAGCTTTCAGCTCTCCGTTCCCGGTGATTAAAAGAGTCTGGAAGGGATGGCAGAAAACAACGGGGAAGCTGTTTTCATAGGCGCGGGTCCTCATCAGCGTGGTATTCCAGCCGTCCTGAAGGTCGTAGCTGCCGTAGGAGGGCACCAACAGAAGCTGAGCGCCTTTGAGCGCCAGGATACGGGCCGGCTCGGGGTTCTGGCGGTCGTAGCAGATCAGAATGCCCACCGCGCCAAAAGGAGTCATAAACACAGGATAGTCATCACCGGCACAGTAGAAATCAGGATTGACCTGATAGCCCTGAGCAAAATGAGTCTTGCTGTATTTGCCGATTATCTCGCCCTCGGGATCGATCAGCACAGCCGTATTGGCCAAGAGGCTGCCGCTGCGTTCCAGAAAACCGAAGACAAAAAAGATGTCCAGTTCTTTTGCCAGCCGGCAGGCTTTTATTATATAAGGGCCGTCCAGCGGCTCACCCAATTCCAGAAACTTTTGGGTAAGCAAAGCCTTTTTATCCGGGTCCCGTTCCCGGTTGACCTCGTTAATCACGTAACCTTCCAGCACTCCCTCGGGAGTCACCACCACGTCAGCGCCACCATCGAGAGCGGCTTCCCGGACCGCTTTTTCGATTCTGCTCCAATTGGTCGGCTTGTCCCACTTGTCCGTAAGCACCGAGGCGCCTGCTATTCTGACCCTGGTAATACTCTGCGGCAGGTGCTGGTATTTGTGAAGGTTGATTTTCTGGGCCCAGGATGAATTATGAGCTAAGGCTGTCAGTAGAAAAAGAAGAATCAGCGCGGTTCTTGTCAGCATCTGAAAGCCTCCCGGCTCAATAGTCAAACCCATGAAATGCAACCAATTCCCGGACAGAGGATGCTCCAGGATATTGGCTGACATGTGGCGGTCATTTGTTAATTTCTTTCCGGTGCCCGGTTGTTATCGGGAGCCCAGGAGTATCCTGCAGGCTTGCACCAGGTCAGTGGCTTCAAAAGCATTCGCCACTCCCAGCGCCGGACTTTTGATCCGGTGTTTTTTCAGTGCTTCGGAGGCCAGGAGCGCTCTGTTAGCGGTGCTATCGCTCACCCCGGCAGGGGAGTTTCTTTCCATGATCAACTCCATCAAACTGTCAAACAGGGAAGTGCTCAGCTCAAGATAGCGGAGGCCGTGCTCGTCCTCCTCTATCCGGCTTTGGATAGCGGGCGGCAAATCCGCTGCCAGAACTTTATCGAGAATGGCCCTGCAGCGCCGTATTTCTTCCATCATCGGTTTCCAGTCCAGAGCGTCGTTGGTAGACTGAGACCGGTCTTCGTAGTGCAGGTGGTTCGGAATCCGGGGCAGGGGGAATATCGAGCCGGCCCTTCCGGAGGCTACACTGTTTATCCTGGGGCGAAGGTAGTAGCGCCAGGCCTTTACATTGGCCACGGTTGTCTCCAACTGGCCGTAAAACTCTTGCATCCCGTCCGCCGCCGGGCCGTAGAAGTAGTGAAAGTAGTCTTCCAGCAACTGGTCCATATCCAGGCCCGGCTCCCAGAGCATGCTGGCCATCTGGTAGTTGATCAGCCGCCGGACACCCATCTCGCTGACCGACGGATGCATATAGTGCATGCCGCTGATACCCGGGTTCAGGAAGTAGGGGATATCGTTGGCCATCGTGGTCTTCAATACCAGGGGCAGGTCCCTGAAACCGGAAATGTTGTAGTATTCCCCCAACAGCAGCTTCCCTTTGTAAAGGCAACTGTCCGAGAGCCACTCCTTCAGCACTTTGTTATATCTGCCGTTAATTTCCGTGCATAATGAATCGTCGAAATTATGCGCATAGCAGCGGCCGATAGGAAAATAGGTCAGGACAATGTTGTCGTAGTCGAAATCGGCGGGGAGCGCCCTGGAGGGCAACGCTTTGGTCTGAACGTATATCAGGCTGTGGACCGGGATGTCTCTGTCGATTCGGCCTTCTATGTATGCCGCTTTTAATTCCTTACGGATTTTATGGGCCATCTCCAGCAGACGGTCGGTGGGGTTAGCGTTCTGGGCCTCGCATTGCTGACAACTGCACCATCTGCCCCCGTCCAGAGGCCAGAAACTGAAAGTATCCGCATTATGGCCTATCCCGTCGCTAAGGTAGCCGATAATGTTTTTCAGCAGTTCTTTCAGCCCCGCCTGGTTCGATGTGCAGTAGTTGGTACCGAACGGCTTGTCCGGAAAGAACCTGGTACCCTCGCCGGTCATTCCGTACCACTCCGGATGGGCTTCACAGTAGCTAAGGCGGCCATCGTTGTTCGTGTCTCCCCGGTACTCATCTCCCACGGGGTAAGGGTCTTCCGGCAAGCCGTCATCACCGCCGAAAACAGGATGGTCATACGGGTATGTTTTGTCCGGCCTGAGCAGTTCGTAATAGGTAACATGCTCACCGGCTGTCAGTTCGATACCGAGTTTTTTCATAAATCGCCAATCTTGTTCCCTGTTCCAGAAAAAGTTCAGACCGTTTCTGGCCATCCAGAGAAAAAACTCTCTGGACCCCCTGTCTGTCAACCGGCCCTCCCAGGTCATATCGTTGACCTCCGCCTCCACTTTCCCATTGGAGACCCAGAATCCACGGGTATCGGCGGCCGGTTGCCGCTGGATATTTAAATCCGCAAGCACCAGGTTTTCATTATCAGGAATAACTTCGTTCTCCTCGCCCGGAGCATACCAGCGGCAGCCGATTAAATTCAGCAGATGGTAGACTCCATAGAGGGTCCCCTTCCTCGAGTTGCCGGTAACGGCTAGCAGGTTCTTGCCATCCAGTGCGCAACTCCTGATCAGAAATGCATCCTCGCTTTCGCTATCGATTTCAAGATGCAGGTCCCGATAGGCATCCGTGCCGCAAACATTCCCCACCAGAATAATATTCTCTGCTTCCGGCAGCTTTTCGCCAGGTTTCAGGATGGGGATCAGCGTGCTGTCGTTTTGATCCAGGCCGGTTATTTTGCACAGGTAACTCCGCAGTTGCATGGCCGCGAATGCTTCGGTACAGATAGTGGCTGAACTTTTTTCCTTAGAGTTCCATGCAATCCGGTTCTCACTGCCCGCTGCCGATGCGCAGTTTTCGTAGGGTCCGAAATCGACTATAATCACCGTTTCGGAGGCGCTTCCGGCGGATATCACCAGTCTTTCCCCCGCGCGGGAGCAAGCCAGTCCAACTGCCAGCAACAGTAATAGCACGCCTGCCGTACATTCAGCCTTATTCAGCATAATCACTCCTGTTCAAATCACTAACAATCGAAGATTCTTCGCGGCTTGCTGAAGAGATGTTTCAATACTAAGCTGCATTTATTGCAAATAGCAACCGATTTTCTTAGTTATTCTGCCCGGACGCAGAAATTCTTTGAAACTTAAGATGAGAAAGGATATGATATAAAGGAAATTATCGGAATCTCCCGACTATGGATTAAGATAGCTGTTGAATCATCAAAAAGGAGCAACAGATGAGCGACAACCTGAAACGCAGGGACTTTCTCAAGCTCACAACAGCGTCGGTGGCTGGAATGGCCGTAGCCGGGCAGATGCGGCCAAAACCGGCGCGGGCCGCGAATAAACCGGTCCGGCTGGGCTTTGTAGGTGTAGGAGACCGGGGATCGTGGCATCTGGACTGTGCCCTGGGTATCGAGGGTGTGGAAGTTCCGGCCATCTGCGATATCAAGGACCACTATCTTCACCGGGCAAAAAACTGGGTCGAGAGTTCCGGTCGCCCCAGCCCGCGGCTCTACGGTAAAACCAAGACCGATTTTGTCCGCCTCTGCGAGGAAGAGGACCTTGACTGCGTAATCTGCTGCACCTCCTGGGAGTGGCACACTCCGGTCTGCGTGGCCGCCCAGAAAAACGGCAAGAACGCGGTGAGCGAGGTACCGATTGTCATTACAGTGGACGAGGCCTGGGAACTGGTAGAAAATTATGAGAGCACGGGCAAGTGGGCCACGATCGGGCTTGAGGGATTCTCGTTGAATGTGATGAACATGGCCCATCAGGGAGTGTTTGGAGATATTATTCACGCCGAGAGCGGCTATGTCCATGACTTGCGCCTGGTCAAGTTCGACCCCGAGCGCGAACCCTGGCGTCTTCAGCACTCGATTGACCGCAACGGCAGCCTCTATCCCGACCATCCGATGAACCGGATCATGCCCTGCATGGATATCAACCACGGAGACAGGTTCGAGTACCTGGTTTCGATGAGTTCCGGGGCGCAGATGCTCAACGAGTATGCGGCCCAGTACTACGGCGACGACCATCCGTACGCTACCATGGAAATGGCCCAGGGAGATTACAACTGCTCGCTTATCCGCACCGCCAAAGGAAAAGTGGTCACTCTAAATTTTGACACCAACACGCCCCATCCGCGCGGCTTTTTCCGTCTTCAGGGCAGCAAGGGTGTTTTCATTTCCGGCCAGGGAATCGGCGATGTGGGCCGGGGTTCGCTGATCTACCTCGACGGAGTCTCGCCCAAGTCGCATAGCTGGGAGAAAGCGGATAAATACCTGAAAGAGTACGAGCATCCGCTGACCAAGAATTACAACCCGCCAGATCGCAGCCAGGCCGTGCGTGGCCACGGGGGAAACGTCACTAAAACACCGCTGGTATGGCATCGCCTGGTGGAGGCGATCCGCAACGAGCAGGTGCCCGACTGGGACGTCTACGATTCGGTTACCAGCAGCGTTATCTCTCCGCTTACAGAGATGTCCGTGGCTGGAGGCAGCAAGCCGATTGATTTCCCGGATTTCACCAAAGGTAAGTGGGAAACCGCCCCGAGGTTGAATTTTACCTGATCAGGATTTTTTGCAGACGATTGCCAATAGAAAAAGGGGCTGGAAAATTTCCAGCCCCTTTTTTTAATTATTAGCTGTTATTTTAATCGAAAAGAATTCCTCGCGGCTTGCCGCGGGGTAGTTCATTATCGCCTTGGTTTCTCCGGTTTTTTTGGCGGGTGAGCTTCCGTATTGAAGAAGTACCTCTCAAAATCCACCGTTTCCCCGGAAGCGAAGAGCAGGTAGAGATATTTCAGCGTTTCGGCCAGGAAGACGTTTTCCAGCGCACCAGCAAATTTTCCTTGAATTCCAAGTCCATGGCCGCCTCATTTCTTCGGATTTTTTCTATCGCTATGCTTTACACAACATAAAAAATACCAGTAGTGTCCCAACGTTTGACGAAGAAAACGCTGTAACTATTTTAAATACAAAGCAATAGGCGGTTAAAAAGCCTGCATCGACTTGAAATTGGTTTTACATTATGGCCGATCCTATTGGGGAAGCACTTTGTAAGAGAACTGTCATTCCCGCTTTCGCGGGAATCCAGATTATACTAAGCGGTAGTTTGTGACACCATGATAAAGAGTCCCATTATTTTACTTGCAAGAAGATAAACAAAACATGTCTTCACAACTTCCCTGGATTCCCGTTTGCACGGGAATGACGTATATTTTAGCAATCGTAAAAAAAGAACTGCAATTAGAATTACCGCTCTACACAATTCTACAGATTTTGAGTTTGTCACTTTTTGAAAGAATGCCCATTTTACAAGCGTTTGCGGAGCCTAGTTCCCAAACTAAAACTAATGGCTCCGCTATCCAATTGTCCCTGCTGTAATTACGTTGGGACACTACTGATAAAATACAATTACATAAAACATTCGCATCGAAGTCTGCACAGGGTCCGGGGCAGCTTGCGTTAATTGAGTGCCGTTTATCATTTAGAGGTTTTTCCGGCTTGACTTGCGGGTAATACGTGGTAATATTTACTTGTTGATTGGAGCAGCGATTAAGACACATGAGGGCAAAGGAGATTAGCTATGGCAGGGAAAAACCCAAAACAGGAAATAGTCACTTTTAAGGTAGACAGTTCCCTGCTGGAGGTGCTCAAGGAATTGCCCAACCGCAGCCAGTTTATCCGCAAGGCGATATTGAGCTCTCTGAAAAATATTTGTCCACTCTGCCAGGGCAGCGGAGTTTTAAGCCCAAACCAGAAAAAACACTGGGAAAAATTCAGCACGTACCACGATCTGACTGAATGTAACGAATGCCACGAGATCCATCTTGTGTGCGGTCATCCCGAGAGCGGCGCTCAATGAAAATTGTTGCAGTTTTTCTTCTTTATGTATCATTGGCGCTAGCATTGTTTTGCGGCCAGGCGCGTTGCGGCCAACTCGGCACTTTTGTCAGTATCCCGCCGCAGATGGAATTTGTAAGGAAAGTGGGTGGCCACAGGGTTGAAGTCGAGGTTCTGCTGGGCAGCGGCCAGAGCCCCCACTCGTTCGATCCCTCCGCGCGCACGGTGGCCCGGCTGGGTGAAGCCAGCTTGTTTTTCCGGGCGGGAGCGCCCTATGAAGATCGTCTGGTGGGCGGGTTGGCTGAGTTGTTTGCGGGACTTGCCATTGTGGATACGCACCAGGGTATAAACCTTCGCTCGATCCATGACGGGCACGGGCACGGCGATGACCCTCATACATGGCTCGCTCCGGGACTGGCTAAAATTCACGCGGCTAATATCGGCAGGGCGCTGGAGGATGCTGCTCCTGAATACGCGGACGAGTTCAGGGCCAACACGGCAGTCTATCTGGAGGAACTGGACAGCCTTGATAAGCAGATCGGCCGGATACTGAAACCGTACCACGGACAGACTGTTTACGTTTATCATCCTTCTTTCGGCTACTTTCTCGATGCCTACGGGTTGCATCAGGAAGCTGTCGAGCATGGCGGCCGGGAACCCTCGGCACGGCAGCTGGCTGGCTTGATCGAGCGGATGAGGGCCGGACGAGTGCGCACCCTGTTTGTCCAGCCGGAGTTCCCATCGCCAGTTGCCGATGCGCTCAGGCAGGCGCTGGGCTGCCGGGTGGTTCGCCTGGACCCGCTGGCGGAGCACTACGTTAGCAACATGCGGAAAATCGCACGGCTGGTGGCAGAGGCGCTGGCACGGCAGGACTGATCAAAAGGACAATACCCAAATGGGCGAAGTGCTGATAAAACTGGTTAACGTAAGCTTCTCCTACACGGACAGGAGCGGACGGCGGGGGGCGGCAGTGCTGCGCGATGTGAGTTTTAACGTCCATCGCGGGGAGTTTGTCTGTGTGGTCGGGCCCAACGGCGGCGGCAAGTCGACACTGCTCAAGCTGCTGCTGGGCTTGGAGCATCCGGACACGGGCACCGTACGCCTGTTCGATAACGAACCGGAGTTATCCACGCCGCGTATCGGCTACCTTCCACAGAATCCGCAGTTCGATTCACAGTTCCCGGTAACCGTGCTTGACGTGGTACTGATGGGCCGCTTAAAAGCTGGCCTGCTGCCCTGTCCCTACTCGGCGGCCGACCGCGAGGCAGCGCGCTCCGCCCTGGCGGAGGTGGGCATGGAGGCGGTTGCCGCAAAAAACTTCGCCGAGCTCTCGGGCGGGCAGCGCCAGCGGGTGTTGATTGCCCGTATGCTGGCCACCGAGCCAGAGCTGCTGCTGCTGGATGAACCAACCAGCTATCTGGACATTCAGGCCGAGAAGGATTTTTACGAGTTGCTCAATCGGCTCAACGAGCGGCTGACAATCGTGATTGTCTCCCACGACCTGCTGATAGTCTCAGGGTTTGTCGACAGGGTGGTGTGCGTAAAGGGCACGGTGGATATTCACGACACCCAGGATGTGAGTGAGAAGCTGGTGGGCGAGCTCTACGGCGGCGAGGTTCGCATGGTAGTCCACGCAGAGCACGAGCACGGGCATGAGCATGGGGGGCAGGGCTGATGGGTACTTTTCTGGCGGATGTGTCCAGACACGAGTTCCTTCAGCACGCACTGGCCGCCGGGGTGCTGGCGGGTGTGGCCTGCGGGATTGTCGGTACCTGGGTGGTCACAAAACGGATAACCTATCTGGCCGGTGGAATCGCCCACGCCGTGCTGGGCGGGGTGGGAGTGGCCCGCTACTTTCAAAAAGTCCACGGCATGGCCTGGCTTGACCCGCTCTACGGGGCGTTGGTGGCGGCCGTGGCCAGTGCGCTGCTGATCGGCTGGGTGTCGCTGAAAGCGCGGGAGCGCGAGGATACGCTTATCAGTGCCATGTGGGCCGTGGGAATGGCGGTGGGGCTGGTGTTTATTACCCGTACGCCGGGCTACGGCGAGGACCTGATGAGTTACCTGTTCGGCAATATCCTGCTGGTGGGCAAGAGCGACCTCTGGCTGCTGGCCGGTCTGGATGTGGCGGTGCTGGCGGTTGTTATCGGTTATTACAACCGGCTTGTGGCTGTCAGTTTCGATCCTCAGTTTGCGGGCTTACGGGGAGTGAACATAGCCTTTTTCCACCTTCTGCTGCTGGTCGTGGTGGCGCTTAGCGTGGTGCTGCTGATCAGCGTGGTGGGTATCGTGCTGGTGATAGCCCTGCTGGCTATCCCGGCGGCTATAGCGGGACGGTTCACCCATCGGCTGTGGTCGATGATGGTGCTGGCATCGTTGCTGGGCGTGGCGTTTACCACCGGCGGGCTGGCTCTCAGCTACGCGCCGGGACTTCCGGCGGGGGCCACCACTATCCTGCTGGCGGCCGTGGCGTACCTGGTTGTTCAGTTGCCCGCGGCAATCCGCGGCAGGGCAAAAAGAAGGGATTAGGGTCTACAGTCGCGGCCTCATGCCCGGTACCCGTCTGGTTTTCTCCACCCACAGCGCCCAGGGAATGAACAGCCAGGCCGCTATCCCGCTCCAGGCCACGGCTTCCACGCTGGGCGGCGGCGTGCCCAGATAGGCCATCAACTGAATAACAAGCAATAGCACCACAAAACTCCAGAACGAAATACTTCCCGCCAGACTTTCCCGCCGGGTGTAATTGCCGTAGAGCCTCACCGCCCAGAGGAATAACCCCAGTTCAACCACAGCAGTGAGCGCAACCGAGTTCCAAAGCCCCAGGCCCACAAAAAAATCCACCCCGGGGGCCAGCGGAAGGTCGGGACGGTGGGTTATCAGGTCAAGCAGCCAGTGGCTGGCCACCAGCAGCCCCACCACAACCGCACCCCTGCGGTAGCGATTGAAATAATAATAGACAAGAGCGAACCCGGCTGCCCACACAAGCACTGTCAGCAGGGAATGACTGTACGGATAGTAGAGAAAATTAAGCGGGGTGACAGCGGTGTTGCCCGGCTCAATCGCCACCCGCTCGATACCCATCAGCACCAGCACCGGCCAGATTATGTCCAGCAAGGTGGCGGCCACAATCAGGGTGGGCAGGCTTGTGCGCGGGCTGAGTTTCTTTGCGGCCAGCCCCACCGCAAAATGTCCAGCGAACATTTATGTTACCTCCTTAAAAGGTCTCGCGGTACACCTGCGAATTTTTTTGGGATGCCACCAATAACCCTCACCCCCCCAGCACCACTTCTTCCCCGTCGGCTATCTCCACAAAGTGCTCACCCTCGATTACCGCGCCCGCTGGGATAACCAGCTTGCCGCTGCCGTGCACGTGGACTTCCACCGAGGCCCCATCGGCTATTGTCACATTGTCGCCCACCTCGGCCTTGCCCGCTTCCTCAAGATTCAAGGTAAGCCAGCGCTCCTCACTCATTGTCAACCGGCCGTACTCATTCTTAACGTCCAGGATGAACACGGCGTTAGCGCCCACGCGGAAATTGTTGCCCACGGTTACCTGGGTGGGATGGCCGGTGAGAGCCAACTGGCAGTCGCGGCCCAGCACCCAGCCCTTGCCGGTCCCGGCCTCGGCCAGGTCCCCGGCCTCCAGGGCGAACGCCGGGCTGAACTCCACAAAAGAGCGGGCCTCGCCGGGCTGAAGGATACTGTAGGCGTGGTCGGCGGCCAGCTTGAGCTCGATCAATCCGGCTTTGTCGGCGGAGGCGCCCAGATCATGGCAGGCATCGAATAGCTTTGCCGGAGCTTTCTCCGCGGTTCCCTCCAGCATTTTAGCGGCCAGGGTGCGGATGCTGCCAGCCTCGGCCTCCAGGGCGGTACCGGCAGCCGCTGGTGTCAGCCGCTCAGCGCTCAGCGCTGTGTAATCTGCCAGGGTGTCGTCCACGCTCTGCACGGCCAGTTTCGCGCCCTGCCCGGTAAGCCAGCGCATGTTGCGGGTGCAGAGTGCGCGGATAACCGTGGCCGGGCTGTCGCGGCCCACCGAATTCTTGGTGGGCATGAACTGGTCGGCGCGCAGGATTTCCTTAACGTCCACGGTTTCAGCGGGCGTCTGCTGGATAATATGGAAAGTGAAAGTCTCAAACTTAACCCCCAGCTTGCGGCCCAACGCCGTCCGGATTTCCTTGTTGCGGTAGAGGCAGAGCGGAAGGTGCTCCACCTTTTCCATCAGCCCCAGGTTCATCAGGAACACGTTGACATCACCGTGCTCGAACAGCAGGCGCTCCGGGTTGTCGGGGTTGGAGCTGGCGGCCAGCGCCTCGGGGAACAGGTTGTACTCAATTTTGTCCAGATGGGGTTTGCCGTTCAGCCGCACAATCATGCCCACCCGTTCCTCGGCATCCACTTTTTTTACCACACCGAAACTGAGTGCGGAGTACAGCCGCTCGTGGCTGCCCAGCATATGAGGCAGGATAACATCGGCCACCGGGTTATCAACGTTCGAGAACCCGACAATGCTGACCCCCTGTTTTTTAAGCCACTTGTAGATATTGTCCGCGCCGTCCCACGGCGTGTCCCACATGCCTTTGAACATCCCGCCGTTGCCATTGCCGCTAAACACCAGGCGCCCCTCGTTGTCCTGGACTATAATCCTGCCTTCGTTGTCCAGCACGGGGTTGACTCCGTGGTTGAACAGGACCACCGCCCGCTGGACCGCCTTGTAGAACTGATGGCCGGTAATTGCACTGACAGAGGCCTTGCTGGTGATCTCGCTGAGCATGAAAATCAGGATGGGCATGCGCTTGACCCTGGTTCCAAGCGCCACTGCCTGCTCGATAAACAGACCGTATAAACTCTTGCCCAGCACAGGAGTTATCGGCAACTGCCCCTTGGCGCAGGCTTCGTCGAACGTGCGCATCTCGTCATCGGCCACGCGGTAGCGGCGCTTGAACGGCAGAGAATCGTAAATCTCGTCCAGCACCTTGACCAGCCGGCTTCCCGAGCCACCGGCGGGGATCAGCCAGGCGGCTTTGCCATCAACGAGGGCCTGACGGCCGATCTTGTCTTCGGTTGATCGAAGCTCTTGCTGCCCGCTGAACGTGCGCATCATCATCGGCCGTATCTCGTCCTCGCCCAACTGCTCCTGCTCCGCTCCGTCGGAGAGAATAGCACGGGCTTCGGCCACAACCGCCCAGTCGATTTTTTTCAGTTCCGCCAGCAGGGTATCCCTGTAGGTTCCGCTGTGTTCTTCCCAACCCTCGAACAGGTGCTGCTGACCGTTTTCGAGCGCTTTTTCGATAAGCTCCCTGTCGGGCTGATTTTCGATTTTATTCAGCACTGATTCCTTCAGAGTCGTATCCGTCACTGTAAGATTTCTCCCTTTTTTATCCCGAAACCAGATCTTGTTTTGATATACCAGTCCGCTTAAGGCTGAAGGTACTTGCCCAGCCAGTCGCGGATAACATTGTGCCAGAGTTCGCTGTTTTTGGTGTCCTGCACCCAGTGCCCTTCATTGGGGAAATAGAGCAATTTTGTGTCGATCCCCATGCGCTTGAGCGTGGTGTATGGCATCAGGCCCTGCTCCGGTGGTACACGGAAATCCTGCTCGCCGTGGATAATCAGTTCCGGTGTGCCAAAATTGGCCGCGTGGTTGTGCGGCGACCAGATCCGGTAGAGCGTGGAGTTTTCCCACGGTGCGCCGCCAAACTCCCACTCGGGGAACCATAGTTCCTCGGTGGAGGCGTACATGCTCTCCAGATTGTAAACCCCGTCGTGGTTAACCAGTACCTTGAACCTGCCGGTGTGGCCGTTGATCCAGTTGACCATGTAGCCACCGTACGAAGCTCCGGCAGCTCCAACCCTCTCCGGGTCGATAAAGTCGTAGTTGGCCAGCACGTAATCCAGCCCGCCCATCAGGTCGCGGTAGACCTTGCCGCCCCAGTCACCCGAGATCTGATCGGTAAATTTCTGGCCGTAGCCAGTGGACCCGCGCGGGTTGACCATCACGATTACGTATCCCCACGAAGCCCACATCTGGGCGTTCCAGCGGTAGTGGAAATCCTCTGTCCACGCGCCCTGGGGTCCGCCGTGGATCAGGTACACCAGCGGATATTTTTTGGCCGCATCGAACCCAGGGGGGCGGATCAGGTAACCGTGGACAGATACGCCGTCTTCGGCGGGGAAGCGGAAACTCTCGGCCGGGCGCATGTCCAGTTCGGCCAGCAGCGGGTCGTTAAGACGGGTCAGGTTTCTGGCCGAGGTACCGTCGGCATTCATCACCACCAACTCGGCCGGTTCGTGGAAACTCTCGCGCAGGGCCACCAGCTTACGGCCATCGGGAGTTATTCCCAGTCCGCTGAAACTGCGGCTGTCGGTCAGTTTTTCCACAACTCTGTTGTTTTCACCATAGTCCGCGTTAACCCGGTAGACAGACTGCCTGCCCTCGTCCGTAGCCGTAAAATACAGCCAGCGGCCCTGGGGGTCCCAGAGCACCTCGTCCACGCTACGGTCCAGAGTGCCGGTAAGCTCCACCGCGCGCCCGGATTTAAGATCTCTGAGCCATAGCACCTGACGGTCCGCCTCGAACCCGGCCCGCTCCATCGCCCTGTAGGCCAGGTAACGGCCATCGGGGCTGATCAGCGCCATGTTGTCATTGGCCGGATTGGCGGTCAGCTTGGCCAGCGCACTCCCATCGGCTTCCACCCGCCAGAGGTCGTTGTTGGTGCTGATCGCTATCATCGGGTCGCGGTTGGCAACGTAGTAAACGTGCTTGCTGTCGGCACTCACAGCGTAGTCATCGCGGCTGCCCAGGCTCACCGGCGGGCAGTCAACTTTGCCGGGCGTAAGGTCAACCGGCGCCTGGTCTCCACCGATTTTCTGGATAAACAGGTGGCTGTAGCCCCCGTTGCGCCAGTGGTCCCAGTGCCTAAAGAGCAGGCCGTCAATAATCCTTGCGCGCGGAGCGTCGGGGTCCTTGTCGTAAACCACCGCGCTGCTGTCTACCAATATCCGGGAGTGGAACAGAATGTACTCACCGTCGGGCGAGAGCACACCACCCATCGCTCCGGTGCCGAAACTGGTAATCTGCTCGGCCTCGCCCGCGCTGCGTAGCGGCAGACGGTAAAACTGGCGGTTGCCGCCACGGGTGGAGGCAAAAACAAGTGCCTTACCGTCGGGCGTGAACATCGGACTGCCGTTGCCCTCACCGTTGGTGGTAAGTGGGCTGGGTTCTCCACCGGTGACAGGGATAAGATAGATGTCACTTTTTCTTTTGTGTGTATTCTTCTCGAACGTGGTGCTGACAAACACCACCTGTTTTCCATCGGGTGAGACCACGGGCGAGGACAGCCGGTTGGTTCGCAGCAGATCCGAGAACTGAAGCGGGCGTGAGGCTTGCGAACAGGCTGGAAAGAGCAACAGAATGGATACCGCAAGCGGCAGGATGACTCTAACGGCGTTAAACATAATCGTCGGTGCTCCTTCCGGATAGGAACCGGCCGGGCTCGCGACTCGTTCAGTGTGCGGAGCCGGCGCTGTTGTTATCTGCCCCGCCTGCGCTATTGCCGGCAGCCGAGCGACTGATGGCCTGGGTGCTATGGTAGCGCCAGCCGGTAAGATAAATCAACGCACCGGCCAGCAGCATCCAGGCGGCCACCCGGAACATGGCGAAATAGTCCCAATGTTTGGCCACTTGGCCCAGCAGCGGGCTCATCGCCATCGTACTCACATCGAACCCCAGCATGTAGAGGGCCATCGATGTGCCGCGGTTACGGGCGGGGGAACTGTCGAAAGTCAATGTACTTAGCGCTGGAAAGATATAACTGTGCCCCGTGCCTGTCAATACGCCAACCAGCACCAGCGAGGCTACTCCGCCGGGTGAGGATGCCAGCAGCAGACCTGCCACGATAATCAGCAGAGAGGCCGTTGTAATCATCCGCCGATCCAACCGGTCAAGCATTTTGCCGGTTGTCAACCGCAGAATCACAACAGTCAGGGAATACGAGATAAAGAAATAGCTGGTTGGCCCCAGCGAATGCAGTTCGGTGAAATCGGTGATGAAACTGAAAATCGAGGTGTAGCCGATCCCGAACGCCACCGAGGGGATCAGAATATAGAGCATTGTCGGTGAGCGTATCACCTGGTGCCAGGGGTCCGGGTCCAGGTGTTTTTCCTCATGATGGTCGTCGTGCTCCATCAGCAGGCTGAACACCAGCGCTACCAGGGTAAAAACTCCCGCCAGGGCGAACACAATCCGGAAGCGGGTGATCATCTCGAACGGCAGCACCTCGAGCAGTTGCTCGCACATCCAGGGGCTGATAGCCTGGGCGACAAACCCTGCCGCACCGTAGAGGGCTATCGCCTCCGACCTCCGGCCCTCCGGGGCTTTCTCCGCCACGTAAGTCACTATTGCGGTAAAATATAGAATCATCGATGCGCCCGCGGCGGCACGGACCAGGATCAAAAAAATACCCGCCCCGCTGGCGAACACGGGCAGGAAATTCGCCACCGTGAACAACGCCAGCCCGGTGATCACCATCCGCCGCCGGCCCAGACGGTCCACCCAGCCGCCGGTGGGAAGACGGAAAATCAGAGCCGCGGCCGCCGGAGCGCCCATCACCAGCCCGATCATGAACTCGTCCCCACCCGTGAACCTGACAAAGCGGGGCAGGAAATAATAAACCCCGAAACAGCCCATTGCGGTAAGATGGATCAGCAGTATCCGCAGAAAAGGGCCTGTGAGCAGGCTGGGTTGCTTTTGTTTTTTGGGTGCTGTGTTCATGCCTGAAACGCTGCTCCATAGCACAAGGTTGGTTAAATAAAGAAACCGGGAGCAGTGTCCCGGCATGGTGAATAATAATCACAATCCCACCAACCGACAAGTGGAAGGCTGCGGGAGCTGCTTGTGAAGTGCGCTACATTATGCGATAATATGCCTTAATCCTTTTTGGTGGGGAGTTATGGCCACTTTGATAAACCAGATGAAATGGCTCGGTGAAATCCCGGCAGCAGCTTTTGCGCTGGTATTTTTTCTGCTGCTGCTGGTTGTGGAGCAGCTTATGCCCCTGCGAAAGCGCACCCGTGCCCGCCTTCCGCGCTGGGGGGTGAACCTGGCGTTGTCCCTGCTGGTGTTTGCCGCCGGAGCGTTTCTGCTTAAACCCGTGGCGGTATTATTAACCGGCATGGCCGCACGAGAAGAATTCGGCCTGCTGGGCTGGCTGGGGTTGCCTTGCCTGGCTGGCGGGGTGCTGGGTTTCCTGCTGATGGACCTCACGTTTTACTGGTGGCACAGGGCCAACCACAAACTTCCCCTGCTGTGGCGGCTGCACAGCGTCCATCATCTTGATCCGGACCTTGACGCTACCACCTCTTTCCGTTTCCACGCGGGAGAGATTATCCTTTCGATTGGCTTCCGGGTGGTGCAGGTGCTGGTAATCGGAGTTACACCGGCGGTCTATGCCGCCTACGAGACAGTGTTCACTCTCTGTACGGTTTTCCATCACAGCAATATCCGCCTGCCGCTCTGGCTGGAGAGGCCGTTGAATTTCCTGGTTGTCACGCCACGGATGCACGGCGTTCATCACAGCACCTGGCAAAGCGAAACAGACTCGAACTACAGCGTTGTTTTCCGTATCTGGGACACGCTGCATCGCACTATCCGGCTCAACGTGCCGCAGGGCGAGCTGGAAATAGGAGTGCCCGGTTACAGCCAGCCGGATGACAACAGTTTGCCGAGGCTGCTGGCGCTGCCGCTGCGCCTGCCGCGGGACTACTGGAGAAAAGATGGAGCGCCACGTATTTCGCGGGAATTTTCCTCCCTCGGTGGACCCAACAGGATGGCGGGCTGAGCGAAAAGTTGTACTTTGGGAAGCCCGCTCTTGCTTTGCGTGCCTTAAACAAGCTACATTTATCAAAGTATGTTAGTAGCAGCCGGCGGATTCTGGTGCGCTGTAATCTATAAGCAGCCCCTGTCTGAGCGGTTCTGGCTGGAATAATCCATTACAATTTTAACACTGTGTTAACGTAAAGAGAGGTTAATGGTGAGTGTTATCAGGTTGATATTAATTCTAAGTCACTTTTGCATGTTGATGTTTTCAGGCCTGCTGGCCAGTCAGGCAGCCGATGATTCGGTGACAGTTGAGACCGTTGCCGGCCAGTCGTCCCAAATAGAGCGGGCGTACAATGGTTATGGCCGCCTGCTGATGATTTATGCCGATCAGGATGGAATGGTAAGCTACGAGAACCTCATTCGCGACCGCGCATTACTTCGTTCCGCCGTGGCGGATTTCGGCTCGATAAGCCAGCGAGATTTCGCCATGCTGGGCCGTGAGGGACAGATCGCCCTGCTGATTAACGCATACAACCTGTTCGCAATTGATATCGTCGCCTCCAACTGGCCGATAAAGCGTAACTGGCTCAGTGGCTGGTTTTACCCCGGCAACAGTATCCGTCAACTGGCAGGCGCGTTCGACGAGATCAAGCACCAGTTGCTGGGAGGACTCTACACGCTGGACGATATCGAGCGCGGAATGCTGCTGGAGCGCTACGGCGATCCAAGGGTTCACATGGCCCTGGTCTGCGCGTCCAAAGGGTGCCCGAAGCTGCGTGGTTTTCCATATGCAGCGGACAGTCTGGACGCCCAACTGGACAATCAGGCACGGCGTTTCCTGGCCTCGACCGAGAATTTAATTATCGACCGTAACAGCGCGGAGGTCAGTCTCTCCGAGCTGTTCGACTGGTATGCGGAGGACTGGCTGGACGCGGGCTACACCAATCTCGACAGCCTTCCCCCGGTTCATCGCGGAAAGGACCCGTTAAGCAAAGAGCAGCGCTCGGTGATAGAATTTGTGGCGGGTTACCTGGACGGTAAGCAGAGGGAGTACCTTGAGGGAGGCGGTTACGAGTTGGAATATATTGACTACGACTGGTCGTTAAACGCCAGAGAGTAGACTGGAGCTGATAAATGGGAGCTAAAAAACAGGGCGGTGGCTGGCTAAAACCGCTGGCGGTAATTGTGGCGGTGGTGGCGCTTGTTCTGCTTACCCGTTCGCTGGGCCTGGGTGAGAAGCTGGCCTCGCTGCGCGGCTGGATCGAGGGCCTGGGCAATTGGGGGCCGGTGGTCTACGTACTGATCTATATCGCCGGGGTGGTCTTTGCACTGCCCGGCTCGGCGATGACCGTGATCGGCGGGGCGCTGTTCGGCAGTGTGCTGGGCACGGTGCTGGTGAGTATTGCAAGTACCGCCGGAGCCGGCCTGGCGTTTTTGATCGCGCGCTACCTGGCCCGGGATTCCATAGCCGGCTGGCTAGGCGGCAACGAGAAATTCCGCAAGCTCGACAGTATGACCGAACGTCATGGCCAGGTGATGGTGGCCCTCACCAGGCTGGTGCCTGTGTTCCCGTTCAATCTGCTCAACTACGGGTTCGGCTTGACCAGTGTGCCGTTCTGGACCTACCTGTTCTGGTCGTGGCTCTGCATGCTGCCCGGCACGATAGTCTATGTGGCCGGCACCGATGCGCTCTACCGGGCAGTCAGCCGAGGAGAAACACCCTGGGCGCTGATAGCCGCTGTGGTATCGATAGCGGTGATCCTGACCCTGATAGTCCGTCACGCACGCAAGAGCCTGAGCGAGAAAGAAACTGAAACCGAAACCCAAGCTGGTTAACTCCTGGAGACGATGATGGCAGCCGAGTCCTCAATTGCACCGCTGGACCAGTACAACAGGCAGTTGCTGGATAACGTGCGCCCAAAGAACTGGCGCAACCCGGTGCCATCGGGCCGCTACAACCTGGTGGTGATTGGGGCGGGCAGCGCCGGGCTGGTCACTGCCGCCGGAGCCGCCGGGCTGGGCGCACGCGTGGCCCTTGTGGAGCGAAACCTGCTGGGCGGAGACTGCCTCAACGTGGGTTGTGTGCCCTCCAAGTGCCTGATCCGCTCCGGACGGGCGGCGGCGGATATCGAGCGGGCCGGGGCGCTGGGGGTACACGTGGCCCCCGAAGAGCGAAAAGTGGATTTTGGGGCGGCGATGGAGCGCCTGCGCGCCGTGCGGGCCAATATCAGCAGCAACGACTCAGCCGAACGGTTCAGCAGCCTGGGCGTGGACGTGTATCTGGGCGATGGTAAGTTCAGCTCACGCTCCACGCTCGATGTCGGCGGAGTTACCCTTGATTTCAAAAAAGCGGTGATCGCCACGGGCACACGGCCTCTTATCCCCCAAGTGGAGGGACTGGAGCAATGCGGCTACCTGACCAACGAATCGATTTTCAATCTTACAGAGCAGCCCCTCAGCCTGGCCGTTATCGGGGCGGGGCCCGTGGGCTGCGAGTTGGCCCAGGCACTGGCTAGGCTGGGCACCAGGGTTACGGTGTTTCAACGCAGCGGCCGTATTCTGAGCAAGGAGGACAGCGAGGTCTCCGAAATCGTGGAGGCGGTGTTCCGCCGCGAGGGGATTGAGCTTGTCACGGGCTGCGACCTGCAAAAAGTGGAGCAGACCGGCAACGGCAAAGTGTTGCATTACAACTGCGCAGGCAAGCAGGGTAGCGTGGAAGTAGAGGAAATCCTGGTGGCCAGTGGACGGACGCCCAATGTGGAGGGCCTGGGGCTTGATACCGCCGGGGTGGGGTACGACAGCCGCCGGGGCGTGCGGGTGGACGACAATCTGCGCACAGCCAACAGCAAAATATTCGCCGCAGGTGATATCTGTCTGGAGCAGAAATTCACCCACGCCGCCGATGCCAGTGCACGGCTGGTGATCCGTAACGCACTCTTTTTCGGACGGGGCAAGGTAAGCAGCCTGGTAATCCCCCGCTGCACCTACACTGATCCGGAAGTGGCATCGGTGGGGCTGAGCCGGATAGCAGCCGGGCAGCGGGGAATAGAGCTGGACAGCTTCACCCGCAGGCTGGCCGAAGTAGACCGGGCCATGGCCGATGGCGACACTGATGGGCTGGTAACGGTCCACGTGAGCAAGGGCACGGACAGGATAGTGGGGGCCACGGTTGTAGCCTCCCACGCCGGGGAGATGATCGGTGAGCTTACCCTGGCGATGAGCAAAAAGATCGGTCTGGGCGCTCTGGCAGGGGTGATCCATCCCTACCCCACCCAGGCTGAGGCGATCAAGCAGACAGCGGACGCGTATTACCGCACACGATTTACCCCCACCGTGGCGTCGCTGTTCAAGCGCTGGCTTGCCTGGACCCGTTGAGCCGGTTTATGTTTGGGGCGGGTGATAGTGAGGAGGAGTAATGGCTGGAACCAAAAGGGTTTATTATTGCTTACTTATGCTGGCCGGTCTGCTGCTCTGTCCGGGTTGCGGCCAGCCAGTGGATTCAGGGCAGGGAGGGAACGAGGCGATGGGAACAGGTGTACACGGCGGCGAAACTGGAAAACTCAACAGGCTCGGAAATTCTGTAAGTCCGTATCTCAGGCAGCACGCCGCCAACCCGGTGGACTGGTACCCGTGGGGTGAGGAAGCGTTCGAGAAGGCGCGTGCCGAGGACAAGCCCATTTTCCTCTCGATCGGTTACTCCACCTGCCACTGGTGCCACGTGATGGCCCATGAGTCGTTCGAGGACAGCGCGGTGGCGGCGATGATGAACGAGACGTTTATCTCGATCAAGGTCGACCGCGAGGAGCGCCCCGATATCGATAAGGTTTACATGAATGTCTGTCAGATGCTCACTGGCCAGGGCGGCTGGCCGCTGACCATTGTAATGACCCCGGACAAGAAGCCTTTTTTCGCCGGGACTTATTTTCCTAAAACGGGCCGTTTCGGACGGATCGGAATGGCTGAGCTGGTGCCGAGGATAGCCGAGTTGTGGCGCACCAGCCGCGCCGATCTTGAGCAGGACGCCGCCAAGGTGGCCGAGGCCCTGGCGCAGTCCTCGGCGACAATCGGTACGGCCACCGAACTTGGTGAGGACGTGCTGGAGATGGCGTTCGAGGCCCTCGCCTCCCGTTTCGACAGCACGTTCGGCGGTTTCGGCGAAGCCCCCAAGTTTCCCACCCCACACAATTTTTATTTCCTGCTGCGCTGGTATAAGCGCTCGGGCAACGCTGACGCGCTCAAAATGGCCGAACGCACACTGGAAGCCATGCGGCTGGGCGGGATCTACGATCACGTCGGTTTCGGCTTCCATCGCTACAGCACGGACCGTCAGTGGCACGTACCCCATTTCGAGAAGATGCTCTACGACCAGGCGCTGATCGCAATCGCCTGCCTGGAACTCTGGCAGGCATCCGGCCGCGAAATCTTTGCGGAAACTGCCCGCGAGATTTTTACTTACGTGCTGCGGGATTTGCGCTCTTCCGATGGTGCTTTTTACAGTGCCGAGGACGCGGATAGCGAAGGCGAGGAGGGCAAGTTCTACCTCTGGAGCTACACGGAACTGGAAAAACTGCTAACGCCGGAGCAGCTTGAGCTGGCGGCAAAAGCCTGGGGCGTTACCAGTGAGGGCAATTACCACGAGGAAGCCAGCGGCCATCAGACCGGAGACAATGTTCTGCACCTGAGCGCTCCCCACGATAAGCTGGCGGGAAAACTTGGCTTAGCGGAGAAAAAACTGAGAGAGAGGCTGGAGGAAATCCGCGTTGTCCTCTTTGAAATCCGGGAGAAAAGAGTGCGCCCCGGCCTGGACGACAAGGTCCTGGCTGACTGGAACGGCCTGATGGCCGCCGCCCTGGCCCGTGGAGGCGTGTTGCTGGCAGAGAGCGAATACACGGAGGCAGCAGCCGCTGCGGTGGACTTTATCCTGCAACGGATGAGCGCCCCCGATGGCCGCCTGCTTCATCGCTGGGCCAGCGGTGGTGCCGGTGTTACCGCCACCCTGGACGACTATGCGTTTACTGTCTGGGCGCTGCTGGAACTCTACGAGGCCGATTTCAATCCGAAACGGTTGATTGCTGCAAAAAAACTTACGGAGCAGATGCTGGAGCATTACAGCGACGAGGACAACGGCGGCTTCTTTTTCACCGCTGATGACGCTGAAAAGCTGCTGACCCGCAGCCGTGAACTTCACGACGGGGCCACGCCCAGCGGTAACAGCGTGGCCGCGCTCAACCTGCTCAAGCTGGCCCGGATCACCGGCGATGAGAGCTTTGCCGCCAAAGCGGAACAACTGAGCAAGTCTTTCGGCGGCAGCGTCCGTCAGGTGCCGATGGCGTTCACCCAGTTCCTCTGTGCCCTGGATTTTGCCGTGGGGCCCAGCAGGGAGGTGCTGATAGCCGCCAACGGCAGCCGGGACGAGGCTCTGGCGTTGGCCAGGGCGCTTCAGCGCCCGTTTGTGCCCAACAAGGTGGTGCTGCTCAAGCAGGGCGGCGGAGAACTGGACAAGCTCGCACCGTTCTCCGCGGGTATGGTGCCACTCGATGGCAAACCGGCAGCCTATATCTGCGTGAACTACGCCTGTGAGCTGCCAACAACCGACAGGGATGAAGCCCTGAAATTGCTGACTCGATGATTTTTGCTGATTTTTGGCGGAGAAACATGCCGCGAATATTAACAGGCGGTGTAAATGACTAACCTGGTATCGCATACACATATCCCCAACCGGGATTACTACTGCGTTGACAAGCAGCTGGAGCCCTGCGGGATCATCATATTCGGGGCCTCCGGCGACCTGACTCACCGCAAGTTGGGGCCTGCCCTGCTGAATATCTACCAGCGGGGGCTGCTGGCCGACGGGAGTTTCGTGATCGGCTGCGGGCGCACGGAAATGAGCGATGAGCAGTTCCGCGCCAGCCTGGCCAAATCGCTCAAAAGCGATGGCGCTGCCGGCGGTGGTCCGATGCTGGACATATTTATCAAGCGCTGCCACTATATCGCCGGGAGCTATAGCGACCCTGATTTTTACGCCCGCATGAGTTCCCGGCTTGGGGAACTGGAGAGCAAATATCCCACTGGCGGCCGCCGGGTGTTCTATCTCTCCATTCCGCCCAGCCTGTTTCCGGTGGTTGTGGATAACCTTGGTGCCGCCCGGCTCACACAAGAGAACCGCGCCGGGGGGCAGTGGGTACGCGTGGTGGTGGAAAAGCCTTTCGGCCACGATCTGGACAGCGCCAAGGAACTGGACCGTCAGCTTTACAAGGTGCTCGACGAGAAGCAGATTTACCGGATCGACCACTACCTGGGTAAGGAAACCGTCCAGAACCTGCTGGTTTTCCGTTTCGCCAACGCCATTTTCGAGCCGATCTGGAACCGTAACTATATCGACAACGTGCAGATAACAGTGGCCGAGGCCGTGGGAGTGGAACACCGCGCCGGCTATTACGAGCAATCCGGCCAGCTTCGCGACATGTTCCAGAACCATGTCATGCAGATGCTCTCGCTGGTGGCGATGGAGCCGCCGTCCTCGTTCGATGCCGACCGGGTGCGCGACGAGAAAGTGAAGCTGCTGCGCACGATCCGGCCCCTGCAACTGGACCAGGCAGGCGGTTCGATAATCCGCGGACAGTACACAGCCGGTAGCAACGGCAGCCAAAATCTGGCGGGCTACCGTCAGGAGCCGGATGTAAACCCCCAGTCCAGAGTGGAAACTTATGTGGCCGCCAAGCTCTGGCTGGACAACTGGCGCTGGCACGGCGTGCCGTTCTACATCCGTTCCGGCAAGCGTCTGCCCCGTCGCATCAGCGAGGTGGCGATCACCTTTAAGCAGGTGCCGCACAGCATGTTCACCGGTGTGATGGCCGAGCAGATAAATCCTAACGTGCTGGTGATAAATATCCAGCCCGAGGAGGGCATGAGTCTCACTTTCCAGGCCAAGCAACCTGGGCCGAAAGTGCAGATGGTGCCCCTGACACTGGACTTCCACTACCGCGATGTCTACAGCAAGGGGCTGCCCGAGGCCTACGAGCGCCTGCTGATGGATTGCGTGGCCGGGGACCAGACCCTGTTTATCCGTCACGATGAAGTCACCGTGGCCTGGAGCCTGCTCACTCCTGTTCTGGAGCACTGGGCGCGGAATAGCGGTGACGACCGTCCGTTCGGCTATCCGGCAGGAAGCTGGGGACCGGAAGAGGCCGACAGGATGCTTGCCGACGATGGCCGTCGCTGGCGGCTGCTGGAGGGCGAGAATGTTTCCCGCTGACTGCGTGTGATTCGCTCTACATGCTTGTCTAACAGCAAGTAGTCTAGTTTTTCTGAATCTTCCCCCTTTTGCAAAGGGGGATCGAGGGGGATTTGATTGCCTTGAACAATCCGCTTGTAAAAGTGTTCGACAATAAAGAATTAATAAGCAGAGCAGCCACGGATTTTGTTATCGAGACAGCGGCGGCGGCGCTAAAAAAAACCGGCGAGTTCACCATGCTGCTGGCCGGAGGAAGCACTCCCCGCACGCTCTACACCCTGCTTGCCTCCGAACCGTATGCAGCCAGGATGCCCTGGAACGCTACCCACCTGTTCTGGGGTGATGAACGGTATGTTCCGCCGGATCATCCTGAGAGCAATTACCGGATGGCGCGCCTGGCGATGATTGAGCGGGTAGCTCTCCCGCCCGCCAACATCCATCCCGTTCCCACGGCGGATTACCCCGATGCGCGGAGCGCCGCGATGGCCTACGACTCGGTGCTGCGAGAACATTTTGCCAGGTATGATAATGAAAGTTATTCTAAAACAGGGAACATCCCGCGGTTTGATCTTGTATTACTGGGCATGGGGGCGGACGGACATACCGCTTCGCTTTTTCCCGGTGACAAGGCTATTCCGCGGGAGAGCTCCAGGTTGGCCGTGGCCGTTAAAGCGCCACAAAGCTATGAGACCACCGAGCGAATCTCAGTCACTTTACCCGTATTGAACGGCGCTTCAAACGTGCTGTTCATGGTTGCGGGAAGTGAAAAACGGCAGGTGCTCGATTCCGTGCTGAACGATACCGGTCAGGCACGGCAAAAGTACCCCGCCGCTATGGTTCGGCCCGGAAGCGGCAGGCTGCTCTGGTACTTGGACCGCGAAGCCGATGTAACCTGATCAAGCAAGGCATAACCTCCTCGATGTCTCGTCCATCCTCTCATTGGCGGTAAAAGGGCCCGGCAATTTTTTGGGCCCGCTGTCACAGGCCCCGCAAGGGCTGTGATGGTAAGTATCCCAACAAATGAGGTGGCGAGATGCGATATTCAATCGGCGGCACTCCAGCCGCGATTTTGCTGATAATAATGGCTGTCGGCCTGGTGGCCTGTGGCTCTGAAGATTCCACGGCGAGCAAAGTAACACCCACGGCCCCTGGCGCCGGAGGCGAACCGGGTGGCGGTGGCAATAATGACGGGAGTACTAATACCTCTCTGTGGACCATTTCGGAGAATGAGGTCCGCGACGGTGGCCCCGGCAAGGACGGTATCCCCTCAATAGACAATCCACGTTTCAGTCCGGACTGGGGCGGACAGGGATATCTTCGCAGCAACGACCTGGTTGTTGTTCTCTGGCCCGGTCAGAATTCATCCCCATATATATATCCCCACCCTATCCTGGACTGGCATGAAGTAGTAAACAACGACGAGGACGGAGTAAGCTGGAGCGTAACATACTGCCCGCTCACGGGCACCGCGGTGGTTATCGACCGCCAGCTTTTCGCCGGTACCTCGTTCGGAGTGAGCGGCCTGCTGTATCGTAACAACCTGATCATGTACGACCGCGACACTGACAGCAATTGGGCGCAGATGTATATGGAATGCGTGCAGGGGCCGTGGAACGGCAGTATGATCGATCCTCTGTTCTATCTGGAAACCACTGTCGCCACCGCCAAAAAAATGTTTCCCGCCGGGGTAAAGATTCTGACCACGGCTACCGGTAATAACTCTCCCTACGGCAGTTATCCCTACGGGGCCTACAGAACCAGCAGCGGGTTGCTGTTCAGCATGAATGTGGACGGCAGGCTGCATCCCAAGGAGCGTGTGCTGGGAGTACTTACAGAATCGGGACGCAACGGTGCGGCCAGGGCCTACCCGATTATGGATGCTACCGAGGGCGCCGAGGTGATAAACGACTGGGTGGGCGGAACTCCGCTGGTGGTGATCCGCTCGGGTACCGACAATTTTGCCGTGGCGTTCAACCGCCTGCACCCTCAAGCGGGCGAACTTACTTTTGAAGCCGCTACCGGGGATGCGGACATCTATCCGCTCAACATCCGCGACCAGGAAACAGGGACGCTCTGGAATATCCTGGGCGAGGCGCTGGAGGGTGAACTGGCGGGATCAAAGCTGGATCGTCCCAGTGCAATGACCGCCTACTGGTTCGCCTGGGCCGGATTTTACACTCAGACCGATATTTACAGCCCATAACCGTAGAGGGCCACGGGCGGGTGTTCTTGCACACGGGCGCGGCCCGTGCTAAGATTGAAAACGAATGGAGTAACGGTATCTGATCCGGCTGTCTGAACTCTGGACTGCCACGTGATCCTATCTCTCAGGCGGGCTTGGCGATGCAACAGATATTTTCCGCTGCTACCGGCAGTCCCGGCCAGCTTCCCGCCCGCTGGCTGTATACCGGTATTACTCTGGTTATCCTGAGCCTGACCCTTACTGCCGTCTCCCACGCTTTTGAGTACACAACTCCCGTAGCCGGCAGGCCGATCATTCTGCTGACTGTACTGCTGGCGGCAAGCGGGGCGGTGTACCTGGCGGTTGCCTGGCACCGGCAGTCGCTGAGAAGTTCCGGCGCAAAACTCTTTTGGTGGATTATAATCGTTGGGCTGGCGATGCGGCTGGCGATGTTCTTCTCGCTGCCGATGATGGAGGACGACTGGTACCGCTACATTTGGGACGGGGCCGTTACGGCCCACGGGCTGAATCCTTTCGAGCGCGCGCCAGCAGCCGTGCGGCTGGCGGTAAATCCCTCCTCTGCACAGGACTCCGTGTTCGCCGCGCTGGCCACCGGCTCCGGCCAGGTCCTGGAACGAATCAACCATCCCCACCTCAAAACAATCTATCCGCCCGTGGCCCAGGCCGCGTTTGCCGCGGCGCACATGCTGGCTCCCTGGAGTATAAACGGCCTGCGTACAGTGCTGCTGCTCTGCGATATCGCCTCGTTGCTGCTGCTGGTAGCTCTGCTGGGACGGCTGGGGCTTCCTCCGGCCATGAGCGCCCTCTGGTGGTGGAATCCTCTGCTGATCAAGGAAATCTACAACTCGGCCCACATGGACATTTTTCTCGTGCCGCTGCTGCTGGGTGCTATCCTGGCAGTCTCAAACCGCCGCCTGCTGCTGGCTTCGCTGCTGCTGGCCCTGGCGGTGGGTGTCAAGGTGTGGCCGGTAATCCTGCTGCCGTTGCTGCTGCGCTCCCGTGGAGCTGGCTGGCGAAGGGTTGTACCAGCATTGCTGCTGTTTGGGGTATTTTGCCTGCTGCTCTACTTCCCGTTAGCTGGTAGGATAAGTACCGGCGCCAGTGGTTTCGGAGCCTATTTCAGCAGTTGGGAGATGAACGACGGCCTGTTCATGCTGCCGCTCTGGTTGTGGAGAGGCCTTAGTGGCGGAGCACCCTGGGCTGAGTTGGCAGCCAGGGTTACTGTAGGAGTGATGCTGGCGGTCTGGGTGTTATGGCTCTGCCGCACACCCTGGGATAATCCCGGCCTACTTGCCCGGTATTGCCTGTACGCCGTGGCCATGATGTTCATGCTCAGCCCAACCCAGTTCCCGTGGTATTTCTGCTGGCTGCTGCCGTTGCTGGCACTTGTACCCATGCGCAGCCTGTTGCTGCTGACTGTCCTGCTGCCTGTTTATTATCTTCGTTTTCACTTTGACAGCTACGGGTTGGTAAAATTATTCGACAACTGGATTGTATGGGTGGAATACCTGCCCGTGCTGGCGATGGTGGCTTTTGAGTGGCGGGCGGTGGCAACCAGCCGGGGTGGAGGATTGCATGAGGCACGGTAAAACAGTGGCGGTTGTGATTCCGGCGTTCAACGAGGAACGCTCGATAGGAAAGGTTATTGAGCAGATACCACTCTGGGCCGACCAGATTATCGTGGCTGACAACGGCTCCACGGACAGCACGACTCAGGTTGCCCTGGACAGCGGAAGAGCAAAAGTGGTAGCACAGCCGGAGCGGGGCTATGGCGCGGCCTGTCTGGCCGGGATAGCGGCGGCCGGTGACGCGGATATTATTGTTTTCCTCGACGCCGATCTGAGCGACTACCCGGCGCGCATGGCCCTGCTGGTGGATCCGGTGGCCGATGGGCGAGCGGAACTTTGCCTGGGCTCCCGTCGGATGGGCCTGGCCCGCAGCGGCGCCATTACGCTCCAACAGAAACTGGGCAACACACTGGCCTGCACTTTGATGAAGCTGTTCTGGGGCGCCACTTACACTGATCTGGGCCCCTTCAGGGCAATTGACGCCAGGGCTCTGGGCAAGCTGAAAATGCGCGACCGCAATTACGGCTGGACTATCGAGATGCAGGTCAAGGCGATTTGTCAGGGGCTGCGCACCCTGGAAGTGCCCGCCGATTACCGCTGCCGGATTGGAGTCTCCAAAGTCAGCGGGACAGTGCGCGGAGTGATCGGGGCCGGCGGTAAAATTCTCTACGTAATATTCCGTGAAGCTTTTCGCGGTTTGGCGGCAAGGTGTAGTATACCCGAAAAAAAACGCCTGATTGTTTTCAGCCGCTTCCCCACTCCGGGGCGGGCCAAGACCCGGCTGATCGGTACGTTGGGCAAGGTGGGGGCCAGCCGGGTGCAGCGTCTGCTCACCCAGCAAACCCTGGCGGTGGCCCGCAAGCTGATTGATTTCCCTTCGCTGGAGCTGGAAGTCTGTTACGAGGGCGGCAGCCGGGAAGCGATGAAGCGCTGGCTGGGAGCGGGCGTGAGCTATGTGCGCCAGGCCCCGGGCGATCTGGGAGCACGGATACATTCCGCCCTGGAGCGGGCGCTGGCCGATGGCGCACGGTCGGCGGTGCTGATCGGCACCGATCTGCCGGAGCTGAGCGGGGAGATTCTGCGCTCCGCGTTCGACAAGCTGGAGCGCCACGATGTGGTTCTCGGTCCGGCCAGTGATGGCGGTTACTACCTGGTGGGATTGCGCCTGGGCGCGCGGTCGCTTTTTGACGGGATCGACTGGAGTACCCCGCGAGTGTTTGAGCAGACAGTGGCCAGAGTGGGCGAGGCGGGCCTGAGCCTGGGGCTTACAGCAAAGCTGGCTGATCTGGACAGCCCGGATGGCTTGCCCCATGCAGAGGCAACCAGCGGCCTGACACTTCAGGGGACGGGGTCTAAATTGATCTCGGTGATTGTGCCAACACTCAATGAGCGGGATCACCTTCCGCGTACTCTGGCCCCTGTGCTGGCGGCTGGAGATGCTGTGGAGGTGGTTGTGGCCGATGGCGGCAGCAGCGACGGTACGGCGGAACTTGCCAGTTCCCTTGGTATTCGGGTATTGAACTGCCAGCCGGGCAGGGCCATGCAGATGAACGCCGGCGCGTCGGTTGCCGCCGGAGAATATCTGTTATTTCTGCATGCCGATACGTTGCTTCCCAATAATTTTGACCAGCTTGTACGGCATACACTGGAGCATCCCGACGTCTCGCTGGGGGCGTTCCGTCTGGACCTTGACGCGGACCATCCGGGCCTTCGGGTTATAGAGCGCACAACCTGGTTCCGTAGCCGGGTGATGGGTATTCCCTACGGGGACCAGGCGTTGTTCGTCCGGGCCGAGGATTTCCGGCGGATCGGCGGGTTCCCGGAAATAGAGTTGATGGAGGACTACGAACTGGTGCGCCGCCTGGGCAGTTACGGCCGGGTGGAAGTACTTGACACTCCGGTGCTTAGCTCGGCCCGGCGCTGGCATCAGCGTGGATTCTGGCGGAACACGGTGGAAAACCAGCTGGCGATATTGGGGCACGAACTGGGAGTTGAACCCGGCAGACTGGCGCAATTGTGCGGTCGAGGTTGATTTTTTGCGATATTGATGAAATACTATTCTGCCTGAATGTCACTCTTTCAAACGATAGTTGGGTTGGCAGCGAACAGGCAGAGGGGAAACACTCAAGAGATGGTTGCTGAGAAAAACAGAGAGAAGCTGTACGAGTTCATGGTCAAAACTTGCGCGGACGGACTTTATCGTTATGCCTACCGGTTGTGCGGCAGGCACGACACCGCGCAGGACCTGGTTCAGGAGACTTTTGGCGAGGCCTGGAAATCACTCGGCAGCCTTCGTGATGAGAGCAAAGCCCGCTCCTGGCTGTACACTATTCTGCGCTACCGCAACGCCCACCTTCACCGCGAGCGCAAGCGCAACCGGGAGTTTGCCCACGATCCGGTGGAACTGAACGAAATGCCCGACACCGACAGCGAGCGCAATGTTCTGGAAGAACTGGCCGATATTGACAGCCTGCAGAAAGCGCTGGACCGTCTGGATGGCCGCTTCAAGGAACCGTTCCTGATGGTTTTTCAGGAAGGCCTGACCTGCGCCGAGGCCGCTGGGCAGTTGGGAGTTCCGCTGGGGACGGTGCTCAGCAGGATTTATCGTGCGCGGGCAGCATTGCGGGAATATATTGGCGAAAGATAGCCACTAACAAACAGAAGGGTGGCTGGCAAATGATGGCCGGTCAATATTTATAACGATCAGATGGAATACGATTAAGATGCAGAATAATCCAAAAGAGATATTTCGCCTCCGCATGCTGGAAGTGTCGATGCTGCCTCCTGGTGACCCATCGCGCATTGAGCTTGAGGCCGAGATAACCGCAGGCCAGGGCTGGGCGCGCGACGAGTGGCTGAGGCTGCTGGAGGAAAACGAGCTGATACGGCTGGAATTGATCGCTGTTGAGGTTCCCGCCGGTCTGGCGGAATCACTGCTGCTGATCCGCTCATCGGGTGAGCAACGCTGGTTCGCTAAAATGATCGCCTCGCCGATTCTTCGTGTGGCCGCAACGGTGGTGTTGCTGCTGGGTTTCGGCAGCGGAGTGTTTTACGTGCGTGAGCAGGCGGCTAACGACAGGAAAATAACCGAGCTGGCCAAGCTGGCGCTGGACCATTATGTCAACGACATCGATGTCAGTGTGATTACGCTGGACCCGAACTACATGGCCCGTTACCTGGAAGGCTCGGTGCCTTTTGCGGTAAAGATGCCGGTCGTGGAGTCGGACCTTAGCCTGATCGGTGGACGCAGTGGTTCGCTGGGCGCCTATCCGGCTGTTTATTCCCGCTGGTCGCACCAGGCCAGGCGGCAGTCAGTTTGCTCTATTATTCAGTTCCGCAGCCAGGATTTCGGCCTGCCGGAATCGGTTGCCAGGGAAGTAGTCCATAGTTCCAATGTGAATTGTCCTGCTGCCAAGGACATAAATTGCGATGTTGTTGTCTGGTCCGAGGAGGGGAACGGTTACGTTCTGGTGGCCGACAGCGCTTGCGCCTTGCATAGTCTAGGTTCCAGATAAGCTGGAGCCATAACCAATGGGGAATTTTCCCCGAAGGAGGATGAATGAACGTCAAGAATCTGATAGCGAGAACCTCTCTCTTTCTGGTGGCCGGTCTGTTCCTGGCCGGTACCGCCGTATTCGCGGGTGAAAGCTGTACGAGCACCAAGACCGCAAGTGCCGGCGACAAGGCAGCGTGTTGCGCCAGCAAGACAGCCAGTGTCGATGCCGCGGCATGCAGCGCCAAGCAGACCGCCAGTGCCGCAACTTGCAGCGCCAAGCAGACAGCCAGTATCGACGCCAAGGTGCTGAAAAATATCTACCTGGCGTCCAACAGCGGTGATTTCAGCAGTGTAGCCGCCTGCGCCACAACTCAAGCGGCCCTGAAGAAGCTGACCTCTACAGGCGCTTTCTGCAGCAAGACCAAAGCCAACGTGCAGGCTGCCCTGGATAACGGTGATTTCAGCAGTGTAGCCGCTTGCTCGGCCACCCGCGATAAGATTCATGCCTCGCTGGCCAGCTATGCGTTAACCAGCCAGGGTGTGGACGCCAAGTGCCTCGATGCTATCGAGCAGGCTGCCGGCAGTGGTGATTTCAGCAAGGTAGCCGCATGTGAAATGAGCCGCGCCACGCTGAAGAAGGTAATGGCCGGCACCAGCAAGCTGGACGAAAAACATCGCACCTGGGTGTCTAATGCATCCGATACGGGAGATTTCAGCGAAGTGTCCGCTTGCGAGACCACTCGCTCCAGTATTCAGGCTGCTGTCTGTGAGTTCAAGGACAAGAGTCTTCAGACTGCTTTGAACACAGAGGAGTAGATAAGAAAGTCAGTGATGTTTGAGTGGCGTGGAGGGCGGATTTTTCAGCTGCTGATCCGATAAACGATCGGCTGCGGCCAAAGCCCGTTGCGCTAACTCCGCAAAGACTGCAAGGCTGCCGGCAATGTGACCTTTCATGCGAAAGGTTCCACGCCGGCGGCCTTTTTATTTATCACCTGGTTCAATTGCCAATACGCCAATATTCAAATCATATTTTATCTCCCGTTCCGCATTTCTAGTGGCTCCGCTGTTTTTTTGCTGTCATACCGGTTTTTTCCGCAGCTAACCATTTCATGCAATACCGGCAAGGTAACTGTATTTTTATAGCCGGTTGGCTGGAGCGGCTGTATAATTCGGTGTTAAATGTTCTGAGGTTTCCCTCGATAAAAAAACCGGAGAGATCATGGCAAAGTCATTCAAAACTTCGATGTGGCGGGAAAAGCTTACCGATGAGTTGCTGAACAACGTGACCCCGTTCTGGCTGCGGCACTCGCTGGACAGTGAGTGTGGCGGATATTTTAACTGCCTGGATCGCGACGGCTCGGTGTACGACACCACCAAGCACATGTGGCTCCAGTCGCGGATGGTCTGGATGTACAGCAGGCTCTACAACCAGTTCGGCAAAAATAGCGCATGGCTGGACGCCGCCCGGATGGGCCTGGAGTTTATCACCCGGCACGGGATTACCCCTGAGGGCCGGGCCTATTTCAGCCTCACCCGGCAGGGCAAGCCGGTGTTTATCCAGCGCAAGCTGTTCAGCGAGTGCTTTTACAGCATGGCCCTGGATGAGTACTCCCGCGCCACCGGTGATGAGCGCCTGGCGGCCGAGGCCCTGCTGATGTTTGACAAGGTGATTGAACTGGCGGACAACCCGAGTCTGCTGGGACGTCCGGAATTGGAGGGGCAGCCGGAGGTGGATTCGATGGCTGTGCCGATGATGTTGCTCTGCTGCGCGGACCAACTCTGCGCGGGCCGCGAGAATTTCAGTCACTCCGGCCGGATGAGCGGCTGGGTGGAGCAGGTGATGAGCCATATTGATCCCCAACGGAAGATAGTGCTGGAGAATGTGGCCCCCGGCGGCGGGGTGCTGCCCGGCAGCGAGGGCCGTCTGCTGAATCCCGGCCACGCTATCGAGGCGGGCTGGTTCGTGCTGGAGTACGCCAGAACCCATGGAGAGCAGCAGTATGTCCAGCGGGCGCTGGAGATGATCGAGTGGTCGTTCGAGAGGGGTTGGGACAAGGAACACGGCGGGATCTACTATTTCCTCGATGCGGAAAACCGTCCGCCGGTGCAACTGGAATGGCAGATGAAACTGTGGTGGCCCCATTGCGAGGCGCTCTACGGGATGCTGCTGGCCTGGAAAATCTCGGGCCGGGATAAATTTCTGCAATATTTCGAGCAGACCTGGGACTACATTGAAACCAACCTGATAGACACCGGGCATGGTGAATGGTTCGGCTACCTAGACCGTCAGGGCCACCGGACCCACGAGCTAAAAGGCGGTCCCTACAAGTGTTTCTTCCACGTGCCGCGCACCCTGATGCTCTGCGTAAAATTACTTGAGGAGATTGAGGGCTGATTTCTTTGATAATCTCTTGACATCTGGAAAATTGTAATTATATTACTAACAGTAACTGTTACTATTAGTAATATTCAGCTGTGAGAACTTGATGCAGGTATCGCCTGAAAGACGATTGACCAGGCAAAGGAAAGTTATCCTGGAGCAGTTGCGCGGCACGGACAACCATCCCACCGCGGATGAAATCTATGAGCGTGTGCGGCGCAAACTGCCGAGAATAAGCCTCGGGACTGTTTATCGCAACCTTCAGACACTGGCCTCCGACGGGCAGATCCGCACTCTTAGCGATAGCGGACGGACACGTTACGATGGGGCGCTGCACGACCACTGCCACGTGCGCTGTGCGGTCTGCGGACTGGTAGGCGATGTTCCGGTTCAGGGGATAGGCACGGAGCCATGCTCTGGCGGGGATTTTAAAATACTCGGCTATAAAATTGAATTCGTGGGCATCTGCCCGGAATGTGAACGAAAAGGCAAGGAGGCTGATATCGGTAATGAGAACATGAGTGAATTCCGGCCATTGGGCCGGGCTTAGCGGCAAATGTAAGCAATGTCACCGGGTGGGGATGATCGTGAGAGGGGTGCGTGGTGAAGGGCTGTGAAATCACGATCATGCCGCCTTGTGACAGGGAATGAAAAAGATTATAATTATCTTATAGCCTGTTTTTCGAATCCAATTACAGTAACGTATCTTCATGCAAAGGGGAGAGGACAATGTTGAGCAAAAAACTGCAGAAAGCCCTTAACGATCAGATACAGGCGGAGCTGGCCAGTGCGTACCTCTATTTTTCCATGTCCAGTTGGTTCAAAGCGCAAAATCTGAATGGGTTCGCGAGCTGGATGACCTTTCAGGCCCAGGAAGAGATGTCCCACACGATGAAGTTCTACGGCTACATCCATGACCGTGACGGTGAGGTGGAGTTGAAGGAGTTGCCGGCTCCGCGGAAATCGTGGAAATCGCCCACGGATGCGTTCCAGGACGCGTACAAGCACGAGCAGTATATCACGGGCCGGATCAACGACCTCTGTGGGCTGGCGGACAACGATAATGACAACGCCACCCGCGTGCTGCTGAACTGGTTTGTGGCCGAGCAGGTGGAGGAAGAGGCTACGGCCAAGGACGTGGTGGAGAAGCTGAAGATGGTAGAGAGCTATCCCGGCGGGATCTATATGATGGATAAGGAAATGGCGGAACGCACGGTCAGCCCCGCGGCAGAATGAGCAAATATATGTTGTAGCGGTAGTACGGACGTCTTTCGCCCCTTAAGTAGCGGCGGGAGACGTCTTGTTTTCCCGTTAGCTGTCCAACGCGCTTTTAGCGCAAAAGGGGGTGCCATGCAGCGCAATATGGGAACGGCCGATAGGTCGATTCGTGTTGTAGCCGGATTGATAATATGTAGCCTGGGGCTGTATTTCAATTCCTGGTGGGGGCTGATTGGCCTGATGCCGCTGGGCACGTCACTGACCGGCTGGTGCCCGCCTTATTCCCTGCTGGGGATCAACACCTGCGCCAGTACAAAAGAGCAGCCGGCTGAAAGCACCATCGGCAAGGACAGCGGGCAGTAGCGGGAAATGACGGTAAAACGGGCAACTTAAATGGTGGGAGGGACGATGGCATCAGTTGGTGAGAACGCGCCCGGGTTCGCGTTAATGGACCAGGACGACAACGAAGTTACGCTTGATAGCTTTAAGGGAAACTGGGTGGTGCTCTATTTTTATCCCAGGGACAACACTCCCGGCTGCACAACCGAGGCCTGCGATTTTACAGCACGCAAGAGTGAGTTCAGCGGGCTGGATGCAGTGGTGGTGGGAGTCAGCCCGGACAGCACAAAGAGCCACAGGGGTTTTGTGCAGAAGCAGAGCCTGGACCTTCTGCTGCTCTCCGACCCGGAGCATGAGGCCCTGGAAGCTTTCGGCGCATGGAAGCTCAAGAAAAACTATGGCCGCGAGTATATGGGCGTGCAGCGCTCCACGTTCCTGATCAGCCCCGACGGCAAAATTGCCCACGCCTGGCCCAATGTTAAAGCCAAAGGACATGCCGAGGCGGTTGGGAAAAAACTGGCGGAGTTGAAGGGGTGAGATTGCTGTGAGAATAATGTGTAAAATCCCCGCTGGATATTCAGCGGGGATTTTTTATATATGTTAACTGTGCTGGAATTTTATTTTAACTTTCGTCCGCTGCCGGGTAATCCCTAAAAACACAACCCCCTGTTTCCCCCTTTTCTAAGGGGGATTTTTTGCCGCGGTGGGCAGCGGTTCTTTTGCAGGATTTGCGATAAACCTCAAACCGGACAATTCCCCCTTAGAAAAGGGGGTGCCTGCGTAGCAGGCGGGGGTTGTCCTGTCTTATTGCTATTAAATAGCTTCTAGCAAAACTATTAGAACGTTAACTTTTTTCTGCAGGATGTTGCTGAGAGCGCTCTCTTCTATAGGAAAAATATGCGGTTGCTGTGGCTGCTATATACCCAAGTGCGGCTAAAATATTTGTTTTGAAAGAGGTGTGATTCAGCTTATCAATATGCTTGTTTAGGTTATCGCTGAACGCGGATAGGCCGCTAACTACCTCCAAACCCATAACACTTCCAGAGTGCATCGCCTGGAAATGCCCATAACTAAGAGTGCTTAAATAAATATGCCCTAAGGCTAACAAAAAGAACACGTACATGAAAACAATCCAAATGCTTTTTGGATACAGTCTCATCGAACGCTCCACCATAAAATGGCAAGCGGAACTCAATTCAGCACAACAGTAGTCCTCGGCCCACTTACCCCCGCTTTATTAACCGCCCGCAGCGAGATACCGTTCATGCCCATGCCCAGGCTCCAGACCAGCGTGTCCGGGTTCTCCACTTTCTGCCAATCATCGCCATCAAAACTAACTTCAAACTGTAAAAAATCCGGCTGCCATGTTTCCAGCGCCATGATGAACTTCCCGCGCTCCACGCCCGTAATTGCCGTCTCCACCACGCCCACAGTCCAATGCAGGTTTTCTATCTCCTCCACCGGCTGGAACAGGTTCATGCTGTAACCGCTATGTTCGCGAAGAGAATCGCCGCCCTGGTACCATGTTTTGCCCTCGGTAAAATTATCGCGCGGGGTGTAGAACGGGCTGGGACTGGTGGAGTCCCAGGTGGCGTAGCTATCGTGGTAGATCAGCCAGAAAAAGAGCGCTGTCTCGTCCTCGTCGTCAAGGTTCCACCAGACAATCGCCGGATTTTTGTGCAGCGTGTCCGGGGCGGTTCCGGTAACATGATCCACATCGGCTCCGCCGTTATACAGCCACTGCTGACGGACCTCCCACGATGAGAGCGGAACGCCCTTGCGCTCAAAGTGAAGGTCGCTCTGGGGGTCGATAAATAACCACTTGCGCCACTTGTTGCTCCAGACCTCGGCGGCTCCGTGGTGACGGCTGCCCACTCCGCCGATATCATGGAAATGGTCCAGGCTGATCTTGCGAGCCTGCCAGCCCAGGGCCAGCGCGCACTGGGTGTAGGTGATTGCAAAGTAAGTGCACCAGAATGTTTTACCCTCGGCAGCCGCATCGAGAATTTCAATCGCATTGGATACCTTTGCCCCCGGTGTGCCGTTTGTTATCCGGTTGTGTATCCAGTGACAGAGCAACTGCTGGGCCTGCCACTCGTCGCTGGCGCTCTCTATCACCGCGGCCAGATCATAGCGTGCCCTTAGTTCCACCAGCAGGCTGTCATCCCAGGGGAGTGTGTTGAACTCCACCCCGGGCCGCCTGGCGCTGGGGATTTTTGCCTCCACCCGCTCAAGTTTTATTCCGGTGGCGGTGGCGGCACGCTGAAGAGTGAGCACGCTAAGTTCGCCCGGCTCGAAATTTTTCAGCGCTTCATCGCTGCCGCTGCTACAGGCTAATCCTGTCAGCAGGATGCCTGCCAGCGCGGCAAGTGCATATCTGAATCGTATCGATCCGATCATAATCCCGCCGGTACGTGCTGGTCAATCGTGATATTATCGGCCACCGTGTTGCGGTCCAGCGCCTCGCCGCCCAGTCCGCCGTTGATATGCCCGGAGAGGATATTGCCCTGGATCACGTTGCTATGGCTGTCTCCAATGACCAGTATGCCCCAGCCCTGCGACCTGTCCTCGGCCGGGTCCTGGAAATCGAGGCAGCGGTTGCCGGTGATGATGCTCGAATGGGTGCTCTCGATAAGGATACCGGGGAACGCTCCGGCATCGGAGCGGCTGTTGTTCTCGCACACATTGTTGATCACCGTGTTGTTCCCGCCCCGGTAGGCCTTGATCCCGCACTCACCGTTATTGTAGCAGAAATTCCCGCTGATCACGTTGTAACGGTCGCCGCCCTCGCCACCCTGGCCCAGCCCGCCGATCCCGTTCCAGCCGTTATCGTGGAAACGGTTGCCGGAAACTGTGGTATGACGGACCCGGTGGCAGAAATAGAAACCGTCCCAGCCGTTGTAGCGGCCCACGTTGTTGGTCCAGCTTCCGCTGCTGATCCCGGTGCCGGGATGGAACCCGTGGCCCAGGTTGTATTCGCTGAGGCACTCGGTCACTGTCACGTTGTCACCCATCTGGATACTGATCCCGTCACCCGGCCAGTTTTTCACATGCAGCCTGGCCACATAACTGTCGGATACTTCGCGGGTGTGCACGGCGCTGAGCGTAAAGTCGTTCACAAAATCCCGCTCCTTGCCCAGCCGCCCGTCGATTGTAAGGTCCTCGATCCGGATCAGGCTTTGTTCGATGGCGTAAATAGCCGGGAAAAAGTTATTGAGCAGCGCACCTTCCTCCAGCAAATAATCATGGGTCAGCTCCCGATCCAGATAAATCCTGTTGTCCTCGATCTTCTCGATATACGCGTGTGTGCAATACCAGCCGTGCGACTCGTCACTCCACAGGGTCACTTCCTGCCCCACGCGGAATTTCGAGCCATCGGCAACGCTTACCTTCCTGGCCCCGGTAGAAGCTGACTCTGAGAGGTTCATCTGAACGCAGGGGTCCTTGCGTGCGATAACCGTATGTTCGCCATCGCCTCTGAGCTGCACTCCACTGCCGAGGTGAATCGCGCGGTCAATCTCGTAGATCCCCACCGGGATCCGCACGATCCCGCCCGCCTCGCCCAGCGCATCTACCGCCTCCTGAATGCCACCAGTGTGCGAAACAGAGTTCTGGTAATCCGCCACGCTGACAACCATCCCGGCGGCCAATGCGCCACCGGTCAGCAACGGTACAGCGGTAAGTACGATTGAAAGCAATCCGGTCAACAATCTGAGCAATGTCATTATGTCCCTCCAAAAGCCAGGTAACGGTTGATAGTCGATATGAAACTATTATACCTGCTGACCCGCGCTCAGGCAAGCCCGCAAAGAAAAAAGCAACCCTGGTGTATCTGTTTGCCATCAGGCGGGATGGCAAAAAACAAGAACTTGACTTCCGGGATTTGATGTGGTATATTTTCGAAACTGCACTAAGCCAATCAATATAATGAACATTATGCGACCGTGAGCCACGAGCCAGAACGGCCGGAAACAATCCAGCATAGCGGAGCAAGTGATGATGCCTTTGGATAGCGTAATAAAAAATGAACATTATGCGGCCGTGAGCCGCGAACCAGAACGGCCGGAAACAATCCAGCA
>SDBV01001046.1_pt1 | contig 40887 bp, 43 predicted proteins | sample 2277081 | NCBI WGS metagenome assembly SDBV01 (sample SAMN10402039, study PRJNA504765) | marine sediment metagenome | isolation source: marine sediment core GS10_PC15, 223 cmbsf | place: Arctic Ocean: Southern Knipovich Ridge | collected 2010
GTGAGAAATCTTCAATACTTGTAAAGTTAGGCCTCCTTTCCTATAATCCTTTAGTCTTCACTTTTGCCCTCGTAGCTCAGGGGATAGAGCACCGGTTTCCTAAACCGGGTGTCGCATGTTCGATTCATGCCGAGGGCACCAGAGAACACCTAAGCAATCATCTGCTGCGTTGTTACTCAAGTTTTCGTCGGGTCACATACCTATATGTATGCTCCCCTCCTTAACATTCGTGCGCCTTGCAGCTAATCACTTAGGTGTCCTCTGGTTTTTTATTAAGCGGCTCGGTTTAGGGGGGGCAGGTCAAGCGACAAAAATTGAACAATGTCACGCTGCGGGCACACTTGTTTACCGGTTCAAACGAGAATAAATATCAGCTCCTAAAAAACAAATTAGTGTTGTAGCCAACTGATAGCTAACGGAACAAGCCCAGATACCGGCAATAAACGGTCTTAACTACCTGAAATGTGAAGATCGTCTTTTTGCGATTACGGTTATCTATCAGCAACATTTGTTGACCATAAACCAACTTAGCGGTATTCTCATAACGATGTTTTTATTGTTTGTAAAGGATGGCAACTAACAGGAGGATTTTCATGGAGTCACTAGGTGTATTGATTTATTTCGCTTTAATTATTTTTATATTTGCATCACTCTGGCGTGTATTCACAAAAGCCGGACAACCTGGATGGGCCATTATTATTCCTATCTATAATGCTTACATCTTGCTAAAAATTGCAGGGAAACCTGGTTGGTGGTTGTTGTTGATGCTAATACCAGTTGTTAATTTCATAGTCGCTATTCTTGTCTACGTTGGCGTTGCCGAACGCTTTGGGAAAGGCGCTGGCTTTGCGATAGGTCTTATGTTTCTGTCCTTTATATTTTTTCCAATACTCGCCTTCAGCGACGCGGAGTATGCTGCCTAGAAATATTCAAGACTTTATAACAAATTCTAGATAAGTATTAAAGAAAAAAAGGAATGGCAGAAATCGGGTATAGTAACCTATTTCTGTCATTTCCATATCTATTGCTATAGTTGGCAAGATAGTTTTAACGGGAAAATATTCGAACAATGTCCCTCCGGGGCACGTTGGTTTACCTCTTAGAATGACGATCCGCACTTTAATAATTTGACATAAATTAGCCTACAGCTAACGGATAGCTAACGAAATTTCTCTATCTTCACGGGATTTTTCTGATAATATTTTTTGGAGCACTGTGTTGATAATTAGAATTATTGGTAATAATAGATAAAGCTATGAATGATATAAAAAATTTCAATCAAAATAACCTAGTTTTTTCCTCCTCACCTTATCTATTGCAACATACAGAAAATCCGATCTTTTGGCAGGAATGGACAGAGGAAGTTCTTGCCCATGCAAAAGAAAACGAAAAGTTGATTTTTGTTTCAATCGGATATTCTTCTTGTCATTGGTGTCACGTTATGGCCCAGGAATCCTTTTCAGATCAAGCAACGGCTGATTACCTTAACGAGCATTTTGTCTCGATCAAGGTTGACCGGGAGCAACGTCCGGACATCGATGAGTATTTCATGAACTTCATCTCTCGAACAACAGGACAAGGCGGTTGGCCTCTAAACGTTGTTCTCGATTCCGATACGAACCCTTTTTTTGCGGGCACATATTTTCCACCCGAACCTAAACACGGTCTGCCAACCCTTACGGATATGCTTACGCAAGTTCGCGACTGGTATTTGGAGAATAAGAATGCAGTTACAGAGTTTAGTTTCAATGATCAAAATGATTTGGCCGGTACCTCTGAAAGCATTAAAGACGAAGCTACGATAACTGAGTACATTCACAGAGATTTTGATGAAGATTTCGCGGGTTTTGGCCGACAGACAAAGTTTCCTCCCTACAGCACACTCTTGCTACTGCTTAATATATTTCAAGATACAAATAGTTCTTTGGCAGAAGGCATGATCATTAAAACTCTTAACACGATGACTCTAGGCGGTCTACACGATCATTTGCAGGGAGGCTTTTTTCGGTATTGCGTCGATCGAGAGTGGACAATTCCTCATTTTGAGAAAATGCTTTACGACCAAGCAATGCATCTTTGGGTTTACTCTCTGGCATATAAGCTGTTTGGAAGAGCTGAAGACAAAAAAATTATCGACTCTATTATCACTTGCCTGAGTGAAACATTCTCAGATGGCGATGGTCTATTCTATTCTTCTCATGACGCAGATACCGAGCATATTGAAGGCGCAACATATGTTTGGACTATCGATGAACTAAAAGAAATATTGGATGATAGTGATTTTATTGAACTCTCGCGCGTGTATGATATTAATCCCCAAGGCAACTTTGAAGGATCAATTCATTTACTTAAAAAAGAAAAGGCAGAAGTTGACATTGGCGGTATTGAAAAAAAACTTCTCATGGCACGTAAGCAACGTGCCCAACCTTTTGTCGATAAAAAAGTCGTTACTAGTTGGAATGCACTGACTGGTATAGGACTTCTTCTCGCGTCTAGATATACGGAAGATAGCAGATATAAAGAAATGGCTGATCGTGTTTTTAGCTCACTGCATGAGAGGCATGTGCTGGATGACAAATTAGCGCATAGCTCCCTCGGGCCCAATGTTCAGCGAGAAAGTTTTCTGGAGGACTATGCGGCTCTTTTGCTTTTTACCACTTATTTAATCGAAGATGCTGATAGTGAACCTCAAATAAAAAAATACGAAGAATACATTGCGTCCCTTTCAGATAGATTAAAGATATTCAAAGCTGAAGACAGAGGTGGCCATGTCTGGTTTTCCAAGTCAAAAGGGTCAGATTTCAAGCAAATTCCGGCATCTTCATCGGATCACCCGACCCCGTCGGCGATATCATTGGTTGAGATGGCGTTATTTCGAGCTAAGAAAATTCTTGGCGGACAAGACGCCGTAAATGATTTTAATTACGAAGGTCTATTGCAGAAAGATTTTTATAATGTCTTAGCGATGTACGGGGCTGGAAAATTTCACGAAATCCATTCGCCGGAAAAGATAGATTGGAAAAATGTTCCAATTAACGGAATGGTAATTAAGGACAAAAAATATCAGGATTGCACGGCGCATGCTTGCCGGGAGTATAGTAATAAAATCGAATTGTTAAATTCTCTTAATAGACCCTAGTACCATACTTGATCGTAACTCAATGTTCAGATTGCAATAGACCTGCATATTAATTGGGAACGTCTTGAACTAGGCTCTTTATGATCAGGTAGGATGTTTCTTTAGAGCAACAATCCTTCAGCAAATAAATATTCGAACAACGTCTCGCCGGCGCACAGAGTTAGGTTTCCACCACTTTCTTTAATAATCGCTGACTTATTTCTAATATAATAAAATATTGGTTTATAAAGTTATTTAAGAGTGAGGAAAGCGGAAATCAATAGATAAGGAAATAATTAGGAATAAAAAAGGATAATAAAGTAAATTTATTTAATCAGAACTTCAAATTCTTCCTTGAGGCCTTAATGGACTTACTGAGGAAATTGGCAGCCTCTTTAAGCGAGTCATCGGCGTTCTCAACGATATCCTTAGACTTGAACAAGAAACCACAATCATTAGGACAGGAGAACTCATCGTTCTCCTGTAGCCATCCGAGAGCTTTATCGAATTCATGACTACAATTAGAGCAACTAATATCTAATTTCGCATTTCGATCCGCTTTTTCTTTCATAATGATTAATTATACTACTAAAGTTAGCATAAGTGACTTTTAATAAATATTCGAACAATGTCCCGGAGGCAGTCCTTGGCGTTGGCAACACACTTATCGTCTACTCGTCCTCATCGCTTAGAAGAACTTTTTACAATATCCTTACATTTGAATGATATTTTCATAATATAATTTATCTACTGTAGAAAAAGTCAGGCAACTATTACTTTAGCGCCTGACTATTGAAAACTAAGTATCAGCTGCCTATAATCAAAGCGTCTCTGATCACTAAATGAATGGGACATTGGGGAAAAGTTTGGATAATATCCAAAAGATCTACAAAAAAAATGCCCGCCTAATATTTATCATTATCACCATTGTTTTAATAGCCACCTCTTTTACTCTTTGGCGCCGCTCGAGCGGCGAAGTTCAAACAGCCTCACTTAAGTCAAGAACTGTAACAGTTGAAAAAGGTGTAATCAGACCGACACTTGCGACTACTGGCGTTATAATCGCTGGAAATGAGTCAAATATCCAACCGACAGTCAGTGGTGAAGTCACCTCATTGGAAGTAAGTATTGGTGACACAGTTACCGCTGGTCAGACTCTGGCAATAATAGACTCAGGCGTTGCCACGCGCGATCTCGACATTGCCAACTCAAAATTAAGATCGGCACGAATCAGAATGGATCAGATTAAGTCATCTAACCAAGCATCAATAGATCTTGCAGATAATTCGCTTAACAGTAGTCAAAGTTCACTTCAAAAAGCGGAATCCGAACTCGCGGATACCATTGCCTCTTATCCAACGCCTAGCGGGTCCGAACAGTTACTAATCAATGCCGATGAGGCTGCAGTCGATTCAGCCGGTAATAAATATCAAGCAGACCTCATAAATCTACAATCTAAGCAGACATCTTATGATTTCGATGTTAAGGCCCAGCAAGAGCAGGTACACTTAGCAGAGCATGATGTAAGTGACGCCAGCGATAAACTAAAAAGCACAACGATCACTAGTCCCATAAATGGATCGATTATTGCTATAAACGCAAATGTTGGTGACCAGATCAACGGCAGTAGTTCGTCGGGACAGTCTGGCGTTGGACAAGGTTCGTCAAGCTCATCTTTTATTCAGATCGTCGATCTAAGTGATATTCAGATAAAGGCAACTATTGATCAAGCGGATATCCCAAAGATCGAAGTTGGTCAGGGAGTCACCGTGAACTTGGACGCTCTTCCCGATAAAGATTTTAAGGGCTCTATTTCTTCTATCGATCCCGTTGCTAACACTAGTCAAAACGTGACGACCTACATTGCCTATATAACTTTGGATAAAACTGATCCTTTGATTCGACTTGGTATGAGTGCCGACGTAAAAATAGATCTTGGTAAAAAAGATGATGTACTACTGGTTCCAAACATCGCAGTCCGCTCTGGCGACGATGGAAAAGTCGTTCAAAAGGTAGTCGACGGTGAGCCGACTGAAATAAAGGTGATAACCGGTCTAAGCGATGAAAATAATACAGAGATCGTCAGTGGTTTGCGGGTTGGCGATGAGATTTCCTTAAATGTTTTTTCTCAACAGAGCACTGGCGGCGGAGGTTTTGGGCAACGCGGCGGCGGAGGTTTTGGCGGCGGCCTTAGACCAGCTGGCGGCGGTTTTGGCGGCGGAAGACGATAAAATGTCAAGTGAACAAGACACTCTTCTAGAGCTTAAAGGTCTTAGTAAGATATTTAATCTAGGCGAAATAAAAGTCCATGCTTTAAGTGAGACTGATCTTGAGATCGCAAGCGGCGATTTTGTCGCTATCATGGGACCAAGTGGTTCGGGAAAATCCACCCTTATGAATATTCTTGGTTGTCTTGATGTTCCAACTGACGGTGAGTATCTATTCAATGGCATTAAAGTCAAGAATATGGACGAGGATGAGCTGGCGACAATCAGAAGCGAGAGAGTCGGCTTCGTCTTTCAACAATTTAATCTTCTCGCAAGGACTACGGCACTTGAGAATGTAATGCTACCCCTCCTCTATTCAGGCAAAGGCAAGAGGCACGAAAAGGCGCTTCAGGCTTTAGAAGTTGTTGGCTTGACGGACAGAGCAAGCCATATGCCAAATCAATTATCAGGGGGACAACAGCAACGCGTGGCAATCGCCAGAGCTTTGGTAAATGATCCCGATATCATCTTAGCCGATGAACCGACCGGCGCTTTAGATACCGAGTCGGGAAACGAGATCATGGGCATTTTTGAAAAATTGAATCAAGAGGGTAAGACCGTCATCCTTATTACTCATGAGTCATATATTGCCGCTCACGCAAAAAGAGTGATCCATCTTAAAGACGGTCGAATCGTTAAAGATGAAATAAATAACAATAGAACTGTTGCCACCTCAAAAATTGAGAGTAAAAAATATGAACATCTTTGAGAGTTTAAAAGTCGCTTGGAGAGGGATTGTTGCCAATAAGGTAAGGAGCGGTCTTACTATGCTTGGAATCATCATCGGTGTCGGAGCAGTTGTTGCGATGGTCTCCATCGGTGCCGGGGCGACCCAATCTGTAACTGGTCGGATAGAGGGGCTTGGTTCCAATTTGTTAACTATTACCCCAAGTAGCGGATCCCAGGGAGCCGGAGCTAGGCTGGCGTCAGGATCAATTGATAGCCTCTCTATGGGCGATGCTAAGAGCGTTAAAGATAACATTACTTTAGTAAAAAATGTATCACCCGAATATACCTCGCGTTCTCAAGTTATCTTTAAAAGCAGTAATGTAAATACGACTATAAATGGCGTTACGCCGACATATGAGAGCGTTCATAATTTTAATGCGGAATTCGGAGAATTTATTAGTGTTGACGATGATAAGACACAGAGTAGAGTAGCGGTGCTTGGCCAGACCGTTGTTACCGATCTTTTTAATGGCACTGATCCTATTGGTAAGACGATCAAGATAGAAAATATTCCTTTTCGAGTGATAGGTGTCATGGAGAGTAAGGGTGGTAGCGGTTTTCAAAACCCCGACGATGCCATATTTATTCCACTTTCAACTGCCCAGAAAAGAGTTTACGGCGCAACTAGCCTTGGAGCTATAGCTGTAGAAGTAACCGAGAGGGATCTAATGAGTGATGCAAGTGATCAAATAACCTCTCTTTTATTAAACCGCCACGATATAGCAGATCCAAACGAGGCCGACTTTAGACTCTTCAATCAGGAAGAGGTCTTAGCCACGATAAATGAGGTTACCGGAACTTTGACCCTTCTGCTCGGTGGAATAGCCGGGATATCTTTATTAGTCGGCGGTATAGGCATTATGAACATTATGCTTGTCTCAGTAACAGAACGGACAAGGGAGATAGGTCTTAGAAAAGCGATCGGGGCCAAGCGCCGTGATATTTTGCTCCAGTTTCTAATAGAGGCGACAGTTTTAAGTCTTTTTGGCGGAATGATTGGAATAGTTTTCGGCATAGCGGGCTCACGGTTGATTTCGTCACTGGCCGGCTGGGATACGATCATATCTCCAAACTCAATAATACTGGCCTTTCTTTTTTCTGCGGGCATCGGGATATTTTTCGGCGTTTTTCCGGCAAGGCGCGCCGCACATTTAAATCCGATTGAAGCGCTTAGATACGAATAACAATATTTATAGGAGGAAGTAATGAACAAAAACGCAGTAACAATAATCGCGGTAATAATTGTAGGAGGCTTGGCATTTTTCGGCGGCACTTACTACCAAGAAAATAAAACGGAAAATGAGATCGCTGAATTCTCAAACCTTACCCCGGAAGAGAGACAGGAGCGTTTTCAGTCCGGCGAAGGAGCCCCTGGGGGAGCAGGAAGGCGCCCAGGCGGTCCCGGCCAAAGACCTGGTGGTTTTGGGGGCGGTGCTTTCGGAGCCAACCTGGAAGGTACAATCGATAAAATAGAAGACGATCAAATAATAATAACAACAGAGCGGGGAAGCCAGACCATAAAATTAAGTGATGATGTGGCCGTAGGTTTGGCGAGCGATGGCAATCTAGCTGACTTACAAGAAGGGTCGACAATTCTAATCAAAATAAATCGTGAAGATGATGAGCTAACGGCAGAAAGAATAACTCAACTACGTGATTAGAAGTTAATTATTTCTCTATTTTTTCTTTCCCTTTTCAGCGGGAGCTGAAGGCGCCGCCGGAGTTGGTGGGCTGCTTGGCGCCGGTTTGTTAACGGCACCGGTTGCTTTTTCGGAACCTGTCTTTGATTTATCTATAGCCTTTTCGATTGCCGGTATTGCTTGCTCCGATACTTTTTCTTTATTGTTCTCAAGGACTGCCGTATGTTTAGAAGTCGCCTCTTTGACTTTGCCCGCTTTTTCGTTGCCTGCGGTTTCGATGGTGGGAATGGCCGTCGGATCTGCTAATTTAGTGGCTATCTTATCAAGGACTGCCAGCGCCCTACTTAGGGCCTGCGGATCTCCGGCTATATTCATCTGCGAGAGAGCCAGTCTTTTCTCTTTTAATTTTTCAACGACGTAGGAAATTACTGTCGAGGCATTATTCTTTACTTCACCTTCATTGTCAGCGGCAACAATGCTTAGGTGACCCAAAGCTTCAATTTGGTCCTCGCTCAAGTTTAAAAGCGATTCAAGATCTCCGTTTGTATTTTGTTCGATCTCTTTTTGATTCGTCAAATATTCTGACAATAAAGATCCGATCGTTGCCTTGGCTTCACTCTCTTCAGCTTCAGCCAGTCGTTCCAATCCCATCTTAGAAAGGGCGTTCACTTTATCTTGAGGATCTAAAGTGAAGATCAGAACAATTCGCTCGGCTAATCTGTCGAACCAGTAAAAAAGGCTATCAGGCGTCAATCCGGCTTCGGTCTGTGAAGTCTGGGCTAGAGCCGTAGCTGGGAAAATTAACATATTTACTAAAATAAAGAGAATTATTAATTTTTTCATCACATTCTCCATCTCTATACTAATAATATCGGCGGATAAGGATTATTTCTAAATAATACTTTAGTGCTGGTAAGCGATAATATCATTGGCTTTAGCAAGCCAATGATGGTTCTTTTTCCTAGGCGATTTACTACTCTTGATCATTGAATATGACTTACCGATGTTTATAAAATTATTTAAGCGGGTATATTCGTTTGGATGCAAACCAAGCAAGTACTTATAAGCAAGATGACCTAGAAAAAAAGGAGGTGATTTTTCGATGGACGTGAAGATGCTTAGCGACAAAGCGCTTATGGAAAAGTGCGACTGCTGGTATTGTTCGATGATCGAGATGAAATATGGAGTCCCCATCCCTCAGCTGCTCTGTCCTGAATCAACAAGTGTTGTCATTCCTGAGCTGAAGGAGGAGCCATGCAAGGGAGGATGTATTTTAAAGACCTGTCACTGTCTTTTCTATAAGATGACATTGGGAATTGATCTAAAGGATGAAGATTGCCACTGCGTTCTTTCCGGCGGCTGTTCTTCACCCTCAGATCGGGAAGTATCTATAGTACTTAAAGGCTTTACGGACAAAATAGATGTTCGCGATTATAAAGTCTAAAAGCCTGCCGATATTTTTTTCATAAGATCAACTTTTTTGAATTGATAGGTCGATGTCTCAGTCCTCCGATCCACCCATCATATTCTCATATACGCTGTTCATCCGGCGACCGAAGTCCGCCTTCGTCTTCATCTTATCCTCAGCGATGTCGATCAGTTCTTTAGCGGTCTCATCCAGCTTTTCACCATGACGCGTCGCGATCTCCTCTTCGATACGTGTCATCAAGGCCTTTTTATATGCCCAGAAGACCATGTGTTTCATGTTTCTGCCTTTACCGCCATGACCTCTAAAGCTTTCATGTCCCGGACGTCCGCAGGACGGACAGACTTGGCTGCTGCCGCCGCATCCGCACTTTTCCTGTGACATTCCATGCTGCCAATTACTACCATGTGTCATAAAATCACCTCCAGAGTCGTTGTTTACCCTGAGGGCTAAAATTTAAAAGTAGGGAGTATCATTATATTTATTTTTTGACCAAGATTTTATGTCAAATGATGATACCAATATTTAGAAATTTCTCAACAAAGGCAGTACTAAAGCTCATTTAGTCCTACCCTCAAATCACCGACTGCTTATTTCTGATCATAAAATGGAATATTTTTTTTAAAAACCTTTTTATTTTTTAAGTATATTGAGACATTTCCGGCTGTTGTTTAATCCTCTCGATTTCTCATACGTGTAGCTTAAGTCATCTTCCAGCAGTAAGCTTATATTCGAATAGCAAGCAAGGGTAAGGATCGGAAATATTTATTGGGGGCGTAACTATTGGTTGGTTTCACATCATGGCGGCGGTCGCGTGTGCGGTAGCAATGCGTTTTATCGGTGCCCCGTAGAAAGACAATATGCGGAGAAGTGAGGCTTCTCCGCATATGCGTATAGGTCGATCATTAAGCTTTTGCCGTTACCAGTTCGTGTTTTACAAATTTGATGTAACCTGTGTAAAGTGTAGTTACCAGCCCGATAGAGATGATCCAGAAAGTAAATTCATTGCCGTTAAAAATCAGGCTTACGGTGATACCCAGCCCTAGTGAAAAAAGGCCCCCTGTCATCATTCCATCGGAGATAACGAGCAGTCTTTTTTCTAGGAGAATACTCGCTGTCGTAAAGATCGATGCGAAGACCGTGGCAAATAGTGCCGAGTTTTGCATCTCGGTAAGTTCCGGCCATGGTTTAATGGCTGATCCTGATAGCAGAATAAATAGGGTGACAATGGCGGTTACACACCCAAAATACAATGTTTCCAGTGTCTCTTTGACATCAAGTGCCTTCTTTTTCTCGCTCTTGAACATCTCTTTTTTGGGCGGATGTCCGCAATACCGGCAAAACTTAGAATCTCGATCGACCTCGTTCCCGCAATGATTACAATACATGATTCCTCCTCATCTTATCCTGCCCTGATTTTCTTAATATAAGTATCGAAAAAAAACATCTATGCCGGAAGACTCGTAAGATGTGAAAAAAAACACCATTAATTATTGTTTCAGTAATTTCTTAAGAAGAAGAAAAGTCGCTAAGAGATCAGACTTGCGGTTTTTTTGATAGCCTCCACGCACAGGGTAATACCGTCGATTCCTGTTACTACAATCTGTTCGCCATTATTAATTTTTAAGCTTGCCAAGGACTCAGCTGTCCAAATTACTCCGTCAATTTTTACAGAACCTAATTTTTTATCGCTATCCCCAAAACTTTCGCTTGCCGTTCCGGTTTTACCTATCAGGTCTCTTGGAAGAAGGAAGTCTTTATCTTTAAGATCGACAATCACATCTTTTTTCCCAATGGCAACGATCTCGACTAATTCGCCATTCATAAGTTCTCTTCCCTTGGCAATTGTTTTGGCAGCGAAATTTCTTCCGTCGATTATGATATTTTTCTTTTTATCGGATGAGATCGATACGGGAAAACTTTTTTTGATCATATGCCTATGCTTTTTGACCTTCTGGGCGAGGTCGTGGTCGTATGGTTCGACAAAGAGTGTATGATCTTTTCTGCCGACGACCAGAACTTTTTCGTCTTTTGAAATATCTGAATCGAGCGAGAGTGCTGACCAATCTACCCCTCCTACCATAACCAAGCCATCCGTTTTTTTAACTTCGATATTTTTAGAACACGTAGCTTTTCTTCCAATAAGCTCATGAGTAAAAAAACCCAGGACATCGGCCGGAGTCAGTAAAGCTATCAACTCCCGCCTGTAACTTAAAAAAATAAAGGAAAAGATTACAAATAGCGACATATGTAATAATTCAAAGTCGGGTAAGAATAGAGCCACTAGGGCCGTAATGAACGCGGCCAGCGCAAACCAGATGATAAGGAGGGTTGGAAATTGGTATTCGATAAATAAAATTATTATGCCTGTACTTAGCCATCTGACGACGGCGGGCAGCTCCTCCCATTCCATAAATAATTCTCGAATATGAGATAGTAGGATGCCAAGGCCGGAAAATTCCATCTCATTTTCCGGGATCAGACAGGGGCTCTTCTCCGCTTTCGCTGCCAAGGAAATGATCTGTTACTTCCTTAGCTAACGTCTCGCCGCTAGTCGCCCCTATGGTTTTTACTATCGCTGCCATGGAACCCAGTATTCCGCTCGCTTCGTTGGGAAGTATGAGGGTGGTTGCGTTACCGTCGGCCACCTTTTCCAGAGCTTCAAGATATCTAACAGCAATTGCTTCCTCGCTAATATTGCTTTCACTCAAGGCTTTGAATAGACTTACATACGCTGTAGATCTACCCTCAGCCCTAAGGATTGCCGCTTCTTTTTCTCCCAAGGCTTTTCTTTTCATGGCTTCACTTTGACCTTCCGCTGTTGTAATAGCTGCCTGTTTCCCCCCCTCGGCTCTGTTGATTTCTGCCTGTTTTTCTCCTTCTGAGATCGTTATGTTAGCGATCTTTGTTATTTCTGCTCTTTTCTCTTCCTCCATCGCCTTTGTAAAATCACCCGGCGGATCGATAGCTTTTATCTCGACCGAGGTCACTTTTATACCGAACCTGGAGGTGTGTTCATCTAGGACGGCTCTAAGTTTAGAATTTATAACTTCGCGGCTTTCCAGTGTGTGACTTAAAGTCATACCCCCAACAACATCTCGGAGCGTCGCCATAGTAATAGCATCAAGGGCAATGATATAGCTTTCAACATCGTAGATAGCCTTCTTCGCGTCAATGATCCTAAAAAGAAGAAAAGCATCGATTTTAACTACAAGACCTTCTTTCGTTATTATGTCCTGGGGCTCAAAGTGTTCTACCCGTTCTTTAAGACTGATTCTAATCATCTTTGAGAATATCGGAGCGATGAAATGAACTCCCGGGCCTACTGTTTTAACATACTTGCCCATTCGCTCCACGATGCCGGCGGTGCCCTGAGTAACAAACTTTGTAGAAGTCATCACCATCAGCAGCATTCCAAATAAAGCGAGCGTAAACGCGAACCACATTTTAAACCTCCTCGGTAACCCTGTCTTTGACCAACGGCTGGACCAATACAATCAGGTTATCTTTATCGTCCCAACCTTTTATCCTTAGCCACTGACCCTCTTTTACCGGCTCGCTGTCGTCTGTCAAACGAGCCTTATATTCGACGCCATCGATTCTTATCAAACCGACACTGTGAATATCGCTATCGATTGCATTTGTGCATAAAACTTTACGCCCTTCCTTGATCTGTGGATCGTCAGGTAAATCGGTCGGTGGCTTAAGGATTATATATAGACCGAAACTTACCCCTGTTACCAGGAAGAAAGTACCGATCTGTATCAAGTTTTCGCTGGGAAGAAATAATGCGACAATTGTTGCCGCCAGAGCGCCGATGGTAAACCAGATGATCATCCATGAGCGATGTATGAGCTCAATAAACATGAAAAGACCGCCGAGGATTATCCATTTATAATGAGCCGGAAGATCCGAGTTCCCAAAAAGTTCGTCGGCAAATTTTGAGATAAGACTTATAACGATTTCAATCAATGAAGACCCCTTTTTTTGAATCGACGTTTGCTCGGTCTAAAAAGGACTGCGTTAGAATTCACTAATACTAAAATACAGTATAACATTGTAAGCTTGCTCTGTCAGGCGGTTGCTGAAGGCGAAAATCTATTTGATGCAACAGTTTAAAATCTTTAATTTACAAATAGTTATCAGGTCGTATCTTCGCTTAGCTCACTCATTATGCGAAAAGCGTCGCGTCGACTGGAGACACCCAGTATCTCCTTAGCTTTTTTTATTCGTGAATTGATGCCGTCTAGGCTTATGTGCTCCCGCTCGGCTATTTCTTTCGCCGACAGACCATCGTAGCAGTATAGCTTCATAGTCTTGTAAAGAGTCTCCGATAATCTTTTGTGACGTTTTTTTCGCTGCAGGATGGCGAAATCGCGGCCTCTAAGATCTCTTAATTTGCCTAGCATCTTTTCCGCGACCGATATTGTGGCTACGAGCTGACCTTCGTATGCTTTTTCGATCGCTGTGGCTATGGCATCGCCTGTTTCGTTCTTCCAGATATAACCGTCGGCCCCTTTGGCGATGGCTTCGATGATCGGGTCTTCATCGGTACCCTGCGTGACCATAAGTACTCTTGTCTCAGGGCTTATCTCTTTTAGTTTCGACACCAGCTTTATGCCGCCTTTTGCATCTATGCTGCCGCCTGATCGCTCCGGCAGGCCGATATCTAAAGATATTACATCGGGTACTTTTTTCTCCGCTACCAGGTGTTTAAGCTTATCAACGGCATCCGCCTGGTCTTCCGCTTCGGCGATTACTACTGCCCGACCGTCGTTCTCCAGCCAGCGGGCGTAAGCGTCTCTTACCGGCATCTCATCATCTATTAACATAACTTTTATTGGTCTAGACATAACTACCTTTCTGTTTAGCACTATCATCGATTATGTAAGCCATTAACAAAAGACTATTTTATGGTGAAATCTATTCCGTTCTCCAACTCAATTTGACCGTTGTTCCTTTACCGGGGGTCGAGTCTATATTAAATTTCCCATCGAGATCGAGGGCTCTTTTCGACATGCCGGCAAGACCCAAGTGACCATCTTCCAGCATTTTCTCAATATCGATTATCTGCTCAAAACCATCGCCGTTATCTTGGATGCTCATGAAGTAGTAACCGTCTTTACTATGGAGTTTAAGTTCGACCTCTGTGGCTTTTGCGTGTTTAGCGATATTACCAAGGCCTTCTTCAAGGGAGGAGATCAGCGCCTCTCTTTTTTGAATACTTAGATCTTGCTTGTCGTCTAGATCGATATCGCAATCAATCTTAAGTCTGTAGTCTTTTGCTCTTTGATCACAGATATTTATCATCTGCGATTTAATGGATAGAGAGTCTTCAGCGTTTTGCCCGACTCTTAAAACCACCTCTCTAAGATCGGACACCGTCTGCCTGATAGTCGCCGGAAGCTCACTTAAGTACTCTTTTGATTTAACTTTTGTTTTCATCTCCAACTCTATCTGGAGGGCGATCGCCGAAAGTCTGTTGAAGACTCTGTCGTGAGCTATCTGGTTTATTCTGTCTCTTTCGCTTGCTTGAATTAATTTTTTATTCAGGACGTCGCTTCTATCTCGAAAGAATAGAGCGAGAGAGAATATAAAAAGCATCCCAAAGAAAAGACCGGGAAATATTCCGTGGATCGATACGGACGAACTTATCCACCAACTTTGAAATGAGGTGTTTATTTTGTCTACGGGTGCGCCTTTTGAAAGTGACGCGATATACTCTTGCTGTGAAAGCCAGCTAACCAGATAGCCGGCAAAGATAGCTATAGTTATAGCCATATATACGACGGCTAACCTCAAGGCTTTGGAACGATTTGAAAGAAACAATGGGCCTGTATTTAATCTTTTGGAATAGTAGAAAATAGGAAATAATAAAATAAGAATTATAGGTAGCCAAAAAAGACTCTCTCTTAGCAAGGCAGGGAATTCGCCAAAAGACATAGGTAGACCGCTCGCTATCATATTATAAAGTTCTTGCCATTTCTGAATCGGAAGAAGCTTAGAGATCATCAAACTTGAAAATAAAAAGATAACAAAAGCTTGATATCTTTCAAGAAACGGCGCGCTGATAACGATAAGTCCAACAGGGATACAATATATAAAAATGGGCATAAGCGAGTCTATGAAAGGGCTTGAATTCAGTATGTAAAACCAGGCAAGATTTATTTCTTCATAGGAACTTCTAAGTGAAAAATCTGTTCTCATCACGTAGATTATCGCTGCGATTATCGATAATGCTGATACGTTCTTCAGAATAGATTTCGTAATAAGTCTTCGTTTGGAGCGACTAAAATACATTATTAAAGCATCAACGGCTAATAAAAAAAACGCGATCGTTATAAACGGTATGATCCAGCTAATGGATGTTTTATAGGCCAACCCCTGAGCAGATGACTCTAATTTTTTCGCGTCTCCGCTCAGAACGGCTAAAAACGGAAGAAGAAATAAGACCGTTCCTTTCGCGATCTCTTCGTAAGAAAAATTAATATTTATGAGTGCTCTTCTTTTCATTCACTGTTCCCTGGAAGATTTAAAGTTAGTTAAAAGCCGCATTCCTTTAAGACGCTTTAATTATCCTATCATTTTATTATCTACCGAGCAGTATTTATTTTTACCATTCGCCAAGGGAGCCTCTTTTCACAAAAAGGCTCCCTTGATCGCTCCTTACGCTATCGCGCGACCGGATAATCTAGTCATAGACGTATTATCGAAGAGAGCCGTTTGCCTAAGAAGAGATGGGGGCGGTGTAAGAAACGACTAAAAAAAAGTGAAATCAGGCTAAAAAGTTGTAAGATAAGAAGATGAAGATCATCAATGGCTTTGTTAAGAGCAATTCAAAACTTTTTATCGCGGCTATTATTCTTGTCTTAGTGTCTGTAGCGATTCTATTTTTTATGTCAATGAGCAGACAACAGGAGAAGCCGATGGATAATCTGTTGCCGGTCGTAGACAGAAGCTATAAGAGAGACCATGTTGTTGATTGGTTGGAAGAATATTATATGGCCGACGGCGAGGAGATCGATCTGATAGCAAAAGAGAGGTACCTCGTCTGTGATCGAAAGAGTACTAAGATCATAAAGGACGCCTCAGTTTGGAGTATGCCGGGTCAATACGGTATTAAATTAAGTTCGGTAAAAGAAGGCGAGGAAGTCTTGCTACTTTTAAAAGATTCTCGCTTTGATCTTTTCAAGGTCAAGGCCGTCGACGTCAGCGGCTGGGTGTCATCGGAAAACATCGAGGACCCTTACTGCCTTTCTTTTAATGAGATATTGAGCGATGATTTAGCGCTATAGGAACGTCGTTTAAGTGGTTCGATCTTTTAATCTATCCACAAACTCTTTCCTTAATTTTATGAGCTTGGGCGCGATGATGGCTTGACAGTATGGCTGCGATTCATTGTTTTCATAGTAGTGCTGATGATAGCCTTCAGCTTCATAGAAATTGTTGAATTCGGTTATCTCAGTTACGATCGGTCGGTTCCATATCTTCTCTTCCTCAAACTTTTTTCTGACCGCTACAGCTTCCTCTTTTTGCTTTAAATCGTGAAAGAAGATAGCAGATCGGTATTGAGAGCCGACGTCGCTTCCTTGTCTGTCAAGAGTCGTCGGATCATGCATGGTGAAAAAGATATTTAGAATATCGCCGTAGCTGATCTCTTTTGGATCGAAAGTGATTTGGATGACTTCCGCATGGCCGGTTTTTCCGCTCGATACCTCTTTGTAAGACGGATCGTTTTTACCCCCCCCCGAGTAGCCGGAGATCACTTTTTGAACTCCGCGAAGTTCATTGAATATCGCTTCAAGGCACCAGAAACATCCACCGGCAAGTGTCGCTACTTCTTTTTTTACTTCTTGTCCGTTCATAATTTTAGCTCCTGTCAGAGAGATTACCCTGCTTTTTACTATTTCAAGCACGTAATTAAAACTTACCGAGGGAGAAGATAGGGGAGAGGCAGATTAAAGTTTATAGCTGATACCGATTCTTTTCCTCGAATACTTACCATCGCCATCAAGGTTGCTCATAATAAAATGAGCGACGTCCTCGAATGAGACCAAGAGTTCTTTAAGGCGCGATCTCATGATGAACGGATAGGCGATCTTAGGGAGTTTTTTTGTCCACGACCCGATTTTATACGGCATCTTATCGAATGTTATATCTAGCTCATCGGTTCGACCGACAACATTGGAAAAGAACATCGGTCCGGGACAGATAAAAGACCAATCAAGCGAAGAATTTTTTAACACATGGAAGTTTACCTTGTGACTGCGAAATATAGCTGGCATTCCGGGCAGATCGGTACCCATTGTATCTGTATGTGGGATGTCCAATCCGGGTAGGCCCCCGTATTGCCACAGACGAATATGGCCGGTAGATATTTTTTCCGCCTCTTCGACGACGGTTGAGCAGAGCTTTTCAAATAGCTTGATATTGCTGTGGTCTCCTGTCGCGTTAACAATAGCCTCATGTCCCGCGATAGCTTTTGCTACCGCACTTCTATCTAGTGCGTCACCTTGGAATATGTGTACTTTATCAAGCATCGAGCGGTCTAAGATGGTCCGTAATTTTGTCGGGTCTCTAACAAATGCGCTTACTTGGTGACCGGCCTCTAATCCCGCCGGGATAAGGCATCTGCCGGCATTTCCGGTCGCTCCGAAGATGATGACTTTTCTAAGTAATTTTTTATTTTCCATATTCTGATTCTACCAAAATAACCGTGGCCGGACTAAAGGTATGAGCTGATCGCTAAAGTTTTTCTGATTATACACAGAGGATCAAATAATTTTAAGTACAAAGAAAATTTAAAATATGCACAAAATATATTAATTATTACGATGAAAGAAATAATATCGGTCCGGCTGCCGGACCTTGAAGCGCCGACGATATATGGATGAATATGATCCCGCCCAACATCAGCGTGATAGCTGAGACGATTAAAAATTTCTTTTTCCCGGGCGATATATTGCTCGCGTAGACAAAGACAAAGAGAAACAAGCTGACCAAAAGATACGTAGCTACGATGAGCCTGTCTATTATAGGAAGTGCATAGAACCATTTATACGAGAGTGGATTTGAAAAGGTACTTATCAGGTAAATGATAGATATCAAAAGAGTTAAATATAATGCAATGTACTCGGTGATCGTCTTTTCTGAACCCGGATATTTCTTTTTTATGAGTAACTTGGATGCTGAAATTATCAACAGTCCGGCCCCGTATGACATTAGAAGTATACCGGTACTGACTCCAAGATCAGGAAGGTCCAGGGCGATCAACAATATGCCGCTGAATAAGACGGCTAACGTATAGATATCTAACCATGACGGTTTAATCATCTACAAAGATCACTTCAGTAAAGATCATCAATTTCCGGTTGCCCGGATCGCTTGACCTTATATTAATAAATCGGTAAAAGTTACAAATTTGATTAGCTTTCTTCTACCATCTGTCATACTTGACTATCTCATCTAAGGGCAGGCGACTCTTAGCTTTTGCTTCATCGGAAGGATATCCAAGAATTAGTATTTCGACTATTTCGATATCCTGGGGAATGCAAAGAATTGACCGGACTTTATCCGGATCGAACTTTCCTATCCAGCAGGTTCCAAGACCCAGGGCGGTGGCGGCAAGGGTTATGTGATCGACGGCGATCGCTACATCGATCGGATAAGACGGAAGGCCGCACTTCATAATATATTCTTCATTTACGGCGCAGCAGGCGATCACACAGGGGGCATTTGCTATAAACATCTGATTGTATGCCGCTTTTGCCAGCTGTTCTCTCGAAGTTTTATCCCTGGCGACCACGAATCTCCATTCTTGAAGGTTTTTTGCCGATGGCGCGAGTCTGGCGGCACCGAATATTTTATCCAGTTTCACTTGTTCGATTTGCCGGTCTTCAAAATGACGTGCGCTATATCGTTTTTCGATTGCTTCAAAAATATCCATCTACGCTCTCTCCTCTTATGCTTTGGTCAACTTATAGATATTATAAGAAAGTAGTGAAATGTGCCAAGTGTCGGGCGTAAGGCATGCAGTCACTTCTCTTTTCAAGCCCACTCTCTTGTTTCGGTTTTCTTGCGCCACTATCCCTCTCTGCTTCGATGTCGTATTGAACGAAGATCAATTTTTTATTCATAACTTAACGCTTGGCGTTGGTTTATCTCCCAAGTGCTCGGTTTGAAATGTAAAAACATAAATGTTTCAGTATATCTTTATTTCTTTAGTAAAAATTAACCATCGTAATACTGTTCTATTCTAAAGCAAGGCTGTTTCATGCCGATAAATTAGGTAAAAGCTAACGCTGATAAAATATGGTTCATTTAAAAAATAAGACTATCTGTAGTGTTTGCTGGGCGACTATCGATCTCAAAGATACCGCGTGCCCGGTATGTAGTAGTACCGTAAATAAAAACCTCAGCTCAGACGATGATCATATAGTTGACGTCATTGATCTGGTCGAACCTCATGAAGAGTCACCTAAATATCGAGGAACTAAGATCTCGCTTGCGACCATTGTCTCCATACTTGTCGTGCTGCTGGCGGTAATCGCTATCGGACTGACTTATGGAAAGGATGCGGTAGTGGCAGAGCCCGTTATAGTCGAGGACTTTATAGGAGAATGGGAAGTTACGGGCGTTGTCGGATTGGAAGATCTTATAAATAAGACTGATGACGGCGTGGGGATGAAATTCAGTCTTTGGAAAAAAGACACCCTGATAGAGAGCAGTTCGCCGCTTCCGGGAAGGCTTGATTTTAGAGCCGGGTTAGATGAGAATCTTTTAAGGGGAGATTATACAATGATATATTCAGACAGCATCGCCAACCCGGTCGTTGCCGAGCTCTCCAGAGATAAAAAAAATATGACGATCTATTTTAAGATCGAGGATATTGGGACCAGAATAGATACGATAATCAGATTAAAAAGGAACGATTCAAGGAATGTAAAATCCGCCATTTTCAGTCAAGGGGAGACACTATGGCAACAGTTGTCAAAAAATTACAGATAAAACCGGGGAAAGACCTTTTAATATTAAACTCTCAGGCCGATCCAAATGTGCTTTTAGGCGATACTTCCGGATGGGACTAAGGCCACGATCGGTGGCACTTTCGACATCGTCCTTACCTTTTATAAAAAAATGACGGACATGGAGTCAGAGGTAGGCATGTTAAAAGAGGCGATGGGCGACGGCATTCTTTGGATCAGTTATCCCAAGGGCTGATCGAAGGTAGAGACCGATTTAAATAGGGATATCATTCGGGCCGCTTTAGAAAAGAGAGGACTAAAAGCGGTTTCGATGATCTCGATTGATGACGTTTGGTCTTCAATGCGGTTTAAGAAGGTCTAGGTTATTCTCTTTTTTCCTCCAAAAATGGCGAAATTAAAGTATCGGAAGTGACAGCCGACTTCTTCAAAGCCAATTTTTTTAAGCCAATCGATCTGCTTTTCCACGGTTGTCGGAATATCTTCCTCGAGATAGCGATCGAACCAGATATCCGCGTCTTCGCCGTTTGAGATCATAAATTTTTTCCAGAGTGTTTCATATACTTTAGTGAGTGCCGGTGTCTCCCCCAAGACGATATCACGGTTTAAAAACGTTCCGCCCAGCTTAAGCGAATCGAATATCTTTTTATAAGAATCTTTTTTCACAGTATCGGCCAGATGGTGGATGGCCAGACCAGATATGATCAGATCATAATCGCTGCCGATATCGTCGGTCGAAAAATCCCCTCTGATGAAATCAGTATTATCGCAGTAAGATCGGAGTTTCTCTTCACAGACCTCCAGCATTTTTTCGGAGATATCAAAGATGGTTACATTGGAATTTGGAAAAGCCTTCTGGATCAACAGGGCGAGATTGCCGGTTCCGCCTCCAAGGTCCAAAACTTTAAGAGGTCCGTCCGTTTCGGCCCGGATCAAAGTGATCATCAGATCGTTTTGTTCATGGTAGTAGGGGATAAGCCGGGCAATGAGGCCGTCGTAATCATCAGCCTCGCCCTGAATGTTTTCCCAATGGCTTTTAGTATCCATTTAGTCGTTCCTTAAAGAGAATTATTCTACAGAGACAAGCTCGATCTCGAAGGTCAAGTCCTTGCCGGCAAGCTGATGGTTTGCGTCTACAGTGATCTCTTGATCGGATATTTCCGTTACTTTCGCGTGTGTGGTCTGTCCATCGGGAGACTGACCGGTCAGAGTATCACCGACTTTAGGTTTCTCGCCTTTAGGTAGATCTTTTCTGTCGATCTTTACTATCATCTCTTCGTTACGTGGTCCATAAGCCTCATCGGCGGGAATCTTTGTCGTGGTTGATTCTCCCGGAGCTAGGCCTTCCACGGCTTTTTCAAAACCTGGTATTACTTGTCCTTCACCGATTACAAACTCAAGGGGCTCTCTCTCTTTCGAAGAGTCAAAGACTGTCCCGTCATTCAATTTCCCCGTATAGTGCACCTTAGCTTTTGAGCCCTTGCTAGCTTTCATTTTTTCCTTTCGATATGAGTGTGCTGAAAATAACATATATATTGTCTTTAACCAATAACAAAAATTATATCAACAATATCCTCTTCGTCCGGGCTAATTAGTGTCGATTTATTAGTGATTGCTTGACGGTTCTATATTTCGAGAATATTCTAAATCTAATCAAGCGGGGTAAGATCTATGGGCGAAAATACAAAAGCTGTAAAAATAGTTGCCTTAGCGGGAAGCTTAAGGACTGCTTCCTACAATAAGATACTTGTTAAAATTGCGGTCATCGGGGCGAAAAGAGCCGGTGCCATAGTCAGTCTTATCGATCTAAAAGATTTTCCGTTACCCGTTTTTGATCAGGATATAGAGGATGAGAGCGGTATTCCAAAAAACGGGGTATTGCTAAAAGAGATATTCAAGGCAAGCGATGGTTTCATTATAGCTTCGCCTGAATATAATAGCGCGCTACCCGGAGCTCTCAAAAATGTGATTGACTGGACTTCGAGACCTTATGCTGACGAAAAAGTACTTGAGTGCTTTAGGGGCAAGACCGCCGTGTTGATGAGTTCCTCACCCGGAGCGCTCGGAGGTCTAAGGGGACTTTTCGCGCTCCGATCGATATTGCAAAATATCGGGACTATGGTCATCCCTGCGCAGATAGCGATATCTAAAGCGGACACAGCTTTTAATGATGACGGTTCCCTGCTGGATGAGGGCCGTCAGAGTAGAGTTGAGGATCTTGGCGCCGGATTGGCAGAGACGATCAAAAAATTAAATGGTTTATCTTAGATCTTAGGGGGTTCAATGAATAGCGCTACCGAGTATTTATGGTTTGAGACAAGGACTAGAAGAGCTTTTATAAATATCCACCATGAGGTAGAGACGGTTTTAAATAAGAGTGAGATATCAGAAGGGCTCTGCCTGGTAAACGCTATGCATATTACGGCAAGCGTTTTTATAAATGATAATGAATCAGGACTTCACGATGATTTTGAAAAATGGTTGGAAGAGTTGGCGCCCCACGAACCCGTTTCGAGCTATCGTCATAATTTAACCGGAGAAGACAACGCTGACGGCCATCTAAAGCGGACGATCATGGGGAGGGAGGTCGTAGTTGCCGTAACCGATGGTAAACTGGATCTTGGCCCCTGGGAACAGATTTTTTACGGAGAGTTTGACGGAAGACGGAGGAAAAGAGTATTGGTCAAAATTATCGGCGAGTGATCACTTGGTTATTTCGCTTATCTCCCAATTCAAAGTAGTAGTGTTTTCCGTCAAAAAATTGCCATAACCGGTCAATGGATCGAGAATCGTCCCTCTAAAGCTATCTTTATTTCTCAGCTTTTTTCTATTAACAAGCACATCGCCAACGAAAACCTGCCTATCGATCTCTACGTTTAGATCGAAGGAGTAAGGATAGAAAGCCTCGACTAGTTTGTTCGATGAAAATTTCCCCTTATCGACTATGACGGTATTGGAGGTATCGACTAACGCATACCTGACCTTGTAGTCTCCGGTTATTCTATTATCTTTAACTTTTAGAGTAGCGGAGCCCTTTAATAGTTCGGGGGTGATCCTGTCGTCTGATTCATTGACCTCTAAAACGTATTCTCCAGGATCGATGGCCTTTCGCTGTTTTACAAATTCATCCACCCTGCCGCAAGACGCAAGCGAAAGAGTAAGAACTGAAAAAATTATTATCAGTACCAAGGATCTTAAAAGGTGTTTTTTTGGTAGATAGTCGAGATATTTTTTACTCGGTACCGATAGATTCGGCTGTCGCGAACGCTTGCCTTGCTTCACTTAATCTCCCCATCTTTTCAAGGATGTTGCCTCTGTTGGTCAAAGCCGCGGACCATAAGCTGCCATCTTCGTCGCCGACATTATCAAAAGCGACGAGTGCTTCCGGGTCCCTGTTAATTCCTCTTAAAACTATACCTTTACCCAGCCACCCGAGAGAATAAGCAGGGTCTAAAGTCAGCGCCTCGTCAAACATCTGAAGCGCCTCGATAGAGCGGCCGAGGTAACTTAGGGTCATTGCTCTATTGGTAATGGCATAAAGATCTTTAGGGTCTTTTTTAATTGCTTCGTCAAAAGCTGCAAGCGCTTCGTCGTCTCTTTCCAGTCCAAGCAGAGCGCCACCTTTAACGATCGAGGCATACGCGTAATCAGGATCTTTTTTCAGGGCTGTTTCACTGTTGGCAAGGGCATTATCGAAGTCGTCGATCCAAAGCTTTGCGGCGGCGATCCCGGCGTAAGCGATAGCGTTATCAGGATCGACGATCAAGAGATCGTTAAAGATCTTAATAGCGTCCTCGTCACTGCCAGATTCATAAAGTGCCCATCCTTTTTCTAAAAGCGCGAAGGTATTGTCGGGGTCGAGCTCTAAGGCTTTGTTAAAAGACTTTATAGCCTCTTCGTAATCATCAATATTTGACAGCGCATAACCAATGCTTAGCCAGATATCTTCATTTTCAGGTTCGAGTTTTGCCGCCTTATTAAGTGATATCAGGCTTTCGTCAAACTGTCCTAACCAATTAAGCGAGACCCCGTGACCATTCAAGGCCGTAACGTTACTTGGACTTTTCTTAACAGCTTTCTTAAAATAGACTACCGCCTCTTCGTACTCTTCGTCGACGAGGCGACTTTTTCCGTCTCTAATAAAAGTCGCTGTATTTTCATAGAAAAACATGAAGTACGAACCGATTGAAATAGTTATAAAAGTAAGGGTAATGGCAGTAATGATAATGTATTTTTTATTCATTAAATTTTGGTCCAGATCTTTAAAATAACTGATATTTATCGACTTACTATTTATATCATAGATTTAAAGAGCAGTTTAGATATAACTACAATAAGACGATAAGGTCAGCGCTTAACTTCTAAAAAAAGCCGGTGATTATTGATGGAAAGGTCAAATAATAATAATTAACTGATCAGGGTTAATATTTTAAGTCGAGACTTTACTCTTTTAATTTCTGGAAACGTTAAGATGCATTTCTCCATCAGAAAACGTGACTTCACTCGGGCCAATACCGAGATCATTTTTTATCCGATCGTTAATTGATGAATTTAATGCGTCGATAACGCGGTCTCGAATAAATGTCGGCATTGGAATACTGCCTACCCGTAAGTCATCTATTGAAAAGTCAGCTTTACCAGAGATAATCTCTCCCTTGATTTTTCCATAGACTGGAAGCTGGACACTTCTAAAATCCATCATCCCCGAAGTTTCAATGCTACCATCACTATTGATTTTAATTTGGACATCCCTTAAAGGCATTGGCGATTCTTCTTCATTGATCAGCGCACTTATCTCAGCCTCTGAAAGAGTCAAATTATAATTTAGATTTCCCCGATCATCGAGATTGATGTTAGATAGTATCTCACCAAGGTTATTAAGAGAGGGTTCTATCTTTTTTTTTGCACTTAAATAATCATCATTTGTATATTTAACATTGAGGTTTCTAGGTCTGTTTGTGCCCGGAAGTATACCGATAAGACCTAACAACAGGATGACGACGCCAGCAATGGCCAGAAGAACGTAAGGCCATTTTTTTCGCTTTTTCTTAATTGCGTTTTTGGGAAAATCCAACTTGTCGATAAGTGCTCCCTATTTCTTGGAAGTTCTTTTTGCAACCTCAATAGATCTCTTGGCCCAAACCGATAGCTCATCGGAGTCCTCTAGAATATCGGCGGGTACTTCATAATATGGCATCGTCTTAAAGCGCAAACTTTCGACATCTGTAAAATTATTAACAATCGATTCATCCACTTTGAAATAAAGGCCCGGCTCCTTAGAGACAAGCGCGAACATGATGCCATTTTCAAATATCCCGTAACCGCCGAACATGGCACGGCTAGTAATAACTCCGACGGGAGCAAGAAGTCCCATGACCCAATCCATATATCTCTTATCTACAGTCATGATCACTGAGAGGGTATGTCAGCGTCTGTCGCTATAGTAGGCTTGGGGTTTATCTTTGGAAAATCTCTTTTTCTTCTTATAATATTTATTTACTTGGGTAACCGCTACCGCGATAATCAGTCCGATTATGATCCCGGTTAAAACATCCATTCTAGCCTCACTTCCATTCTCGCTACAGTCATGAATAGGTAACTATACAATTATACAACTTGGTAAGTTCCAATGTCACTAACGGTTAAATCCTCTATTATCGCGCGACCATTTATGTTTACGATCTTATATATTAAGAAACAATATAAATAGGAAAGCGCTAGCCGACTATTATGGACCCAATAATAAAAACAAAAGAGATAACGCTTGAAAAGGTATATTATTCCCGTCGAAAGTTCTTGCTTAGCATCGGGATATCGATAGCTGCTGCCTCAGCTGCCAGCGCTTGTGAGCGGCTGGATTCACTCGGATTGACGGAGAAGGGGGACTCCAAGTCACCGCTTAGTGGAAAAGGTAGCGATGAACTGGGGAATGATCTGACATCACTTAAATCAGTGGAAAACTATAATAACTACTATGAGTTTACAACCGATAAGGAAAAGGTGGCGGCCCTGTCAGCTAATTTTAAAACAGAGCCATGGACCTTGGAAGTTGGGGGGCTTGTAAGGTCACCAAAGAAGTATGGCCTCGATGATCTTGAGCGTCTCTTTCCTTCCAGGGAGAGGATCTACCGGATGAGATGTGTAGAGGGGTGGTCTATGGTCATCCCCTGGCTCGGCTTTCCTCTTACGGATCTTCTTAAGATGGCGGAACCTACGTCCGCTGCTAAATATGTTAAGTTTACTTCTATTTTAGACCCCGAAGAGATGCCGGGGCAGAAAAATCCTTTCTATGAATGGCCGTATGTCGAGGGTATGCGACTCGATGAAGCGATGCATGATCTTACCCTAATTTCCACTGGTCTTTATGGTAAGACACTACCCAATCAGAATGGGGCACCCCTTAGATTAGTCGTGCCTTGGAAGTATGGGTTTAAGGGTGCCAAAGCTATAGTAAAGATCGACCTTGTAAAAGATATGCCAAGGACATTTTGGGTGGATACGAACGCAAGAGAATACGGATTTTTCGCCAACGTTAATCCTGACGTTCCCCACCCCAGGTGGACACAGTCGACAGAGAGGCGCATTGGAGAGCTAAGAAGACGAAAGACACTTCCTTTCAACGGGTATGCGGATCAAGTCGCCGGTCTTTACGGAAGTATGGACCTAAAGAAATTTTTCTGATGAAGAGTTTTAGGCTGGATAAATTAAAATTGATCGTTCACATCGCCGCTCTTCTCCCTCTTCTTTTCTTGATATGGGATATTCTAAGTAATCAACTAAGCGCGGATCCGATCAGAGAGATTCAGTTGAGGACCGGAAGGGATGCCTTCATACTTTTAGTTTTAGCTCTATCCGTTACCCCCCTTAGCGCGTACTTCGGCCTTACCCATCTGGTCAGATTAAGAAGGATCTTAGGCGTATATGCTTTTTTCTACGCGAGCATTCATTTTTTGAATTTCATCGGTCTGGATTATGGCTTTGATCTAAGCTTGGTCATCGAAGGGATCTTTAAAAAATATTTCGCTATATTTGGGTTCTTAGCGTATCTAATACTCATTCCACTTACAATCACGTCGACAAACGCATGGAAAAGGCGGCTCGGCAGGAATTGGCGACGTCTTCATCGATTTTTCTATGTAGCGATGATCCTCGCGCTCACCCATTTTTTATTGGCGGTCAAGTCTGATTTTGGAGAGCCGCTTGTCTACGGTCTTATAGTAATAATATTACTTTTAGCCAGGCTCTCATCAAATACCGGCTCGGCAGAAACCGACCCCTGACTTTACCGACGCCTGAGCTTCAAGACACAAAAGAGAGCTTTGGGGAACTTCTTAAGGGTCCCTTGAAAAACCGTTTCTTTGATAGATATGATCTTAAAATGGTTAGAAAATGATTCCTCTATATCAGTAGGTTTAATTCGATTGGGCCCGCCCTTGGACTTTTCTTTATGGCTAAATCCCTTGAGAAAAAGAATGCCGCCGTTATTTAAGAGATTCACTATGTTACCGATATATTTATAACGTTCATTTGGATCAATAACATGAAATAGTCCGCGGTCCCAGATAAAATCGAATTTCTCGTTTAACTTAGTATCTAGAATATCATCTTGAAGGAAAGAGATATCCAGCCTGGAGAGTTGGGCAAGTTTCTTACCCTGCTTTGCGGCCGTCCTAGAGATATCTGTCGCTGTTACGGCAAAACCTGATTTTGCCAGTTCGATCGCTTGAGTTCCGGGGCCACTTCCAAGGTCCAGTATTTTTCCTCCCTTGATGTGCAGGGTATCGAAAGCTTCGATGAGGTCCGGGTCTAGGCCCTCCTGGTACCAGGGCATCGTCGTAATGTCTTGATTTTGATAAAGTTCTTCCCAGGCGGTAAAGTTTTTCTCATTTGTCATACCGGATTATTTACCCAAAAAATAATGTTATGTCTTTATGATGGGAGAGGCGTGCTCATCGAAGGGATTTGTCCTGATATATAGAGAGAAGAGGTAGGGGTGATGATTTTTGACGTGTTTCATATAATCTAACCAGCGGTGGATGAGAAGACCGTAAACCCTATTAATATCTCCTTCAAGATGGATGAGATCGGTCTCGGGAAGATCTCCTAGTACAGCTCTTGCTTTAAACTCTTCCGTCATGTGAAAAGTGGCAAAGAGGAGTTCGGTAAAACTCTCGTGCTCAAATACGTTGGGGTTCTCAAGGAGGCGCAGCATGTAGTCTTTGTTTGTTGTAAGAAGGTCTTTCAGCGAATCAAGGTCCATCCGAGTGATATCTATTTTGTAGTCCATGCCTTTTAGAACTTTAGAAAAAATATTAAATTCTTTGTCTGAACAAGTGCCGCCAACACAGAGTTGTTCCTGGACTTTATCTAAGTTAGGATCGCAGTCAGAGAGGTATATAAGGAGAGTTTTCCCGATCTCGCTATAGAAAGAACCGATGACCATATTTAGCTTATTGAGTCGCGATTTTCTCTCTCGATTCTCTAATAATTGATGGATGATCAAAGTTACAAGCAGCACCTCTAAGGGCAAAAAGGCGACATCGTGGGCGCCGAAGACAAGGATATGATGCAGATCATTAAAGATAAGAAAATGGATGTAGAAAAGCACCACTGAAATAAAAAGCAGAGTCAGTCCGAATTTAGCCAGCCATTTATTTTCATTCATTTTTTGATCCCTAATGTTTTGAAGCAGAAGCTTATATTACATTCGAATTAAGCGTCTTTCAAGTGATCGCTTATAATGATAAAAAGCGATTGCTTGCCTAATAGTGATTTTGTTTGAGGAATATTTTGTCGCTATGCCGAATCGCTGTAGCGATCGTTTGAGTCGTCTTTGTAGTTTTTAAGGTCTTTTGTAAAAGTCTCTACGATCTTAGGATCATAATCACTTCCCGCGCCAACTTTTAGTTCGGTGATCGCCTCTTTCTTAGTCAGAGCATTTCGATACGGGCGCTCACTTTGCATTGCCGAATAAGCGTCGATCACGTGCATGACCCTTGCTAGGTAGGGAATTTTTTCGCCCTTCAAGCCTTCGGGGTAGCCGGTTCCGTCAAATTTTTCATGATGGTATTTGACAATGCTTAACAGGTCTTCCATGCCTTTTACATATTGCAGGATACGCTTTCCGGTTTCCGGATGGTCATGAATGAGCTGTTGATCACTGTCAGTCAGCGGTTGTCCTTTGACAAATATCTCTTGGGGGATGGTTAATTTGCCGATATCGTAAACCGTTGAAGCCGCGAGAAGCGTTTCAGTCTCTTTTTTTCCGAGCGATAGTTTTCTTGAAGTCTCTCTTACTAGCTCATAGGTGTAACCAGTTAAATCCAGTTGTTGATCTTTTTTACCTTTTACAGCCGCGGCCAAGGCTTGTATGGTCATCAGGTTTGCGTATTGCAAACGGCTAAAGAGGCTCTCGATCTCGTTCATCTTAAGGGTGGTATCATCGATGTTCTTAAAATAATGGACTCTATTCTTACCGCTCCCCTTTGCCATAAATAGGGAACTGTCTGCGGCCGCAACCAGCTCATCCGCGTCTTCGTTGCAATCAGGGTAGTCGGCTACGCCAAAACTCGCCGTTATTGTTATTTTTTCACCATTAATTTCCACGACCAGTTCCTCAATTTTTTTACGAAGTCGTTCGGCTACCTCCATTGTCTTAACGGCGTTGCTTTCGGGGAGTATGATGACAAACTCTTCTCCGCCGTAGCGGGCGACAATATCCATACTTCTTAGGCTGGCTTTTAAAGTGGAGACCACTTCGATAAGGACCTTATCCCCTGCCGGGTGACCGAAAAAATCGTTTACAGATTTGAAAAAATCAAGATCCAGCATTATGAGACCCATATCAATATCATACCGGCTGCTTCGACTTAATTCACTAGTTAACGCTTCGACGAAGAAGCGATGGTTGTAGGCGCCGGTCAGACCATCTGTATCGGCAAGTACCGCCAATTTTTCGGTGAGATCGCTTAAATCATCATTTTTTCTTTTTAAGATCGCCCCTCCGGTCTGAGCTATGACGGCGACGACAACAAGTAAGGAAACAAAAAAAGATATCAGCGCGTTTCTGGCGGTATTTACCGTTTTTTCAATGGAGGTAAGAGGCGCGTATATTTCAAAGACATTTGTTATGTTTTCTTCTGATTTGTCGTGAATGGGAAAGTATACTTCCAGTGACGTTCCGATTTTTTGTCCCCCCTCTACTTCTAATTTAGCGTTATGTTCGATCTCGGTTACTTTTTTATTCTTTAGAGCTTCCGCAAAACCTCCGTTCTTCGGTCTTTTTTCACCGAGAGGCGCTTTCGGATTGGAGGAATAAACTAGAGTGCCGTCTTTTGCCCAAACGGCTATCTCGTTAAAATCGGTATGTTGTTTTAATTCGTCAAAAAAGGTGGTAAATTTTTCTTTTTCCTTACCCTCTAGAGGTTCGTTTATCGGCTTTCCATCCGTTGCTGTCTCAAAGATGGCTTCTACATTAGCTGCTGAAGAATCGGCAAAAGCTTGAATAAAAAGGGTGGTAACAATATTAGAAAAATATATTGTCGCCGGGATTCCGATGATCAGGAAGGCCATTAATGTAAAGAGGGCATACCTATTTAAAATATAACCAAGATATCGCCTTGAGCTGATACGTTTTTTTGATCGTCTTCTCTTGGACTCTTCCATGTTATTAAATGGTTTCCTAAAACAGAACGCTTAAACTAGAAAATAAAAAAGCGACCCGCAAAAGCAGGCCGCTTAAGTCTAGATATTATATTTTCTTAAGCCGTATCCGAATGAACTTTTTCAATGTTGTCTATCGGTACCGGAGCATCGATTTCTAGTCCGGCGACTATCTTTTCTACAAGCTCCGGGTCGAATTGAGTCGAGGAGTTTTTCCTTAGCTCAAGGGCCGCTTCTTCCGGCGTCAGAGCATCTCTGTAAGGTCTGTTCGCGGTCATCGCGTTATAGGCGTCGATAATGTGCAGTGCCCTTGCGAGATAGGGGATCTCTTTTTCCTTTAGACCTTCGGGATATCCCGACCCGTCATATCTTTCGTGATGGTGCTTGACGACATTTAAGATGACTTCCAGTCCGTCGATGGCTTGAAGGATCCTCTCGCCCGCTTCCGGATGTTCCTGGATAACAGCAAGCTCTTTTTCCGACAGCGGCTGTGTCTTGTTTAGCACTTCGCTTGGTACGGTGATCTTACCGATATCATAGACACTTGCGGCTATTGTCAGAGTCTCCATCTCATTATCTTTTAGATTCAAGACGCTTGCGATCTTCTTGACCGTCTCCGGCGGACTCTTATGATAATCGGTACCTTCTACCGCGTCTTTGCCTCTTACTGCAGCTGCAAGAGCTTGGACAGTGATGAGATTTGCGTGACGAAGCCGGTTAAACAGCTTATCGACGTCATCTGTTGATACGGTTGTCTCTGATAGGTTGCCAAAGTAACATACCTTATTTCTGCCCTTGCTTTTTGCCATTAAGAGAGCGCTGTCAGCGGCAGCGACCAAGCTTGCCTCGTCATCAGCGCAGGTCGGGAAGTCGGCGACGCCAAAGCTCGCGGTTACCGAGACTGCCTCGTCGCCGGCTTTTATTCTTAGATCGCCTACTGCTTTTCTAAGCCTCTCGGCGACATCGATTGCGTCTGTAGCGCTGCTTTCGGGCAGTACTATGACAAACTCTTCTCCACCGTAGCGGGCGAGAATATCTATCGTTCTTAGAGTATCAGCCAGAGTCGCTGATACTTGTTTTAGGACAATGTCTCCCGTCTGGTGGCCGAAATGGTCGTTAACGGTCTTAAAATAATCCAAATCGAGCATTATCAGGCTTAACTGCTTATTATACCTTTTGCTTCTGGATATCTCCTTAGTCAGATTGTCTTGAAAGTAGCGATGGTTATATATCTCTGTCAGTCCATCGGTATCCGCTAAGTGTTCAAGTTCTTTTGTCAGGACTTGCAGGCGCTCGTTTCTCTTTATAAGCATGCGGGCACCGATCTGGCCGACTAGGACGATACCGGCGAAGATCAAAACGAGAAAGCCCGCCAGCGCTGTCTGTGCCTGTCTTACGCTTGCCATAATCGGAGTAGTGGTAGCGTAGATCTCAAATACATTTCCAACGCTTCCGTCAGCTTTATGGATAGGATAATAGATCTCGAGAACCTGTCCTCCTATTTGATCTCCCTCAACTTCAACATCTTCTCCCTCAACTTCTTTAATGATCTTGCCAGCTACAGCCTCTTTGAAATGGCCCTTTACTTCACGGGCATTTCCAACACCCTCTTTGCCGGTAGAGGCGTAAAGAAGAGTTCCGTCTATTCCCCACACCTTGACCTTACTGACGCTTTCACCTTCGATATACTTGCCGGCGACGTATTCCAACTCTTCAAGTTCTTCTCCCTCTAGCACTTTGTCGTAGGATTTTCCTTTGAGCTGACCCTCGAAGACGGTTTCGACATTAGTAAGCATAGAATCGGTATATGATTCCACAAATTGGTCCTCGACGATATTCGAAAGATAGTATCCAGACGGAATGCCGACGATCAAAAAGATCCCAAGTGTTATTAAGAAATATCGGTTTATAAAAGTACCGAAGATCTTACTTATCGCTCCTCTTTGTTTCTTTAGATCCTCAGTTCTCATAATTTTCTCCTTAAGTAAATTGATAGCAATAACCTTAGTATCGTCATTCAAGTTGGAAACTTTAACGTAAAAATGCATATTCTTATCAGCAGATTCATAAAAAAAATGCAATCAAGCGTTATCGTATTATGATACGTACTAAAATACGAAATTTTATTTATTGAAATTCGTATCGGTTCTTAGATTTATCGAGCGTTGATGATTATAAAGGCCGGAGTATTTCGGATCATGGGGTTAAGATGTTACGATTTGATATGCGCTTTTAACTACTTAGATGCGTGAAAAGTATTTGATTTGAGGTCTGCCTTTAACAAAATGATAAAGAAAGAGTTTGATCGATTGGTCCTTTCAGAGGATTTTTATGACAGGGATACCGTAACCGTTGCCAAGGAATTGCTGGGGAAGAACTTAGCAAGAACTGTGGCCGGAAGACCGACTGTTTGCAAGATAGTAGAGTGTGAGGCATACTACGGAAAAGGTGACGAAGCCAGTCACGCGGCAAGGGGGATGACACCTAGAAGTAAGATCATGTTTGGTCCTGCGGGAAGGGCGTATGTCTACTTCAGTTATGGTGTTCATCATCTTTTGAATGTAGTTACCGAAAAAGAGGGTATAGCCGGGGCCGTTTTGATCCGTGCCTTGCAGCCGGTAAGTGGAGAAGAGTTGCTAAGAAAGAACCGACCGGTTGCGAAATCAATAGATCTGACTAACGGTCCGGGAAAATTAACACAAGCTATGGGGATAGGTCTTGAGTTTAACGGGGTAGAATTATGTAGTAGTGATCTATTTATATCTGAGGGAGATATCTCACCATTTAAGATAGTCGTAACGGAGCGTGTAGGGATCTCTTTGGGAAAAGAACTACCCTATCGGTTTTATATAGAAAATAATCCTTACGTAAGTCGTAAATGACAATACCAGCGGGAGGCTAATTTTGAAGTTACAAGCTATATATGATCTGGCGATCGAAGCGGGAAGCGCGGCAGACCCAAGAGGTAAGGCCGGGATCGAGAGGGCCCTTGACGAAGCAAAGGAAGGTTATGAGCGGCTTTCGGATGACGATAAGAAATTTTTTGATAAAGAGAAGTTAGTAAATCCTTATGCTGACACTAGAATCCTTTACGGTGATCCCGAGGCCGAAATAAGTAACATATTTATCGGTATCGACATGGAAGTCCAGGAGATACTACTGGCCGATAGGTTGAAAGAGAAAGGGATGGAGATAGATCTGGTCATCTCACATCACCCGGAGGGAAAAGCGCTGGCGGCTTTGGACCAAGTCATGAAGATGCAAGCTGATATCTGGCATGACTTCGGAGTACCGATAAATGTTGCCGATGTTTTGATGGATAAACGGGCTAAAGAAGTAAGGCGTGGTATTAGCCCTATCAATCATGATCGCCCGGTTGATTGCGCCAGGCTTCTGGGAATACCTCTTATGTGCGTTCATACCCCCGCTGATAATCTGGTTTCAAGCTTCTTACAAGATCTTTTTGAGGAAAAGGAGCCGTATCTGGTCGACGACGTTGTAAAAACACTTCGCGAGATCCCTGAATATGAAGCGGCGACTAGAATAAACGCCGGACCGTCCATTGTATCCGGTAGCGGTAGGCGGAGGGCGGGGAAGATCCTCGTCATGATGACTGGTGGAACCGGAGGACCGGAAGCGTCGATCGAGAAACTGGCGGCTGCCGGCGTGGGGACGATGGTAGAGATGCATATGGACGAAAAGCTCAGGAAAAAGGCTGATGAATTCGGAATGAATGTCGTAATAGCCGGTCATATAGCTAGTGATAATGTAGGCGTCAATCTTTTTTTAGATAAGCTGGAGGCCAAAGGCATCGAGACATTGACTGCCAGCGGGTTAAAACGGTTTAAAAGGTAACGCCGGACCGTGAAGCTAAGCGTAAGAAGTTAGAGCGCTGGGCGAAAGCGGTTTAGGACTGAAAACCCGAGAACCGATAACTGGTCGAAGGGCCGCTTCCTTGGGGTTATCGAGATATCGAATCAATTGTTAATTCGCTCCCCGGTATAAATTATCGTTTCCCGGGTTTTCTTACCAGACTCCAGACTGTCACGTCAGGTCCATCATTTTCGAGATATCGCTATCCGGTCGTCACAACCCTCGACCCCTCATCGCTCTTCACGTTTTTCACTCTAGACTCCAGGCTAGCCCTTTAGACTTTATGGGTATCTGAGTATCGGTTTATGAGTGAAGGATCACTTTTACAATTTTCCGACAGTGATCGTAACCTTTGAGCCTTCTTCCACTTGGCTGCCGCCGATCGGAGACTGTGTGATGACCTTTCCGTCCATCGACGGATTACCCGGGGTGACGTAAACGATCTCCACAACAAACGTCGGTTCCAGCGAATCCTTTGCTTTACTTTCGGTTTTTCCGACGACATCGGGTATCTTCTCTAGGCTGATATTTGAGGGGCCGGAGCTTACGGCCAACTCAACCCCCGACCCTTGCGCGATCTCCGAACCTTCACCTGGACTCTGGGCCACGACCTGATCTTTTGGTACGATGCTACTCGGTGAATAGTTGATCGAGACAATAAAACCCAGATCAGTTAGAGTCTGCTGGGCGACATCCAGTGACATCCCTACCACATTTGGCACAGGTACATTTGGAGGAGCATTGTGCCTATCGCATTCAGGCAGATTAGGAGAAGTACCTTTAGCTATCAGCATGTATTTGACGTTTTCTTCGGGACAAAATTCGTTTGCCAACATATCTATTCCGTCTGTCGTATCTACCTTGATATAAGAAAGGCCTCCTGTTGGTCTATCAAAGTTAGTTGCTTTAACGCCGTTAAGCGCTTTTGACATGAATTTTTGCCAGATCTCAGCCGGAAAAGTCCCGCCATAAACCACTCTTCCATGGACATTTGTCATAGCTTTTCTACTGTTTGGATAACCCACCCATACGGCCGATGAAAGTTCAGGCGTATATCCGACGAACCATGCGTCACCATTGTTTTCGGTTGTCCCTGTTTTTCCGGCTGCCGGACGTCCGATGTTCGCCCTGGTACCAGTTCCACTTTTTATTACGCCCTGGAGAACATCGGTTACAAGAAATGCTGTCACCGGGTTGATCGCCGGCTCAGCTGTGGGGCTGTTTTCAATTAAAATATTTCCCTTGGCGTCGGTTACCTTAGTAATAGCTACGGGTTTAGCATGAAAACCGTTATTAGCAAAAGTGCTATAAGCCGTCGCCATATCCAGTACGGTCACTTCTTCTGCGCCGAGGGCGATCGCCGGAAAAGCGTTTATCTCAGTCTTGATCCCCATTTTTTTGACCAGCTCTACTACTTTAGAAGGGCCGATATCAAGAATGAGCCTCGCGAAGACCGCGTTTACGGAAAAGGTCGTAGCATGCCTTAGAGTCATCGTGCCGGCGCCTTTACCGGAAGAGTTTTTAACTTTCCAGGGCTCGCTTCCAGGGACTTTGAATGTACCAGGCGATGAATTGTAAGACTGGTTTACTGAAATCCCATCTTCTATAGCCGATGCCAGGACAAAAGGTTTAAAAGAAGATCCCGGTTGCCTTTTTCCTTGAGTGGCCAGATTAAGCTTGCTCGTATTGTAGTCTTTACCGCCTACCATCGCTTTGATATAACCGGTCTTGGGCTCGATAGAAACGAGCGACCCTGACGGATCCTCCGGTCTGTCGAGTGTTCCCCAGACAGCTTCTTCGGCGTATTGCTGCAACTTAGGATCAATTGTCGTGTATATCCTAAGGCCCCCTTTGTATAGCGCGTCAGCTCTTTCGGCCTCGGTCTCACCGAAACTACTATCCGTAAGAATAGTCTGCTTAACAAAATCCACAAAGTAAGGATGGCGGCTTCCGCCCACAAGATCTATAGGGGCTAACTGAATCGGTGTATCAATAGCGGCCTTGGCCTCAGCCGAGCTTATCTTTCCTTGTTCGAGCATGTTACTTATGACTTTATCTCGTCTGGCCAGTGCTCTGCCGGGGTCGATAAACGGATTGTTGGCGTTTGGCGTCTGAATCACGCCGGCGAGCAGAGCAGCCTCGGCAATAGTCACGTCTTTTGAGTTTTTTCCAAAATAAGTCTGAGATGCCGTCTCTACCCCATAAGCTGATTGGCCGAAATATACGGTATTCAGGTAGCCTTCAAGTATCTCTTTCTTAGAGTATTTTTTCTCAAGCTCATATGCCAGAGCCGCTTCTTTAGTCTTTCGAGAAAACATTTTTTCGGGGGAAAGAAAGGTGTTCTTTACATACTGTTGAGTAAGCGTACTTCCACCTTCAGCGATGCGCCCTTGCCGGATATCTTTATATAATGCTCTGGCTATAGCTTTGAAGTCTACGCCCTCGTGCTCGTAAAATCGCTCGTCCTCGATAGCGATCACGGCGTCTTGAATATAGATCGATATCCTCTCAATAGGGACGTTAACGCGGTTTTGTTCGACATACATGTTGGTTATCAGATCGCCGTTAGCATCGAAGATCTTTGACGTTTCGGCGTGCTTGAATTGAGTCTCGGCTTTATTAAGATCAGGAACATCGCGAAGAGTAATGGCGGCAAAAGCGAAGATCGAAAACATGAGCACCAGAATAAGGGACGTGACCCCCCCGACAATAGCAATAGCTACTTTGGTCCGGCGGCTACTTTTTCTTCTAGTCTTTCTACGTTTCTTTAATGACAATTATATCTATCTACTTAAACTCATATTTTGGCTGTGCCAATTATGATGATCTATCAGCTTACCGCTTTCATCAGGAAGAAATTATAGCATAGATGACGACTGGTATTATTGTAATAGGTATTATGCTACTATTTTTTAAAATCCGATAACAATGTGAATAGGTTTGTTTGATGGAAAAGATCGATTCCCAGCTAGAGCAGATAAAAAGTGGCACTTTGGAGATCCTTCCTGAGATTGATCTGGAGAAAAAGTTAGAGAGTGGGCGTCCTCTGGTCGTGAAATTAGGAGTCGATCCGACCGCCCCTGACCTCCATCTCGGCCACGCTGTCCCTCTTAGAAAATTAAGAACATTTCAAGATCTTGGACATCAGGTCGTACTTATCATCGGGGATTTTACGGCGATGATAGGCGATCCGTCAGGAAGGTCAAAGACTCGACCAAAACTTAGCGAGGAAGAGATAAAGGCAAATGCCGCCACCTATATGGATCAGGCATTCAAGATACTTGATAAAGATAAGACCAAGCTCGTTTTTAACAGCGAATGGCTTGGTCGGATCGAGATGAAAAAGATACTTGAATTATTGGGACGATTTACCGTAACCGCGCTTCTTCAAAGAGACGATTTTGAAAAAAGGTATAAAAATAACGAGATGATCGGTCTGCATGAATTTCTCTATCCCGTAATGCAAGCCTATGATTCATTAGAGTTAAACGCCGATATCGAGATCGGTGGTTCCGACCAGAAGTTCAATCTTCTTGCCGGCAGAGAGCTGCAGCAGAAGATGGGAAAAGAACCTCAGATCTGTATAACCATGCCTCTTTTGGAAGGGACAGACGGGGTGCGGAAGATGAGTAAATCATATGGTAACCATATCGGGCTTACCTTTCCACCGGTTGATATGTTCTATGCGATAATGCGTATACCGGACGAGATGTTGATCAAATATTTTCAGTTGGCCACTATGGTCGATGACGCGACTATTCGTAAAATTGAAAAAGGTTTAAAAGACGAGACTTTGCACCCCCGAGACGCCCATCTTAGACTTGGACGAGAGATCGTTACTATATATTATGATGAGCAAAAAGCTGAGGAAGCTGAGAAGTATTATCTGGATGGAGCTACCGGAAAAACGGTGCACTTATCCGGTAAAGCTGAGGGTAAATCTAGTGCCTCAGGAAAGCTTACAGTAAATCACGGTACCTTAGAAATTTCACACGGTGAATTAAAAGACGGAAAAATTTGGATCGTAAGTCTAGTCAAAAAAGAGGGGGCAGCCTCATCAACAGGTGAGGCCAGACGACTTATAACTCAAGGTGGAGTGCGTCTAGACGGCGAAAAAGTAATGGAGCCGAGCACTGATATAGATCCTTTGAAAGTTGAATTCATTGAGATCGGAAAGCGCCCTCGAAAAAAAATAAATGTTGTATCGCCTTCAGAGTGACTAAAGTTGGTGTAGCTGCAAAGCCGACAACGGCCAAATGAGTCGTTCTGAGCTCTCGCTATCGGGCGTAAGAATCTCCTTTGCCTCCACATTTAATTTACGAAAAACTCGACAACTACATTTTTCAAAAGTCCAATATTAGATTAGTATTAACTTATGTTCACAGTAAGTACCGCGACAAAGAGAAAAAGACGTTCCGGAATATTCCTTGTTTTATCGGTCATTGTCATCTTGTCGATCATCGCTGTTTCCGTACTTTATTATTATGGTACCTTAGCCCAGCGTGTCGATAGAGAGTTGACCAAAGGACTTGCCCACTATCAAGAGGGCACTAGACTGATCTTTGAATCTACCGCCAGGATTAGCGTTATAGGAAAAGAAGTTGATGCCGATAAGAGGCAGGGCATCAGGGAAGAGATAGAAAAAGACATTGCCGACGCTGAGGAAGAACTAGCCATTGCGCTCGATAATTTTAAGAAGATGAAGGAGCTATCCTACTTTAATTGGGAGAGGGATACCTCCGAACTAATGAGAGAGAGCACTGAGGAGATTGTCAATGTGGCAGCTGAGTTATATTCGTTGATCGACAAGACAGACGATATTTCCGCAATCCTGTCTCTTGTAAGCGATGGTGCTTCGAAGTTTAGAATGGCTACAAACAAGAGCAATAAGTTGGTGCTTATGAGTAATGCCGGAAGACACGAAGAAGTCAAAACAGAAGCGCCCGCGGTCGCCGCACTATATATCGAGTCAAAAAATATGATAGGTCAGGCTTATTTAATAGATGATAAAACTGAGCTATCCGCTTTTTTAGAGCAGATAAACGCCGGTGAAAAGCTTGCGGCTAATCTATTGGCGATGGCCGATGACGTGGCCGACGAGAGATTTGAGGAGTACGGGGCGCGAAGAAGAGAGAGCAACACCCTTATTGACCAGCTGACTAAGACTAGTGAATCGGCGCTGGTTATCAATCCGGCAAGTTGGATAGATTCTCAATTAGAGGAATTTATCCGCGGCCTGGAGGGCAAAGTGTCCGACGCGGAAGAAATACATAAAAAAGCTCTTGACTTATGGTCTGAGAAGTCATAATCTATTCGTTGCTGCCAAATTTAAACAGGTAAGCGAGTTTTTTGTTTGACACCACTACTGAAGTGGAATATAAAACTGTGGAGATGTATCTAGAAACAGTGAAACGTCAAATCTTGAAAATTGAGTACAGGGGGCGACAGGCTAATTAACTAGTTATCAAATTGATAACTGTTGCTTGTCGCTGTAAGTACATTATGCAGCGATTTTTTGTGTTCTGGGTTTGTGAATCCATGACACGGTCCTTGAAAACTAAACAGTGCAAAAAGCCAGTAAGGCTTTAGTCAATCGTCAAGATGACTAAAAATAAGCCAAAACCGTCGATCTAAGTCCGGTTATTAATCGGATACTGGAAAGACAAATAATTAAATGAGCGAGTATGGCTCAAACTTATCGAAACCAACTTTATGATACGGCTTGTCCATATCATAAGTTTAAATTTCAACGGAGAGTTTGATCCTGGCTCAGGACGAACGCTGGCGGCGTGCTTAACACATGCAAGTCGAACGAGATCTGGGAAAGCTTGCTTTCCTATATGATCGAGTGGCGAACGGGTGAGTAACACGTGGACAACCTACCCTAAAGATTGGGATAACTAGTGGAAACATTAGCTAATACCGAATATCGTTAATTTATCGCATGATAGTTTAACGAAATGCTCCGGCGCTTTAGGATGGGTCCGCGCCCCATTAGCTAGTTGGTGAGGTAATGGCTCACCAAGGCAACGATGGGTAGCCGGCCTGAGAGGGCGATCGGCCACATTGGGACTGAGACACGGCCCAGACTCCTACGGGAGGCAGCAGTGGGGAATATTGCGCAATGGGCGAAAGCCTGACGCAGCAACGCCGCGTGGAGGATGAAGGTTTTCGGATCGTAAACTCCTTT
>SDBV01001047.1_pt1 | contig 40880 bp, 35 predicted proteins | sample 2277081 | NCBI WGS metagenome assembly SDBV01 (sample SAMN10402039, study PRJNA504765) | marine sediment metagenome | isolation source: marine sediment core GS10_PC15, 223 cmbsf | place: Arctic Ocean: Southern Knipovich Ridge | collected 2010
ACTATTGCTTTATCTATGTAAAAAATCAAGGTAAAGAAAAAGAGTATAAAAAGCTGAAAGCTAGCTATCAGCTTGATCTATTCGAGTAAACAATGCCTCGGGGCTTGCCCCGAGGTTGTTTACGAATAAAATTATAAGATATATTTAAAAAAAAGTAACTTCATATTTATATCAATTTAACATATCATGAACAGATACCTAATACTCGCCTTTACATTTTTCTTTTCCCAAAATGCTTTTTCAGAAATACTTTGGTTTCGGGATCTTCAAACAGCTAAATCCATCTCGATGGAAGAAGGCAAATTAATCCTGGTAGACTTTTGGGCAACCTGGTGTGGCCCCTGTAAGGATATGGATTCAAAACTTTGGAACTCTGAAGAGTTTAAAATGATATCCGAAAACTTCGTTCCCTTAAAAATAGACATTGATCGAAATAGAGCTTTGGCAACCAAATACCAGGTATCGTCAATTCCAAAAGTTTTGATAATGAATGCTTTTGGGGAAGTTATTTACTCAGAACCAGGATTCAGCAATCCGAATATATATTTGAATATCTTCAAAAAGCTTCCTAAAGACGTTAAAGCCTTAAACAAAAGTCTTGGACCTTTATTGAAGAACAAAAAAAGTGAGCTTATTTATTATGAAATTGGATTAGCTTATCAGGAATTGGGCAGAAAAAATGATCATTTTAAACTTAAGGATGCATTTCTGGATAAGAGTAATATTTACTTTAAAAAGGTAAAGGGTAAGGACAATAATTCTATTTTGAATGAAATGTCCAATTTGGAGATGATTCTCAACGTGGCCTATAGAGGAAAAACCAAACAGGTAAATAAAAAGCTTGCCAAATTAGATTCCTCTTATTCTGATCCCAAATTAGTGGAATTGTATAATTTTATCCTGGCTTACTGTTATAAAATGGATGGGGATGATGATAACTTTTTAATAAAGAAAAAGCTCATCGAAAATGAATACTACCTCAGTCAATTAGACGGGTAGTTTCATATCCTAATATGTTTCCTGAAGGTTTATTGCCTCCACAGCTGTAGTTACTTGAAAGCGAAAAGCTCCGGACGATCAGGATAATGATCAGAATGACCCCAAGTGCTACAAGTCCCGAGCCTTTCATTAAATTCTTTATCTGGTTCCGAAAGTTCCCTATCAAGCCTCGCTTTCCTTAGTACGCCGGACTATGACTTGTACAGATCATCCCGACAGTATCGTTGGGATAACCAATTCAATCCACAATTTTCTGCAGTTGGTCATGCAAATCTCCGGGAATAAAATCAGTCAATTCATCCAAGGGTATGGAATAGTGTTTTAATCTAATCGGTTCTCTCAGCTCATCAAATTCCCCATCATTGTCGATGTCCATGCCAAAGCTTAGTATCATCTCCTCAGTTTCATATAGAATGTTGGAACCTTCATAACCGGCATGCTCCAGGCTGATGGTTTTCAGATATTCATTTTCGAAATCATAGATGTACAGGTTGTCAAGATCATCATTTGTATAGGCTCCATCCTTATTCGTATCTTCCTTTGTGCCGACAATAAACAAGTAGAATTTATCCAGAATAATTCTGTTATGATATCTTGTGATGTTAATCCGGAAATCGAATAGTGCACGTTTCCGGGCTTCATTTTTCCGGTAAACGATGAGGTTGTTGTACGAACCAATTCCCCAATCTGAGTAGTAAAAATCATTAGACGAGCTAAAGGCTTCTTTAACTATTCGATAATCTTTTTTATTCACTGGCTTTTCAAGCGTTCGTTGAGTTACCGGAATGATATAAATATTGTTGAGCGTATCTACCAGTTCCGGTTCTTGAAACGAAACCAATTGTTTTATTTTCCCATCATCCTGGCTGATGCTATCCGGCACTTGAAGTGTATTGTCAACACTGCTGTAATTACCTGAGAATGATATGATCCAGACGATCAGGGAAATGATCAGAATGACCGCAACCGCGACAAGTGCCAGCGTCCCTATTGCTGCCAATAGCTTTTGATTGTATCGTGCAAGTTTGTCCATAGTATATTTTCCTAATAACTTTAATTGTAGTTCCTAATCAAATCGAATGGTTCGAATAGCCCATATTCCATGAGATAGTATTGATCCAGACCAACTTGCTGATCCGGCGCTTTATTCCATGAAAATGGCCCGTGAATCCAACTGTCATTTGAATTATAGAAATATCCAAAGGTGTTTTTCAGGCTACCAATTACCTTGACTTCAATGGTGTTATCCCCTTTTTGCAGAGACTCACTGATATCCAGTTCATATGGAGGCCAGGCGATAACACCTGCTTTTTCGTCATTTACAAAAACTTCACAAACCGATCCATTCCATTTATTCAATTTGATTTTATGATTTATATCTGTGCTTTCAATCGAAAATTCTTGCGAATAGCTGACCTTTTGGGAATAGAAGGGAAGACCAGATTGTAACCAAGTAGCGGTTGTCAGCTCTTTTGGGTTATCAATTTCAAAGCCGACAGGAAGTGAGTTAAGGTGAAAATCCCCCAATATATAAATGGGCATAATTTCCGCAAAAATGGACATTCGGGGAGCAGAAAGTGTTACTGTATTCTTTCCTGCAACGAGATGCTTGCCAATTTCAAAAATCGGAAAATCTTTATCAATCCAATAGCTGTTTGGGATTAGATCTGCCTTTGCCCCGTTGATTCTTACCTCCCAAAGCTCCGTCCGTTCTACGACAAGCTTAATCTTGTTTAGAATTTCCTGATTTGCTTTGTCAGAAATCTGAAAATGATAACTGACTTCAAAACCGGAATCTTCCTTAAATAAGCTATCAAGCTCCAGGTAATTTTTCTTATACTGAATTTTATGCTGCCAGGGATTGCCAAAATCAACTCCATTTTCTTTAAATAGCCCGTTTAAGGCTTTCATAAAGTGGACGCCCTCTTGCTCGCTTTTTGAACTTTTTACATCAAGATAGTCCAGGACAAGAATATTCTCCGATGTCCGCTCTATTTGCATTGGCTTCAATGCTTCAATTATATTGTGATTTTGACTTTTTAATTCAGTCAATGGAAATTTTTCATCCTTATTGGAAATAAAATAAAGTGCGCTTCCTGTCGGTTCCAGCATGCTTTCAAAATGCAATACCCCATCTGTTTGTTTGGTATCGACAAGATATTGTTCGCCGCTAAGCAAATCCAGTTTCACAAGGCTTTTGCCTAGTGCCGTAATTGTAGCAGTTGATTTTATAGAGTCACTGGTATTCACCAAAAAGAGCAATTGACCATCCTTTAAGATGCGTCGTTGGTGGAAAAATTCTTTGCTTTTTTGTCCATCCTTAATCGAGAAATCTTTTCGGGTAAGTAGCATCCAAACAATTGGATCGTTTATATTTTCGGCATATGTCCATTGTTGATCATATTTTGCTGCCAGCTCAGTAATCAATTTACTAATGGCGCCATCAAGTAGCGTGATTTCTTTATTAAACGAGAGTACCTGACCGCCACCTGCCAGAAAACCGGAGAGAAGATCAAATGTATGCTGATCAAGGTTTTCCATGGTTTTCGGAATGACAACCACCTGATAGCTACGTTCCCCGATGACCAGACCATTTTTATCTACCGAGCCTAATTCTTTTAAAACATTCTCTGATCCCAGATCATATTCGTAATGCTTCAGCTCGAGCTTGTGAACAAAACTTTTGAAATTATCTTTGATCATATTGATTGCCATGTTTTTTTGCTTTCTGGAGAAATACATCCAGGCAGTTGTATTGGGTTGTAATACCAGTGTTTTATTGATCTGTTCTCCAGCGGCTGTTGCCATACTGATTCGACCAAGGTAATCACCCATTACTTTGTAATTTTCCCACCAGGGTTCATGATATGAAAAGGAGGGAGGGTAATCGAATTTTCGTACCCCTTTCATGGTAAAATACGATAAATGCTGGTTGACAAAATTAACGCCAAATACACATTGCCAGTCGGCTAGTCGTTTCATTTTTTGGAAATCCATTTCATAACCGCCACCACCATACGTTTCGCTCAGCGTGCGCGTGCGTCCTGCCTGGTTGGCAGCGCTCCGCAATTCCCGGACAGCCCGTGTGTTTCCGAATTGTTCGCCCATACCGTCAGGATCAAGCTTACAGCCCAACATGTCGACTCCGGGTTGCTGGTGCCAGATGTAAAAAGCTGCCTCATCAAAACCATGTGTTGGCGCCGGCCAGCCATGTTCCCAATAGTGGCCCGTCCAATCAAGGTTGTTTTCATCACAATACTTGCTGCATGGTTTGGCCCATCGGTCGATGAACAGTTCAAGGATCAATTCATAATAATTGTGCCTTATTTTCTTCCAATTACCGACTTCATAAACGAGTGATGGCAGATGATCCTGGAGGTCGTAATCCCAGCGTTTGGTGAAAGCATCCCACAAATCAGGCGTCCATCGAAAGGCAGTTCCTCGGGGCATGCAGGCCTCCAGGTTTGGCTCATCGGTAAATATCCCTGGTAAAGTGGCGCCAAAATCCTCTTTGTTGTATTTTTCATATCCTTTCATGGTGATCTCCATAAACTTGTCGGTGACTCCCGGATAAAGTAAATCGACATAAGAGTATCCACCGTACCATAATGATTTGGAAGGATAGGTTCGTTTGAAGATATAATAGTTTCCCTTTTTGCCTATTTCATTTTCATAGCTTTTGGTGATATTGATGAATCCGGATTCAGTTTCTTTTAGAACAACTTCGATGGTATCGTTTGGGATAAGGGATAATATTTCTTGATTCTCAAAACTCAATCCTGCTCCGTGTTGATACGAATCTGGCATTTGGGCGGGGACATGACCTCCGGCAAAGCCTGATGGGTATGAGTTTTCATCATAGATCCACACTTTCATGCCCAGCTCTTTTCCTTTTTGTACTGTATAATCAAAAAGCTGATGCCATTCTTCTGAAATATATTCGGTAATCAGGCCGGGGCGTGGATGGACAAAAACACCGCCAATACCGGCTTTCTTAAATTCTTTCAGTTGAAACGCAATGCCTGCTTCTGTAATGTCATCGTTCCAATCCCAAAGTGGCGCACTGCGATATTCAGATGGAGGATCGGAAAATAATGCGGAAAACTCAGTAAAACTGTCGATGGTTTCTTTCTTGCTTTCCTCTTCTTTGCATGCTTGAAAAAATAGCGCTGAAAAAATCAGTAAAGCCAGTTCTGCTTTTTGGATATGTGTCATGAATTTGGGGTCTAAAAATTAGTACTAACAAATATGTGCAATATTCACTTTAAATGAAATGCATGGGAGTCAATTTATATACAAACACTTATTAGTAATTTCTTTATCGGACCGTTTTAAGCAAAGCTCGAATTAATACAATTATTACAAATGTCGTGCACTATGATTTTTGATTCGTGCAGGCAGGATGGTGTCCTTGGCGTAGAGGCATATTTTCATTGCATAAATGGAGTCAGAAACCAAATGACTAAATTCCATCTCCTTGTCTTCGGAACTGTTTGACTTCAAAAAGCAGGGAAGATAATATTTACTCAGGATTGGATTTACTTCGATAAACTTCTTCCATTATAATGTCCTGGCCCGCTTCATTGAGTTCCGTTGTATCAATCCCGGTTTTTAACTGCATTGGCCTCAATGTTTTTTGAGAATTGCCCCAAACCAAGCTGGCAAGAAGAAAGAAGAATAGATTAGTAAGGAGGAAAGCAGCTTTTAGTAAATTAAATTTAAGTGTGGCTTTCATAGTCTGAATATTTGATATAAACGTAAAAGAAAAATAGAAACAATAATTTCTTACTTCAATTCAATATATTCAGCGTAAGTAATAGTCTGATTCTACCATCAATAGCATACTTTTTAACTTATCACTTGTCTTGATTACATCAAATCTCATCTGCATATGTAAGTAATAAATTAACTGAATGCATTCAATAGAATAAAAAAGAGGGTGTTATGTAATTTTAAATAATTAATTACCAGTTGATTTAAGACATCGTATTATTGCAGTCTTATTGCGTAGAAAGAAACCGGTTTGATCTTGATTAATACAATTGATTACAGTTGTGTGCCTCTCCTGTATATTTAAATTGCATCGATGACCATGACGACAAAATTCCGTTTTTGTACTTTAAGGAGATAATATATTACCTTCTAAGTACTTTTTGAGTTCTTCGATATCCATTACTTCCTTTAATATCCACAAAATACAGTCCGTCTTTCATGGGGGAAAGATCAAAAATGCATTTCATGTTCGTTCCTTTTTGATACAGGAAAGAATCAATTTTCTCTCCGAACATATTCAGTAAATCGACGGTATATGAGACGGTAGGGTCGTACTTATCTATATTGACTTTGAGGTAATCTTGAGTCGGATTGGGATACGTAACGATGGTTTCCCCCGCATATTCTTCAAGACATTCACTTTGTGTTTGTTCTTCATAAACACATGTAGCAGCTTTGTATGAAATTGCCGGAGCGAAACAAAGGATATCATCCATGCAACCTGGATCATCCTCAATAAGGTTCAGGTAAATCATGAATGATGTATTGTATTCATCTTTTCCGAAGGATGGAATATCATCTATTTTTATTCCGCTTATCCCTGTGGCCGGATCATGATTTATACGTTCCATTTTCCAATTCATGCTGTTGGAATAATCCAGAATGGTAAAACATGTTGGGATTTCAATGGTCATGTGCGACAACTCATACCGGCAGTCATCATGGCTGACTTCAATGGTGTAAGAATATCCTTGTTCTGCTTTGCGGATCACGATAGGTTTGGTGTAAAAACACTTGTCACAATCTTTATTTTCATTCCAATTATCATCATCCTCAATGGTTTCATCATCCACATTAGGTTCATCTGTCGTTTCATCATCTGTCGTTTCATCATCGGGATTGTTATCAGGATTATTGTCAGGAGTGTCATTATCATTGCAAACATCAATGGTTTGTTCACAAACGTTTTCACAAGCTCCTTCATACTGAACAGTTAAGGTAAAAGTGGCGTTGCTACCGGCTGAACCTGCATTGTACTGGATTTGTGCCTGATCACTAGCGGAACTTATTGCCCAACTGTTATCCGATGATGATATTGTCCATGAATAGCTGATGGCATCAGGGGTTGAACTCATCATTACATTGCCTGTACTGCCGCAAACCACCTCACTTGTCAGATCCTGAATTAGGCATGCAGATAATTCAGCTAATTCTTCTACTACAATTTCCTGAGTTGCTGTACATGATTTGCTGTCAGTGACCGTGACAGTATATGTTCCGGAAGTTGCGTTAGAGAGTTGACTTGAAGTACTCCCATCTGACCAACTGTAGGTGTATTCCATGCTGCCTCCTGAAGCATTAATATTAATTTCCTGGCTTTCTGAACACGTTTCAGAGACGATTTCATAGCTGATCTGTATTGGAGCAGGCTCAGGTAAATTGAAAGCTTTTTGAGCTATGCATCCTTTGTCGTCTGTAACCTCCACTGTATATTTCCCGGAAGGTAAATTGTTAATATCTTCATCGGATGACCCATTTGACCAGGAAAAGGTATAAGGTTCCGTACCATTAGAAACTGAAATAGAAACAGCTCCATTTACACTTCCATTACATGACGGGATGGCCATATTTTCATAATTAATTATAATATCATCTTTGCTTAGTGTAGTTTTAAAGTCGATTTGACATCCCAGGGCATCGGTGATGGTCGCCGTATAATCTCCTGAAACCAATCCAACTAAATCTTCAGTGCTTGCCCCGTTCGACCATTCAATTGTATAAGAATCTGTTCCACCTGAAATTGTAAGATCAATCTCTCCAGCAGCATCGTCGAAGCAATTGGTTTTGGTAATTGTAGCATTGGCAACTATCCCTACATCTGTAACGATAGAATATGTCTTTGAATAACTACATCCACCCTGGTCTGTGATGGTTACCCGGTAATACCTATCCGTGAGGCCATCAATTGAAGAACCTTCCATCCCATTTGACCATGAAAAGCTATAAGGTTCTGCTCCACCGGTTGCGGATATGACAATATTTCCTAAGGTTCCTTTCTGGCACGAGGGGTGGCTGATCGTAGCCTCTGCCTGAATGGAGATCGTATTTAGGATAGATATGGTTTTTTCAGATGAACATCCTGTTGCGTCCGTCACCTGCACAAAATATGGCCCTGCATACAAATTTGTAAGATTTTGACTTGTTGACCCATTGCTCCACAGGAAGGTATAAGGAGCATTTCCCCCTTCAATTGCTATATCGATTGATCCATTATTGGCGCCCTGGCAATCCGAGTCTGTGATGGTGGCCATTATGTTAATATGCGCAGGACTTTCCAAAATTACCTCTCCCGAGGCTTGTTTCCCGGAGGCGTCAGTAACCGTATAGGTATAAGAACCGGCAGAAAGACTTTGAAGGACAAATTCTGCCTGACCTGTATTCCAAAGGATTTCGTAAGGAGAAGTCCCTTCAATAACGGTAAGTTCTATGCTTCCTTCAGCATCATTATTGCAAGAAGGATCAGTCTTATTAATTGATATAATTAATTCAGTTTGCTCTCCCTCCGGTTCCTCTCCTTCTACTGGGCCTTCATCACCTGGATCTTCTCCACTTGGTTCTTCTAGTTCTATTTCAGGATTTTCGTAATAAACACATTGTCCGGCTTTATATGCAATAACCGGAGTGAAAGAGTTATCTTCTTCTGACCACTTTTCATCCGGACAAAACGTAAACTCAAGCAGAAAGGAAATCAATTCAGGGTCCTTCCCAAAATTAATGATGTCATCCACTTTCAGACCTCCGATACCTGTGGTAGGATCGGTATTATTGAGGGCCATGGGCCAATCCATCGAATTAGAGGCATTGGAAACCGTACCTCCACCAAAATCAAAATTGACATGGCTTAACTCAAACTGGGAATTCCCATTATTTGAAACTTCAAGCGCTACATGGTAGCAAGTCTCTTTAAGTTCAAACTTTAAAACTTCTGTTTTGAAGGATAGTTCTCCGCAGTCTTGGTTAGGTTGAGCCCAGGCGTAGCCGGCAAGAAGGAAAAATATCAAATAGGAAATCAGAAAAGCGGCTTTTATTAAATTGAATTTATATGAAGTTCCCATGAGGCCAAAATTTGATATAAACATAGAGAAAGATGCGGGATGAAAATTTCTTAGTTTAATACAATTTGTTCAGCGTAAGTGGGGGGGGCAGGTTTCCTTCAAAACCTCAAAATGTAACTTATCACTTGTCTTTTGTACATCTTATTTCATAGAAAATTTACAAGTTATGGTTTAATGAATGCCATACAACACACAGATAATTAATGTGTTGAGTGAATTTTATACGATTAAAAACTGAGCTATTTTTAACATGGTACAAAAGGCATGCTGAAGTGTCAAAAACAAGTAGTTTAAGCGCTAATAAAAGTATTATTTACAGTGTAAGCATGGTTAATTGGCTTGGTCAGGGTTTTAATATCTGGCCTCTTTACCTTTTATTATTGCTTAATTTGTATGGATTTGTTTAGTAATTTCAATAGATCACTGAAGCTACTATTATTGTGATTCCAGAAATGATATCCAGCGAAAGGACATTTGAAATTGGTTTTTGGTTTTCAAGTTAAGTTTTAAAATATATGATATTTAAAACCAACCTTTGATGAGATCAACGCTGCTAGTTGCTGCCCAGGTTAAAATAAAAGACCAAAGGATAATTCCTGTGATCAGGTATGGCATAAGCTTCGAAGTATTTTTTACTAGTATCAATCCAACAATAATCGTCGTGATTGGTCCAAATGGGCCTGGTGTAAGTATTCCAAGACCTACTATTCCGTATTTGTCCATGACAGTAGAAAACTTGCCTTTTCTTTTATCCAATTTGTCCTTACCCCAATTTTTTATTGCCCAACATTTTACCGGCTCACCAAAATAATTCAATAACATAACTGTGGTTATCGAACCCAATGCTGTGATCGATGCGGTTTCAAATAGTGTTGATTTCAACGCCATTCCAACAGGAATTCCTTTCCAAATACCTGTTATCCCAACAAAATAAATCGTAAAATACTTAATTATGGTATTTCCCATTTGCAACAAACAATAACCTAATGTAGTCAAATTCATTTATAATCAATTGGCAGGGCCACGATTATTAGGAAAATGACATCTTCTTTAACCAATCACAACCGTGCATGGCAAAAGGCAGTTCTCAACGCTCCGAAAACAGGTAACGGTCTCAATGATTAATTCCTTGTGATTTATGGTCGAATGCAAAAGTAATATAATCAGTTAATTCCATGTTTTAAATTAGTATTTTATTAAATGCAGTACATCAATTTACGGAACAAAAAGTCTTGTTCAGAAAGATTTAGTAATTCATTGAAAAGATAGATCCGTAATGTGTGTTTAACATGACGGTTTAATCTGTAATTATTAAAATTAGAATGATAACCTACATAGGAGGGGAGTAGGGTGAAACTTACAGTTGGTGAATGAAAAAAGATTTTTATCTTTAACGAATTAAATCATTTTTATATTATTTGTGTTCACGAGCATAGGGCATTTTTTGTTAACGGAGTCAGGTAGTATTCATATTCTAATTATTTATTCTTGAAACTTTTTTTAAATGTATCCTTACTGATAGCTATAAGTTTTGTGGCAGGAACGATCCATGCACAAAACAACATCAGTTCAGTTGATTTTAGCCAGATCAAATATAAATCAGTTAAAAACTATATTGCTGAGCAGCAAAACCAACAAATCGAATATTTTTCTGACATGGAAGCTTCTGTGAAAGAGCATACCGATTTGACGAGTTTTATGAATTACGAGAAGGAATATATTATAAAAGAATCAAGTGATGTGGTTTGGGAAAATTATAAGCATTCAAGTCAGACCGATATTTGGGATTTGAGAAGAGTTGCTTTTGGGATGCTCTATTCCAGAGAAACTCAATCGCAGGTATATGCAGATCAGGATTTTTATGGAATGGAAGTTGGCCAGATTTATTACCTGAATTTGAAGGTGCTCAATGGATTATATAGATTGCCCGTTGTATTTGAAATCATCACTGTCGACCCTGAGAAGAAACTTTTTGAATTCAGCTATTTGAAGGGAGGTACCGCCCAGGGGAAGCAAATGATTCAATTTGAAGACACAGAAGATGGATATACCCGAATTATCCATAAAAGCTTTGTGAAGAGTCATTCCAAAATACGGGATATGTATATATATCCATTTTTTCACAATAAGATCATTAAAGAGTTTCATGACAACATGAGAAGGACCATTGCCGAAAATATGAAGCACAAACATAACATGTTAGTCAAGGCGAATTAGTATAGTCACAAGAATTCTGAGAATTTGGGAGTGTTTATTACCCAAATAAAATGAGTTCGTAAAACAAAAAGACTCACCTAACTCCCTCCAAAGTGAGTGTCAGATGACCTTGTCTTCACAAAAATCTGCTTTATTGTCTGTTTATATTTGTGGCAATTTCCACGGATCGCTGTATTGAGGAACTAGCAGTGTATTTGCTTTCTCAGAATTGGTAAAGCGATTTGTCGTATCATCCCAATTCAGTTTTTCGCCGGTTCGATGGGCTATATTTCCCATGTGAGCAACCATAGCGACTTCCTTACCCATTTCTACGGTACAATTTACTTCTCCACCGTTTCTGATCACGTCAAGGAAATTTGTTACGTGCTCATCATGACTGCTTTTTCCTTTAACCCATGGCTTTTCCTGGATTTTATTTACACGCTCACTGTCTTTCATTTCCTTTTCGGGGATCACCTGCCAGCCACCGCGACTAACTAGTACCGCCCCGTTATTTCCCTGGAAAACTACGCCATGGCCCATGCCATAGGAACCATTGCCAAGGCAAACGGAATGCTCCCAGTTTAATGAGAAATCATCAAATTCATACAATACATTCATGGTGTCTGGTGTTTGCCGGGCATCTTCGTGAGCGAAATGTCCTCCAAGCGCCATGATGGATTTGGGGCGTTGTGCATCCATACCAAACAAGGCAAAGTCGAGCATGTGAACACCCCAGTCTGCCATCAGACCGCCTGCATAATCCCAGAAGTACCTGAAATTGTAGTGAAAACGATTTTGGTTGAACGGAAGTTTAGGCGCAGGTCCGAGCCACATGTCGTAGTCTACGCCTGCCGGCGTTTCAGAGTCAGGCACAATAGGGAGGGCTGTTTTTGAAGTATAAGACCAGGCTTTTACCCGGCTTACTTTTCCTATTTCCCCTGACTTTACAAAATTAACTGCATCATTCCAATGTTTTCCACTTCGTTGCCATTGACCTACGGTGACCACGACATCATACTTTTTAGCCGCTTTTTCCATAATAAGGGTTTCCTCAATGGAATTGGCCATTGGTTTTTCTACATAAACATGTTTCCCAGCCTGGGCGGCGTGTACCATCATCAGGCAGTGCCAATGGTCAGGAGTGCCAATGATTACGGCATCGATGTCTTTATTTTCCAGAAGTTTTCTGTAATCCTTATAGCGAACAGGTTTTGTAATGGTGAGTTTTTCTCCGTTAGCGATTCGCTCATCGTTGATCTTTTTGATGTCAGCTTCTCTTCGGTCAAGTATCTCATCATCTATATCGCAGATAGCGCCACATTCAACACCTGGATTTTTTAAAAAAGATCTCAAGTTGGAGAAACCCATATTTCTCAAGCCAATAGCGCCAATAACAATTTTCTGATTTGCTGTATTACAACTTGAAGTCAGGGGCATGACTGATGCCAATCCAACCCCTACTGCCAACTTCGTGGAGTTTTTAACAAACTCCCTTCTCGATGTATTTTCCATTTATTTTAGATTTATATTTTATCAATAAAGTCAAATGGCAATAATTCTTTAAAAATGCTTGTAGGCCTGTTATGATTTTTTTTAAAAAAATTGCTATGCATTTGAAGATGCTAATTTAAAAATGCTATTCCAATTATTTAAATAAGTTGGATTAAGTTTTCTGTTTTTTACGATAAGTCCCAGAATAAACACATTTTATCCATACCCAATATGGTGAATTGCTGGATTGATCAATTGAATACATGCCAGGATCAAATTCGAAAACTATTTCTTTTTCTTCCTGCCCAAGCTAACCTTGTAATCATCCGGGTTGCCAATTAGTTTCAGATTTAGATACCTGGTTTTTTTATTTGTGTTTTTATGTTGAATGATATCGATTTGAGAACTGTCAGCGATTGTTTCTTTTTTGCCAAACAATTTTTGTCTTACAGATTTTGTCGCCAATTTCCATGGAATTCTAAAATAGTATTCCATATGGTTGTTCATATCCTGAGTGCCTGAAATTTCCATAAAACCCAAGGAGGAATTTATGGTCATGTTGGGTATAGTAATTACACCGTTGGTTATATTGAGGTTATTTGATAGGGTATCAAAACGTATTATTGATAAATTTTTGTTTTTGAAATATTCAGATAGCGCATTGAGTGGAGCGTAATTTTTAAGTTGCCCGTTAATAATTTCAAGTGTCATTTGAATTTCAGTACCAATCATTTGTGGGGTCAAATCTGCATGCATATGAGCTTTACCTTTTATTGAACCCGACATTTTTCCCTGAAGGTTTTCGGATACAATTTCTTCCTGACCAAAATTTTCGAATCTCCACATCAATTGATCCAGGTTCACCTTGTCGATATTTATTTCCGGATAGAAATAAATCTTATCCGGATTTGATCCGTCGAAGTAACCGGATATATCAAGTTCGCCTCCTGCTGTTTGCAATTGAAGGGCGTCGATATATATAAAATGATTTTTTTGAATTCTAAAATCCGCTTTTAAGTTCTGAATCTGATGTCTGTGATATCGGAGTTCATCGACTTCAAAGTTAAATTCGATATCTGCAAAGGGCAGTTTGTAAATGTTAAATATGCTGTCCGGGTTTATTTTATTGTCATCTGAATGCCTGGCGCTATAATTTGATAGTTGATCAAAATCTACCATTTCCGCCTTTAATCCAACAATATTTTTTGATTTTCTGAGGGAGTCATTCTTGCCTAGAAACAGATTCATATTTGCCGTGAATGCCGTATTGCCGATAACACCTGTCATCGCTTTCAGCATAATTGATTCATCCATAAATCGAAATTTTCCATGAACATCATCTATTTCCAATTCATGAACTTTGAGTTTAGCATTCAATTGATCAAAATATATGTCTGTAGATTTCAGGCTGTCTTCAAAGCATAATTGTGCATTTCCGTACATATCAAAGTCACTGATTTCTTCGTTACGATAATCTTCAGATACATAGCTTTCTCCTCCATAGGCAAAAATATCCTCAAGTCTGATCAGATCCGATTTCAAACTAAAATCAAGATCAATGGTGCCATTTGATGTCTCTCCCATCAAAACCGGGTAATTATCAATGCTTCCGGCATACTGAAAATCACTTTTGTCAATTTTTCCAGTGAATTCAAAGATATCTATATCCTCATCTCCGATAATTACATGCGCATTAAATTTCCGTAATGTATGCGGATAGGTTTCAAGTTTTCCATAAAAATTTTTAATAAAGAAATCACCTACAGGTAAGTTTTGAAAGTTTCTTAGGGCTTTGGCAGTTGTTTTGAAGCTTAGATCAAGACGTAAATTATTTATTATTTCGTTTATCGGTTTTTTGTTGATGGTATCCTGAGAAGTGAGTTCCTTTATGTTTAGTAAAGAAGAGTAGATAAATAAATTAGCATTTACCTCATCACTTGTCTGATGCACGATGGCTGGCAGGTCATCTATTTCTCCTCGTATGGTGAGGTCAGAATTGCCAACATTCAAGAAAAAGTATTCAATATTTGCATGGTTTCCATTCATAGTAGCTTTGATGTCGATGCTATCAAATGGTAATGGATATCCGGGAATTTCGAAACTAAGGTCATTTACATCCAACTCTGTATAGTAAGATTGACTAAATTCTTCCAGGCTTTTTTCCGGGTTTTGAAGGTCGACAATGTCTTTGAAATTCATTCTGATGGAAACATCACCATCCAGATTTCTAAGTGAGGTGACATTAAGGAATTTTGCTAAAAAATCCAGATCAAAATTTGATGTGACACTCATATCAATTTCCGGAGATTCAAAATTCGTAATGTGCAAGTCAGCAAAAAATGTCCCCGCTTCCGGTTTGGCAGTAACATTTTCCAGGACAAATTCCATGGTGCTGAGGTTTCTTGCTTTACCATTGGTGTAATATCCACTAAAAGCGATCTGCTCCAGTTTTTTATTGTTTACCGGATTGTTGAAATATGCGCTATCACATCCGAATTCAGCGCTGACTGCAGGAAGATGTCCATTCAATGATTTCCCCTTTATAGTGGCGTCAAAAAATATATTGCCCGCATTTTCATACTGCTCAAGTGTCGGGATCAGCTCGTCGGGAGCAAATGCAATAAAGAGGTTAAAATTCGGATTGTTGCCATGGATGTTGAGGTCAATATCGAAATCATCCAATACATTAATAGTACCATCGATATTAAAGGCACCATTTTTCAATATAATTTCAGAAGGATGAATGGTGAGAATGCCATTTTCCTTGTTGTAATCCAGCTCAGTAATTGCAGTGAAATGTTTGTTTTTGAAAATTGTAGAATCTTCATCATTGATCACATTGAGAATTAATTGACTCTCCAATCCAATCATTAATGTGTTGTCTGCATTTTTGAACCTTGAAGTGGCATTCTCAATATATGTCTCAGCATGAATGTTTGTGCGTTCATCAAACTTTATAATATCGAGGTTGGCAAGCTCAATCTTCTGGAGTTCAATATTATATTCATCTTTGATGTCTTTGATTTTCCTGTCTCCGGTCAGCGCATTTACCAGATTAAGACTACCGTTATTGTAACGCACGATATCGAAATTCCCATTTTCAATTTTGAGTAGATTTACTTTGAGATTTCCCCTGAGTAGGGCCAGGAAATTAAAGCCAAGCGAGATATGTGATACATCGAGAATTGGTGCGAACATATCAGCTTTATCCTCATAAACCTGAACGCTTTCAATAACTACTGAAATGAATGGAAAATTCGCAAATGGTGAAATATCCGTATCGCCGATAACGATAGCTCCTTGAAAATCATCATTAAATCCATTGACGATATTTTGAACAACTCTATCCTGTTGCCAAACCAAAATGATGATGGCAATGGAAATAATTGTCAGGAAGGTGATGAAAACGCCAAGAATACTTCGCTTCCAGAATTTCCATTTTTTCATTATCAATGTATTCATTTATTTACGTGGATGCATTATAATTAAATATTTTAGCTTCCGATTTAGTTGGCTAAGGCGATTCAAAATTACATAAACGAGGCATAAAAGTATAACCTAAATTGAATTTCAAGAATAATAGGAAAGCGATTTTTCTGGAATTTAAAAGGATAGCCTCACACCTTTTCTCATTTTATAGTAATATAAATTTCATTTCTTTTTAATGAATACGTTCTCCTTAAGATTGATATTGTGGTGAAAGCGAATTTTTTAAAACACATTATATAGTAAATAATGTTTTGTGGTTTTGTCTTTTTCAAAGTATTTCTTTCTTTTTGTGAGAAATGCAATGAGAAGTTTATGAAGAGGTATATTATTTTTTAGGTATAGGCGTTTAGAGCGCACTGCCAAAATGGTCAAATGTCAGTGAATAGGGTGTTTGCCTACCATTCTTTCTATAAGCTTATTGAATATGGTATCCATATTGTTTCTTCGATTATGTCTATAGTGAAATTCATCAAGATACCCTTGAAGGTGTTTCTTGGTACAATGATGATGCACTCCTCTAAGCCATCCTTTAAGATTCATAATGTGGATGTGTAGATCGGGAAAGTTGTTGCCACTATCTGATGGTATCTGTCTCAGATCAGGGTATGATTTAATGAGTGGCTTATATCCATTCCATTCATCTGTTGTCACTTTTGCATTTTCCGTAATATGAGACTTGAAAAACGGCTTAAATTCTTTTGCAGAGGCATTCTCAATTAACTGAGCATAAGCCCTGCCAATGCCATTTTCGGCTTTCTCTATAGCGACAACAACTTGCCTCTTTTTTATGGCACCTCTCCCTCTTTGATTTTCTTCTGGGCCACCAACAAAAAACTCATCGACATGTACTTCTCCTGTAAGGGGATATAAGCAACTGCTTTTCATCGTCTGTTGCAACTTCCATTTAAAATCCCAGCAAGTCTTTTGACGCAGACCAAATTCTCGGTGTAACTCAAGGGTTGACATTCCTTTCTTCTTGGTGCTTATCTTGAAAGCTATGTGGAAGGCTACCAACAATGAAAATTTACATTTATCAAACATTGTATGCGCCGTTGGACTCTCATCGTATTTACACGTGGTGCATCGTCGAGAAAATGGCTTCTTGCCTTTGCAGAAGTTTTCATTGCCACATTTCTTGCATATATAGCCATTTGACCATTTGATATTGGCTATGTACTCGAAGCAATCCTCCGACGTTTTGAACCGCTTTATGAAATCGAATAAAACGACTCCTCTAAATTTTTCTCTCACCATAAGGCAAAGATAAAAATTAGTGCGCTCTAAACGCCTATACCTATTATTTTTATTGTCAGTTTGATTTTTTATTACGCGCAAGCTGAACCAAAAGAGACACAAACTAAGGGTTCCATTGAGTATAAGGTTTCAATGCCAAATCCACATACGCATTATTTTGAGCTTGAAATTCAATTGAAAAATTTCGATGAAGATTATGTGGATTTTAAAATGCCGGTCTGGACTCCGGGATCATATTTGGTGCGTGAATATGCAAAGAATGTCGAAGATTTTTCTGCTGTTAGGGGAATAGAAATGAATACATTGAATGTTCAAAAGATCAATAAATACACTTGGAGGATCGAACATAATAAAGCAGATAATGTGCTGATTAAATATAAGGTATATGCTTTTGAAGGGTCCATTAGGATGAGTTATTTAGATGACAATCATGCCTTTATTATGGCGAATACCTTATTGATGTTTGTGGAAGGTCTTAGGAATACTTCTTCTGTTTTGAAAATTGATATACCTGATAAGTGGAAAAAAATATCGACCTCCCTGACTCAGTTGGAAGGAAAAACTTTTGCCTTTTATGTCCCCAATTATGATATATTGGTGGACTCGCCAATAGAAATCGGGAACCATGAAATTATTGAATTTGTGGCAGCAGGTGTGCCACATGAGCTTGTGATGTCAGGAAAAGGGAATTATAATAAAAAGCAGTTGCAGGCCGATTTGAAAAAAATCATAGAATCATCGACAGCTATTTTTGGTGAGAATCCCAATGAAAAATATACCTTTATTGTCCATAATTCAGATAAACGAGCTGGTGGTTTGGAACATCTTAGTTCAACAGTTCTTGGCGTAAACAGATGGTCATATGGAGATGAAAAGTCATATAAAAAATTCCTTGCCTTGGCGGCTCATGAGTATTTTCATTTGTGGTTGGTAAAGCGCCTTAAGCCTGTCGAGCTTGAGTTTATAAACTATGATCATGAAACCTATACCGATTTGCTGTGGGTAATGGAAGGAATGACCAGCTACTTCGAAGAGAAAATAATGTTAAGGGCTGGATTTTATGATGAAGAGGAGTTTATCAATAATCTGTTATCTGCTATGTCAAATAACCTGAATACTCCGGGTTCAAGAGTGCAGTCTGTTGAAGATGCGAGTTTTGATGCATGGATCAAATTTTATAAAAGAAATGAAAATAGCAATAATAGTCAGGTGTCTTATTATAGCAAGGGAATGATATTGGGCGCTTTATTGGATTTGGAAATAATTGATGGTTCGAAAGGAAAGAAATCACTAGATGATGTAGTAAACCAGCTTTACCATCAATTTTATAAAAAGAAAAAAACCGGTATTGTTGTAGAGGATTTGAAAAAAGAATCTGAAAAGGCAAGCGGAAGGAATTTGGACAGTTTTTTTAGTGACTATGTTGATAAGACAAAAGATCTTGATAATAAAAAATACCTACTTTTTGCAGGAGTGGATTTGATTGAAACAAATAGTTCTGCAAATACAAAATCTATTGGGGCGATGGTGACCATGGAACCCAATGGACTGTATGTGAAATCCTTAATTAGAGGAGGCTCGGCCTATGAAAATGGCATAAATGTAGGTGATGAATTGATATCCATTAATGGCTATCGGATTTATAATAATAATATAAATATGTTGATTGACCAGTATGATATTGGGGACAGGGTAACTTTGCTTATTAATAGAAAAGGGATGGTACAAGGTATAGAATTGGATATTCGGAAAGATGATAATGTCAGCTATAGATATGAAATACTAGAAAATCGGACCAGGCAACAGGAAAAGGTGTATAAAACATGGCTTGGCAAGTAAATTCAATTGTCAAAGTGCGAATTAATATTTGTAGTGTGATACACAATATTTAGATTTGTAGTCCAATAAAATCGTGCCATGATCAGGAAAGAAGCAGACAAAAAAATTAACGAGCTTATTGAAAATATTAATTACTACAATACGAAGTATTATCAGGAAAGTGTGTCTGAAATATCAGATTTTGAGTTCGATCAATTATTAAAAACTCTCGAGAATCTGGAAGCTGAATTTCCTGATTTCAAATACGATTATTCTCCAACTCAGCGAGTTGGAGGTACGATCACCAAATCTTTCGATTCTGTAGTCCATAAAAATGCGATGCTTTCTCTGGCCAATACCTATTCGGCAGAGGAACTTAAGGATTTTGATACCAGAGTAGCCAAAGGACTTGAAGGACAAGAATATGAATATTTTTGCGAATTAAAGTTCGATGGCGTCGCCATTAGTTTATGGTATGAAAATAGTGTATTACAAAAAGCTGTGACCCGTGGTGATGGCACACGTGGTGATGACATAAGCGCAAATGCAAAGACAATTCGGACAATACCTCTAAAACTGAAATCCGGCAATAAAATGCCAACTGTATTTGAGGTGAGAGGAGAAGTATTTATGTCGAGAAATGCATTTGAAGCATTAAATGCTGAAAAAGAATCCAAAAGAGAAGCCCTGCTGGCAAATCCAAGAAATACCACATCCGGGACACTCAAAATGCAGGATTCTTCTATTGTGGCAAAAAGAAAACTGGATTGTTATTTATATTATTTTCAAAGTAATGATCCGATAGTATCAACCCATGAAGAGGCCATTCTTCTCATTAGCAAAGAGGGGTTTAACGTTTCTGATACGTATAAAAAATGTAAAAATATTCATGAAGTAATCGAATATATTGAGGAATGGGAGCTCAAGCGATTTGATTTACCACTGGATACGGATGGTATTGTAATAAAAGTAAACAATCTTGCCCAGCAGGGTCAGTTAGGCTTTACAGCAAAAAGCCCTCGTTGGGCCATTTCCTATAAATACAAAACCCAAAGTGCGACTACACAGCTCAAAGGAATTACTTTTCAGGTTGGGAGAACTGGGGCGATCACCCCGGTTGCAAAATTGGAGCCGGTACTACTTGCAGGAACGACCGTTAAACGAGCATCACTTTACAATGCAAACGAGATTGAGCGTTTAGATCTAAAGATTGGAGACTTTGTATTTGTAGAAAAAGGAGGAGAAATTATCCCAAAAGTTACAGGAGTTGACCTGGAGAGCAGGCCACACGATTTGGAGGATTTTGTTTATCCTGAAATGTGTCCGGAATGCCAAACCAAATTGGTTCGAAAGGAAGGGGAAGTAGTGCATTATTGTCCAAATGAAGATGAGTGCCCACCACAGGTATTGGGAAGGATTGAGCATTTTATTCAACGAAAGGCAATGAATATAGAGAGTCTTGGACCTGAAACCATCAGAGGTTTGTTGGATCATGGTAAAATTCAAGATGTTGCTGACTTATATTCATTAAGGTATGAAGATCTGAATGGTTTGGAGTTTGAAGTTTATTCCGATAAAAAGGAAGGTTTTTCAGTCAGAAGCTTAAGAGAAAAATCTGCACAGAACATTATTAATTCTATTGAAAAATCAAAAATCCAACCGTTTGATCACTTGCTTTTTGGTCTTGGAATTCGTTATGTTGGCGCGACAGTTTCTGAAAAACTAGTGGAGTATTTTGAGGATATCAGAAATCTTGCCAATGCATCTTACGAAGAACTGATAGAAGTTGCTGAAATTGGAAGGCGTATAGCTGAAAGTCTAAGACTATACTTTGATGACCCAAAAAACATTGATTTGATCGAGCGATTAATTCAGATCGGATTAAGGACAAAAGTAGATGAAATAAAAGAAAATTCAGACAATAATGTACTTGAAGGAAAAACATTTGTAATTTCAGGAGTTTTTGAGAAAGTGAGCAGGGATGACCTTAAAAAACTGATCAAAAATTATGGAGGAAAAGTTTTATCATCTATTTCCTCAAAACTTGACTATCTGTTGGCGGGAGATAAAATAGGACCTTCAAAATTAGAAAAAGCGAAAAAGCTGAATATACAAAAAATATCTGAAGAGGATTTTTTGAACATGATTGAAAAAAAATGATTGATTTTTTAAAAAAATATAGCTTGAAAATTGGCTTGAAAATGTCAATAAGAAGGAACAAAGCAAAGAGATATAGTTATAGTTATCTCAATGCAAAAAATATATTGATATTTTTTACATCTGAGGGAAATCAAAAGATAGCTCTGGTAAAAGGTATTCAAAACAAAATGGAGAAAGAAGGTAAAAATGTGGAATTTCTTTATCTTTTGGTAAATGATGAAGATAAGCCAGATGCCCATATGGATGATGGAATGGAAAGATTGGAAATCGATGATTTTACTTTTTTTGGGCAAGTACAAAAATCTTCAGTTAATAATCTGTTAAATAAAGAGTATGATTATATGATCCATGCAGACATGGAAAGTAATATTTATTCTGATTTGATCATGTCGAAATGTAAGGCCAAATGTAGAGTTGGGAGATATTTTAAGGGTCATGATGACCAATACGATATGATGGTCAGTATTCCTGGTGATAAAAAGATAAATTTCCTCCTTGATCAACTTTATCACTATACTAAAGCACTATAATTTTCAATTATGCAAAATTTATTCAAAGGTACTGGAGTAGCGCTTGTTACACCATTTAACTCTGAACTTCAAATAGATTATAATAGTTTCGAAAAACTTTTGGAATTTAATGCTCAGGAGGGAGTTGATTATTTTGTAGTGAACGGTACCACAGGAGAGTCAGCGACTACAAGTAAAGAGGAGAAGAGGGCGTTATTGAAATGTATTCTTGCAAATAACCCTAAAAAGCTTCCTGTAGTTTACGGTACAGGCGGCTATGATACATTGGATATTGTAGCACATGTCAAAGAAATGGATTGGACAGGTGTTGATGCGCTATTAAGTGTAAGCCCATATTATAATCGGCCTAGCCAAAAAGGAATAATCGCACATTACGAAGCAATTGCAAACGCATGTCCAGTTCCTTTGATTATGTACAATGTCCCTAAGCGTACCGGAAGCAATATGGCTGCATCTACGACAATAGCTCTTTCAGCCCATGAAAATATTATTGGAATTAAGGAGGCTTCGGGTGATTTCGGTCAAATAGTTGATATTGTTTCAGGAAAACCGGATGATTTTATGCTGATTTCCGGTGATGATATGTGTGCTGTTCCTATGATTTCGCTAGGTGCAGTGGGAGTTATTTCTGTTTTGGCCAATGCTTTTCCTAAGGAAATGTCCTCAATGGTTAAGGCAGCTCTTGAGGGTGATTTTGTAAAAGCTCAAACCTATTTGTCACAATTGAATCGCATCAATCCCCATATGTATTCAGAGGCAAGTCCTGTAGGAATAAAAGAGGCGCTCAGACAAATCGGGATTTGTGAAAATAGCGTAAGGTTGCCGTTGGTAGCCCCATCTGATGAGTTAATAAATACAATTAAAGAACTGTTATAGAGTATGTTACAATAAATAATTTGAGTATTCCTCAAATGACAGGAAACAAAAAAAGGAGCATTTATGCTCCTTTTTTTGTTTCTAAACTTGGATATATTCTTTACCCTTTGTTTTTGATTTCCTGCACTTCTACTCTAATTTCTTGAGATAGATTTTTCAATTCTTGCATTCCTTTTCTAACTCTAGTACCAGCTGCCTGGTTCTCTTTGTCGTAGAATTTTTCGAAATCACCTTCAAGTGACATTACTAAATCTTTAAGTTCATCAAATCTTTTCATCTTATAAATGTTATGGTATTATTAAAAAAACAGTTTGGATTTTGTTAAGGCAATATAGCTAAAATGTTCATAAATCAATAAAAACGAACTATATTTTCAATAATTATTGTTCAAAATTAAATATTCCCTCTTTTCTATATACTCCTGACTCCAAATTTTTCCTTACGGCATCAAAAGCATCTATCGTTATGTTTACATCTTCAAGCGAATGAGCTGCAGTGGGTATAATGCGAAGCATGATGATATTTTTTGGTACAATTGGGTAGATTACCATCGAGCAGAAAACATTATATTTTTCTCTAAGTTCTAATATTAAGTTGCCTGCTTCATATTCTGTCCCGTTCAAAAATACAGGGGTTACAGGAGATTTTGTAGTGCCTAGATTATAACCTTTCTCTCTTAAACCTGATTGAATAGCATCAACAATTTTCCACAAATTAGCTTTCAATTCTGGTTTTGTTCTGAGCAGTTCAAGACGCTTCATCCCTCCTATTACTAATGGCATAGGAAGTGATTTTGCGAATATCTGAGATCTCACATTATAGCGTAAATATTTTACCACCTTTTTATCGCAAGCTACAAAAGCTCCTATACTTGCCATCGACTTGGCAAAAGTGGATATATAAATATCTATGTCATCTTGAATTCCAAAATGCTCGCCGGTACCGGCGCCTGTTTTGCCCATCGTTCCAAATCCGTGAGCATCATCAACTAAAAGACGGAAATTAAATTTCTTTTTAAGTTCTACAATTCCCTTGAGATCGCCCAGATTACCTGACATTCCAAATACACCTTCTGAAATTACCAGAATTCCTCCTCCTGTTTCATTGGTGATTCTTGTGGCTCTTTGAAGTTGCTTTTCAAGATTTTCAAGGTCATTATGAGGGAAAATGAAACGTTTCCCCATATGCAATCTTACACCATCAATGATGCAGGCATGAGATTCGGCATCATATACAATGACATCTTTTCTGTCAACTACTGTGTCGATGATTGAAACAACACCCTGATAACCAAAATTAAGTAGCATGGAGTCTTCCTTGCTTACAAAATCGGCAAGTTCAGCTTCGAATTGTTCATGCTGCTTAGTATTGCCAGACATGATTCTTGCACCCATAGGATAAGCCATTCCCCATTCCTTTGCGGCGTCAGCATCTGCTTTTCTTATTTCTGGATGATTAGCTAAGCCAAGATAACTATTCAGACTCCATACAAGCACTTCCCTGCCCCGAAAAGTCATTCTAGGAGCAATTTCCCCCTCTAATTTTGGGAACATAAAGTAACCATCATCCTCATCAGCAAATCTGCCTAGTGGGGTTTTGCTAATATCAAGTTTATCAAAAATATCCACGCTTCTAAATTTAAAATTCTATCTGATTCCTTTTCAAGCTGCAAAAATAACATTTTAATAGCTTTCAGCAAAAGTAAGCTAATGAAATTGATTGATAGGATTCAATACTTTTATTACAAAACACAATAATTGCAATTTGGACATCGGACCTTATATTGAGGATTAGTTGAAGTAAATTTTACATTGAGTCTGTTTTTCAGAGTATTAAGTTGTATAAAATAAATGGCGCCGAATTAAATATGGCGAAGGAGATAAAATTTAGGTCACTTATAATGAAAAAGATTTTAAAAATAAATACTCACCTAAAACAGGAATTAGCGCCTGAATTGACGGAAAATCAAATTGTCTAAGCATGTCTTTGTTTGTGTCTTCACAAACAAACCCAAAGTTGCTTCATTGGCTCATTCTATTTATATAATTAGTGAGCATATTGTTACGGCTACTTGATTTTCAAAAAAGAAAGGCAATTGAAAAATTTGAGATGGTGGGAGGGAATTCTATTCCTGGAATCAGAAAGAGTGGTACCAATGATGAGGAATTCTATTAGGGAGTTTTTTAAAATTTGTGTTGGTATCGAGGAGATTAGATCAATTTAGCTACAAAAAAAACATTGAGGCCACAGATTCTATGACCACTGTCTTTGCATGTTGTAAATTTGTTGATAAGTTTGAAAGCTCAAAAATGCATCATAAAACAATAGTGCGAAATAAGAGCATGAGCTATTGAATTGACCGGAATCATTATGGTATTATCAAAAATTAGTTTAAGTATTTTATTGTTGTTTTTAACATTTCACTCAGATGGACAGGAGACAAGTTTTAATAAACTTTATCCAATATTGAATGAATATGTGAAAGATTTCCCAAAGGAATTCCGGAAAATACCTGAGGATCGTAGATACCGCTTGAATGAGATTGTATATTTTCTAGAGGAGCAAGAAGGAAAAAAAGATCCCTGGCAATTGATTTTTATTAGTACCAACCAGTCATCCATTAGTCAAATGGCTCAGGTTTGGTCAAAAGTAGCCGCTTATTATTTTGGTTTTCCGAAATTCCAATCCTTTTCCGGTGGAATAAAACCAATAGAAATATCCATTAATTCGATTATAACTATGGAGAAAGCGGGTTTTATTGTTTATAAATCTGACATTGGAGGAATAGATGTGTACAGGGTAAAGTATTCATATAACCTGGAGCCGATTGTTGCATTCCCTAAAAAGATACGGCATGTGAAAAATCCATATAATAACTTTATGGCAGTTTTAGTAGAGGAAAATGCCGACGTCAACATTTCAAATATCAAAGGGACTTACCACAGGTTGTTACTGAATTATAATGATCCCGTCGGTTATGAGGGATCCGGTCTTGAAAATCAGGTTTATGAAGAAAGTTGCAGAACTGTAGCTATAGAAATGTTCTATGTTTTCTCACAGTTGCGAAAAAGAACGAATAAAAATTAAGCTACGCGAATGTTTTTTTGGATCAGATAAGGTTCCCATTCTTCAAGGCTATTTCCAGACATGAATTTTAAATACATGATGTAGGATGGTCGGTAGGGCCTAAAGGTCAATAGCAAACCCGCTTCTTCCGGGGAATAATTCCCTTTTCTCGAATTACATCTTTTACAAGCCGTAACGAGATTGTTCCACGAAGATTTGCCGCCTTTTGCTTTTGGAATCAAATGATCCAGTGTCAACTCTTTAGTTGTTCCGCAGTACTGGCATTTAAATCCATCCCTTTTGAAAACGTTTTCTCTGGTCAGCACCATGCCTTTGTATGGCACATTCACATATCTGCTAAGTTTTATCACGGAGGGCATTGAGAAAGTATCGCTAACGGTATGGAAGGAATACGAGTCATTTGCCTTAACCATATCGGCTTTTCTAAGATAAATAAGTAAAAATGCACGCTGTACTGAGCAGACGGCAATAGGTGAATAGTCCAGATTTAGTACAAGTGCCTTAAGTGTCATGTTTTCAGAATTCGCTTTATTCCATCTAAAGTATGTGTATAAGTTGATAATTCCACATTAAATATTCCATTTTCATCTAATTTGTCTTTTCTAACGTAACCGGAAGTATGGATAATGTCCTGATCCTCCATGATAATCCCCACATGGGAAATATTGTTTTTATCTTTTCTGAAAAATGCCAAATCTCCGGGCTGGGCGGCTGCCAGCTCACCTACATTGATTCCCTGTTTGTACTGTTCCTTTGCATCTCTTTTCAATTTATAACCACACAATTTGAAAATCTGTTGGGTGAATCCAGAACAATCTATACCGAAAGGAGTCTTTCCACCCCAAAGGTATGGTGCATTCATGTAGTTAGTTATGATGTGTTTCAAAAAATCAAAACCTTGTTTTTCGCCAATATTCTTGGATACGCCATTAAACGCAAATTGCTCATTCACCTCAAAAAGTTCGTAGCTTGATATCGGCAATACACTTCCTATTACTATCTGAATAAGTCTTTTTTTATAGAGAATTGTGGAAGTGATATCTGTTGAAATTTTAAACTCTGTGTTGTTAAGATGGTCAAAATATTCTTCAGATATTTCTGTGTGTTGTTTTAGATCAATCCATCCTTCATATTGATCAAACTCGATTGTGATCTTAGCCCATTTTCCATCATCAGAAAGCTCATTTATACTATAATGATCTCCAAATATGAGCTGAGAAACCATCTCAGACTGATCATTAGCGCTAGCTCGAACAGGAACTATTCCCAATCTGCAAATGCCTTTACTATTACTTTTCATTTATATTTTTAACCTTGCCAAATCCTTTTTTAGATCCTTTTCCTTTATATCATGCCGTTTGTCATGGATTTTTTTTCCTTTTGCAAGGGCAATTTCCAATTTAGCCAATCCATTGTTGGTCACAAACAACCGTACTGGAATGATTGTCAACCCTTTTTCCTGGCTTTTGGCGGCAAGTTTTTTTATTTCGCGCTTGCTCAATAACAATTTTCGTTCCCTTTTTGGTTCATGATTATAATGTGAAGCTTGCTTATAGGGTGAAATGTGCATTTCTTTTACAAAAGCCTCGTTGTTGTAAATCACGCAATGCGAAGCTTGCAGGTTCACTTGTCCTGCACGAATTGACTTTATTTCTGATCCCTGCAACACTATTCCTGCCACATATTTATCAATAAAATGATATTCAAATCCGGCTTTTTTATTTTTAATGTGTACGTTATTTGGATCTTTCTTTATTTTGGCCACCTGTACTAATTTCTTTTTTAAGGGTGCAAATATATGTGGAATATTGATCGTGAATAAATTATTTAAGAGAAATTAGATGAATTACTCTGTTGGAAGCTTTAAAAAAACAGCTAAAATTCCAAAAGGAATAGTGTGACGTCATCCTGTAGTTCGTGATTGTCGCAAAAAACATTGAATTCAGAATAGATAGATTGCACAATATTTTCATCATTGTTCGCGCAGCATTTTATAAACATTTCTTCTAGCCGATCATGTGAGAACATCTCTCCTTCAAAGTTGCGTTGTTCAATAATGCCATCAGTAAAGAAAAGCATTTTATCTCCTTTTTCCACTTCAATGGTTAATTCATGAAATTGTGCCTTTGAAATAATTCCTAAACCAGGGCCAGGAAAGTCGATCTTAAGTAATTTATTTAAACTTGATTTCCATACCAGGGGATGCATATGTCCTCCCTTGCTAAGCTTCACCTTGGAAGAGCGCATATCTACCAGCGCGTAGTAACCTGTGGCATATAAAGAAGTAAAAATCTCATAAATATGACCATTCATATGATTCATCAGCTCTACGGGATTTTCACCAAATTCTTTCGAGAATATGGTGAAACCACTTCTCAATACTCCGGTAGCTAAGGCAGCGGAAATGCCATGTCCCATTACATCAGCAATGATAAATCCAATTTTATCATCAGAAAAACTTTTGATATTCAAAAAATCACCGCCAACTTCCAGAAAAGGCTTATAAATATATGTCTGTTTTATCCCATGCTTTTTAAAACATTCTGAGGTGAGCTGATCCTGACTTATAAAATAGTCCTGAATTACTTTTGCGTCAGACAATTCAGCATCCATTTGGTCCAGGCGGATGCTTTTTTGATCAAGTACAGTTTTTGACGATGTGAGATTAGTAGCTGTTTCACGCATCCGATTTACTGTCTCATTGAGGCAATTTCTATAAAAATTAATCGCAAATGTTTTGTCCTCAAGTAACTGCTTTTCGAATACACTTTTTTTCAACCTTAAAACGGTGGTATATTCCTCCGCAGTTACATTTGCCGACCTGGGTTGATTGTCGAAAAGTGACACTTCTCCAAAATGAGAGCCGCTGTTGAGTTTAGTAATTAGCACCTCCTTGTTGTCCTCATTGTATTTGGTGATGCTGACCAGCCCGTTCACAATAATATACATGGAATCCCCAAATTCGCCCTCTCTAAGAATTTTTGATTTAGCGGCATAAGACTCTTCTTCAAACAAGGGTGTCAGAGAGCTTAAGGACTTCATTTCCAGGCCACTAAATAATGGAACTTTATGTAATATCTGCGCGATATCCATGCCTTGGCTTTAAGGATTAATAATGATGCACTTGCGAAGCGCTTTTATTTCTTTTTCAAAATTAGAAATTAGTTCCAGAATATTAGCATTTAGCGTATCCAATTTTTAGTTCACATTAATTTTAAGTTTTAGGATTAATAAATTGAAATCGCTTAATCGGGCGCCTTGAATTTATCTTCGTGCATATTTGTTCAGTCATGTGTTCGAAATAGAACACTATCGAACTCCCTATACGTGTCTGGTTTTTATAAGTATCAGAAAAACAATATGTTGCATTTTTTGGCATGGCTATTGGCTTAAATGCGTCAAACAACCAATACTATAAAATGAAAAAGAAACTTAAAATATCGACATTAATTTTTGGGATTGTTGTTGCAGTCATTGCCTTTTCAAACTCAAGATCATACGCGGACATTTCCGAATACAACGAGTCAGCAGAAACATCAGAATTAATAAAGATGAACCTTGAAATGCTCGACGTATTAGAAAAGATACTAGACGATAATAATGTGAATTTACACCAGGATAAGAGTACAAAGATATACAATTCGAAAAGCCAACTGGTTTATGAAACTAATGATAAAGACGATGAGCATTTAAGAATTTTACTACGTCGGAGTGACCTCGTGTTGCATACCGATACCTCTTCATATTACTTGCTAGGTGATTAGAAAATAAGGGCGAAAGCCCTTATTTTTTTAATTTAATCTATAATATTCCTAACACCCTCACGTGCAGGCCCGAAGTCAAAATCAGAAGTAATTTTTTTTCTTTTACCCCTCAGCTTTTACCTTCAGCTATTACCTTTTTATGACCGCAATGCCGGTGCAGAATAAATTCTATAAAATAGTATTTGCATCACCTAAACCTTCGCGCAATATTTCAAACTCCCCTTTTGTACAATCTATTATGGTAGAAGGTATGTTATTGCCATACCCACCATCTATTATGGCGTCTACCAAATTTCCGAATTTTTCATTGATCAATTCAGGATCTGTTGAATATTCAATAATTTCGTCCGCATCTCTGATCGAAGTCGTAATTATAGGAAATCCTAACTGCTGAATGATGGTTCTTGGAATGTTGTGATTTGGCACCCGAACCCCGACGGTTTTTTTTGAGGAATTCAAAAGTTTCGGAAGCTTATTGCTGGAATGCAGAATAAATGTAAAAGGCCCCGGGAGCGCTTTTTTCATTACTTTAAAAATCGGAGTATGAATGTGTTTGGCATATTCTGATATTTGACTCAATCCATCAAAAATTAATGAAAAGCGCTCTTTGCCAGGTTTCATACCTTTTAATCGTGCCAGTCGGTCAATGGCACTTCTACTCATGATACTACATCCAAAAGCATAAACAGTATCGGTAGGATAAATAATCACCCCGCCATTGCGCAAAATATCAAGAATCTTATCAATTTTTTTTTGCTCAGGATTTTCCTCATAAAGTTTAAAAAATATCGCTTTAGATTTCATAATTGTTGTGATTCAAGCTTTTTATATAAAAAGTTCATCAATTTGTGGAAAATTATTTAAAACGACAAGAAGTTGGTCGATAGTTCGCTTGTAATAACTAATACGATGAATTTTTTCTATTTTTGCTTTTCGATATGGATAAAAGAAAGATTTTTATACTCAGTATGGTGGTTGTAACAGTTATGCTGTCATCATTTTCCTTTTACTTTTACCAGATAATTTATGCTCCAAACTTTTTGGTGGAGGAGGAAAATAAGCACATATACATACCAAGTGGCGCTACCTTTGAGGATGTGCAAAAGATCGTATATGATGATCAGTTTGTAAATGACCCTATCTCGTTCGGAATGCTTGCTAAATTCATGAAATATGATGAATTGGTTAAACCGGGAAAATATTTGATCGAAAAAAATTCAACTAATATAAGCGTAATTCGAAAATTACGCATTGGTGATCAGGCGCCGGTAAGAATTACGTTTAACAACTCAAGGTTGCTTCCTGATGTAGCAGAAAAATTAACTGTCAATTTGCAATTGGACCAGAATGAGTTTTTGAACCTATTAAGTTTGGATAATACTGCTTCTAAATATGGATTGGATCAGGAAACTTTTCGATGCATGTTTATTCCAAACACCTATGAAGTATTTTGGACAATTTCAGGAGATCAACTGGTCGATCGCTTGCATAAGGAATATGAGCGTTTCTGGAATAATGAAAGGCTTGAAAAAGCAGACAAAATAGGCCTGGATCCGATTCAGGTAACAATTTTGGCATCGATCGTACAGGCAGAAATATCTCACAATAATGAAAGTCCAACTGTTGCAGGTTTATATATAAACAGGTTGAAAAGAAATATACCCTTGCAGGCGGACCCAACTTTGATTTATGCCGTTGGTGATTTTACAATAAAAAGAGTGTTAAATATTCACAAGGAAATTGATTCTCCTTATAATACGTACAAGTATATTGGCTTACCTCCTGGTCCAATTAATTTCCCGACGATTATCTCAATTGATGCAGTGCTTAATTATAAAGAGCATAATTATATTTACATGTGTGCTAAAGAGGATTTTTCAGGATATCACAATTTTTCATCCAATCTAAAGCAACATTCAATAAATGCGAAAAAATATCAGCAAGCTTTAAACAAAGCAAAATTATTTAGATAAACATGTTGACAAAAGAAATCAATATCCGGGTCAGGTATGCAGAAACTGACCAGATGGGATATGTATATTATGGAAATTATGCCACCTATTACGAAGTAGCTCGTGTTGAGTGTTTGAGGAGTCTTGGATTTAGCTATAAAATACTTGAAAAACAGGGTGTTATTATGCCGGTAGTGGAGAATTCATCCAAGTATATTCGGCCTGCTAATTATGATGATTTATTAACGGTAAAAGTATTTGTGAAAGAAATGCCTGTAAAAAGGATAACTTTTGAGTATGAGATTTATAATGAACGAAAAAAATTGATAAATTTGGGAGAGACAATTTTGGCATTTGTGGATTTGAAAAGTGGGAAAGCTTGTGATGCCCCGGAATCCATTGTTACATTGTTAAACCCATTTTTTAATGGCGAAAATCAACCTTCTTAAATTTTTAATCGATTCACGCACGTTCAGAAAGGTTGTTCATCGATTGGACAACATCCATCTTAGGAGGAAGGAAGTATCTATTTATAAGATTCTGAAAAACCTTATTATCAACATCAATAATGACGACATACTTCATAAAGCATCCAGTGTCGCTTTTAGTTTTACATTGGCTGTTTTTCCGGCAGTTATCTTTCTCTTTTCACTTATTCCCTATATCCCTATTCCAAATATTCGGGTAAACATAATAGAGCTGGTTGATGAAGTGGCAATGTTGGGACAAGTAAGTCAAACCATCCACGATGTGATTAGTAAACCCAGAGGAGATCTTCTGTCGTTTAGTGTGCTCCTGACGGTTTTTCTTTCCACAAATGGCATGATGGAGCTTGCCCAGACCTTCAATAAAATTTACCGAACCATCGAAAAAAGGAGCTATTGGAAAACGAGATTAATCGTGACATTTCTAACAGTCATATTGGCCATAGTTATGTTTTTTTCCATCTTATTGTTGACAGTTGGCAGCCTTGCGCTTAACTATATGGTGGATAACGGTTTTTTGGCTCAGAACTTTTTGTTTTACAGCATTCTAGCTTTGAAATTTATTGTTCTTTTTATTTTATTTCTTATCACTATCTCCGCAGTATATTATTTTGCTCCGGCTTTACACAATCGGTGGCGATTCATTTCTATTGGTTCAGTTGTTGCAACATTAGGCTCCATTGTAGTCTCCTATTTATTTTCTTTTTACATCACCAATTTTGGTACCTACAATAAGCTATATGGGTCTATTGGAGCGATGATAGCCATGATGGTGTGGATCTATATGATATCCATAATATTATTGGTGGGATATGAGGTGAATTCCAGTATTGATCAGGCAGCACAGTCAAATGAAGAAAATTCAGAATAAAGTTAATTTTAATTTGAGAAAATTTTTTTAAATCCTACATTTGCAGTCCCAATTTAAGGGCGGTATATAAAATTACTGTTTAAGACCTTAAAAAACTCACAGAGAGTTGGCAGAGTGGTCGAATGCGGCGGTCTTGAAAACCGTTGTGCCGCGAGGCACCGGGGGTTCGAATCCCTCACTCTCTGCTTTTTGTATCTCAAATAGCATAAAAAACCCTCTAAAATTAATTTTTAGAGGGTTTTTCTTTTTAATAGCGCTTCATTTTATCCATAAGTATTCAAATATTCACTTGCCTTTTTTGTAAATCAAAGGAGGTAACTGAATAGGCCTATTTAATTAGTATTGGATTTTTTTTAATCATTTTATACGATTTTTTTAGGTTCCGACCATTGCTTGCCGTTAGGTAGTTTTGCGATTAATAATTTAGGTATTTCGCGTATTGTTTTGTATCCAATCATTGTAATCTTTGTTATGTTCAATTGGTTTTATTTAATGCAAGTTTGATTGGATTCAATATATTTTTTATTGGGTTTTTTCTGTTCAATAGTATCTGCTAATCAGGTAGACTTGATTGACAAACCTTAGCCCCAATCAGGCATTTTGAAGGTTTAGGAAAATAAATTGAAGGAATATTAGATCTCAACAAAAGGTATTTTTTAGGAAAATAAAGCTAAATCCAATTATAATGGATTTGTATAAAATGGTTTTTTGAATGAATAACAAGTACTTCGGAAAAGGATACAGGGGTGTTATAAAACTATTTTTACTTATTAAATAATATGGTTTTTTCGTTTTTTGATAATAATTAAATGGAACAATTTACTTATATAACACCATTTATTTATTTGCTTTTGATTATTTCCTGGGCATACATTCTCTTTTTTTATGTAAAGAAAATATATGTTAATAGCGTTCATGATAAGCTATTAAAAACGCTATTGTTTATACTGGCTATTGATGCTTTAAGAACATTATTCGAGAGTTCTTATTTTGGCCTTTGGTATACCTCACTTGCAGGAATTATTCCGATTGAGTATTATAATTTTTTAGCCCAGCCTCAGGTTGTTTTTTTCCAAAAATAATTAACCTATTTGTTTCGATAATTATAGTCGTTATACTGATTAAAAAATGGATTCCTGCCGAAACCAGCCGCATGGAAAACATTTCAGAATTAGTTAATAAACAAACAATTGAGCTGCAACAAACCATTGAAAACCTTAATAATGCCAAGGAGAGATTGAAGGAAAGTGAAGCAATTCATGTCAATAGATTTGAGTCTTTTCCCTTTCCTGTTTTTATATGGAAAAATACACCTGCAGATTTTGAATTGGTTTTGGCAAACCAAGCTTTTTTCGATGAATTAAATGATGGAATTGATAAGGTAAGGGGAGTGAAATCAAAAGTGTTTTGGGAAAATAACCCTGATCTGCTAAAATATTTATACGCCTGCTTTGATAAAAAAGAAACCTTTACTCGCGAAGGGGAGTATTTTTTTAGCCACGGCGAAAGAGCAAAATTTGTCATGATCACCTTCAGTTTTTTGCCTCCGGATAGTGTACAAATTGTTGTAGTAAATGTAACGGAGCAGAAAAAAGCAGAGGCCGATTTGATGGAACAAAAAATCTTATTTGAAACCATATTTAATACGATAACAGATGGGGTTGTCATTACAAATAAGGATCGTGAAATACTTTTGGCTAACAAAGGTATGGAAACAACATTTGGCTATTTGCCGGATGAGCTCATCGGTAAAAAAACAGCCATTCTTTATGCTGATGATAAGAAATTCAAAGAGGCTGGCAACAAAATATTTCACAATGACTCAAAAAGTACCGACAAGTTATACATTACATATTATAAAAATAAAGAGCAGGTAATTTTTCCCGCAGAAACTTTTGGGACTAAATTATTTAACAAGCAAGGAAAATGGATTGGGAACCTTGGAGTAATGAGAAATATCACTGAGCGCATTAATTTTATAAAGGAGATAAGTATAGGAAAGCAAAAAGCGGAAGAAAGTGACCGGTTGAAAAGCGAATTCATTAACAATATGTCACATGAAATCCGGACGCCCATGAATGGGATTTTGGGCTTTAGCAATTTGCTGAATAAACCCAAACTAAATGATCAAAAAATCAGGCAGTACGCGAAAATAATTCATAATAGTGGGATCCAATTGTTGCGAATTATTGATGATATTTTGGAAATCTCAAAGCTCAGAGCCAGGCAGGTAAAAGCCGTTGATGGTGAAGTTTGTTTAAATGAGGTATTCATCAATCTTTTTACGGTTTTCGATATTAAGGCTAAAGAAAATAAAACGCCATTGCATCTGAAAAAGAGCCTTTCAGATAAGGAAAGTACGATTCGAACTGATGAGGCCAAATTAATTAAAATATTATCCAATTTATTAGAAAATGCCTTGAAGTTTACAAACGAGGGTTTTATTGAATTGGGGTATAAATTAGTGAAAAATGATGTAGAAATTTGGGTAAAGGATACCGGTATTGGCATACCTGCTGATATGCATGATGCTATTTTTGAGCGATTTTCGCAAGCGCCCAAAAAACAATCGCAATGCCAGGGAGGACTCGGTCTGGGATTGGCAATAGCGAAAGAAAACACAAAAATAATCGGGGGCAAAATTGCCTTGAAATCTGAAAATAGAAAAGGGGCAACCTTTATAATTACCATACCCAATAAACCCGTACATGAGAAATTAATAAAGCATGCCATGAATAACTCTAAAAAAAATCACTTTACCATCTTAATAGCTGAAGATGAGGAAGTTAATTATTTTTATCTTGAAATATTATTGAAAGAGGTGATGAAACTGAATTGCACACTTTTTCATGCAAAAAATGGAAAAGAAGCTGTTACAATATGTCAAACTCATTCAGATATTGACTTGGTTTTGATGGATATAAAAATGCCGATAATGGATGGTTGGGAAGCAACGAAACAAATCAAAGATTTTCTTCCTGAAATACCAATTGTTGGGCAATCGGCTTTTTCATCAGATGAAGATAAAGAAAAGGCATTTGCTATCGGTTTTGATAATTATTTTTCAAAACCAATTAGTGAAAATAATATATTAGACATTTTGGAGGACTATGCAATGGTAAAATAAATTTTGAGTTAAATGCTTTATAGCGCAGGCGCTCAGATCAAATGAAAACAGTAAATACCAGGAGAATATATGATTTGTCTATCAAAAACGCATGCTTATAACTTTTGTTTGCCGTGGTTGACTTCATCTTATCATATAGTGTTTGGTTAATCTGAAGTTTCGGTGAGTTAAGCTTGGAGTAGATAAAAATTGTTTACCTGTAGGGTTGTGATGAGCGCCGCTCATTTTTTTGTGAATATAATTTTTGTATGAAAAAGTATCATTTATTTTTGTTAATTTTCATTTGGATCATAGGGGGAATAGTTTCTATGATATGGAATTATTCTTTGGTAATATCAAATAACGATAAAGTTGTACTCAATAAAGCACAAGGCTTTTTTGAGCAAATATTAATTACACGAGAGTGGAGTGATCATTTTGGAGGAGTGTACGTTCCATCAATACCCAATCCATATCTGGAAGATACTTTGAGAGATGTGGTGACTACCGAAGGACTGAAGTTAACAAAAATAAATCCTGGATTTATAACCCGGCAAATGGCTGAGATCAATCAGGGTAAAAATAATTTTCTCTTTCGTATAACTAGTACAAATCCAATACGACCTGGAAACCTAGCTGATAAGTGGGAAACCAGAGCTTTCCAACTATTCAAACAAGGCATACCGGAAATTCTTGAATTGGTTGAAAATGATTCAAGTTCTCAATATCGATATATGGCGCCGTTAATTACTGAAAAAAGCTGTATGAATTGCCATCCCAAACAAAATTATATAGAAGGGGAAATTCGGGGAGGGATTAGTGTGTCTTTTGATTCATCCTTTTATTCAAAAGGCATCAGTAAGCAATTGTTCTCTTTAGGAGTGGTTCATTTACTGGTCCTTATTCTTGGAATAATTGGCTATGTGCTTTACTATAGAATGGCAAAAAAATATTTTGTAATAATACATAATAAAAATAAGGAGCTGGAGAAAACGAATTTAACAAAAGATAGGTTATTTTCAATAATTGCGCATGATTTGAGTGGTCCTTTTCATTCTCTGAACAGTTTGCTAAAATTGACTAAGGATGGTTTGATGACAGAGACTGACTTCAAAAAATATGTACCGGAATTATCACAAAATATGGATGCCAATCAGCAGTTATTGAATAACCTGCTGAATTGGTCAAAAAGTCAAATGGATAGTAAGTCCATTTATCGCAAGCCGTTTTATATTAATTCTCTGATTAATAACAATTTTTTGTTTTTTGAGAGCCAGGCAATTGCAAAAACAATTAGTTTGGTTTTCGATGAAAGCGAAAAGAAAATTTCTGTTTATGCAGATCAAAATATGATTGATTTGGTGGTGAGAAATCTTCTTGCCAATGCCTTGAAATTCACTCATGAATATGGCGCCATTCAAGTTTCAATTACTGAAAGTAAATACGATGTAATAGTCCATATAATCGATGATGGAGTGGGGATTTCAGAGGATTTTATTAAGAAGATATTCGGAAGTGATATGATTAGCAAGCGAGGGACAAATAATGAAAAGGGAACTGGTCTGGGACTTAAATTATGTAAAGATTTCGTCATGAAAAACAATGGTGATATCCACGTGAAAAGTAAAAAGGGTGAAGGAAGTGATTTCTATTTTAGTATTCCAAAAACGAATAGAATCCTGACTCAGCCAATAGAGGTCAGTTCTGAAGCGCTTGAGAGATTGAAGAAATGAAATAATTACGCTGACCATCCGATTATATGTGTACAAAATATAAATATGTATTTTGGAATGAATGAAAAATTAGCAATACCAACCAAATGTGGCTTGGTCATTCTCGAGTTAAGGGATATCATCTACTTCCAGAGAATGAGCAATAATACCCTTGTTTATACCCGCTTAGATGAAACACATATTGCGAATAAAATCCTCGAAAAGTATGAGGTAATGTTGAACCGGTATAATTTTATTAGAATTGATAATCCTTATCTTATCAACGTGGATCACATCAAAACCTATCGAAAAAGTGGAGGTGGTTTGATCTTAATGTGTAACGGTGATGTGTTGACGGTGTCTGAGAAAAATCAAAGTGTTTTTGAAAATATATTTTACCCATATTATTTCTAAATAAATAGTGATATGAAAACAAAACCTCAACTTAGGAACAAAGTAATACTTCAAATTGGTGTTAAATTAATTATTGGCATTTTGATGCTTATGGCTTTTTATGCCTATGCAAGTGTTTGAGAAATTATTGAGTATACAGGATCCAATGTTTACATTGATTTGGAGACTGAGTTTCAGAATTAGCCATAGCTTTTACGGATCAAAGTATCGTTTTTAAATTAAAACAATGGTTCTACCCTGAACCTGCCTGCCGCAGGCGGATTTAATGGAAGAAAATAAATTGTGTCAGAAGTCGCCCTCCTGCTGCGAGGCAGGGAAGACCGCATTGCCTTCGGCAAGCTTTGCTCCGCTGAAGCTATGCGAAAGCGATGCCAATGGAGCCCGAAGGGAGACCGAAGTTAAAACGAGTAAAAAGCCCAAAGTAGGATTAAGAAACCTTAGTATTTGCTTATTCAAGAAGCCTCTTCTTCCGACTCCTGACTTCGGTCTTCCGTCTCTTACAACAAAGGGTTCCATTAAAATAACAGAACCAATAATGTTACTCCAAAGTCGGTACATCATATCGGGTTTGTGCCTTATTAATCCCAATGATTGCTGAAACGCATGCTGGGTAGCGAGCAAGGGATTGCTTATCATGCCTATAGAGCCAAATAATGCAGATTCGAATATGGCTCAAAAAAGAGAAACAATGAATAATTTTTCAGGCCTTCACTTCCGCTTTTTTCTGACTCTTGTTGCCAATTAGCAAAAGATTGCCAGAGCGTAAATAACCTTCATGTACAATCGACCCGGTATTTATACGCGGCAAAAATTAGGTATTTATGCGCAGCAAAAATAGGTATTTGTACATGGCAAAAATTAGGCATTTGTACCTAGTTATATTTGGTATTCATAATTAAGTTTGTTTAACTTTTATTAAAGTCTTATAAATCAGAATGATCACTTTCAAAGATTGTATCTGACTGTAATGGATTCACTTCCACACAACTTTTAGCAGAAGAAAACAATGTAAAAATATAATATGGAAAAAGCGGATAAAGCAGACGTCAATTCTTTTTTATCGTTCCAGCTTGGAGGCGAAATATTTGCTTCAAATGTGGATAGGGTTCTCAATATTCTTGAGGTGGTAAGAATCACAAAAGTTCCTAATGCCCCTATATATATGCAAGGAGTAATCAATCTGCGGGGTGAGGCGCTTCCGGTTATCGATACCAGAGTGAAATTTGGAATGCCCGCAATTGAAGTTACCGGCAACACCTGCATACTTGTATTGGAAATAGAAGAAAATGGAAATGGATTTCAGGTAGGCGCCTTGGTGGATTCGGTACTTGAAGTAATGGAAGTTGAAGCCAATATTTTTAAGCCCGTGCCAGCTATTGGAGACAAATACAAAACGGAGTATATAAAAAGCATGCTGCAATACAATGAACAATTTATTATGGTTCTGGATATCGACAAAGTTTTTACAACGGATGAAATTATTTCACTGCCAGAGATAACTATGGATACGCTTGAAATGGAAGAATTATAATATATAGATTATGGTGCGAAAAGTATTTTTATTTGCATGGTTGATTTTTTTGAATTCTCAGCTTGTTGCGCAGAATGATGATAGAAAAACAGAGATAAACCTGGGCGTTGATTTTATGAGCCGTTATGTATGGCGGGGAATAGATTATGGCAGATCGCCCAGTATTCAGCCCTACATGTCGGTTACTTTAGGGAAGATCGAAATTGGCGCCTGGGGAGCCTTTACTACCAATGGCTTAAATATCCAGGAAACGGATTTGTATGTGACCTATTCATTTTCAGATGCTTTGTCGTTTACGGTTACCGATTATTTTTTTACAAATGATAGTCTGGATGACAATGCCTACTTCTTATTAAATAATGGAGAAACAGGCCATGCACTAGAGGCTTTGGTTTGCTATACCTTGCCAGGAAATATTCCTTTTTCGGTTACCGCAGGCACTATTTTTTATGGGGCGGACAAAGTAAACTTTTATGTAGGAAACGATTTGATGAACGACAAACTAAACTATTCTACTTATCTGGAATTGGGGTATTCAGCTTCCATTTTGGAAAAAGAAATAGAAACATTTATGGGTTTTGCTACTAGCAATGGATTATATGGTGATGGTTTTGGAATCGTTAACCTTGGTATTTCGGTAAACGACAAGGTAAAAATTACCGAAGAGTTTGCCTTGCCGATCAGTTGTGCTTTGACATTTAATCCTCAAAAGCAAAATATATTTTTGGTATTTGGAATATCAATTTAAAATGAGAATGAGGTTTTTTCATTTAAATAAAATCTTGAAAATACCGGGAACCTATTTAATAACGCATGAAATATGAATAGCTAATGATGCAATATAAAATTTTTAGAAAGAAAAGTTAAGTAAAAGTCGGGTGGTATAAAGCAGAGTAAGAGTCCTTTTATAAATTTGGTTCTACCCTGAATTTAATGGAAGATCATAAATAATGTCAGAAGTCGGAAGACCGGAGACCGAAGCTAAAATGAGTAAAAAGTCCAAAGCTGGTTTACGAAACATTAATAGTTGTTTT
>SDBV01001048.1_pt1 | contig 40866 bp, 23 predicted proteins | sample 2277081 | NCBI WGS metagenome assembly SDBV01 (sample SAMN10402039, study PRJNA504765) | marine sediment metagenome | isolation source: marine sediment core GS10_PC15, 223 cmbsf | place: Arctic Ocean: Southern Knipovich Ridge | collected 2010
AAAGGAGGATTTGGAATTGGTTATGCCTGTCAAAATAAAAAAACGATTGAGAAATTTCACCCCATTGAAGTTGCTTGTGAAAAACAACGAACTAACTTGAGCAACCGAATTTGGCGGTCATAGTTGTTTATTGTTTAATCTTCAAAAACACTAATACAGGATTATCATCAGGCGACAGATACTTTATTACCTTCTTAAGTTTTGCATTACTATTATTACCTTCAGTTTCAAAAAACTCATGTGCATGGTTAACTATATCAAAAAATATCCTTTCTGTCACTACTCCTTTTATTCGCAGCGAGCATTTTTTCTTCGTATTATTACCGACCCGGATGTATCATTTAATTCTTTAGAAGAATCTGTCGATCTCAAGAGAGGCCAGGGAAATCAACACATCAATACTGGCAATCAAGATTTGTCGCAGGCGTCATTGAAGGTCTTCCCTGAAAGTGGTATTCCATCCAGGACCATAGAGCCAGGTCCCTTGTCCTGGCTCTATGCGTACAATATAGTGTGGACCACTCCGGGAGAGAAAGCTATTCATTCAATGCCTATCGGCGGCGGTAATATTGCATTGAATGTATGGAGCACTGATAATGAATTGCTACTCTATATCGGTTCTCCCGACAGTTGGGTGGATGGGGATATTGCATTGGAGCGGAGTGAAATAACCCTGTGGCCTCTGCGTTGGATGGATCCCGAATGGGACGTGCCGCGATACCCCACATTCTACGATACCATGGATTTTAACCTGATAAATAATTAACTTGAGGCGCAGCACATACTACTGCCTATAACTATTACCACAATAAGATGGCTGCCCGCATTGCGCGTTTGATCGAAGAAGGGACCGAAAAGATTACTATCGGGTGGTGCCCAAATTTCAGAGATTAAAGATCTGCAGCAGGTGTTCAATAATATGAACACTTCTAAAGCCGGGTTTACAGCCAGGATTGAGTCTGACCAGGGGAATCCGGATTCCTGATTCAGGCTTTATGCCAGTCGAATGACTATCGTTACAAAAACAAATCAGAATGAAGAAAAAATTATCAATTACAACACTATTTATTGCATTTGCAATAAATGTGAATGCACATCAACCAGATGGGTCGCCAAAGGGAGATCAAAAGCAATCCAAAGATTCTACTTTCTTTTCCATTAGCTTTTCGAATACTATCCAAAGCCCGGTTGATGTTCCGGTAATTCCTTCCTTAAGCAGGAATATCCCATATTATCCAGGTGGCATGATGGGTAGAGCTGCTGGTCCAGGTGATTACCAACCATATAATGAAGGTGCTTTTATCAAGACAAATGGGAATTCGGAACAGACCTATGTGATAACCACAGGCGTCTGGCGACTTCTGGTAGGAGATAAGCCAATTATTGGATTAGACCTCAGGAATACAAATGGTGCTTATGCCCGCCCGGGTATTTTACCTCATTTGGGAGTTAAGGGGAAGATCCGGCTTCAGGTCAGTACAAAAAAATCAAAAAAATTCCTGGAAGATTTCACAAAGATTACAACAATATTATCAGCAGGAGAGCCCAAATGGGTGTGCGAAGATAATGATCTGAATATGAAAGTAACGCTTACCGCTCATGCGTTTCTTGAAGATTATGGGTGTGCATTGATAGCACAAACTGAATCTAAGAATAATGAGCAGGTTGCATTGGAATGGTATTATGAGAATGCAGAACATGTCAAAGATACTTCGTCTTATACTGAGTTTAAATATGACCTCTATACCCGGATTTTTATAGGTAGTACTGATAGTGAAACCACCTATCAGGATGGAATTGCGAAAAGAGTGTTTAATGTCAACATCGGAAAACCTGAGGCCGATACCTTGATATGTGTATGGGGATATAGTGATTATGATAAGGATGAAGTAGAAGATGCATATAAACGCTTGCGGTTCCGTCCATTCCCGTCAAATGAATGGGCAGACCAAATGAAGCAAAACTGGTTTCATCATTGGATTGGCAGGGGTCTGGAGCCAGAAAGTAAGTTTACCAGCGTAATGAAAAACCCAAGTGCGTCAATTACACATTCGAAAGTATATTGGAAATCCATGCGCAATAGAGTACGTGTAAAGACTGGTGATTCACGTTTCGATAATGCAGTGCAAAGTCTTGGTTCACGCCTGATTTCGAATTATGAATACCCGGGCTATCCTCATGGAAGCAATTACATGAAATATGGGAAAATCAACTGTGGGTTGTATGGACATGACGCTGCTGGGTTCCATGACGAAGTTGCAACAACGCTGAAATTTATTACCGGGACCCAATGCGTCAAAGGGCGACAACGATATATTATGCCGGACTTCCTTATAAGCCAGTGGGCGGAGGAGATGAATCCTTATTATATCGATCAGATATGGTATCATTACCGGTGGACCGGGGATAGGGATTTCTTGTATGAAATGTGGCCATCTGCAAGGAGGGCACTGGAACATTTGATTACAACCAGCGATCCGGACCATGACGGATACTTTACAGGAATTTATGAAAACTGGAACGGCGATGCAAAAGGCAGGGGAGGAAAAGGAGCCCTTTGGACAGGCATGAGTGCAAATGCTTTAAGAATCGGATATCATATAGCAGTGCTGTTTGAAGATGTAGATTGGACCAGAGAGAGCCAGGCACCAAAGCCTGCGGACAATGATTATAGATTGCGGTACAAACGACTTCTTTAAAAGGCAGAGGCAGCCTATGAGACCCTGTACAATAAAAAAATAGGAGCTTATTCGTCAAGCGATTGGGACTGCGATCTTCGAAATATGCCCGGCAACGAAGAGAGCAATTATACAATCTGGCGTGAGATGGGGGATCCCCTGAAAAATTACACCTCAATGCGCTTTATCAGAGATAATTATCATGAAAAAGCTGACAATGGCATCTTTGAGTTTTCCAATAAGGACTGGCCGGTGTGCTGGAGCAATCACTACGACAGCTTTTCAGATGCTATGAGCTCAATAGCATCTGCAGCGAAGGCTAATGATATCAATAATTTTTGGCCCTTGTTAAAAACTGCAGCCGAAGGGGTATATACAAGACCTCAATGCACCGTACTTGCAGGTGGAGCATCGCAGCTCAGTTTAGAAAGCGACCAGATGTTCATAATGGCGGTTGTGGATAATATTTTTGGAATAAAGCCTTTTTTTGGGGAAAACCTTTTAGTGATCAGGCCATCCTTTCCTGATGCATGGAAAAATCCTGAAATTGAAATACCCGATGTTTCCTATAAATATACTATTGAAAATAACGAGATAGATCTGACAGTCAATACTCCTGTTGCCCGCGCCTTACGAGCTGAACTACCCGTAAAACAGGAGGTAAGAGAGGTTCTGGTGAATGGAAGCAAAGTTGATTTTGACATCAGAAAGGAAGTGAACTGTTGTCGTTTAATTATTAAATCAGATGCTTCTGCCCAACATGAAATACAAGTTGTTTTAGCTCCAAACAATTTTGCTGTTGAGGGAAATGGTGATTGTATCGTTAACGAACCCACATCATTCAGGTTTAATAATGTTGAGATCGTAAAAGTTGAGAATCCACAGATAGACTTTGGAACAATAGGCATAAAGGCAAATGAAATCGTGATTATTCCTGACAAAACCGGAAAATATACCTTGTTTGCCGAGTTGAAAAACGGCAATGTTTCCTGGTATCATCCCATAGAATTGGATGTCAAGGAGCCCTGGTCAATCATTGAAGAATACCAGGCATGGGATGGTGATACCAAAACTCCTCCGGACAAGATATTTTCCCGAAGAGGTGATGTCAGAACTCCGGCCAGGCTATTATCTCCAACCATTATTAAAGAGAAACAAATTTTACAATTTCAATTGGCCAATAACACGTCAAAGAAACAAACGGGTGAAATGGAGATAGAAATTTATGGACATTATATTACTAAAACCATTAGCTTACTGCCAGATCAATCGAAGAAAATAGAGATACCTCTTGATAACATCATAAAAAAAATAAGTCCGGGCAGTGTATCCTTCAAAGTAAAGTTTAAGAACGAGGTGAAAATATCACATGCGAATGATTGGGAACCACCAGATAGGGAATTATTCAATGCAAGAATTATCCCTCTTGATATTAGAGCGTATTATAATATTGGTCTTGATCAATTATACGGGGAAAGCTATTTCAAATGGCGCTCAGATTATACCGGTGCCGCCGTGGGAGTAGATTGGCGGGATACACTCCATATTGACCGGTTAGGATACAAACTCTTCATTCCACCCTCCAGTGTGATCAGCTATGGAATTTTACCGGAACAACATAGCCCTGCTTGGTGGTCTGTGCCTCATATTCCTGATTCGCTGAAATACCCCGTGCCTTTTCCTTTAATTGAGAATAATCCAGATCGAAAGAATGTTCTTGCATTAGTTAACGCTGAAAATAACAGGAAGATCCCCAGTGAAGCTATTCTTGAGCTAAAAGAAGCTATATCGGTTGAAAAGATATATATGTTGACTGCTAACCTTACAAAGACAAGCAAATGTTACTATCCTGCAGCAGAAGTAGAGGTAATTTATGAGAAAGGTAAAAGCCAGGTAATTCAACTTACACCACCCTATAACATGCCCTCGATGATACAATCATTCTGTCCCAATGCACTTCGAATTCCATTGGGCAAAATAGAAAACAATCAGGTTTTCGATCATCCGGTACCCGGATTATCAGTTTCGGACCTGGTAACCGACCCAACGAGAAAGATAAAAAAAGTTATATTTAAATGTGTGGCTTCAGAAACAGCTTTTGGAATTATCGGGATCAGCCTTCTACCGAAAAATTAAACAAGTGAAAGATATTCTTTTGAGTAAAATTATTTTGCTGGCAGCAATAATATTAATTGCAGGGTGCGATTCTAAATACAGTACGGAAACAAAACCGCTTCAACTGACCCTGCAAATCCAAGATCCAAATACGGATCATATCATTACCAATACAGAAAATGTGAATTCAGCCAATGTTGGAGTCGTTATTGTTGATCCCTGGAACTATCATTGGTGCATGACTGCCTGTGAACGGGTATCTGCGATGGTCCCACGTTGGAACCGTGCACTGGAAGTTGCCCGCAAATTAGAGATGCCAATAGTTTGGGTGCCCAGCGATGTAGTAGGTACCTATTCGGGATATCTCCAGCGTGAGCGTGCATTAGGTGTAGAACTTCTTAAGGTACCAGTGGTAAAAGAGATGCCTCAGGCGATATTTACTGCACCAGTTGGTAAATGTATGTGCGGACCCGGAATAAATTGCATCGTAAACTATGGTCACGATGCGATTAATCCTGCACTTTTTTTGGGAGACAACGACTTCATCGCTAGCAGTACGGAAGAGGTATATACTTTATTTAAGGAAAAAGGCATCACACATGTAATTTATATGGGCTTGCATACCAATATGTGTCTGTATGGTAAACCCGGAGCACTGAAGTATCTATGGCAAACAGGCCTTAAATGTATGGTGGCAAGAGATATCAATGATGCCTTCACAACTTACGATCCTTATAAAGGATTCACTCCGGATAAAGGAACTCAGCAAACAGATGAGGATCTTGAACGTGCTGGGATACCACTTATTAATGTTGTAGAAGAATGGCAAAAAGCAGGGCTGTGGGATGAAAATTGGATAGTAGAAACAGTTCGTATAGCTCCTTGGGGAAAGCCGGATCGACCCTATTTTTTCCGGCAGTCAACTACTATAACGCTAACAACTCCCTGGCTGAAAGATGTTGATATTCGTTACACACTCGATGGTAGCGATCCAACCAATTCATCCCCAGTATATCAAAAGCCCCTTACTATTTCGAAAACTACAAATCTGCGAACAGCAGCTTTTAGGAAGAAGAATCTAGTCAGTGTACCTACAAGTGCATATTTTGTACTGCTTCCGCCGGAACCAAAGCACCCCGATATCTATCTGGACAACCTGAACTATATGGTAGATCCGTATGGGCAAATTCATCCGGGGTTCGTATGGGAACCAAAGAAAGGAACATCCTATGAAGAATTGCCACTTCGCATCAGAGGAAAGCTCTATGAAAAAGGTATGGGCTTTGCTGCTCCTTCGGCAGTGCGTTATGAACTAAAACCAGAGTACGACAGTTTTGTCGCAAAAGCTGGTATTGATGATAATATGCTTGACAATCATAAGGGCTGTCATCTGGCAATGCATTGCAGCGTAGTATTTCGTGTTTTTATTGATGGGAACTTAATGGCAGAAAGCCCTGTTATGCGAATTTCCCAGGAGCCATGGCCTTTTGATGTCAAAATACCACAGGGTAGCCGTTATATCAATTTAGTTTGTATGGACGCGGGAAGTCGCAATATTATGGACCTTGGCAACTGGGTTGATTCAGGTTTCTGCCTAAAATAATATTGTAAATGAAAACATACTATGAAGATCGCAGAGGTTTAATAACGACAGCTGGTTTGGCAGTAGTTGCTTTGGCAATGCTGGGTTTTGTTCTTATGGTGGAAGAGCACATAGAAAAGGACGGAAAGAAAATGAAACCTGCACGGTTTAACTTCAGAGCAAACGACGTATCAAACGATGGCGTTCCTGTAATTAAACCATGGAAACGTATTGTCCTCGATCCCGATTATGCCGGAGCATGGATTGTAGCCGGAGATGGTGATGGAAAAGATGAGATCATCGTCCAGAGGGAGAGAGCCCTCTCTGGGTACTGGATGAGAACGGGGAGTTGCTCAGACAAATCATTACTGACGGAAGCCGGCACCATGTTCTGATTGATTGGTTCGGTGCAGGTGTGGAATCGCTGGTGATGGGAACAGCTGCTGCAATGTTTGACGATCATGGCAGGAAAGTTGCCATATTCGATGTTTCAAAAGCTGGAATGGTTTCGAAAGGGGATTTGACCGGTGACGGTTTGCCCGATCTCATTTTCAGTAGCAATCCCGGATCGGAGGTCTGCATTTTCAAGAACGAACAAGGCAAGAGCCCGGAAGGTCATGTTTCATTGGGAACGGGAGTAAATTACACCCTCTATTGATTTTGATTATTACGGATTGAAAGTTCAACTAACAACCTATTGCTCACTTTTAAAAACAATGATGAGATGAGAAAACTACTTTTCATGCTAATCGTATTGACAACAGCCTGCAATAATTTGACAACGTCTGATTCTGACTATAATGGTAAATGGGTTGAAGGTGACGGGGATACGACGAGTATCAAACTCATCGACAAAGCCTTTGAGTCCATGGACTTTTCGGCGGAAATGGCTAACCTGGCCATGTTCTATAAACGTGATTGGAATGGATTTGTATTAAGCAACACTGCCTGGCCGGCCTGGTGGATTCAGAATACCTATGGGGTTTCATACGGTATGATGCCTTTTTTGGCAGAGCCATATGCCACCTGGATGGAAAATGCCCAGGGGCTGTTTTTTCATATGATGGCCGACGGTAAACGCCCCGACGCCAACGGTTATGTGGCACCTGACGGATCCCTTTGTGATGCGACGCTTATTTACCGTAACGGGGGACGGGATCTGGGATTTGGGCACTTTGGCTTGCCACAATCCACGGGTCCTGTCAATGACGGTAAGATCACTGAGCAGGCAACGTATTATCGCCAGGGAGATGCCGGACATGATTCCAACGACTGGGGTATTGGTTTTACAGCTGCAGGTCTGCTTATGGAGAGTGATCGCTTGCTCGTAAGCCGGGATCTTGAAGCCATAAGAAGACGATTGCCACAGCTCAAGCGAGTGGCAGCATTTCTGGATTTGCGACGCGATCCTGAAAGGAATCTGCTTATGGGTGGAAAAGGCTCGAACCTCCTGGCTCCGGCCTTTGAAGGGGCTATCGATTCTAACGGTAAGAAACAACATGCCTATCTTACCGAATTATCGATAAATTACTGTGCTGCATTGATGCATCTATCCGAAGTATGCAACATGGTTGGCGAGAAAGTAGAGGCGAAAGCTTACCGGGCAACTGCAGATAAGGTCCGTACTGCTCTGCATGTCTTGATGGACGACCATGGATCTTTTATTATGTTTCTGGATACAGAAGGAACAAAACATGGTGTCTATGGCGCCGAAAAATACGGCTATTACGAGACGACGCCAAACCATGATGCTGTCTGTATGCGGGTGGTGGATGATGCAGCATCTAAAATGATCATCAAGCAGATGCTATCGATCAAAGAATTGGCCCCGCATGACCTGATCATTACAAACTATCCGGCATATGACGAACCCGGATATCCCACCGATGGGTTGATGAATTATGGCAGATGGGTTCATGGTGGTCACTGGAGCACATGCCAGGGAAGGATGAATATCGCCTGTCTGCGTGTTAACGAGTTCGACCATCCATTCAAATCCTGGGACAGAATGTTCAAGATTTTGCAAAACTTTCGGGCGGATGCTCCAATGGGCAATTTTGGTGAAATAGGATGGGCTGATAAAATGTCAAAACCACACAATACTGTGTTTGACTGCTGGGGTGTTCCAGCAGGTTTGGTTCGTGGATTGTTTGAGTACGATTACCGGTCCGACGGTCTGCGGATTCGTCCACACCTGCCTCCTGGCATAACCCGGTACGTTCAGAAGAAGGCAGTCATGTTCCGTGACACAAGGGTGTATCTTACTGTTACGGGCAATGGCAAAATTGTTTCAGCCCAGGCCAACAATAAACCATGTGATATTGATACTGATGGCTGGATCGAGCTGAAAAATCTGGACCAAAACAAAATTGTAACTGTCGAAATTGTTTGTGGCAATGCCAATGCGCAAGGTGCATGGGAGCCGGGGAAAAAACAGGCTCTTGTTTTCCCCGATGATCCTGAACTTTGGAAGATTCCCGTGCAATTGGAAAACATTTACCATGTTGATCTCAGGAAGCTAAAGCTCTTTTATGAGGAGATGTTCAGGGCTGGATTAGATGAAACTTATGAGGGTGCCATGGCACGAACAGCTCTTGGTCTTATTATCTCCCGGTATGAGCGAAGTAAAATGCGTGAGGCTGGTACCCTGCCTGTGCCAGATATTGCTCCAATCCCAACCTGCAATCAGGACGAGGTTGACTTATATTATATGGAACTGGCTCAAAATATGGCCGGCGGACTAACCGACTACATGTCCGGTTTAACGATCTGGGATCATGCAAAGTCCAACCCGCAAGCCTTGAAAATAGCCAAAGAGGTCAATCTGTTTCCGCAGATGAGAACGGCAGATGAGAACAGTAGATGAGAACAGCAGACGTCTTGTCAAAATATGAATCCGATTAAAATAATAAATATACGCTGATGAGTTGTTAAACTTTCAAATCTTTGTAACTTTTTATCCCTGTTTTTAAAGTTGGGTTATGCCAACATCATCGCAGAACAGTAGCATTGCGTCAATTTATTGCTATCTAGTCACATAATATAAAATAACAGGCGGTCACAAATAGAAGAGAATATATTATCAACTCAGGGATCCACTCAAGTGGAGCGATCATGGCTGGAAGTTGATTGATGACTTCCTGTACCCGGAGCTGGGAGCATCAGGTTTGGGAAATGTATGTACATTGGAAGGGGTTACCTGTCTCTCAAACGAGATAGATTTTGGTGATTACAAAATCACAGACGGGAAGCTAAAAGTCTCAGAGCAACCCGGATTTGGAATGAAATTATTATTTTAGAGAACTACCAATATTCTTCCATGACAGCCTTCATTTCCTCTGAATCATTATCTGTGTCCTTCAGTTCTTCCCTGAGTTCGAGCAGCCGCTGTTTCAATTCTATGACTACTGAGGCATAGGCCGGATCGTCGTAAACATTGTTCATCTCAGCCGGGTCCTTTTCTAAATCATACAATTCCCATGTTGGCATAGTTGGAGGGTTATTGTTTATCCCCAGTGGCAAACCATGGAAAAATATCAACTTGTATTTTTCTGTTCTGATTCCAAAATGGGCTGGAACATCGTGACCTCCCAGGTGCAGCCACCACCTGTAGTACATGGCTGTCCTCCAGTCTTCAGGAGAATAACCTGCCAAATTTTGCCTGAAGCTTCTTCCTTGCATATCTGAAGGCGTTGGTTGACCAGCATAATCGAGCATCAGCGGAGCAAAATCCGTATTGATAATGATATCGCTATTTGTTGAACCGGGTTTGATTTCTTTGGGATAACGAACCAGGAAGGGAGTGCGTGAGGTTTCTTCGTACATAAACCGCTTATCGTAAAAACCGTGTTCCCCTTGAAAATGTCCCTGATCAGAGGTGTATATCACCACTGTATTATCAGCTAATCCATATTCTTCCAGGTACTTGAGGATTTTACCAACATTTTCATCAATACCGGAAATACAGCGGAGGTACTGCTTCATGTATTGCTGGTAAACATACCTTCGGGACTGCTCCAGGGACATCCCCTCTATTTCATCTCCGGTATGACCGGCCAAATGATTCCGACCGAGCATATTCTCGAGTTTCAACGTGGCAATTTCCCGGGCCTTGGATTTATTATCGTACTTCTCCAGAAGGTTCGCCGGTTCAGGGATAGGAGTATCCTGGTAAAGGTCCTTGAAGCGTTCTGCCGGTTCCCAGTCTGCATGTGCCGCTTTGAAATGGCACATAAGAAAAAATGGTTTGTCACGGTCACGCCTGTCAAGCCAATCAAGACTGATTTTCCTGATCACATCTGTGGAATGGCCCTCATAGGTCTCTAACTTTCCCACTCCTTTTTCTGTTAGTTCAGGATTGTAGTATCGTCCCTGACCGGGAAGGATGTTCCAATAATCAAATCCTGTGGGCTCGCTCCTCAGATGCCACTTGCCCACTATTGCTGTCTGGTAACCTGCCTGCTGAAGCAATTTGGCTACATGCTGTCGATCTGGATCCAGTTCATTCCATGCTCTTACACCATTAATATGGCCATATTGTCCCGTTAACATCGAAGCCCGACTTGGTGCACAAAGTGAATTGGTCACAAAACATCGGTTAAGAATCATGCCTTCCCCGGCGATACGATCAATGTTTGGTGTTTGTACGACATTTGATATCAGCGTAGCATATGCCCCAATTGCCTGGTACGCATGATCGTCTGACATGATATACAGGATATTGGGTTTATTGACTTCCTCCATCCCTTTTTTTTGTACAGGTGTTCTGCAGCCTAAAAGAGTAGTCAACCCTAAACCCATAAAAAGTAATCTTCGCAAAGGCTTTGTTAAATTGTACATGGTGTGCTAATTTAATTTATGACATTGATATTTATTGGCCAATTATCTGTCCTGAAGGTTGAAGCAGGCAAACCTTCCATGTTAAATAGATTTGGTTCGTCAGTATTATATAAAGCATATCTCACCGCCACGGTTTTTTTCACCTTAGCTGATTCGACTACTACAGTCTTACCATCGATAATTGCATTATACAATCTGGATGGACTATGAACATTAAGCGGAATAATCCCGGGTGAAGCATCCATTTCTTTCTGCTTCTGCCTTTCATAATAGATCTGAAAATCCTTATCGGATCTCAGAATCTCTTCCTTTTCCCAGGCTTGAGCACCAGAACCTCCCCAGCTTGTATGAATTAAACCAACCACATTCAATATGAACGGTTGATACCGGTTTTGCCTTCCCCCATATGGGAGCCTCGACTTGTTGCTGCAATACCATATTGTTTGATATAAACGAGGGTAATTCTATCTGCGCCAACAAGGTTGTTGCATTCAGTGCAAAGAAGAAAATAATAAGATAGCTTAGTGATCTTTTCATCAGTTTATTATTAGTTAGATTTGAATTAAATTGCTTTTAAGGGTGTCTCTGATATCGGGGCCGACACAAATTATAATACTTTTCCCAGGCCACCAATTTTCCATGTTACAAATATGATGCAATTTTTATTTTCGTATTTTTACTCATGTTGTGTCATGTTTCGCAATAATAAAACTTCACCATGAACAAAAAAGTCTGCCATAGTGTGGCTGTTATTATACTTTTAACGATTGTCACTGCCTATGGCCAAACGATTGTAGAACCTGAAATTCAACTTTTTTTTACACCCAATCAACCCAGTTATTTGAAATACATACCATCTCAGAATTTTGCAGCTTACCCTGACAGGATAAAATGGCATCGTTGGCAGCTTGCATTGACAGGTATGGAGGAGTTGGCACCTGATTTACAAGCACCCATTGAAGAAGGTGTACAATTTGTCAATGATCAACCCTGTTTCCACACAGTCCATTATCGTCGGGCTGGAGCTCAATGTAACAATGGTGCTGTGTTTTATTTGCGAATGGAATCATTCAAATTGGCTACCCTTGCGTTGGGTGTGAAGGTAAAAAACCAGGTAGTCTTACTTAAAGACTTTGAGCAGAAAGAATTCCAGGTATTTCCCGGACGAGTAGTCTATGACTTTGAGCATCGCGAATTGCAGCTAGTTGTTCATGTGGAACTGGTGTGCCCTGTGTCAGTGCCGGCCTACGGGCAGATTATTAAACTGACAGTTCAAAATCAATCTTCTCAAAACCAGAATATAGAAGTAATTGCTGCAATGAGTCCTGGACATCAAATACCAGAAAAGAGTGAACTCTCAATTCCGAAAAACATCAATCTACTGAAAATTGATGTTCCGCAAGAAAGTAATCCTATGCTGCTGCATGATACAGATTATGATCTTCTTCTAAAATTTGACGGGGAAATGGTAGATTATGGAAATTATCTCATTGCTCAAAAAATAAATCTGAAGCCATCCAGTAAAAAAGAGACCTGTTTATCGGTCATTCTTGATTCTCCAGGATATGACGAAGCCTTTGTCAAAAAGCGTATTGGAGGATATTTCAACAACAATCAGAACCTTTCCGCAAAAACGAGGGAGCGATTAATCAATGAAGCTATCGAGACTTTTGCCGGCATTGTGAGTGATGGCGATCAGGCATTTTTGAAAATCACCAAAGATCCAAGCAAAGTATTTTCTGATTCGAGAGAACTTTCTCAGCGTGGCGTTTTTCGCAATCAAAAAGTGCATTTTGACATGCCTGACAAAAAGTTGGCCTCCTATGCAAACCTGCTTGCCAATGATCATTTTCCCGGCATTTTTCAACCGCCGGGTCTGGTGCATAGTTCCAAAGACGGTATGCTTTATTGGCAGTATATTTTCTGTTACCGTCATGTCCATGCAGCCAGCAATATCAACCTGGAAAACGCCGCCATTGACTACCTCCGCCTGCTATCGTGCAATCAACAAGAAGATGGCTGGATACAAGGGAAGAAAATTGATTTTAAGACAGATGGCCATTTTACTAAATTCGATGCTTCATACATCGATGCACTCCATCACTACTATAAATGGACAGGCGATTTGGAAGCCGTCCGGGAACTTTGGCCGACAGTCACCAAGGCTGTGGATTACATTGAATCATCTTTAAATCCCGATGGCGATGATTTGTACCGCGACCTGATTCATCAGTGGAAAAGCGATTTTGACAACCGCGGCCCCAGTTCCAGTTATCAAACCTCAATTGTATGGAAAGCCTATTGCGATCTGGCGGAATTGGCTGAGTTGATCCATGATTCTACAAAGGCAAAGCACTATCAAACCAAAGCTGACGACATCCATCACGCTGTTCAGAAAGAACTCTGGTCTGATGAATTTGGCATGCTGGGTCCCAAAGGTCCGCTTGGTATCATACGGCTTCATCCGCAGTCTCTGGAAGTGGAAATGCCGGTGTGGACAGGTTTGGTTGATGATTACCAAGGTGTGATGCTAACTGACTGGTACCTTAAAAATCTTGGATTTTCAGATGCTGAAGGCGGATTGTGGATGTTTGATAATGACTGGTGGCCACTCACCTGGTCGCAACATTATCCGTCTCCAGGGGACTACATGATGGTTGGTTGGGCGCTGATGAAAATGGGACGATATAACGAAGGCGCCAAAATATTGGAGACAGTTGCCGGCGCCAGCTTTCGCAGGGAAAAACCGTGCCTCAATTATGGCTTTACAGAAAATGGTGCCATGGCGAAAACAGCAAATGACCATACTGATGTGGCCACCGGATTGGGATCCTTATTCAGGGTGATTGTGGAGGGTTTGTTCGGCGTAAGGCCCAATATTGATCAGGGAAAGATCGCCATTCGTCCCCAATTACCCGATGATTGGGATCATGCTAGTTTTCAACGTGATGGGCTTGCTATACGATGGAAAAAGTCAGGTGAAAAACAATCTCTTCAGGTTCAAACAAATGAAGACATCAAAGCGGTAGTTGAAATTCCTGTCCAGTCGGCTGTTAAAAATGTGACAATCAATGGTAAAAATGCGGACTATTCGATAAAACCTGCCATGCGTCATGCAATCGTGCTGGTTGAAACCCAGTCAGGAGGCGGTATGGTTGAAGTTGAAACTGCCCCAAAGAACTGGCAGATTGTAGCGCCTGCAAAGGCTACTGTCGGAGATATCATTACCATACAATTAAATGGACTTGATGGCTACAAAGTGATCGACAAGTATCATTTCTTTGAGATTGTTGACAAATCGAGCCATCAACTGACAGCCAAAATAAAAAGACCAGGTTCCGGTTTAGCCGGACTCTTCTTTGAATGCACCATAGGCAACATTAACTGGATTGAACCTGTGACCATTGAAACATTACCACCAACAGCAAAAGAATTTCAGGAACTCACCATCAAAAAGACGATTCCTGAACAATCAGAGTTTGTCCAGCTTGATCTTTCCCAATCCTGCACAGATAACATAAACACTTGCTTTGATCACAATTTTCATTGGGATGCAGAAGAGCGGGTAGATGCGTCATATACTGGTTGGTTCAGCGACATTACAAAACAACCTGGCATCCATTACTGGACACAACCTCTATTTGTACTCAACGAAGCAGTTCCACAGCAAATTAAAGTGGGAGACATTCCATTTAAACTCGGAAAAATGGATAGAAGCCTGGATAAATCTCAAAAGAATTTGATTATGCTGGCCAATACACCACCACGGGAAATACCCACCTCAGCAGTTATCCAGATCAATTCCAGAAAGTTGCATAAAATATATCTGTTGTCACTCAACATGCATCTACCCCAAAAAAGTTATGTGCCGGCCGTTGAAATAATTGTGCATTACCAGGACAAGTCAACCACCGAGCTTCAAATGATTTCACCATTGAATTTTGATTGCTATTATCAGAATAATGCGATCAATACAGTGGCTTACCCTATTTCAACTAAACCCGGATACTCAATGAAGGAACGACTATGGAAGGAACATGAAAATGGATTCCATCTAACCATGACGGATGTAGCGTGTGATCCGTTGAAAAAAGTCACATCCATTGAAATTAAAAGTATAGCAACAGAGACATTTTTTGGGCTGGCGGGGGTAACATTGGTGGAAGCCAGGGAGTAAAAAATAATCCACAGATTATGTGTAAACTGAAAACACAAGCTTGACCGCTATAATTATCAATGGGCCACCCACAGCAGCAATGCAGCAGGATCCATGCCCATAGGAAATGGGGACCTGGCAGCAAACGTCTATGTTTGTGATGGGGCCCTTTACCTGCTTCTGAGTAAGAGTGATGCCTATGGCGACAATTTCAAATTATTAAGAAGCCAGGGGATTTACACCCCTTTGGAGAAATCTTGGCAGGAGAAGGGGGACCGCATTTACGAGGCTGAGAAAAAGATTATGCCCAACTATAAAGATGAATTGCAGAGGCTTTCCAATGAAATAAATATTGATAAACCACATCTGACGGTCTACAATGCTTTGCCCTGGCCAAGAAGCGGAAGCCAGAATAAGCTACCAGTGAAATTCAGGTCCTGTGGTAATGGCTCTGACAGGCAAATTATTTTCTTTTGCAAAACTTAATAAAGCCGGTATAGAAAGCACTGCTGCACCACCTGCTAATTGTTTGACAAAATCTCTTCTTGTATTCATCGTGTTTTGCGATCTTGCTAATCTATTATCAGAATAATACAATTTAATTAACTTCCTTCAAATCAGCAGTAGGTTCAATCTCATTGTTACTAACGCTAAGATCTATTTCGGAACCTTCTGTCCGACTTTATAGAGATGAGTCTTTGTCCGTAGAAACATTGCATTATCGACAACTGCCGGCGAAGCTATAAAACCATCCGGGAGTTGATTTTCTCCAACCTTAAAAAATACTTTCCCCGGGTTGAAAATGGTTGTGAGTCCAGATTCATCGAATGTGTAGATATGTCCTCCCACGTAAATGGGTGATGCTGATGTTAGCGTTCCCACCCGGACAGTCCATAACTCCTCACCTGTTTCTGCCACAAAGCACTTAGCCTGTCCTCCTGTGTTTACCATGAAGAGTAAACCATCGATAAACAATGCAGACGACCGGGCCTGTGTGCTTTTATTATTGACCCACATAATATCATCAGTGACATCACCTACGCCCCCAAGGTGTAACGCAACAATGGATGATATGCCAAAGCCGGAATTGAAAAATAGCGTACAATCACCCACAACAGGTCGCGACGAGGCGGAAAATCCTTCAAAAAGGGCTTTCCAAATCCTCTCACCTGTGTGGGGTTGGTATCCCATTACAGCATGAGACCCCACACTGATTAATTGATCAACTCCATTTACTTTTGTAACAATTGGTGTTGTAAAAGCCTTTCTGGCACTCATTGGAAGATCTTCAAAGTCGACTTCACGGATTCTTTTCCAAACCGTTTCCCCGGTTTGCTTATCCAGAGCAACCAGAAATCGAACATCTATCCCATCAAATGTGAGTATCAAAAGACTATCATAAAGAAACGGAGATGATCCCGGGCCCACTTCGTGGTTACAATAAAAGTCTGTTCGTTCCCAAAGTACCTTACCTGTTTCAGTATCAACGCAAGCCGTTCCGTATGCACCAAAATGCGCATAAACACGTCCCTCTTCAATTACGGGGGATGGTGATGCAAAGCTGTTAACCGGATGGTTTTCCTGGGGCTCATCCACCTCGAACAATTTCAAATAATGCTGCATTTCACCGGTGGTGGCATCAAGAGCCAACAAAAAAAGTTCCTTGCCATCGGCAGGTGCTGAAGTGAGCCATACCTGATTATTCAACACTACCGGAGAAGACCAGCCACGTCCGGGAATGGGAACCTTCCAAACCACGTTGGTGGAATCATTCCAGAATGTGGGAATATTTTGGGCAGCACTGTGCCCATTTTCTTCAGGCCCCCGATAGTTTGTCCAGCTTTTTGTCTCTTTCTGGGCAAATGCATCATGGTTGAAACACAATAGAGACAAAGCATATAGAAGAGACAAGAATGGTATTTTCTTATTTTGCATGAATCCTTGATTATTGTTATTGCATGTCATAAAAATTTGAAAAGTAAACGTACATTATCTTAAGCTTATTCGCACTCAATTTTGAATATTTTACCTATATTATTGAAGATAATGAATGACAGGGGTCAAACAATAAATGTAAATATCATGAAGCCTTTAATTATTTCAATCTCAGTTTTAGTGATTATTAATAGCTGCAACCCTGTTGAAAACAGCAGGACAGAAGTTAGCCTGAATGGCACCTGGGAACTATCCAGGACAGATCTTACTTCAAAGGCTCCCACGCTATTTGAGTATCAAGTCCAGGTCCCGGGATTGGTTGATATGGCAATACCGGTTATTCAGGGTGAGGATTCTGCGCTATTTGAAAACAGTACCTACTGGTATAGAAAAACCTTTACATTGGATCATTCCAACAGAGATGTTGTAAAACTAAAAATCAATAAAGCCAAATACAATACGACAGTGTATTTGAATGATCATCAGGTAGGTGAAAACAGTTATTGTTTTACGCCAACTGTTTTTGATATAAAATCGCTATTAAATGAATCAGGAGAAGATAATATATTGCTCATTTCGGTTGGATGTAAAAATAATTTGCCCGATACAGTAGTCGGAGGATATGATTTTGAAAAGACAAAATACATCCCGGGCATTTACGATGATGTTACACTTATCTTAACCAATTCTCTATTTATAAAGAACATCCAGACGGTTCCCAACATTGAAATGGAAGAGCTTCGCATCGTTGCTGAAATCGAAACGAAAAATCAAATTCAGAAGGTCAATATTTCCTATGTAATCAGGGAAGTTTCATCAAAACAGCAGGTTGTTCAAGGCATCTTGAAAAACATCAAACTGGATGGGCACAAAAATATCGATTTTACCGTTCAAATACCAGGGTGCAACCTTTGGTCTCCGGAAGATCCATTCCTGTACGAATTAGAGTTGTCGACGCAAAATGATCTTATGAAAACTCGATTTGGAATGCGAACCTTCTCACTTGATACTGATGCAGGCATAGGCCTGTTGAATGGGAAACCTTATTATATGAGGGGTACCAATGTTTGTATTTTTCGTTTTTTCGAAGACCCGGACAGAAATGGCCTCCCATGGGATGATCAATGGGTTACAAATCTGCACGAAAAGTTCAAAGAGATGAACTGGAACAGTATTCGGTACTGTATCGGTTTCCCCCCTGAAAGGTGGTATGATATAGCCGATAGTTTAGGTTTTATCATTCAGGATGAGTATCCGGTATGGACCAGTTCAAGGGAATACAAGAGACTTCTTGGCGGTGTAAGTTCTGATCATCTCTCGGCAGAATATGAGCAGTGGATGAGAGAGCGCTGGAATCATCCCTGTGTCACAATCTGGGATGCGCAAAATGAGTCCGTAACACCTGTAGTCGGTGAGGCCATTCAGAAAATCCGCCACATAGATTTGTCAAATCGTCCCTGGGATAATGGATGGGCTGCTCCCGTTAGTGAGACGGATTTCATCGAATCTCATCCCTATCTGTTCAATAGATTTCACAGGGGTGCTGTGCCTTCAGATAAAGGGGTATTAAAGGATCTGTTATCAGAGGTTCTGATCCCGGATAACGACCCCAATGAAAGAGACCCTGCCAGCAATGGCAAATGGTATAACAATCCAATAATAATTAATGAATATGGCTGGATTTGGGTAAACCGGAATGGTACCCCGACCACGCTAACAGATAAAGTATATCAAGTTGTTTTTCCGGAAGCCGACACCCCTGAAAAAAGGCTCAAAGTATATGCAAAAACGCTTGGAATCCTGACAGAATACTGGAGAGTGCATCGCAAATCTGCGGCTGTGCTGCATTTCTGTGGTTTGGGCTATTCGCGACCTGATCCTCCCCGCGGTCAAACAAGCGATAATTTTATTGATCTCAAAAATCTCACCTTTGAACCAAGTTTTTATCGATATGTAAAACCTGCTTTTAATCCGGTCGGATTGATGATCGAAGTCTGGGACAGATCTTTTAAACCGGGAGAAACTGTCGATGTTCCTGTTCACATGATAAATGATACCTATGAAAATTATAACAGTGATATGAAACTATCGATTCGTGCTGAGGATGAAATAATAAGCGAACAGATTATTGCTTGTGAAATAGAAAAACTTGGTAAAAAAGTTTACAGAACAACCATAACAATGCCCGAGTTAACAGGAGAATACAAACTTGTAGCGGAGATCATAAATAAGGGTGTATCTGTTACAAGCATCAGAGATTTTTATATTGAATAAATTTATACGAGATAAAAGAAGAAGCTATGTCAAAAAAAGGAAGTAAATCATTCACTCGAAGAGAATTTATAGCAGGAACAAGTGTTGCTGCTTTGTCATTATCCATTATGAAACCAGAAATCGCATTCGGTTCAACGGCAAATTCGAAAATAAAAATCGGTATGATCGGGTGTGGAGAACGAGGCACATGGATGGCTCATTTATTTGAGGAAAATGGTAATTATAAAATCGCAGGGGCAGCTGATTATTTCAATGACAAAGTTGATGCATTTGGTGATACGTTTAAAATCGGTAACAAAAAACGATTCACCGGGCTTTCATGCTATAAACGATTGCTTGAAAAAGATCTCGATGCTGTTGCAATTGAAAGCCCCCCTTATTTTCATCCAGAACAGGCAGAAGCTGCAGTTTCTGCAGGAAAACATGTATATCTTGCAAAACCCATTGCTGTTGATGTTCCCGGCTGCAAAAGTGTTGCAGATAGCGGCAAAACTGCCACACTAAAAAAATTATGCTTTCTAATTGATTTTCAAACCCGTGCTGATCAATATTTTATTGAAGCATTAAAACGTGTACATAACGGCGCTTTAGGAACATTTGCATTTGGTGAATCAAGCTATCATGCTGGAAGCCCCTGGGCAAATCAACGTCTGTATTTTGATGCTGATCCCACAAATCCGGAAAATCAGTTACGTGCCTGGGGAATGAGCAGAGCTCTATCAGGTGATATCATAACTGAACAGAATATCCATACACTCGATGTGATGAGCTGGATCATGGATCAGAAGCCTCTTTATGCCGCAGGAACTGGTGGTCATAAAGTTAGAACAGACAAAGGCACAAGCTGGGATCATTTTACACTTGTCTATCAATATCCAGCTAATGTGGGGGTAACTTTCAGCTCCCGTCAATTTGAAGGACATGGCAGCGAACCTGATGGTATTCGCAACAGAATGTTTGGTTCTGAGGGTGTTATTGAAACTAAATACGGCGGCGATGTAATTATTAGAGGGAAAAATTTCTATGAAGGCGGAAAATCCCCCGGAATATATGAAGAAGGCGCTGTTACCAATATTGCCACATTCCATAAAAATATCACTGAAGGTAATTATGAAAATATTACAGTTGAACCAAGTGTTACCAGTAATTTAGTTACCATACTGGGAAGAACCGCGGCTTACAAAGGCAGACCTGTGTACTGGCATCAGTTAATGAAAGATAATGAAAGACTTATCCCAAATTTAAAAGGATTGAAAGACTGACATTCCGTTAAAGCAAGTATAAGCAGGGTCAATATCAATGGATTAATTCTTCTCATTGGATTGGGCTTTGGTGGTTTATTCGTTTTTATACTTCTCAAATTGTTCAGCAATTCCGGCTTCTTTGTGGTCACCGCTATGCACAAGTACCCTGTATCGCAGTTTAACTGTTTCGCCTTTTTTAAGTACTGTACTTTCCCCATCTTCCGGCCAATACATGGGTGTTGGGGAGAAGAATCCATAGTCGCGGGTAAACCATGGGGCAGGGAACCATTCATTTGAAGGGTGCTGCAATATGGCCATTCCTTCTATTTTTCCCATTCTTTTTCCATGGTAATCCATCCATGCCGAGCGTTTCCCGAAGGTGCCCTTTTCGCTGGTTTCACCTTCTGCATTCACCATGGTCCCACCGTTTATGACAGCCAGATCCGGATCCATCCTTCCACTGAAAAGGGAGTGGTTGGTTTTTTTAATGGTAACATCCAGTAACATCTCCATAGTTATTTCAAAATCAATCTGGTACAGGTCTGGTGAAGGAACAGTTACGGTTATGGTTCGGAAATCCTTGACTGGCGCCATTGCTCCCGGTCGTTTCCAGATGTTTTCATTCTCAATAACAACTTTTTCTCCACCCGATTCAATAATATCGGCTCGCAGAGATAAAATCTGCCCCCGTTCCACTCCCTCCTGCCAGTAGTTTCCTCCATTCACATGGTCGCATCCAAAGAACAAGGAGCTATGATGAGGGTAGTTGGTATTTTTCATGGAAGTAACACTTGCGTTTGAAGGTCCGTTTACAGGGAAGAAGAACGGATACTTCTCATGTACTGACAGGATATAATTTGTCAGCAAATTACCGTTGATCCGGACTTCAATCTTATCGCCCACTCTTTCAGCGGTTATTTGAGTTTGTGCCAGGGATTGTCCGGTTAAAATAAACAGAACAGGGATCATTAAAAGACTAATTTTTGTTTTCATCCGTTCAAAATTTTATAATCGTTTGTAGATAATCTAATTAATCTTTTGCTCGACCTCCTTGATATCCGGAAGTTCCAAATTCAGATATTGTGCCAGTTTCAATGGGGCTACGCTGGTGCGTGGTTCGAACTCAACACTGCCGGCATAATCGAGAATGCACCCACGAAGATATGCGGCTGCGGGATCCTTTTCCGACAGATTAAGTGTACATACCAGCAGCCGACCGTTACCGATGCGCCATTCAAACAGCGAAGCCTGCTTCCTGATGATATTATATGAGCTGACCACTTCGAGTATCGGATCGAAGGCCTCGTCCATCCTGTCAAACACCACCGTCCTGGATCCGTCAAGCATGGTATAAAACTGCCAGTCGCAATATCCGTCATGGGGAAAATGACCAATCAATGGATGCCTGGCTATTACTGTTGCCAGGTTACCGTTCACACGCCCCGCCAGGCCTATCCGGAAGTCTACGTCCCGGACCGGAAACGGTTCCCAGCCCAGCAATACCATCCGGCTACCCTGGATTAGTTGTTTGAGGTTCTCAGCATTTAGTTCCGAAACCACGGTAACCTCCGGATCATCCGGGACCGGTGGAGCAGGAAAAATCCAGTAATGCCAGCGATTTTCCAACTCGCACTGTGGTCCTGACAGGCTAACCTCAAGGCGGGCTTTACACGGTTCGTCAAGTTCAGGAATTTTACAGGAGATATTCATGACCGTTTTCACATATCCGGGGTCAATCGGTGCAATGGACTGCTCACCACGGCAAAGTATTGTCCCATTCTCGTGTTGGATATACCAGCGGACGATTCCTTCCCTCAGTGTCCCGGGTCCAAACCAGGAAAGCATTAGATTTTCAGAGAAATCTTCACCGGTTTTTAGAGTCTGCTCGCGGTGCTCTTCCAGCAGCAACACGCTTTCCCCGTTGAGATCAAGTATGTTTTTGACCGAATTACCCGGCTTGAGTTCAAAAAATTCATTCATTAATCCACACTCGTAACCTGAATAAATCCAAGTGTTATCAGTTATGCCTAACAGTTCATAACCGCTGTATCGCTGAATTTTCCGGGTGGTTTCGATCGCATCCTTCATGATCAGATACTGCCACGCAGATGAGTTGCGAAAATAAAGAGCGGCCCGGTCCCGCAGCCCTGATTGTTCAAGGTATTGCCGGGTTCCGGTGAACATCTCAGTTCCGATACGACTGCCGGCATATCGCTGTTCCAGGTCCAGATTCCGGTAGCAGCCTATGATACCTATTTCGTGAGACAGGCAGGGACGTTCGTATATGGCCAGATCCTCATTGATTCTCCCATGTTCACCCTGCAATGAATTATAACTCAGTTTTCCCCAGGCATACTGGCCAAAAACATCCGAGAATTCCTTCAATTTCTTCAAACGACCGGGATTGAACCCTTTCCGCCCCGTCGCAAATTCTTTCTCGATATAGCCCTCGCCGAACTGATCGCGCGCGCCGTATTCAACTCCCCTCAAAGCAGTTTGCGGATTAAACAGCCCATCAGGTACAATTTCCCGGAGATCATTTGAACACCGGCGCAGTAATTCGATCCGTTTTTCGTCGAGCACATCCTCGTTGCCGCCGCAATAGATCACCACTGACGGGTGTTTGCGGCAGAACCGAATTATATCCAGCCATTGCCTCTCCCCGAAACCTGTTGGTGCTTCGACCTGGACCAGCATTCCCAGTTTATCGGCGGCTTCAAGGTAGGGCTCAAGAGGTACCGATGTATGAAAACGGATCCAGTTGAATCCCAATTGTTTGAGATCCCGGATATGACGGAGGTACCATTCATTTTCGGTTGGTGGTGTACATGTCTCCGGATAATAAGAGTGATTGCAGTCTCCACGAAGATAGACTGGTTTACCATTGAGTAAAAGCTGAAAACCATCGGTCGTTAGCCGGCGCAGGCCGAAACTCCTTAGATGTGCATCCTGACAGTTTTCATCGGACCAGAGGCTGACCTCTATGCGGTAGAGGTTGGGTTCGTGATCGGACCACCATTTCATACCCAGCGTATCGGTGGTCCATTCGATCCTGGAGTCACTTACGGCCTGACGTCCCTGACCCATTATTGTATTGTTCTTGCCGTCATATACATTCCACCGAAGCTCGGCATTCGCAGGAAGCTTGTTGCCCTCAATCTCAACCTGCCAATGAAGTTTCGTGTCCTCAGGCCAGACATAGAAATCCTTGATACGTACGGTACCCGCTACTTTTAGACGTACCGGACCAAAAATCCCTGAACTACGGCCTTTGAACCCACGGATCATGCAACCTTCGGAAATTTCCCTTGTATTATCCACCGCGATGATTATCTCGTTGGGTTGACCGGGATTCAAAAGGCTCCCTATGGCCACCTCCCACGGAGTGCTATGTCCCTCGTGGTGATAGACTTCTCTACCATTGACATATACCCATGCTTCCATAACCACTCGTCCAACTTCCAATGTTATTTGTTTTCCCTCCAGGCCTGCTGGCAGATCGATAATCTTGCGATACCAGCCCGTACCTAAAAGATAAGGAAGTGAACCTGTCGGAGGTCTTTCCCCCTCCGGAACCGGGTACACTAAGGGCTCAACAGGATTAAACCGGGCTTGTGGCCATACCTGCAATGCTCGATTGCATTCAAAAACATCATCCCAGCAACCGGGAACAGGCATAGTGACATGAAACGCATCATACAGAGGTGGATTCTGCTCATGGCTCATTGTATAAGTGAAATCCCAATCACCGGAAAGATCCATTGTGTATGTCAATCCTTCACTGAGATTTTTTACTGATTTCGGGCTATTTTCAATATGTGGCGGTTTTAATGCCGCAGTCATTATGTCCGCCCTGCCTTTTTGAGCTTCAATCTCGCCAGCACAATCCTGAAATATAAAGACTGTTGTTAAAACCATGGCCATGATTACGGTGCGAGATAATTTAATTTCAATGAGCATATTACTGATATATGTTGTCAGAGTGCGTATTCAATCTTAATACAACTTCGTTTCTATAATTTTTATTCAATATGATATTTCGTTGGTAATTACCCCAGCTCAGATCGATATAATCCATTTCATTGTTTACGAAAAGTTGAATTCTATCTCTTGCTTTTGCAATTCTGCAACCAATATCACCCTTGCCAAGAACTGATAACAGGACCATTCCATTTTTACTAAGATGATACGTCCGGATATTCTCTTTGGTGGCTTTGGCAATATGGGTGAGCTGCAGGCCTGCAGATTCATTACCTGTTCCGTCATAATAAAAACTCTTCGCGTCAGACACCCAATCTTTCGTGGGAGCCTTTCGGTAATCATTCGGAATTTGAGAATAGAGCGGGGTCCTCCCCTCATGCGATGACAAATGCCCAGCCGGATAGTAGCTCCAATAGCCATCTCTTTTCCAGGAGAGAGAATCAATGAACTCATCCAATTCAAACTTTATTCCCATTTCGCGAACATATTCCTCCGGGATACCCGTCACATGATATTTCGTAACAATCCGTCCGTCAGGGCTAATTATAATAATAAAATTAACCGCTTCGATTTCTGGATACTTTCCTTTTACAGAAACGATTATATGGTTACCCTCCCTGGAAAATGAAAAGTCATCTGGCATCCAGCTGCTACTGTAATCATTCACCTGATTGGATGTATACCCTAATGACTTTCCTTTTGTCCTTATATTGAGATAAGGACCTGACAAAGCGAACCTGTCAGATGCTTTCCGGATTTCATGTATGAGTCCGGTTTTCTTATCAAAAATGATCCTGGTATCATTTTCACAAATGATCTCTAAGTGTGTTTCACTTTCTTCCACACCTATAATTTCAGAATTTTCAATCTGTTCATTCGTTTGATCTTTGGATTTGATATGCAGGTTGTAGCAATCTACAAGTCTGTCTTCCGAATCATAAATTTCAAGCTTAATGGGTTCATGGCTCTCCCATTCATCCACAGGAATTGATAAACTCCCTTTTGTATGGGGTTTGATATCTGCTGGTTTCAAGGTGTTGACCTGATTCTTATAGGTATACTTTACTACCAGTTCATTGAAATTTGTATGGTCGAAGCGATTATAGACCGGAACTGAAACCGGAGCACCGGGTACATAATTTTCCACGGTGGTATTCAGTAACTTCACCGGGGAATATGCTTTTTTTGTATTCCAGAATTCGGGCTTCTTTCTGCGCCAGGTATCCACAATACCCCACTCTCCATACCCAATCGTATTCCCGGAATATTCAGCAGGGATTACATTTTCATCGAGTATTCCCCACCATTCATTAAATCCTGGCAAAGCCTCCGGCAGCATAAAGGTTTCATCTATCATACCCCAGATTGCTCCGCCAAGGCCGCCATCTGCATTAAAAGTTTTTTGCCACATACTGTCCAGGCTTCTTCCCCAGAAATCTCTGATATTCGGATCCTCCTTTACAGTGTAATTATTGTAACAAGCCACATGAGCCCACTCATCAAAAATAACCGGCATATCCGTATATCCGAATGCCTCTGTTACTTTTCCATACTGAATCTTGTTACCTGTTATTTCCGGATAGTGCATACTTAATATTTCATACGACTGAATATCATCAGGCACATTGCCGGGATAGCTGAAAATAACGGGGCGTGTGTTATCATTTTCTTTAACCCAGTCATATGATTTCTTGAAATTGGTGCCAAAAGCATTCTCGTTTCCGATGGACCACATGATGACGGATGGATGATTTTTATGGCTGCTGACCATCTCCTCAAGCTGAGAAAGATACCGTTCGGTATAGTCAGGATCACTCTCTGTTGCCCCGGGACGATATACTTCGGTACGGTGAGAACCCACAAAACAGACTGCAGTTTCATCCTCCACATAAAGGCCATACTTATCACATAGTCGTAAGAAATTATCGGTCGGTGGATAATGGGATGTACGAATAAAATTGAAGTTGGCTTCTTTGGCCAGCTTTACATCCATTTCCTCATATTCAGGGGTGGAAACCCTTCCAAGCAAAGGATGGATATCATGACGGCAGGCTCCCCGGAGTTTAATTTCACTGCCATTGACAAGTAATTTATTCCCGCTTAATGTTATCTCCCGAAAGCCTATTTGATAGACTTTCTGCCACAACATTTTATCATTTTCCGACATGGAGATTTTTAAACTGTAAAGATTGGGATGTTCAGCATCCCATTTTTGTGGATCATTAATAAGATTGGTAATTTGAAACGATTGCCTGTTGTCCAGAAGAACCGTGGCATTTTCAAGATTGATCTTTTGATGATCGGGGTCGATTAAGGCCAATGAGATTTTGGAATGATCTGAAACTTTCATCATTTCTCCCGATATGATGAGAGATGCATGCTGATAGTTCTCATCAAAGTCGGTCTGGATCGTAATATCCTTTGGGGCATTGTCAGGCAATGCCAGTAAATGAACATCCCGAAGTATCCCTCCAATTTGATGCTTTGCATAGCCACTGCCATATGAAATCTCATCAGCCTTATCTGTTACTTCCACAATGAGCATAGCCGATTCTCCCGGATTTACAAATGAAGTTATATCACACTCCCACCTGGTAAAACCACCGGTATGATCGCGGACATAATTACCATTTACCCATACCCTGGCATAACTATATACGCCATCAAACTGAAGCATGATGATCTTATCCTCAAAGTCGCCCGGAATGTCGATACTTTTTTTGTACACGAAAGGTTGATCATGTTTTATAGGAACTCCCTGCATCATGCATTCACCCGGCACCTCCAAATCTTTCCACTGATCACCCAGTTCGCCCGGTTCCCAAAATGCTCCGGATGGATTCGTATTTATCTTCCAGATACCGTTCAGATTAATAACCGGATTTGAAACACCTGCAACAAACAGATCCGAAGTATCATCCTGTTTACAACTGACCAGCAGTAAAACAGATAACACGGATAAAACTAATTTTTTCATATTTCTCCATTTTTTATTCAGTAATCAATTACGATTCTTTAACCCGTTTAATTTCCGGGGATCCAATCACCAGATCATCCATTCCGCTTTCCCAGGGAGCAGGCCGGACACTGATTTTGAGCAAATTTGCCGCTCTGATGTGGAGCACAAGATTTTTACTTTCTGTCTTCTTCATCTCCTGAGCAGGAGGAAAATAGGGAATGGTCTTCCGGATCAGCTCAGCTGTAATGCTGTATGAAGGATCAAAACCGGCCGTGTTCATGTATTTCAACAGGCTGTATTTCAATTGTCTGGAAACAGGATTCTGATCATCTTCCAGGTCATACCCACAAACCAGGAGCCTGCCCTCCCCGACCCTGCACTCGAATATGCTTCCGGTCTTGTTGTTTCTGTGAAAATCATCTACCGGTTGAGCGATGGGGCGATACCCACCGGGAAAATCGTTCAGTATGAATCCCGTCGCATCTGAACTGATGGCTTCCCACTGCCAATCACTATGAAAGGCCGTTGGGAAATAGGAAAATGCCGGATGATCCTCATCCAGCCAGAGCCCAATACAGGTTTTCCCCTGTCCCGGAAACCATGTCAGGGACCAGTACAGCGGATAGTAATGGGCCATAAAACTGCCCTCAGAAGTTCCAGGGTCATGTGCCGTCAGCAATACTTTTGCTCCGTTTTGCAACAATTCAAGCGTCTCAGGATCAAGCGATCCCCGAATGAGTACGTCCTGAGATTCAATCTCCGGCAGGGAATCCGGATAGATCCAAACGGTCCATTTGTTCTGATGATTGCCGGTTCCTGCCTGAATGGTCAGGGTCATGGCCCGGGTGATCTTAACCAGTGGGATTTCAAAACTGTCAATAAACGCCAGGCTGCCAGGCTCTATATCAGGCAGATTGAGGTTTTCATCTGCCAGGATCATTCCCGTATTATCAATGACCCTGTACCAGATGGATGGATGGCTCAATGTACTGGAACCATGATGGGAGAGCTCCAGCATCCCAGAAAGGGTTTCAGAAGAGGACCATGTGAATTTGGGAATCCTGAGAAGGGCGACCGTGGTGTCGAAATGGGTCCGGAACGCTTCGGGTGTCGTGATCCCCTTGCTCTCCCAGAAACAATCCAGCCAGCCGACCAGTGCTTCACCCTGGCCCTGGTAATCCTGCATGCTCAGCAATTGAACACCTGCACAGCTTGGCGTACGCAGAAAGGATTCCGTCTCGTATTTGTACATGATCTGATTCAGGGCCCCGGAGGCAGCATGAAACTCTTTGTCCATCCCATCGATCCCGTTCTGTTTTGCCACATCATACATGGCTTTCAGATTGCGGGCTTTCAGAACACCTGTGTATTTGTCAATTTCACTCCAAAGGGGATAGACGGGCCACTGACCTATCTCATGTGCGATGATGGGAATGTCCATCTTACCATAACTCTCTTCAAAATCCCAGTCGGTTCGGGGCCCCTTCAACCCCCTGGTCTGGCCGACATGCTGAATATGATGCGTTGCCGAATAATCATCTACCGGTGTAATCTTCCTGGCGGTGGAGAGTGCATAGAGCCGCCTGGGATCTTCCTTTTTCATCTCATCCACCCACTCTGACATGACCTCGAAATCAGAACTGCCCAGCTCATTGCCAATGCAGAACATGATAAAGGAAGGATGATTTCCATATTGCCTTATGACCCTCCGAATCTCTTCCCGGACAAAACTGTCCCTGGGTGCATCAAAACCCAGTCCCACAGGATGCCCCAAAGTTTCATGGGTCATGCGTCCACGGGTAGCATTATCCACACTCATCCATCCATCGACCCAGATACTTGCTTCTGCCTGGATGTATATACCCAGCTTGTCAGCGGCCTCGAAGGCTGCCTCCGGGGGACACCAGGAATGGAACCGGACATGGTTTAGACCATATTCCCTGTAAATCCGGAAAATTCGTTCCCACTCTTTCACATCACAGGAGGGATAACCGGTCAGGGGGAAATGGATACAATCCAGGTTGCCTCTCAGGAACACGGGCGAGCCATTGATCCGGATCTTTGTGCCATCGTGATCCACACTCCTGACACCGAAAGGACTGGAGTGGATACAAACGGAACGTCCCTTAATTTCCCTTTCAATTTCGAGCGTGTAGAGTGCAGGATCAAATTCAGACCAGTTTTTTAAGGGTTCGGACAGGTCCAGTGTAATCGATGCGGTGGTTTCCCCTTTTCCCGGATCTATTTGAAGGTCCTGTGAAAACACTTTCTTATGGCGGGGATTTTCAAAAACTGAAACCCGGACCTGCATGGATTGATCCGGCGGCAGGCTGAAATTCAGATCCACATGAAGCTGGTCCGATCCGGGTTCACAAAAGATCCTTGAATGTGTGATCCCCGGCTGGGGATTGGCCTGTAGCTCAATTCTGCCCACCATACCATTCCAGATGGACTGCATTGATTCCGAATAGGCATGTCCCTTGTCACCTATGTTATGGATCATTTCATTGTTGACACGGATGGTTAAGGTATGTTCGCCGGGCTCCAGCAATCCCAGATCATGAATGTGAGGCGTGCCCAGGGCATCAAGTGATCCGGCAGGCCGGTCATCAATCCAGACGCTCGATTCCCAGAGCACCCGCTCCAGATGCAGGGTGACCGGATTGTCTCGCCACGATTCAGGAATTCTTATTTTTCGCTGGTACCATGCCGGTCCGATATATTTGTAAGTCCTGGAAAGATTTCCATAGGCAGCTTCTTCGGTTTCGATGCCTAGTTCGGCCTCATCGGTGGTTCCGGGGATCCGGATTGATTGCGTGAAGGTTTTGTTCTGCCACTGCTCTGCCAGCCCAGAACCTGTTGAGTCAAGGGCTACAGTCCAACTCCCGGAGAGATCCATGATATACGGATCACGTTGTCCGCAGGAAGATAAAGCAATGGTGATAACTGCAGCAAGCAGAAGTGTTAAAACAGGATATTTCATGATTTGTAGCGTATTTCCATCTTAACCTTCTTCCCGGCAGGCAGGATTACCTGACGGGCATTGATGCCCCGTGGCGATTCATTTACCTTTGCCCTTCCTCTAATCACCTTAAAGTCGTCAATACTCCTGGCTGCCGGCAGACGGAGGGTAATTTCCTGGGAAATCGCTGATGTCAGTTCAAGCAGCACATAGCCGTTGGTTTGATTCCACTGTAAGTGGTCTATTGTGATCTGTCCCCGGGCAAGGATACCACGTATGCTCCCCTCCGACCATGTCGGGGGAACTGACCGGAGTAAATCAAGGGTTCCGTCCAATGAGAATGCGAGTGATCTGTTGATAATATCCGGGTATGCTCCACTCCCATCGAAGTTGAACCATTCCAAATCGGTCTTTAAGGACATGAACAGACTTGGATAGAGCCTGTCTGTCATACCATTGAGGACTTCTTCGACCATGTCGCCCTGCCCCAGGTATGCGGCTGACTGCGCATGAAACACCCGGCCGAAGGGAATTCCGTTCCAGTCGGTCTCAGGTTTTCGAAGCCAGATATTACTTTTTTTCTCAAGTGTTATTTTTGCTGCTTCCCAGAGTTTCGGTGTGGTTTCCGGAGAGAACTCAAAACTGCGAAAGACAGGATAGAAAGGTGAATAATGTCTGTGAGCGTAGAAATGCCTGAAGGTACCATCCGCCCATTCTGTAAGGTCTCCATCCGGACCGAGCTCATAAGGAGGCATATTCTGAAGCATTGCCTGCCATTTCATGACATTCTCCTGTTCGATCTTCAGTTCCTGGCAGGCCGCAATCAGATTGGTCAACAACTCCTTGACAATTGCAATATCAAAGGTGGAGTTATCCGAGAGGGTCACTATACCGTATTCAGGAGAGGCCGACGGCCGGTAAATATAATACCCGTCTGCATCCTTCTCGACCAAAAAATCCTCGTAGAACAAGGCAACTTCTTTCATCAGTGGTACCGCACGTTTCGTCAGAAATTCCGTGTCACCTGTAAAGCGGTAATAATCATAGAAATAACTGACCAGCCACCCGGCTCCTCCTGTCCAGAACTGAGATGGAAAGTTATTGCTAACAAGTAAGTTCAAACCTGTATACGGTGATCCGACTATCGGCGCTGCAACCCCTCTGCATCCGAACAGTTTCAGGGCATTAATTCTCCAGTCTGGCAGATGGGATTCAATCATACGGAAAAAACCATCCATCCCTTCCGACATATTACCGCTTAAGGCTGCGTCCATGGCATTTTGGATATTTGTATCGTAGGTATAGGATCCATTCCACGGAGCCGTAAATTCACCATTCCATATACCCAGCAGGTTGGGAGGTGTCTCCCCTGCACTGCAAATGAAATAAAAACGGCTGGCGTCATACAATTTCTCAAGCAAGGCCACAGGAACTCTTCGATATGAACCTTCCTTTGCCAGCCTTAGAAGCTCTTCCGAGGTGAGTCGGCGATCATCTCCACCGCCCAGATCCAATGTCACACGGCTGAAAATTTCACCATGCATGGCAACATGGGGTCTCAGGAGTGTTTTATAATCCTGTGGCATGGCAAGCAGCGATTTTTTCAAGGTTTCAACCGAGCCCTCCCTGAGTTTCTCGTACCGCCCAACTTTTGTCACCAAAAGCACTTCTTCGGCATCGGTAATAACCATCCTGCCACCATCACTCCTGACAGTTCCTCCTTTGGTGATCAGCCGGGTGACATTATCATAACCACCCGGGCTCTCTTTATAGGCATTGTGGTAGGTGATCCATTGGTTCTCAACCCTGAGCTCTGAATCGATGAGATCGTGGGTGATGGGGATGGCAGTGATTGTCAGCTGTACCAGCCTGGATTCAAGACTTTTTATGGATAAAACTACAACGTTGTCGGCGCGGGAAACAAACATCTTGCGAACATACTTTCCATCATCATTGCTCCAGTAAGCCTTTACCTCCCCGGTTTGAAAGTCAGTCGTTCGCAGGTAGTTCTTCACACCTCCTTTCCCGGGCATTTCGAGATTGAGTTTAAAGGCCAGGTGAAAGGGATCGCTATGGAAATTGTAATGCTTTTGCTCGACAGCTTGTTGCGTTGAGAATTCTTTTGCAGCCTGATGCCCTTCTTCCTGGATGATGCGGCGAACTTCAGGAAAGGTTCTTCCCAAATCGGGAATCTCCGGATGGCGCATTGGTAAATACAACCGTTCGTGATTGAAAACCACAGTTTCTTTGGTCGGTTCTCCATACACGATGGTTCCCATCCTCCCATTCCCGGTGAGACAACCATACTCCCACCGGTGAGCTGGAACAGAGCTGGTAACCCCACGTTCAGGTATTCTCTTATCTACAATGATCTTTTCCTCAAAGGTGCATGCGGACAGCCACAAAACTGCCATCATAAAAAATAGTATTTTTATATTCCTCCAATTCGAGTTAAAGGTTTTCATAGTGTTGGGTTGTTTTCAGATTGAAAATTGTAATATACAATATATCTAGTGTTTGGCGTACCTTTTAGAAAAAGCAATATACCATGTGTAAGAAGCCACAAATTATCTTTCTGTTATTATTTATGATTTCCCAGGCGACAATCGCTCAAGAGCATATGAATATGAATTTCTTCAGGCAGTTGACAGAAAAGTTGCCAACACCAAACGGTTACCGGACCGTTACCGGGCGGCCCGGCCCCGATTATTTTCAGCAACAGGTAGATTATGAAATGAATATCCGCCTTGACGAGGAAGCTAAAACAGTATTGGGTCAGGCAACCATCACCTATCACAACCATTCTCCCGAAAGTCTGAAATACCTCTGGTTTCAACTGGACCAGAATATCCGTGAGCAGGACTCATTCAGGAGCAAAATACGGGGTAGTAAAATGTCGGAAAGTATAAACATGACTGCCCTGAACAGGATGAACAATGATTTCGATGGGGGATTTAAGATTGCCTGGATAAAGGATGCCAAAGGCAATGAGTTGAAAACCATAAAAAACCACACCATCCTGAAGGTAATATTACCGGAGGCTCTGCCATCAGGTAAAAAAACGGAGCTGACAATTGAATGGCAATACCAATTGAACAATATCAAAGAAATGTGGGGCCGGTCAGGCTATAACCAGGCTGATAATGGAAGCGGCCATGTTTTCGCCATAGCCCAGTTTTACCCGCGTTTATGTGTTTTTAATGATATTGGCTGGCAAATAAAACAGTTTGTTGGTGCTGAGTTTGCCCTTGAGTTTGGGAATTATAATGTGAATATTACGGTCCCGTCGGACCATATTGTTGCGGCAACCGGAGTGTTGAAAAATGAAAAAGACGTTCTGTCTGTTACGCAGCAAAAACGGTTGGAACAGGCCCGAAAATCGGATACCCCCATTTTCGTTGTTACAGAAGATGAAGCAGAAGAAAATGAAGAAAGCCGGGCAACAGACAACAAAACATGGCATTTCGAAGCCGAAAATGTGAGGGACTTCGCTTTTGCCAGTTCACGTAAATTTATCTGGGATGCAATGGCTCACAGGTTTCCGGGAAATACTGTTCTGGCCATGTCTTTTTATCCCAAAGAAGCCAATCCGCTTTGGGAAAAGTATTCTACCAAAGCCATTTCCCACACCCTGAAAATATATTCAAAGTACACATTCGCATATCCCTATCCGTCTGCAATATCAGTCAATGTTCAGGGTATTTCGGGCATGGAATACCCTATGATTTGTTTCAACCATGGGCAGCCCAATGCCGATAAATCCTATAGTGCTCGTGCTAAAAGAGGGGTGATTGGAGTAGTGCACCATGAGGTTGGTCACAATTACTTTCCCATGATTGTCAACACCGATGAGCGGCAATGGGCCTGGATGGACGAGGGTTTTAATATTTTTCTTCAGGGAATTGCCGAAAGAGATTGGGATCCGTCATGGAGATGGTCGGGCAAACCTGTCGAAATGCTGGGTTATATGGACGATGATAAAAATACCATAGTCCCCCTGATGACCAATGCCGATGCCCTGTTACAACCAGGCATGAACAGCTACCGGAAACCGGCGGTAGGCCTGACGATATTGAGAGAAACGATCTTAGGACGCGAACTGTTCGATCAGGCTTTTAAAGAATATGCACAAACATGGATGTTTAAGCACCCGCAACCTGCAGATTTTTTCCGCATTATGGAAGATGCATCAGGAGTCGATCTTGATTGGTTCTGGCGCGGGTGGTATTTCTCTACCGAATATGTTGATATAGCCATTAAAAATGTAACCATATATGAGCCTGTATTCACCTTAGAAAAAGCAGAAAATATCGCTTATGAACGGCAAAGAAACAGACCGGTCCACATAGCCGAAATAAGAGATGAAGGAGAGGCTATTCCAGCCATTGAAAAAGACCAGTCGCTTAAGGACAAATATAACGATCCAAAACCATTGGTATCTGATGCAGAAATAAAAGAAATCAGTGATTTACGAGCTAAATTGACCAATGAAGAACTGGCTTTACTGGAGATAGATCACAGATTTTACGAACTTACTTTTTCTGCTGTAGGTGGAATGCTGATGCCTCTGATTGTTCAATTTGAATTTGAAGATGGATTTAAAGAGATCAAACGCATTCCTGTGGAAATATGGACAAAGAATCACAACGAGGTAACCAAGGTATTTAAGTTTAGTAAGGAGGTGAAAAGCATCACTCTCGATCCATACAGGGAAACGGCTGATGTGGATATGAAAAACAATTACTGGCCCCGAAAAACGGAACGCATCTATTTCAAAGTTCAAAAGTAAATGTTGAATGAATGAATTTTACTTCCTTTATTTGATGGGTAAAATGCTTAAATGAATATAAAATGATACTACGAAAATGGTCCGTGTTCGCAATTTTCCTGTTATTGACAGCAGTTATATTGGAGGCCCAAAACAATAGCACTCCCAATATTATATTTTTCCTGGTTGACGACATGGGGTGGCAGGAGACCTCCGTACCATTTCATTCCGAGACCACCGAACTGAACCAACGGTACCATACTCCCAACATGGAATTATTGGCCAGCAAAGGAGTTATGTTTACACAAGCTTACGCACATTCAATTTGTTCCCCCACAAGAGTGAGTCTTATGACCGGATTGAATCCGGCAAGACATATGGTAACAAACTGGACATTGAGAAAAAACAGCTCCTCAGGCGATAAAAAGGATCATCCCGAAGTGCGATCAGCTGAATGGAACGTCAATGGATTGTCGCCCGAACCAGGCATTGAAAATTCAGTGTATGCAAAAACCTTCCCCATGTTTCTGCAAAAATCCGGCTATACAACCATTCATGTTGGGAAAGCCCACTTCGGGGCAAAAGATACCCCCGGAGAGAACCCCCTGAACCTGGGATTTGATATTAACATTGCAGGCCATGCTGCAGGCGGCCCTGGAAGTTATCATGGAACCAATAACTTCAGTGCTGCATTTCGCAATGCTGACCGGATATGGGATGTGCCCGGACTTGAAAAATATCATGGTCAGGACATTAACCTGACCGAAGTATTAACGCTGGAAGCCAATGTAGAGATTGAAAAAGCTGTGGAGAGTGGCAAATCCTTCTACCTTTATATGTCGCACTATGCCATACATGCTCCCTGGGAAGTAGATAAACGTTTCATTGATAAATACAAAAACAGGGGATTGTCAGATTATGACCAGGTATATGCTTCCATGATTGAGAGCATGGATAAATCATTGGGGGATATTATGCACAACCTGAGAAGGTTAGGGATTGAAGACAATACGATCATCGTCTTCATGACGGACAATGGTCAACCAAGCACGTCAACTCCGAATTTACCACTAAAAGGACACAAGGGTTTGGCCTACGAAGCAGGTGCACACGTTCCCTTCATCATAAAATGGCCCGGGATTACCGAAGCAAATACCCGGTGTAACGAATATATGATCATTGAAGATCTTTTCCCCACCTTTCTGGAAATGGCAGGCGTAGAGAATTACGATCAAATCGGTGGAATTATTGATGGTAAAAGCATAGTGCCACTTTTGAAAGGAGAAAAATGGAATTTGGCTGACCGGGAAATATTCTGGCACTTTCCCCATATCATGCATGAACCGTACATTCCATACAGCTCGGTGAGGAAGGGAGACTGGAAATTGATCTATTTTCATATGGACCGAAAACTGGAGCTATACAACCTGAAGGACGATTTAGGTGAAACGGCGAATTTAATAGAAAAGAACAGGCATAAAACAGAGGAACTAACAACGATTCTCTCTGCCTATTTACGTGATACCAAAGCTGTGATGAGTTTTGATAAAAAGACAAACAGACCTGTGGAATATCCTGACGAACGGAACAATGCATATGAAAAATAAACTTCTCATTTTAATCTCCCTGCTACTCCTTTTTTCATGCAAACAAAGCAAGCAGGATTCAGATATATGGACGAACCAAAGAGAGCGGATCGACTTTGCAAATTTCATTGATGCAAAAGTGACCACCGGTAAGAACGGTAACGTCATGAAACGTTCCTCCACCATGTTCTGTTCACCCGACAACTGGCTGGGCTGGACCGGGCAGTTGAGTGCAGATATGGCGTATTTCCCTTTTGACAGTGTGCCTAAAAGCATCTGGGTGGAAAACAGGGAGCCCATCTCCGGTTACGCCGGACAAATAATACTCAGATCGATTCTGGATAATGCGTATGGCGGCATCCTTTTGTCCTATATTCACGATATGCATCGGAATGTTTATGAACCCGGCCCATACCTGACGCCTGTGATCATGGATGGTGATTACCATGTCAGACTGAAACAGAAGATCCTGGGTGTGGAAAACAGGTACGGGGAACTTGCACACCCTCGAGAAACCGGCACGGGTGCTCCAACCCTTAAACCCTTATCCCGAAAGGATAAGGAAAGAAATGCATCATTTGAAAAAGAGATGAATGAACTCTGCCGGGAATGGACAGATAATGGTAGAGAACCATTCGACATGCTTATTGCAAAGGATGGTTACATCCTGTTCCATGGTGCTTATGGTGAGAACCTTCGGGGAAGATTCACCACCGAGGAGCCCACAGAGATCGCCTCCATCACCAAGCTCTGTACCGGTCTGTTATTTGCACAGTTCGTTGATCAGGGGATCATCCGGATTGATAATTCTGTGGGTGATTTTTTACCCGATTTTCCGACCTCAGGTGAAAAAGCAATTACCTTGCGGCAATGCTTAACCCACACAACAGGATTTATGGGCCATGGCTCACTGGGCGGTGTACAAAATCCCTGGTTTGATAATTCACTTTCACTCTGGCTTCCCTATCTTCCGGTTGGTACTTACCATCAGTACAATGGTATGGGTTATAACCTGGCAGGAAAAGTGATGGAAATTGCAGCAGGGAAGAGCATTTTTCACCTGATGCAGGAATACCTGTTCAACCCGTTGGAGATGAATAATACCATACTTGATATTGACCTGGCTTATGGGACAAAGTCCACCGCCTATGACATGGCTGTGATTGGCCAGATGCTGTTAAACAGAGGAACATACGGAAACCTGCAATTCTTTTCAGAAGAGACTTACGAGGCATTGTTGCCGGTTGATCTCGAACCATATTTCCCAAATATCAAAGGTATTGAATGGGGGATTGGAATTACCAGAATGAATACCTACCTGAAAGATGAAGAGACGGGTGAAGAAAGGGCGATCCTGAATGATCAGGTCATTGGTCACGGGTCTGCAACCTCTTCCATACTGAATGTGGATCCGGTAAATCATATTGTAATCAGTCAGTCCCGAATGAACGGAGGTCAACAATATAAAGCCTATAAAAAGAGGGTCATGCTTCTGATTGAAGAATATTTTGTCAACTAAATTTGTTGAAAACTGCTTTATTCTCGAAGATATCCTGTCAAGTTTAATGGATAAATTTGATTGCGGGGCCATCACCATCAATAGCTGTATGGGAACCATTATGCCATTGACGGAAACTTCCGCATGCCTGACCCTCAGCCTGCTCAATGATGCAGGTTATCTTGCATTCTGTGAATCTGATTTCGTTGTCGTGCCCGCCGGGATATTATTGGCACAGATTTCAGGGAAACCTGTGTTTCTCAATGATCCCACCTATCCACATGACGGAATAATAACCCTGGCTCATTGCACAGCTCCCAGGCGCATGGATGGCAAGAAACTCGAACCGGCAAAACTGCTTACACATTTTGAATCTGATTATGGGGCTGCTCCTAAGGTAGAAATGCATATAGGCCAAACAGTTACCAATATCATGCCCGATTTTGCCTTTGCCAGGAATGTGGGATTATTAGGGAAAATAGTTGATAATCCTTTCATGGATATCTGCCGTTCTCAAATTGATGTTAGCTTTGAATGTGACAGCAAGATTGTAGCTGAACAAATGCCTGGTTTTCACTGGATAACAGTTTATGGTGATTATATGAAGGAGAGTGGATATGCACTGAAGAAGATAGATATAGATTTTGAGAACCTGTCCTGATGGTCTTATCTTCAGGATTTTCCTGAGGCTTCCGGGATAACCACTTCTCCAGCTTCACTATCCGGTTCAATTTATTCGGCGCCCAGCTTTTTTAAATATTCAAAACTCTTCAAAACGGCTTCCTCCCCGGCAATTTCGAGTGTTGAATATCCGTCAAAACCAGTATCTACCAAAGCCAGATATATCGCTTTGATATCGATTACTCCATCGCCAAGTGCTGTAAGCGACATTCCGCAGCCAAATAGGGTTCCTCGTTTTTCGATCATTTCTTCAGGAAGGTCTTTCCAGTGAACATGTTCAATTTTTGAGCCGAATTTTTCGATCATCTCCAATGATTCACCCCCACCGAGCCAAAGATTGCCGGTATCCAGGTTGATTCCCAATGCTTCTGAATTACAACGGTCGATCACTTCGCCCATTAGCTTAACCGAGTCGGAGATCTGGCCATGAGGCTCAATCAATATTTTTACACCGTAATCTTCCGCAAATTTAAGTGGTTCATATAATTTCTCCGCGATTGAAAAAATTGCTTCCGAAGTGGTAAGGTTTTTACCAAATGAAGTCTTAGGGTCGCCTTCTGCAGTGATGACGTGTTTTACTCCGATAGCTCCTGCAATTTTAACTGCCTTGATGATCTGTGCAGTACCATAGCGGGACGGAGCGGCAGGATCTAACAAATTAGCATGGGCACAAATGCTCGAAAGTGCCAGCCCGCGACTATCAAACATACGTTTAACATCAAAAGGATTGGAATCCAAACTGGCCAATGCGGTGAAACCATATTCAACCCCTAAACATGCTCCGTCTGAATTATCAGTTAAATCGCCGCAACTAAATCCCCATTGTTTGATCTGGTCTAATTGCGCTTCGAGTGTACTAAATGGATTAATTAATGCAAAACATCCTACTTTAATGGCCATGATTATTTTTTATTAGTTCGTTATTTAATTTCTTTTCATCATTGTGTTTCGGAAAAATGGAGAACCTGACCCGGCATGGTATTTAAGGTCACAAGTCCGTCTGGCCCGATGGCGGTTTCCTTACCATTCACATAAATTGTTTTCCAAGGACTAAGAAGCTGGAGCTGTTTGCCGACCGTGCTCTCTATGATCGTTGATGCCACGCGACCATCAATAAAATCTGCCGATACAATAAAACCACCCTGGGCGCGAAGCTGGGAAAATTTTGCATCCTTATCGCCTGGCCAACACGGAAATAGACGGATCTTATTCTGAACGCTTTGCAGCAGAAACTCGTTAACAAGACCTGCCACTCCGATCATCTCCCCCATAAATGTACCATGTGCGTGGCCTTGCCATACAAATAATCCATTGGGTAGCTCGCGGGAAGTAAACCACGCTTTCGCATCAACTACCGCTTCAGGCATCGAAAGACGCGCCTTGGCAATGTTGAACATCACATGCGAATTATTTCCATTAAAACGCGTATCCATAATGGTACGCCTGAAGAGTTCCTTTTCAGGCTCCGGAGAAAACCATGTCACCTGATCTGCAGGGAAAACCGGTGAAGCGGGAACGGTTATGTTGTGCACCTCAATCTGCTTGTACTGGCAACCTTCCCAATCTACAACTATGGGTTCACCGCTTCCGTTCATTGCTGTAGGATAG